>OLLN01000043.1_pt1 | contig 30927 bp, 38 predicted proteins | sample 1604281 | NCBI WGS metagenome assembly OLLN01 (sample SAMEA104055716, study PRJEB20765) | soil metagenome | biome: Arctic tundra; feature: Polygonal ground; material: soil | place: USA | collected 2011-09 | depth 0-0.5 m | reverse complement strand
CGACGGGCAGCGGCCGGCGCGGCGCCGGCGTTCGAGCGCAACATCTGCAGACGCGACTCGAGATCACTGATCTCACGATGCATATCGCCGATGCAACGGCTGACTTCCGCGGCGGAGATCCGCCGTTCGGCAATCAACCGTTCCAATACATAGGCGGCTTGTCCGGCGGACAACGAGGGGGTTGAGGCATTCGCTCTTGGTCTAGGCACGTTTTTCACTCCTTCTGTTGTGCTGAGTGCACTTTGATTTGTGCATGCTACCAGAACTTCCCTATGACTGCGCAATACAAATCATATTGTAAGCCTCTTGAGTGAACTTGTTATTGGTCAAAAATGGACCCCCTGGCCGGATTGCACTAGCCGAAAACGTACGGAAGGAGCAAGGCCCATCCCGCCAGCCCGAGCGAGTACTCGCGCCTATGCGAGTCGCCGTTAATCGAGTCCGGCGCTGGCCCAAGGCCGGCTAAGGACGAGCGGCGCGCCAACTTCGATGGCGGAGCACGCGAAGGCCGCCCGAGAAGGAACGCGCGCCGGAACAAGGCCAACCAGCGTTGCGAGAAAGGCCCGATGATTCCCTCGCGCACCGGCGAGCGGCAGCTCGGGAAGAGCCTGGCAGGGGTACCGGAAAAAGAACGCTCCGCCGGGCGTCGCCCGGCCAGAATTCTCAACGTAAGATAAACCTCCGATTGCCGCTCCCAACGGGAGGATTACCATCACGAAGCCCGTGACTTTCATCCCGGAAACGCGTATCGTCAGCGCCCGTCGAAACGTCCCAGATCGAGCACAGACAAAGCAAGAAAATGCCAGGGCCCTCAGACCCACTCATTCCTCGCTGCCTCATGCGCCAACCCATCCCGCACGCCGGTCGAGATCGCGGATCTCTGGTTCAGGGTGAAGGGCGCTCGACGCTTCCGTTCAACATGCCGGCGTCTGCGCTGCCGAACGGGACAGGCAGCAACAAACATACAATCGAATCTGCGGTGTGGGGCGGCAGCAACGTTGCTTCCGCTTCTCCCGCGATAAACCCCAATCTGGTCGATGCCTCATCGACAACAAGGAGTCTCATGAGCAAGCTACGTCACGCACTTGTCGTCGCAGTCTTTGCCGCTGTCGCGGTTGCCTCCGTCTCCGTCCCCGCGTTTGCCGCCTCCAGCATCAAGGTCCACAACAAGAGCAAGTGGGAGATTCACCACCTGTTTCTCTCGCCGACCAGCGAGAAGGACGAATGGGGTCCCGATCAGCTCGGCGATGCCGTGATCAAGGCAAACGGGGGCACCTTCACTCTGACCGACATCGAATGCAACAAGTACGACATCAAGATCGTGGACGAAGACGGTGACGAGTGCATCGTGTCCGCTGTTTCGCTGTGCGATGACGCCGCGGTGTGGAACATCACGGACGAACGGCTGTTGAAGTGCGAAAAGAAGTCCGAGTAGCGAAGGGGCGCGCAACCTGCATGCCCTGACCAACACAAGCGGACCCGAGGCCGAACCTTCGGGAAGGGGAACAAGAATGAAAAAAGCAAAATGGACAGTGGCCGGCCTGGGTCTTCTTCTGCTTCTCGCCGTTTCCTGCACCACGGAAACAGCAATCAAGTCGTTGAAGCTCGGCAAGGATAAGGCAGTCGCCACCGAGACTGCCGCGTTTGCAACCGGTGACACGGTTTACGCGGTGGCCGCCATCTCCAGCCCGGGCACGGTCAAGGTCACAGGCCGCCTTCTCATCGACGAAGTAGAAGGGCAGACGAAGGGTCCGATCCCGGGTCTCGAGACCACGATTCCTCTGGCCAAAGGCGAGGACGGAAACTTCACTTTCTCGCCTCCGCCTGCCGGATGGCCGAAGGGCAAGTACACGCTGGAAGTCGTGCTGACCGACGACGCCGGCGCGCAGAAGGATAAGAAGTCCGCGAACTTCACGGTTTCTTAGGCCGCCAACGAAACTTCGGAGGGCGGGCACGCGCCCGCCCTCCATTTGCGTTGCTTACTTCTTCTCGCGATAGACGGTATCGACGGCCAGTCCAGCCGCAAGTAGGAGCGCGGCGACATCCGGCCGCCCCGCAGCGCCTGCCGAGAGCGCGATCACGTATGTATCTGCACTCGTGAACAGCGCTTTCCCGAGCCCGGCCCATTTCTTCGTGATCGTTCCCAGCTCTTCGCCGGTAGAGCTCGTAATCTGGAAGTTCCACCCTTTCCAGTCGCCCTTCACCGATCCGATCTCGACGTCCTGTGCATCGAGAATCCGGAACGAAGGACCGATCGACATCAGCTTCGCTTCGAAATGGCCGATCGTGCGGTCGCCCATGACCACGGCGACTTTGGCGCGGAGAAATGTGAAGCCGCGCTGGATCGAGACCAACGGCGTCGTGCTCGTTCCCTCGTAGACATTCACAGCCGTCGGCAGCATGTGTTTGTTGGCGACGAGCCTCATCCACTTGGCCCAGCCTGGCGGCTCTTCTTTGGCAATGCCGATCGGTGCTCCGCTCTCGGCATCGAGAAGGTCGTAGGTGGCAGTCAGCTTGGCAAACGCGACGTGCTCCTTGACGACATACGTTTTTCGTTCCAATAACATAAGACTCTCTCCCTGATGTTGTTTTTCGTGCGCATTCAGCCTACCACGGCCGATTCGATCCTTACGATAGGCGATTCAGACCGCCCGCCCGGGAGCGATATTCGTTGATTGCCGTAGAGCCCGATCGGCCTATACTGCTGAGCTATGAGCGAACACGAAGAAGAGGGAAAGACATGGACGTCCAGGGCGTCGGTTTACCTGGGCTCCGCCGAGAGCGCGGTCCTGGTGTTGATCGGAGTCGCGTTGGTGATGGTGGCGGTACTGCTCCTCTACTCGGGGATGCATGACCTGTGGGAAGCGGTGCAGGGCGGACCGAAGATCATCGAGCACAAGTCGATCGAGATCCTGAACACCGTGCTCCTCGTGATGATGACGATGGAGATCGTCTACACGGTTGCCATCTCGCTCAAATCGCACACGCTGAATGCCGAGCCCTTCCTGATCATCGGCTCGATCGCCGCGATCCGGCGCATGCTCGTCATCACGGCCACGTCGACCGAGACCGAGGTCAACCCGGCGATCTTTCACAACACCCTCGTGGAGCTGGGACTCCTTGCCGCAACGGTGGTTGCGATGACGATTGCCATCTGCATCCTCCGTTTCAGCCAGAGGAGATACGTCGAGGACAAGATCGCCGGCGCCGCTGCCATCGATTCGCATTCCTGAACTCCGATCACAAGGCCGGAGCTTCCGGAATTGTTCAACGCGGCCGGATGCCCCGGGGATCCCAACGGGTTGAGTCATTCGTCAGACAAACGAAGTACCGAACGAGAAAAGAGAGGGACAACCATGCTGATGCGAATCGTTGCTGTTGGTGCTCTTGCAGCTCTCCTGGGAACATCTGCCGTCGCTCGCGGTGATCGCTATGGTGCGATCGCGTACTCTCAACGCACGGGCCACTAGGGCTACGCGGATAACGCGGGCAGCCGCGATGGCGCAGAGAGACGCGCTCTCGAAAAGTGCGAAGGACGCGACTGCAAAGTCGAGGTCTGGTTCCGCAACAGCTGCGGCGCTCTCGCCACCGGCGAGGGCGGCCGGATCTACGGCTGGGCACAGAACGCGAGCCTCCGCGAGGCGAAGGAAAGCGCCGTCGAGCATTGCCGGCACGAGGGCGGCCGCCGCTGCCAGGTCGTGATCTCGGCCTGCACGCCGTAAAGAACCGAAGAGTGAATGGTGAAGAGTGAAAAAACTCTTCACCATTCATCAACTTGCGCTAACGCTAGACCGAGACAGGCGCGGCGACCATCCCAGCACGCGCCGCTTTCTTCTTCTTCCCAACGCTCACCAGCCAGTAGAGCGCTGCGATGGCGAGGACGATCATCGTGATGCCGATCATCGGACGGTAGAACACCCACGCCAACGCGATCGTGAGGAACGACAGAATCGCCGCGCCGAGGAATGCGAAGAGACCGATACCGGCACCAAGCATCGTCCCGAAGATCGGCAGCACGTCGGCGAATACGACGATCGGACGGAAGAGCATGAAGATGCCGATGAACATCAGGAAGAATCCGCCGCCGCGGATCAGCCACGTCAGGAACGTGTTTGCGTCCTGCGCCTTCTGGAACATCTGCTGCGCGGTGAGGTTCCCCTCCTCCACGAGCAGAATCGACGTTCCGGTCGAGGTCGAATACGGCACGAATGTCTGCCCGCTCTGGACGCCGACCAGGCTGACTGTGGCGGGGTTGATAACCTGGAACGAGATCCGTACATCGCCAACCTTCGGCGTGGCCGGATCGTCGCCCGCATAGAAGTTCCCACCGGAGACTTTGAAACGATCCTTTACGTCGGCCGGCAGTTGCTCCAACGCCGCCGCATCAACCGGCAGACTCGTCGCGTTGGTCAGTTGTCCGATCTGCTCCGATGACATCGTGAATGCGCCGACTGTCACTTTGTTGGCGACGAAGGTCTTGGTCTCGAACGGCGGAGCCTCCGGGTTCTCGTGCCCTTCCGGATGCTTGAAGTTGGAGGAGTCGATCCGCCCGTTTGCCCACTCCTTCTTGTACTCCCACGTCGTGACGGTCTCGGTGCCGCCGCCGATTTTCTTGCGCGACTCACTCTTCTCGTGCTCTTTCCACTGGAACATGTCGACGTTCCGGATCAGCTTGACCGCGGTCGCCTGCACGGCCAGTTGATCATCCACGACAGGAGCGTCAGTCTTCACCGCACCGCTCGTGTGGATGAGCTTCCCTTCTTTGCCGGCATCGACGGAATCCGACGGCACCGACACGACCGCCCCGAGTCCTTCGGTCAGTCCTTTCGATGTACGAACGGCCCTTCCCTCGTTCCAGAACAGAAGCGGAACCGAGGCCACGAACAGGATGAAACCGAAAAACACGCTCTTGATCGATCCGAGAATGTTGGAGCCCCACGATGTGCTGGTCGTGGAGGTAAAGGAATCAGCCATGGCACGATCTCCTCTAATGTACTGGTTGGATTTGGAAGGCGGACGAGGCCCGTGAGCGGCACTTTACGCTGAACGATCGTTCGACGCCACAGCGCGCTTCGCTCATAAGAACCATGGGGAGCCCATACACCTTGACTGACTCCGCGGCGTCCTCAAATCCTGTTGCGTACGCGTTCCGACAGTTATACTATCGATTGATCGTCCACGCCGGGACCCACCCGGTGCGCAGTTAATCCAATACAAGAGAGAGATAACCTTCATGAAGAAAACGTCCGTGAAAGTACTGCTTTTCGCCCTTCTCCTGACCACCCTGGCATCGGTCTCCGCATACGCCGAGGAGTACAAGTTCAAGGTCACCAACAGCACGAAGACCGTCATCACGAAGATTCTCGTTTCCCAAGACGGACAGAAGTACGGCTTCTTCGACATCGGCAAGGGCATCAAGCCCGGCCAGACCGTCGAGCTCGTGTGGGACAAGTCGACCGACAACGAGGCGTGCAAGCAGCACGTGAAAGCCGTCTACGCAGACGGTTCCGAGTCCGAGCCGGCCATGTTCGATTTCTGCGAATCGGACGTCGCTCTCGAATTCAACGACTAACTTTTCTCGAATCGCGAATCTTCGGCGGGACCACTCTCACGGGTGGTCCCGCTTCGTTTTTCCGGACAAATCCGGAACCCGTCAACCGATCGGCGTCCGTTCACCCGCGACCTCCTGCGCATCCTCCTCTCCTCGGGCCACAAGCGCGGTGGCGGCGAGATTGCCGGTCACGTTGAGAACGGTCGAGAACGTATCCGGAATCGCGTCGACGGCGATGAGGATGCCAATCCCCTCGACCGGCAGACCGATCGCCAGAAACAGCGGCGTGAGCATGATGAACGCGCCCCGAGGAATGCCCGGGACCGCGAACGCCATGAAGACGGCAGCAAACGCGATCGTGGCGATCGCCGTGGCGTGCAACGGGATGCCGTAGAACCAGCCGATGAAGAGCGCGCCCACCGTCCACGACAACGGAGCGGCGATCTTGAACGTGGAAACGGCCAGCGGCAGCACGAAGCCACAGACGCGATTCGGAAGCTCGAGTCCGCGCTCCGCACTTTCTACGAGAGCCGGCAGCGATGCGATGGACGAGCTCGAGCTGAATGCGATGAGCTGCGCCGGCAGTGCCGCCCTGGCAAAGCGTCGCATCGAAATCCGCGCCACCAGCGCAACTACGGGATAGAGCAGCAGCGTCACGATGAGATTACCGGCCGAGTACACGACGATGTAGAAACCGATTCCGCCAGCCAGCTCCGCTCCCGCGTGAACCGCAAGCGGCAACACCAACGCAAAGACGCCGAGCGGCGCGAGCATCACCACCCACCGCACCAACGTGAGCATAGCCTCGCCGAGCGCGCGAAAAAATCCGAGGAGCGTGGCGCGCGCCGGATCGGGAGTGCGCGCCACCGCGAGCGCGAAGAGCAGCGTGAAGAGAACCAGCGGCATCATCGCGCCCGATGCGGCGGCAGCGATCGGATTCGAAGGAAGCAGCGATGACAGCCACGCCGAAAACGTCTGGCTCTGCCCGGCTCCCGCCAGATCGCCGGCCGCCTCCGCTGCGCCTGCCGGCAACGCCATGATTCCGAGCCGGCGCGGAAGCATCTGAAACATCGCCAGCGAGAGCGGGATCACCACGATCGCCGTTCCTGCCAGAAGCGCGACGAAGGTAACCAGCGATCGCCCGCCGATGCGCGCGATCGACCGCAGATCATCGGCGGACGCCACGCCCGTGATGAGCAACGAGACGACCAGCGGGATCATGGTCATGCGGATCGCGTTGACCCACAACGTCCCCACCGGCACGATGAAATCGACAGCCCGGAGCAGCGAAGCGTTTCGCGAGGCAGCGATGGCGATCCCGCAGATCAGCGCGGCAGCGAGGGCGACGAGGACACGTGTGGTTTCTTTCAATTGGAGCTACCTCCGTACCATGCTAATCAAAAACACTCTGTCATCCTGAGCCGCCGAAGCCGCCGCAAGATTCGCTACGTTTGCACACGCCAGGAATCGGCGGCGAAGACGGTCGAAGGACCCCCTGATTCTGTGCGCGGTTGTTTGAGAAAAAATCCGGCACACAAGCAGGGGGTCCTTCGATCGTCCTCCGCCGCAAAGCCTAACGGGGGTGAAGGTGGCGTGAAGACGCGGCTTCGGCGACTCAGGAAGACAGGCGGATGACACGAGTGGAAGTGTTGTTCGGTGGATGATGTCGCGCCGAACTCACATCATCAAATCCCCGCCATTGATATCGAACGATGCCCCAGTGATGTACCCGGCAGCCTCGGAGGCAGCAAAGCAGATCAGGCCCGCGACCTCCAGCGATGTCCCAAGCCGCGGGACCGGGTAGCTGCGGGCCAGGCGCTCGATCAGTTCGTTCGTCGCGTTCTCGTGCGTCAGCTCCGTATCGATCATGCCCGGACAAACCGCGTTCACCGTGATGCCGAACTGGCCGAGCTCCTTCGCGCTCGCGCGCGTAAGGCCGAGGAGTCCGGCCTTCGATGCCGTGTAGTGCGCGCCGCCGAGCGTGCTCACCGTGCGGCCGGCGGACGACGAGATATTGATGATGCGGCCGTAGTGCTGCGCTTTCATGATCGGCAGCACCGCCTTCGTGAAGAGGAACGGTGCGGTGAGATTCACTTCCAGCGCCTCTCGCCACTCCTCGGCCGAAAGATTCGGAAAGCGTGTCGATCGCGCGAAGGCAGCATTGTTCACCAGGATATCGACCCGTCCGAACCGCTCGACCGTCGCGCGAACGATCTCCTCGGGGACACCAGTCGCTGCGATTTCGCCCGGAACCGCGAGCGCGCGATCGCCGAGCGACTGCGCCAGCGATTCCGCCCGCGCACGGTCGCGCACATTCACCGCGACGGCCGCGCCCCGCTCGTAAAGACGTTCGACCGCCGCGCGTCCCAATCCGCGCGCCGCACCGGTGACGATGGCGACACGGCCCTCGAAGTCGTTCATGACTTCGCTCCTTCGCGGAGCATCGTATCGATCAGCGACTCGATCTCCGTGCGAAGCTTGTCGTAGTGCTTGCCGGTTCCCGGCCCCGCGAATCCGGAGTAGATCTTGCGCACCTTCCCATCGCGTCCGATGAAGATCGACGTCGGAAAGGCCAGGACGCGCGTGATGTCGGGAAGGGTGGCCGAAGCCTTCGCTTTGTCGCTCACGCCCGCGAGAAGAAGCGTGTAGCCGATCTTGTGACGTGTCGCGAAACGCCTCACCATTTACCCGTCGCGCGGCGCATTTCCGGTCAGCTCGTACGCGAGCCCGACGATCTCGAGCCCCTGCCCGCGGTACTTGCGATCCCACGCGGCCAGAAGCGGCGCTTCGTCATTACAGTTCGGGCACCACGATCCGAAGATGTTGACGAGGACGACCTTGCCGCGAAAGCGATCGTCGCTGAGCGAAACGGGTTGTCCCTCGAGGTCGGGAAACCGAAACTGAAACCCTCCCTCGGCGTTCGTCAGAGCAACGTCTTTCCAACCATCCGGCAGCGCCGCGCCCGCGTCATCCGTGCGCGTGGCGGTCCATGTGGCGTGATACGAATCGCGCGACCAGTAATCGCCGGCCAGCGTTCCATCGCTGACCGCCCGCGCCTGAAAAAGCAACGCGTGCGCGCCGTCGAAGGTCGACAAACGAAGGACGCCGTTCTCGAACGAACCTTCGAGAAAGCGGTCGTCGCCGGTCGGCGTCAGGAATGTGCCGGTGACATGGTTCGTGCCAGGGTCCTGATGAAATTCTCCACGCGCAGGCGACGTGCCATCCGTATCGACAAACGCAGCCTTCCAGATGCCGCTGACATCGGCAATCGATGCGGGCTTCGCTGCCGCAGGCTGAAACCGAGGCAGCTCGCCGCGCGTCGCACGAAACGGCATGTGCGACGAACCCTTCGATCCGGTCTTGATCCACTCCCCCGACATCGCGTTGCCGTTGTTTGAAACGGTCGCGAGGATCAAAGAGTCGTACCAGTCGAATCGAAGCTGCACCGAGTCGCCGGTCACACTCACGTCGCTCACATGCGCGCGCTCCGCGCCATTCACGATGACCGCGTGAAGCGGATTGCCGCGCCGCGTGATGCGCAACGTAAACGGCAACTCGCCGCCGGCCGACATGAGCACCGCGCGCCACGTCCCCTCGATCGCCGCCGGCTTCGGCGTCTCAGCGCGGCAACCGATGAGGGCAAGCGCCATGAGGAGACAGACAACGAGGGCGGTGCCGGCTCCTCGATTCCTTCGCGGAAATTTCAGAGACATCGCACACATCTTGACACGCCCCGATCCCGCCGCCGATTACAGTCCGGCGCCAAACAGCAGGATCGCTCGCGCTAGACCACACCTCACACACTCGCACTTCACAAACACCTCCCAATCCTAGCGCCAACCTCCAATCGAGCGCCTTCTCCCCTCGTGCTTTTCGAGGGGAGAAGGTGCCGAAGGCGGATGAGGGGTGTGTAGCAAACGGCAGGCACCGAGTTCCCGCTCGGCGTGAATTCCAAAGGTCCGGTTCGTCAAGATTGCCGCGAAGCCCATGTGTCAAACGACGAGTAGTCGAAGGTCGAATGCACATGTGTCGGCGACTACACACCACAAACGGAAACAATATGAAATCAGATCACATGAATGTGAAATCAGATCACGTGAATGTGATCTCAGATCACATGAATGTGAAACGAGATCACGTGAATGTGATCCCAGATCACATGAATGTGAAACCGGATCACATGAATGGGAAGTCAGAACCCGTGAGCAGGAAATGGATGACCCGTGCTCGATCACGCGCTGACGATCGTACTCGCGCCTATTTGACGACGAGATCGTGCAATCGTTGTTCAACGTTTTCCGGAACGGCCACGCTGACGAACCAGGAGCTCGGGTAGAGGTAGTCTTCGCCGGACTGGTCGATCACGCGAACGTGGTCGCGCTGGGCAGCCGCTGAGTCTTCGAGAATCTCGTAGACCTTTCGAAGTTCCAGCGCGCCGGCATATTCGCCGTTATGAATGCAGATTGCGAAGTGCCTTGCTTCGTTCATTCGCGTCAACTGAGATACCGCTTGAATCAAAGTCTAGCAGGCAAGCGCCCCCTCATCCGGCCTTCGGCCACCTTCTCCCCATCTGAAAAGCGATGGGGAGAAGGCGCTCGAATTTAACGAGCGCCGTCGATTCACTCGGCGCACGGGAGCGAGAGGCAAATGTTGGGTGGATCGCTGGGTTCACGCGCCAACCGCCAATCGAGCGCCTTCTCCCCTCGTGCTTTCGAGGGGAGAAGGTGCCGAAGGCGGAAGGGGTGTGGTGCAATCGACTGGCCCGAAGTTCCGGATGGCGTGAGTGCTCCTGACCGGCGACGTCGCCACGACACGATCGGGCTGCATCGGCGCCGCGATATACCACCCTCTACTTCTGAATCGCGTACGAAACCTTGAAGAACAGCGACCGGTCGAGCTTCACGAGATCGTTGCTGGGTGTGATCGTCCGGTCGTCGCCGTATCCAAGGAAGAGGACCGTCTGCCAGTTGATCTTGTAGCTGTAGAGGACGGATCCGAGGAACGAGCCGCTGTGGGGAGTACCTGGAAGCCGTAGAGCGATGGGTTGCGGTTCGTGGTGACGTACTGACCGATGATCCGCACGAGCGCCTTCGACGAAAAGCTGTACGTGGTCTTGAGGTATTCAACGTCGGCGGTGTAGAGCCTGCCGCTGTCTGTGTTGAGCCATTCGTGGCTGATGTTCGGCTCGAAGGTGAGCCGGTCGAGCGGGCGTACCGTTGCGGCAAGGCCGAGGGATGAGCCCTTCCCCACCCGGCCGTTGGCGTAGTCGATCATGTCGCCGGCGCGGCCGTTGAACGTGATCCGCGGAAAGCGCCCCGACGGATCGAGCTGCACGAACCAACGTCTCTTCCAGCAGATCGCTGCCCACGCGCGTTTGATTCTTGATGAGCAGTACCGCCGATGCCTGGAGGTTCTTCGCGCCGAGCACATTGATACCCGGCGAGAAGCGGCGGTAGATCGTGTTGCCATCGAGGTCGGTCTGCTGATCGACAAAGGTATTCGGCCGGATGAAGCGCAGCAGACTGTGCTCGGGATAGAACCGGAGTCCGCCTCCGCCATCGACTTCGCGATAGCCAACCTGCGGAACGAAGCCGAGACGGCGCGGAAGGCGTTGCCGGCGTCTTTGCCTTCGACAAACCAGTCGTACTTCTGCGCGTTGTGGTTCCAGCCCGCGTACGCAGCATGCGACGTCGACCGCTCGCCGTTCCATGACGACGAGGAGTCGGGCCGGTTCGGATTCTCATTCTGACTGAGCAGCAGCTCGCCGGTGATGGCGTCTTGATCGCCCGGTCGCCATTGGAAGTCGGGCCCGAGAACGCGATTGTGTCCGCCGCTGCGGATCTCGCGGTCGGTCAGCACGGCGCCGACGAACGACGCCCCGAGTTGGTGACGAATGCGCCCGATGATGTCGATCGATTTGAAATCCTGCAGCGCAAAGTCGTTGCCGAGAGGTCCGGGGAGAATGGTCAGTCCACCGCCTTTGTCGTCGGTGATGAGCAGCGTGTAGGCGGTATTGCCGACACGCCCCGTCGTTCGGGCGCCGAAGCGGGGCGCGGTGATCGTGCGCGTGTAGGCGACCTGCAGCGGCGTGTCGAAGAGATCGAAACCCTCGAGAAAAAACGGTCGTTTCTCGGGATAGAAGACGGCGAAGCGCTGATTCACAGTGATCTGCGCGATATCCGCCTCGACTTGCGAGAAATCGGGATTGACGGTCATGTCGACGGCATTGGTTGCCGTCGGCGTCCACTTCACGTCGATGCCGGCGTCCTTGTGCAACGGATCGCGTTGCAGCGGCGACCCCGGCCCAGCCTCAGGTGTCTCGGTGGTCTGCGCCGTGACGTATGGCGCAGCGACGAAGTGACCCGCCTTCGGCAGACCGGTCAGCCCGATCAGCGGGTGCATGTGGCAGACGTAGCAGTTGGAGCTTCGCTCGATCGGCGCACTGCCGAAGGCGTAGCGGAACTCGCGCGGATAGTTGCGCCAGATCATGATGTTCCATGTCTGCGCGTCCTTGTTGTCGTAGCGGAGCGATGAAAACGGGATGCGGTACTCGGCGCTCCACCCGCGTGCATCGATCTTCGCCGCCGTGTCGTAATAGAAATCGGGCGAGAAGTCTTCGTTGCCGTTCGTGTCGTTGTAGATGCCGTCGCCCTGTATCCCGCGCGGATTGACGCGCAGCTCCATCGCCGTGCGCTTGTCATTGCGCGTGTCGAGGAAGACGGCGATGTTGTCGTCGGTGCCTATGACGGCATCGCGATCGACGTACGGCGCACGGATCTGCTCGGGATGAGGATCCTCGCAACGAATTCCGATGTAGAAATAGTGGTCGTCGTACGTGATGTACGCGGTCGTCTTGACCTTCGCGGGCACGTTGTTGCCAGGTGACGTTTCGTAGAACTGATCGATCGTGGCCGCATTCTTCCAGCCGGCGTCGCCGAGGTCGCCATCAACTGTGATCGGCCCTTCCGCGCGATGAACCGTCGTCGGCGCGGGAGCCGGGAGCGGCGGCGGATCGGCAGCCCACGCGACGCTCACGAGACCTGCGGATAAGACAACAGCCAGGACGACGGACGTCGACGATGAGCGCATGCAATGACTCCCCCCTACGAACGAATACGTACATTGGACGGAGAAGGGTGCAGGGAGTTAGTGACAACGCGGTCACGCCTTTTTCGGCGTCAGCGTGGCAATGCCGAGCCGCCGGCCGTTCGCCGAATCGTCGATCAGCGTGGCCAGGCGGCGCTCGCGCGTCTCTTCCCGCTTCGCGCTCGTGACCCAGTAGATCGCCACGCGCTGATACGACGGAGCCTGCGCTGTGAAGAACGCCCACGCTTTCCTGTTCGCTCGGAACCGCTTTTCGTCGGCGGGAACGAGCGTGCGCACGGCATTCTCGTAAGCGTAGATCGCCGACTTGTCCTCGCGCCGCCTTTCGAACGCGCGCAGTCCGGCCGCAGCCATCAGTCCGAGCTTCGCCAGCTCCGCCACCCGCGCGATGTTGATCGCGCTCCAGTTGCTGACGGACTTTCGCGGCGTGAAGCGGATGCTGTAGCTGACGTCGTCGATCCGCCGCCGCACACCATCGATCCACCCAAAGCAAAGCGCCTGATCGACCGACTCCGGCCACGTGATCGACGGCTTTCCCGAGCCCTTCTTGTAGAACCCAACAAGCAGTTCCGACTCCTCAGCGTGATGCTTCTCGAGCCACTTGCGAAAGGCCGCGGGCGTCGCGAAGAAGGTGGGGAGCATCAACATAAGAAGAAGGATAGCGCCTACCCCAAATCTGTCATCCTGAGTCGCCGGAGCCGCGCCACCACGCCGCCCTCACAACCGGCAGGCTTCGCGGCGGAGGACGATCGAAGGACCCCTAGTTCTCTGCGTGGTTTTTTGCGGCATCCAACCGGCACGGATCAGGGGGTCCTTCGGTCGTCCTGCGCCGCCGATGCCTGCCGAAAGCGAGAGCCCCGAAACTTGCGGCGGCTTCGGCGGCTTCTAAGACAGTTCCGGTGCCTTGTCTCTGGCCTCTGCTTTCCTGTTTTCAAACTTCTGACTTGCGATTAGTCGTCTGAGCCGACTACCCTTCCCCGCGCATGTTCCGCAAATTGACCCCGTTCATCCTCCTGGCTGCCCTGGCCTGCGGTAGATTGAAGGAACCGACCGATCCGGGCGTCGGCGCCGGTGATCCGATCGATCCGACCGCGACGTTTACCCGCGTGCAGACCGAGATCTTCACTCCCACCTGCGGCCAACTCGGCTGCCACGACACCCTCGGGCGCCAGGAAGGGATGATCCTCTCGCCCGGCCGCGCCTACGCGATGACCGTCGGCGTGGCCAGCGTCGAGACCCCGCAACTGGTTCGCGTCATGCCGAGCGATCCGACCAACTCGTATCTCTACCGGAAGATCACTGGCGCAGGGATCACTGGTGCCCGGATGCCGCAGGGCGGACCGTATCTCACCGATGCGCAGACAAAGCTCGTGCGCGACTGGATTCGCCGAGGTGCTCCGAATGATTAAGTTGCTTGGTTGCTCAGTTGCTCGGTTGTTTAGCTGGCCGGCAATCGCCTCCCTCTGCCTTCTGCTCTCTGCCTTCAGCCTTCAGGCAGAGGATCGCTACACGCCGATCCCTACCGTTCCTCTCGGCGACACGCTCCTTTCCCTTCCCACTTCGCATATCCCGACCGAGGGGACGTGGGAGGTGAAGTTCACGCATCGGTTCAATCAGTCGATCGATCAGGGGAGTTTCAGCGACCGCGTGCACTCGCTTTGGGGGCTAGACAGCAACGCCGACGTCGGCATCGGCTTCTCCTACGTCGTCAGCCGCGATCTTCAGGCGACGTTCATCCGCAGCAATGTCAGCGACGATATCGAGTCATCGCTGAAGTACGTCGTCGTGCAGCAGGCGCCGGCCATTCCGTTCTCGCTGGCTCTGCGCGGCGGGATGGATTGGCGGACCGAGCGCGACGTCGTCGACCGCACGTCGTTCTTCGGGCAGGCGATCGTCTCGCGGCAGATAGGGACACGGGCGGAGATTTTCGCGATCCCGACTTACGTGACGAACGCGGGGCGGGCGATCAGCGGAACGAAGTCCGTGGCGCTCTTCAAGCACGCGTTCAACGTGCCGGTCGGAGCCGCTCTGATGGTGCGGCCCGGGCTGAGTGTCGTTGCCGAGCTGATTCCGAAGAATCGCAATCTGCCGTCAAAGATGAACGGCGGCGATTTCGGTTGGGCACTCGGACTGAAGCGCGCGGTCGGCGGTCACTACTTCGAGATCCTGCTGACGAATTCGAATGCAACGCATGCCGATCAGTACGTGACGTCGACCTACCAGGGCTCACCGCTGAACAAGAGCGACATCCACCTGGGATTCAACATCGAGCGGCGGTTCGGGCGGGTTCGACATTAATACTGAACGACAGAGGCGCAGAGGTCACAGAGTTACGATTTCAACTCTGCGCTCTCTGCGCCTCTGTGGTGAACCGGAAGGGGATCAGAGGATTTCCTTTCCTTCCACGACGAGATCAGCCATATCGATGTCGGCGTTCGGATCCGACGGGTCGTTTTTGCGCTGCTCCCGTTTCTCTGCTTTCTGCTGCTGGCGCTCGCGCTTGGCCTGCTCGCGCTGGCGCTTGACGACGGATACCTGTGGTCTTCCCATAAACCTCCACACAACGAAAAGGGCAGGATCGCTCCTGCCCTTTCGTCGATCGAAAGATCGGCTACTTAGACTGCGACGACGTTCGCCGCCTGCAGGCCTTTCGGCCCTTTGACGACGTCGAACTCAACCGCTGCACCTTCCGGAAGCGACCGGAATCCGGCGCCCTGAATCGCGGAGAAGTGGACGAATACGTCGTCTCCATTCTCGCTGGTGATGAACCCGAAACCTTTGGCGTCGTTAAACCACTTCACGTTGCCTTGTGTTCTCATCTTGAATCTCCTTTCTGTGCTGCCATCGGAGATTCAAAAACGGTGTTCTTCGTCTCGATAAGGCAAATCACGGATGCATAGGCGAACCGGCTGGGGTGGCAGGCTATTCCGAATGTGTGTGCAAGCGCCAAAGCGGCATGATGGCGGCACGTTTGCAGTTATTGAGGACAACCATGCGCTGCCCCGAATGCAATCGACCGTACGAAGCTGGCGCGGCCTCCTGTTCCAATTGCGGACTGCTCCTGCTGAACCTCGCTCCCCATCGCCGCGGTGAGGATTTAGCCACGAAGAAGCGGCGCTCTGCCGATCAGCTCGCTCCCTGCAAGTTCTGCGGCAGCGACATTCCGATGAATGCCATCCGCTGCCGGCAATGCTCCGAGATCGTGAATGACGAGTTCTACCGCGAGCGCGCGCAACGGACACGTTCCCGCATCAATCATGCGAGCTGGGTGGCCTACATCTTCGGGCTGGGCGCCCTCCTGGTCTTCCGGCCGGTCGGCCTCGTATCGATCGCGGCCGGACTCCTCCTCTCCATTCTTTACTACGCGATCCCTGTCGAACCGCCGGCGTCGAAGAACAATCCGCGCCCTCGCCTCTCGCTCTGGCAGCGCATCAAGCAACAGGTGAAGCTCGAGCGGGTGTCGATTCCGATTCCGAGCTTCCCGAAACGGAAGCTCGTCTTCGTCGGCACGCCGCTGATCGCAGCCATCGTCGGCTACTCGGCGAATGTCATCCTGCTCCAACAACCGGTCAACGCCGTCCTTCGCGAAAACGCCGCATTCAGCGGGATGGAGGTGTCGGCTCACTACCAGTACTACATGGTCCCGGGCGTGGTGGTTTACGATCTGCGCACCATCGGCGTGCGTCAGACACCGATCGATGTGCACACGGCCTTCCTCGAGTTCGCGAAGAAAGTCCGCGACAAGCGCTACCAGCGCGTCGATCTCTCCTACCGCGGCACGACGAAGTTCTCGATCGACGGCGCGTCGTTCCACAAACTCGGCGACGAGTACGCGAAGCGCAATTTCGACTACGTGCTCTACACCTTCCCCCGCCTCTTTCATCGCGTCGGCGCGCCTGCGTCGGCACCGTCGCCATCCGTGTCGGACCGCGACGCGCTGCTGCAGTTTCATCGCCAGTGGTACGGCGACGATCACCTGACGCGCACTGTGGCCAACGGGATGTAGTCACGCGGAGGCGGGAGATGCAGAGAACACCTCCGCGCTCCGCGTGAGCCGTGAACTTTCCTACGGGATTGCCGCGACGTTCGACTTCTTCGACACGTGGCAGAGCCGGTCTTCCAGCGTGATGAAGAAGCCCTTCGGCTGCGGACTGGCCTTGGGAACGGCGAACGTCAGCGATGCCATCTCCGAACTGGCCGTCAACGCGCAGTAGCCATAGATGTAGGCACCACCGTTGGCGTTGAAGATGTCCAGTCAGGTTCGCGCCGAGTTGACGTTCAACCCGCACGGCGGCAGGTTCGGCGACGGCGTGAAGAAGACGTTGCTGAACGTAGCGTGGTTGGTGACCGTGAACTTGTAACGGATGAAGCCTGGCTCAACCGATTTGCTCACGAACGCAACACGCGGGGTGGGCAGCGGAGGCCCGCACTGCGCCTGAATATTCGCCGACACGGCGATTCCAACGAGGATCACGAGGACGAGGACAGGTTTCATCGCACACCTCCAGTCATTAAGGAAGGAGTGAAGTATCACACAACTCGGGCCCGGGGAGGGAGTCGGTGCAGACAGTATCCACGGGTCGCTACTAAACGAGGTCGCGCCGTTGGGTGGTCCCGCGGTCTCGCGCTGGTTACCGCGGACCTGCGAGACCGCGGAACATCGCTACCGCCCTACAGCAGCCCCTCCGCCTCCAGCTCCACCGTCAACGACCAGGCGTCGTTGAATTGAAACGCCCGCATCCCGAGGGCGCGCGCTGCCAGCACGTTCTCGAGGAGGTCGTCGATGAAGATCGTCTGTTCGGCCGTTGCGCCGATCGTTTCCAGTGCGCGGCGGTAGACATCGGGATCCGGCTTCGCGCATTTGATGCGGTGCGAGAAAACGAAGATGTCGTCCTTCTCGAAGACCGTTGCGAATTGACGCGGGATCAGCTCGGCGTGGATCTCGTTGGAGTTCGACAGGAACGCCACGCTGTAGCTCCGGCGCACGCGCTCCAGCAACTCCTCGATCCCCGGCATCGTGCCGTCGAAGAAGTCTGACCATGCGCGATGAAAGTCGCGGATCGAGCCGTTGTAGCCGGCGTGATCGCACAGAAACTCGTAGAACTCGTAGAAAGAAACCGCGCCGCGCTCCATGTCGCGATATGCGCCCGGCTCCTCCAGCAACTCGACCAGCTCGCCGCGGCTCATCGATGACTCCGCGCAAATCGCTCCCAGCACGCGCTCGTAGGCGAGCTTGATGATCGTGTTGCCGAGGTCGAAGAGGAACCAGGTAGTGGACATGGGTTTCGGAGTCGCGAGGTTACGAGGTCGCGGAGCACCGCGCAACCCCGAGACCGCGAGACGGCGCGACTACATCCGGAACACCCCAAACCTTGGATCCTCGATCTTTGCGTTGTATGCGATCGACAGTCCGAGGGCGAGGTAGTTGCGCGTCTCGGCGGGGTCGATCACGCCATCGTCCCAGAGGCGGGCGGTCGAGTAATACGGCGAGCCTTCCGTCTCGTACTTCTGCAGAACCGGATCGGCCATGGCGCGCTCTTCCTCCGCGCTGAAATCCTTCCCCTCGCGCGCGAGCTGATCGCGCTTCACGGTCGTCAGGACGCCGGCTGCCTGCTCGCCGCCCATCACGCTGATCCGCGCGTTGGGCCACATCCAGAGAAAGCGCGGCGAGTAGGCGCGGCCGCACATGCCGTAGTTTCCGGCGCCGAACGAACCGCCGATGATCACGGTGAACTTCGGCACGGTGGAGTTGGCGACGGCGTGAACCATCTTCGCGCCATCTTTGGCGATGCCGCCGCGCTCGTACTCCTTGCCGACCATGAAGCCGGTGATGTTCTGGAGAAAAATCAGCGGGATGCGACGCTGATTGCACAACTCGATGAAGTGCGTGGCCTTGAGCGCGCTCTCCGAAAAGAGAACACCGTTGTTGGCAAGGATGCCCACCTGGTAACCGAAGATGCGCGCGAAGCCGGTCACGATCGTCGGCGCGTAGCGCTCCTTGAACTCCTGAAACTTTGAGCCATCGACGATGCGCGCGATAACCTCCCGCACGTCGTACGGCTTGCGGGTCTCGCTCGGAATCACACCGTAGATTTCCTTCGGATCGAACTTCGGATCTTCAGGCTCGATCCGGGTCGGAGGTTCCTTCTTATCCAGCGGCAGGTTCTCGACGATGTTCCTCACGATCGCAATAGCGTCGTAATCATCCTCGGCGAAGTGATCCGCCACGCCGCTGATCCTCGTGTGCACATCCGCCCCGCCCAACTCCTCCGCGGTGACTTCCTCGCCGGTCGCAGCTTTCACGAGCGGAGGTCCGCCGAGGAAGATCGTGCCGGTGCCCTTGACGATGACGGCTTCGTCGGACATCGCCGGAACGTAGGCGCCGCCGGCGGTGCACGAGCCCATCACGGCCGCGATCTGCGGAATCTCGCGGGCCGACATGATGGCCTGGTTGTAGAAGATGCGCCCGAAGTGATCGCGGTCGGGAAACACCTCCGCCTGCAGTGGCAGAAACGCGCCGCCGGAGTCGACGAGATAGACGCACGGAAGATTGTTCTGCAGCGCCACTTCCTGCGCGCGCAGATGCTTCTTCACGGTCAGCGGAAAGTACGTGCCGCCTTTGACCGTGGCATCGTTGGCGATGATGAGGCACTCGCGCAACTGGATCCGACCGATGCCGGTGATGATGCCTGCGGCCGGTGCGCCGTCGTCGTACATGCCGTTGGCCGCGAGCGGCGAGAGCTCGAGGAAGGGGGTGTCGGGATCGAGCAGCGCGGCGATCCGCTCGCGCGGCGGAACTTTTCCCTGCTCTTTGTGCCGGGCAACGTACTTTGGTCCGCCCCCCTGCCGTGCCGCCGCCAGGCGCTGATTCAACTCATCGACGAGTGACTGCAGCGCACTGGCGTTGCGGCGAAAATCATCCGAATCCTTTTCGACGTGTGTCTCGAGTGGTTCCATGCTTGCGGTCGCAGCGTACATGCGGGTGGCGCTGGCCGCAAGAACCGCCTAGCGGCCGACCCAGAACTCGGCGCGGCAGCCGTTCTTGACCCAGATTCCGCGGTCGTCATAACCCCACGTACGATTGAGCACGCAATTGGTCCGGCTCAACTGGCGGGAAAGGCGAACGCCGCCTTCCGTGTCGACCGTGCATCGGTGTCTGGAATCGTAATCAGACTCGCAGGTGATCATGCGCCCGCGACGATCGCGATGGTCATCCCGGTCTTCGTCGTGCTCGCGACGGACAACGAATTCGGCTCGGCAGCCGTCGCTGACCCACACGCGGTGGCGTCCCTCACGACCCCAGGTGCTGCCCTCGATGCAGCCGGAGATGCTGAGCTGACGCTGGATCTCGACGCGACCGAGCGTTTCAAAGGAGCACTCGTGACGCCGGTTGTCTTTGGACTCGCAGCGAAACGTCTCCGCGAAGACCGCCGTGGTTAACAACGAGATGATGATGACAAACCCGAACAATTTCGCTTTCATGAAAATCTCCCCCCGAAGATTGGTTTGATGACTACACATTCACGGCACGCCGAATGGCGTCGACGGCCGTCGCAGTTGGTGTACCTGGAAGAAAAATCTCGCGGATGCCGATCGCTTTCATCTTCGGAATGTCCTTCTCCGGAATGATACCTCCGGCGAAGACGACGATCGCTTCGGCGCTTTCCTCGTGCAGGAGCCGCATGATCTCGGGAAACAGCACGTTGTGCGCGCCGGACAGAATCGACAGGCCGATGGCATCGACATCCTCCTGCACCGCCGCCGCCACGATCTGCTCCGGCGTTTGCCGCAGGCCGGTGTAGATCACTTCCATGCCGGCATCGCGCAGCGCGCGGGCGATGATTTTCGCGCCGCGGTCGTGCCCGTCGAGGCCAGGCTTGGCAATCAGTACTCGTATTTTTCGCTCGCTCATTTGCCGAAGTCTATCCTGAGGAGCTCGGCGACAAATTGTCAGCCCGGAACTTCGAGAGGATCATGATGTCGTGGTAGCTGCCTTCGCGGAAGAAGTCGCGGCGGAGGAGGCCCTCCTGCACGAAGCCGAGCGCTTCCAGAACATGCTTCGCACGGTCGTTGTAGTCGAAGACGTTGATGCGCAGCTTGCCGAGGTTCATCTCATCGAAGGCGAAGCGGACGAGAGTCTGGATGGCGTCGCCGCCAAAGCCGCGATTCCACGCCGTTGGCTCGCCGATGAACAGTCCGAACCACGCGGTCTGCGAGACCCAGTCGATGTCGTGGATCGAGGCATTGCCGATGTGCGAACGGTCGTCGCGCCGCTCGATGGCGAAGTGACGCTCGACATTGCTCGCGTGCATGGCCCGGTCGAGCCACTCGATCTCGTTCTGGAACGCGATCGGATAGCGCGTCTTCAACGTTCGGACGATGTTCGGATCGTTGATCCAGCGGTAGCAGCGCTCAGCGTCGTCGCGCTCGAAGGCGCGAAGGATCACGTGCTCGCCGGCAATCATGAAGCGTCGCCGTGTCGGCTCCTTACCCTGGTCCGCGAAATCGCGTTCGGTTCGAGGCATGTGTCGGGATTATATGAGACCGTTTTGATCCGCAGATGACGCAGATGAACGCCGATAGAAAATCTCATCCGTGTACGTCTGCGTCATCTGCGGATAAAGCCTCTCACCCCGCCAAAACCACCTTCGGCCTCACTTCGACCGGGCCGCCTTCACGAAGGATGTTGATCACTTCGCCGATCACGACGAGCTGGTCTTCCGGATTGCCCAGCGCGAGCAGATCGCCGGGACGCACGGCCTCGGGCGGCGTCATGATGATCGGTTGTCCACGCATCAGTTTCCCCTGTTGCGACCAGTCGATGCGCAAGCGTGGCAGCGGCAGCTCGACGTCCGAGAGCGATTGAAAGTGCGGCGTCGTCATCAACTGCTCCGGCGGCGCGTTTTCGAGCGCTTCGTACGACAGCGCATCTTCGATCCGGAAATTGCCGATGGCCGTGCGACGCAGCTCCTTGAGATGCGCTGGTACGCCTGCGGCCTCGCCCAGCTCGTGCGCGAGCGATCGAACGTACGTGCCTGCCGACGATCGGACGCGGAACCGCGCCGTCGAGCCCCTGACGCTGATGATCTCGAACTCATAGACGGTGACCGACTTCGGCGTCAGCGCCGCTACTTCGCCCTTGCGCGCAAGCTCGTAGGCGCGAACGCCGTTAACTTTCTTCGCGGAGAATTGCGGCGGCATCTGCTCGATCGCGCCGAGGAACGGGGCGATGAGCGGGGTGAAATCGATGTGCTCGACGTTGACTTCCTTTGGCTCGCCGGCGGGCGTGCCGGCGGCATCGTACGAATCGGTCGCCCATCCGAACTGGATGATGCCCTCGTATACCTTCTCCATCCCCATCAGGTAGGCCTGCAACCGCGTGGCCTTTCCTACGCAGAGAACGAGCAGACCGGTAGCGAGCGGATCGAGCGTTCCGGTGTGCCCGACTTTCTTGATATGCGAGCGCCACCGGAACTTCTCGACGACGTCGTGTGACGTGATTCCTGTTTTCTTGTCGACCAGAAGCAAGCCGTCGACGCGGGCGCGGGGTGGTTGCATGAGGGGGCGAAGGATAGTCGATCCGCCGAATCTTCGTCAGCGAATCGGTCGTTCCAGCGAGCGCGGCGGCAGCGTACGATGACGTCCGCCATGCACTGGACCGGCAACTTCGCCGTTCACTTCGCGTTCGAGACCGCCGGCTACATCGCCGCCATCATCATCTATGCGGTGCAACGCCGCCGCCGCGGCGACAGCGTGCCCGATGAAACCCGCGCCTCGGTGCTTGCCGGAGCCGCGGCCGGAGCGATGATCGGCACGCGGCTGCTCTACGTTCTCTGCGATCCCGCGAACAACATTCACGACATCCTCGGCGGCAAGACGATCGTCGGCGGGCTGCTCGGAGGATTGATCGGCGTCGAGCTCGTAAAGCGATTCCTCGGCGTTCGCCGGTCCACCGGCAACCTCTTCGTCGTGCGTGGCGCCGATCTGCGCGAGATCCGCTTCAAAGCGCTGGAGCGGCTGAACGCGCTCGATATCTCGACCACGCTTGTCGTCACGTTGCAGCGTGGCGTCAATGACAACGAGATCGGTGAGATCATCGACTTCGCGCTGACGCAGCCATGCGTCCGCGGCGTGACGCTGCAGCCGGTGCAGGTCGCCGGACGGCTCGACGGCTACAACGATGGCGAGAACCGCCTCACGCTTTCCGAGGTGCGAAGGAAGGTGCTCGAACAATCGGAGCTGTTCGCGCCGGAGGATCTCATCCCTGTCCCGTGCCATCCCGACTCGCTCTGCATGGGCTACGCGTTCAAAGGTGGCGGCGACGTCGTTCCGCTGACGTCGCTCGTCGGACGCGATGCGCTGATCGACGGCAGCCGCAACACGATCGTCTTCGAGCGCGATCCCGCTGCACGCGGCGCGTTCCTCAAACTCTTCTCGACCGCGCTCGGCTCCGAGTCACAGCCGCAGAAGCTGAAGGATCTCCTCTGTTGTCTGCCCCGCGTTCAGGGCGACATCAGCTACGGCAATCTCTTCCGCCTGCTGATCGTGGAGTTCATCGACGCGCAGTCGTTCGATCTTCGCTCGATCAAGAAGACGTGCATCCACATCGTCCATCCCGACGGACGGCTGATCCCGTTCGATACCTACAATCTCTTTTACCGCGACGAGCTCGAGACCACCCGCCTCGGGCCGCTGCGAGAATGGGCGGTGCGATGATGAGCGAAGTATCGACGAGCGAAGTTCCCTCTCCCGAGGCGGCTCCCCCGGCAGCGCTGGCCCCGCCGAAATTCAACGTCCTCGCCATGTTCGGCGGATTGGTGCTTTCCGTCGTGCTCGGCGCGGTCGGAAACGTCGTGGCAGGCCTTATCGGAAGCGACTCCGGCGCGAAGATTCTCGGGTTTCTGCTTGGCATTGTCCCGGGAGTGATCTTCGTCGGACTGGCCGCGCTCCTCCGCCGCAAAACCACCGCCTTCGCCACCGGACTGCTCATCGGCGGCTGTCTCGTCGGCCTGATCGGTGGGATCTGCGGAGCGTCGATGGTGGGATTCAGCGTGCGTTGATCACGCGCCCGCGAATTCGATCTGCAGCTTGGCCGCGATCGCGTTCAGTCTCTTGTCGCGAGTCCAGAGTGTTGCGCCATTCGTGAGCATCGCGGAGGCGAGAAGGTGGGCGTCGATGTAGCCGATTCCTTTCCCCATCAGGCGATAGTGTTCGATGAAATGGAGCGCTTCTTCGTCGTCGGCCACCACGGCGGAGGGAAGGGTCGAGAGTAGATCGAGCACTTCCCGGCGCCGGGCGATCTCGCCGCAGGCAATCTCGCCGATGACGAACGGGTGCGTTGCCACTTCTCCATTTTCGAGAGCATCCCCGAGCAGAGGGACCGTCTTGTGGAGATGATCAATCCACACGGAGGTGTCGACAATGATCACGAAACGCGGCGCCTTCTGGGTGCTTTCGCGCGTGGGTCGCTTCCACCGAGCCGGGCCAGGCGGCGGGAGCTTTCCCGGGCGATCAGCGCCCGCAGTCCTTCGTGAATCAAGGCCGTCCTCTCCTGGATGCCTGTCAACCGCTGGGCTTCTGCGATCAACTGTTCGTCGAGATTGATGGTCGTGCGCATACCGTACCCCCGTTCGATGCACTGATGATACATCACTTGATGCCTGCCTCAACCACCCGAGCGGCTCCGGTATCCTTCGCCCGTTCGCACCGAGGAAACATCAAACCGGAGGTCACGTGGCGCAATCGAGAAATTCGAAACGCAGCAAGAAGCATCTCGTCTGGATCGACTGCGAGATGACTGGGCTCGATCCGGCTAAAGATGTTCTGCTCGAGATCGCCACGATCATCACGAACTACGATCTGGAGATCATTGCTCGCGGGCCGGTGCTGGCGATTCGGCGGTCGGAGGCAGTGCTGGCGGCGATGGATGCTTGGAACCGGCGGACGCACAAGAAGAGCGGACTGATTGAGCGCGTGCTCACCGAGGGCGTCAGCACGGCGGAGGCGGAGCGGCAGACGCTGGCGTTCGTGAAGAAGTACTGCTACGTGCGAACGGCGCCGTTGTGCGGGAACACGATCGGGCAGGACAAGCGGTTCATCGCGAAGTACATGCCGCAGCTCGACGCGTTTCTGCACTACCGCACGGTCGACGTCAGCACGATCAAGGTGCTGGTGAACGAGTGGTACGGCGACAAGTACAAGTGTCCGAAGAAGCAGGAAGTGCACCGCGCGCTCGCGGACATCGAGGAGTCGATCGCCGAACTGGCGCACTATCGAAAGAAGGTGTTCGTCAAGTCATGAGCGGTCTCACGATTCCTCGTCGTCGCTCTTCGGTTCCTTGTTGATGTCGCTGAGCAGATCTTCGATCCGGCCGGCGCGCATGGCTGTCTCGTCGAACTTGAAATCGAGCTCGGGCGTCGAGCGGAGACGGATCCGTTTCCCGAGCTGCGACCGGATGAAGCCGCGCCGCTGGTGAAGCTCGGCCACCATGTCCTTCGTTTCCTTTTCGTTCAGACCGCTGAGGAAGACGCGGGCGAAGTGGAGATCGGGGCTGACTTCGACGCCAGTGATGGAGATGAGTCCGAGCGGAAGATCGGTCAGCTCGAATCGGAAGACTTCGACGAGCGCGTCTCGAACGGACTCGCCAACGCGGGAGGTTCTGCGGGTTTTGCGCATCAGGCGGCGAGGATAACAACTCAGAGCCCGTCGAGCATGCCTTTCTTCTTCCTGATCTCGCCGAGGCCGCTGGCGGCGAGGACGGGACGCCACCACAACTCGGTGGCCGAGGGCTGCCAGTTGCGGACTGCCTCGCGCCGCACTGGCGGCGGAGCGGGTACGAGCTCGTTGAGGCGGTCGAAGAGGCGAGTGGCTTCATCGGGAGTGGCGAGGCGGAAAAGATTCAGCAGCGTGAATGCGTCGCGCTTACGGGCGAGTGAGAGGATCGTCGTCAGATCGTGTGCGTGCTTGAACTCGCGCGCGGCAACGCGAAAGCGCGGATCGGCATCATCGAAGACCGGGACGCTGATCTGACCTTCTGCGCTGATCGACGCCGACGCGCCCTGCGGGACGAGCGATTGCCACAGGCCGTCGCTCAGATCGACCCAGCCCGAGGTCACGCGCAACTCGCCGCTGCCTCCGTGGGCGATCGCGAGGACGTATTCGCATCCGAGGTCGATGGCGCGGGCCTGCGGGGTGTCGACGACGAACACTCCGGGCCGCGACATCGTTCTCGCATGGATCACTCCGACGTCGAGTGCGATGCGCTGGCGGCCTTTGCGGCTCTCGATGAGGCGAACGGTCGATGCGCCATCGACGTCGATGATGCCGACAGTGCGCGATTCCAGGCGAATGCGCGACGTGGAGTCGGTACGCAGAACATCGCCGACGCGCAGCGGACGATCGGGCAGAGATGCCGCGCCGGCGATGGCCGTCGCCTTCCACTCGCCGGGCCGCGGCCGAAGGCGCAGTGCCCAACCGATGACCACCGCGATGATTGCGGCAGCAGCAACGGCCAGCAGCCACCGACGGCGGGGCCGAATCACGGCGACGCTGCGAAAGTCGGGCATCGGCGCAGCGTTTCGATATCGGGAAAGCAATGCCTCGAGCTGGCGGATGTCGGCATCCGCGCTTCCGGGCTCACTGCTGCCGTCCCACAGGTAATCGTCGTTCATGAGGCACTCCCACCGAGCGCATCGCGGAGGAGTCGCATTCCGCGATGCAGATTCACGCGCACCGATCCCGGCGTCAACCTGTGCGCGCGGCGATCTCGGGACCCGACATTCCTTCGACGAGCCGGAGCATCAGCGTCTCGCGATACGCCTCCGGTAGCGCGCGGATCACATCGAGTGCATGCGACGCTTCGGCGTCATCGCCCTGCGTTGGCCGCGTGGCGTATTGCTCATCGACCGCAATCGTCTCGGACCACTTGCGGCGATGGTCCTCCGCTGCGTTGCGCGCCGTTCGCGCGATCCAGCCTGCGAACGCAGCGGGGTCGCGAAGCGAATCGAGTTTCGTGAGCGCCGCGATGAACACGTTCTGCGTCACGTCGTCAGCGTCGGCGGCGGGCAGCCGCCCGAGGAGAATCGAATGCACGACAGGCGCATATTTCACGTAGAGATCCTCGAAGGACGCAACGTCACCTGCCTGTGCGGCGAGAACGAGCTCGGCGTCGGTGGGGACGGACATCAGCGCCTGTAGGACGCACGCAGCGCCCGAAGTGTTAACACGTTAACGCTCGTCATCGTCGTGGCGTCCTCCCGCCAAAGGAGAGCTCAATCATGACGCGAATTCTCATCCCACTGCACCTTCTGGCGATTCTCTGTGCCTCGTTGCTCGGTGGCTGCACGCAGGCCGAGGCAAGTCCGTCGTACGTTCGAATCGCCGGTCCGCAGGAGCCGGGAGAACGGCTCATCGTTACCGGCCACGTGCTCGACCGCGATGGCAAACCGCGCGGCGGCGTGATCATCGAAGTGCATCACACCGATGCGCACGGAATCTATCTGGCCGAGGGGGCGCATGGACCGAATCCGGCAGTGGCGGCGCGGCTCTGGGGCCGGCTGGTGACCGCGCCGGACGGCAGCTATCGCATCGACACGATCAAGCCGGGTGGATATCCGGGCGGCGGCGCGCCGGCGCACATGCACATTCACCTTCGTGACGGTAAGAACGATGCCTGGGCGATCCTCGAATTCGCAGGCGACCCCAATCTGACGCCGGCCATGATCGCGAAAGACGGCGCTGGCGGAACCTTTGCCACGATCCGGCCGCTCGACCGCGACGCGGCCGGCGTACTGCACTGCACGCGCGACTTTCGGGTGAGTATGAAATGAGGCGCGCCGCCCTGCTCTTCCTCTTCGCGCTGCCGCTTTGCGCGGAGCCGGCGCGCTACTACGTCAAGCCGGTCTACACGAGCTTGCGCTTCTCGATCGTGAAGTGGGGCGTACTCAAGGAAGAAGGCATCTTCCGCGATTTCAACGGCACGCTCGTCTACGATCCGGCGCATCCGGAAGCGTCACGCATCGACGTCGTGGCGAAGACCGCCAGTCTCGATACAAAGAACGACGCGCGATCAGACGGTGACCGGCGAGGATTTTCTCGACGCCGTGCGCTATCCGACGCTGGAGTTTCACAGCACGGCCGTCGCTCACAATTTCGTCACTGGCAATCTGACGATCCACGGCACGACCCGGCGCGTCCGATTTCCCGTCACGTCCCTCGGCACGCACGAGGTCCCGAGCATCGGCCGGATGGCAGGATTCGAAACGACCTTCACGATCAATCGTCGCGACTACGGAGTGCTCGGTTCGCGGTGGGGTGCGGTGCCGGGTGTGCTCAGCGACGCGGTGGAACTACACATCACGATCGGCGGGATCACTCGACCGTAGGTTGGAGGCGTCGGGAGTCGGGGGTCGGAGCGGAAACGACAGCTCCGACTCCCGACCAGCGACTCCCGCGCGAATCACAGCCCCGCTTCCTCATCGAAATCCAACAGCTCGCTCGTCCAGCCGGCAAGCGTCGCGTCGGTGTTTGACTCGATGAAGGTCTGGATCTTTTCCAGAAGCCCTTCAGCTACCGTTCGCTCTCCCGTGACAAACGAGATGGCCATGCGAGCGCGCTGGTGTACGTCCTGAAGCGCCACTTCGGCAGCGGAGATCTCGAACCGATCGCGCAGTTTCGCGCGAAGGCTGCGCACGACCATCCGCTTGTCCTTCAGCGACTGGGCGAACTCGATATGCAGCTCAAAGAGTGCGACGGCGACGATCATGAGCGTGGGGAGCGGCAGCGCGAGCCGCCGCTCTCCGGATTACGCGAGGACGGCCGCAAGTTGGTCGATCTTGAATGCTTCGATGATGTCGCCGATCTTGATGTCCTGGAACTTCTCGATTCCGATGCCGCACTCGAAGCCCTGGCGGACCTCGGAGACATCGTTCTTGAAGTGCCGCAGGGAGCTGATCTTCCCTTCGAGGATGACGCGGTTGTCGCGCAGCAGGCGAACGCTCGCGGCCCGCGGAATGAGTCCCTCGGTGACCATGCAGCCGGCGATGATGCCCGCCTTCGGAACCTTGAACGTGGAGCGCACTTCGGCGCGGCCCTGGAAGACTTCCTGGAACTTCGGATCGAGCAGACCGGTCATGGCCAGCCGGATCTCATCGACCAGGTTGTAGATGACGGTGTAGAGACGGACGTCGATCCCTTCCTTCTCCGCCAGCTCGCCTGCCGACCGCTCGGGCCGGACGTTGAAGCCGACCACGATGGCGTCGGACGCGGACGCGAGGAGCACGTCGTTCGTCGAGATTGCGCCGACCGAAGCGTGGATCACGTTAACCTTCACCTCGGCGGTGGACATCTTGCGCATCGTGTCGCCCAGAACTTCGACTGAGCCCTGCACGTCGGCCTTGAGGATGAGGTTGAGCTCTTTGGCAGTTCCCGACTGCATGCGCGCGAAGAGCTGCTCGAGCGACATGCGCGAGGTCTTGCCCTGCGAAAGCTCGCGCGCTTTTTCCTGGCGCATCTGGCCGATCATACGAGCCTGCGTCTGCTCGTCGACGACTTGAAGTGAATCGCCGGCGTTCGGTACGTCGTCGAATCCGGTGAGCTGCACCGGCGTCGCGGGAGCGGCCTCGGTGATCCGCTTGCCGCGCTCGTCGGTCATCGCGCGAACGCGGCCGGACGTGGCGCCGGAGAAGAACGCATCGCCGATCTTCAGCGTGCCGTCCTGGATCAGCACCGTCGCCACGATGCCGCGGCCGGTTTCCTTCTTCGCCTCGAGCACGACACCTTTGGCGCCGATCTCCGGCGAGGCCTTCAGATCGAGGATGTCGGCAGTGAGAAGGATCATGTCGAGAAGCTCGTCGATCCCCTGCTTCTTCGTGGCAGAGACTTCGACCGAAACTACCTCGCCGCCCCACGACTCGACTTGCACGCCGTTCTCAGCGAGCTCCCGTTTGACACGGTCGATATTCGCGTTTGGCTTATCGATTTTGTTGATCGCTACGATCAGCGGAACCTTCGCGGCGCGGGCGTGATCGATTGCTTCTTTCGTCTGCGGCATGACGCCGTCGTCAGCAGCGACGACGAGAATGACGATGTCCGTCACCTTGGCCCCGCGTGCACGCATCATCGTGAACGCTTCGTGGCCCGGCGTATCGAGGAAGACGATCTTGCGGCCGCGCTTTTCGACGTGATACGCGCCGATGTGCTGCGTGATGCCGCCTGCCTCGCCGCCCGCGACGTTGGTCTCGCGGATTGCGTCGAGCAGGGAGGTCTTGCCGTGGTCGACGTGACCCATGACGGTGATGACCGGACCGCGCGGCGTGCTGCCGGTGGCGCCTGTCTTCTCCATCGCCTCGAGCTCGACGGCCTCCTCGAAGGAAACGACTTCGGCTTCGATGCCGAGCTCCTTCGCGATCTCGAGCGCGAGGTCAGCACCGAGGGGTTGGTTGATCGAGAGCATGAGCCCCTTCTTCATCAGAAGGTGCTTCATCAGATCGTTGGCTTTGATGCCGAGTTTGTCGGCCAGTTCCTTGACCGTCGCGCCCTCGCTCAGCGGAATCTTGTTCGTCGGACGATTGAAGTTCAGCACTTTGCCGGAAACCGGCGCGGCCTGTTTGCGAACGTCGCGGCGATTGGACGGAACGCGCGGCCTTCCATCCTCATCGGTGTCCAGGATGGGGATGTCCGGTCCGAGGTCATCGTTGATGATCTGGGTTCCGGAGAAAGGGCCCTTCGTAAAAAGCTCGCTATCGACTTCTGCCGGGCGTTCGCTCTTGCCGCGTTTGCCGGTCGTCTTCTTCTTCGGTGAAAGATCTTCGCTGCCATCAGGGCGGCGTGTCTTGCTGCGACCCATCGCTCCACCCGGCAACGTGCCGGGAGGTGGCGGCGGAGGCGTGACGGCACCGGCACGGCCGACGCCCGGACGAAAGCTACCAGGACCGGATGGACGAGCGCCCATCGGACCTCCGGGACGCGGACCGCCAGGACCGGACGGACGGGTTCCCATCGGCGGTCGTGAACCAGCGGGACCGCTTGGGCGCGTTCCCATCGGAGCACCCGGACGCTGGGCGCCGGGACCTGTGGGACGCGCAGGACTTGGGGGATAGCTTGGACGGGCCACCGGCTGCTGACCGGCGTAGTTGGGACGGGCAGTCTGCGGAGCGCGAGCGCGGGGACCGGTTGGTCCGGAGCGGCGCAGATCGGGTCCGCCGGCAAGAGGCGGTGCCGGATGTGCGGGCGTTGGCGTTGGTGCCGGCGTCGCGGCCGCGGGCGCGGCGGCA
>OLLN01000468.1_pt1 | contig 30955 bp, 21 predicted proteins | sample 1604281 | NCBI WGS metagenome assembly OLLN01 (sample SAMEA104055716, study PRJEB20765) | soil metagenome | biome: Arctic tundra; feature: Polygonal ground; material: soil | place: USA | collected 2011-09 | depth 0-0.5 m | reverse complement strand
GCGTAACCGTCGCGTCCGGCGAGTCTCCCGACAACACACGGCATCAACTCGTCGCAGTCGATCGTGCCGTAGGTCATGGCGTACTGAACATCCAACACGGGCCCGACCGCCGCAGTGAGGAGAGTCTCGGCTTCAGGCAAGGTGGGCAGCGGCTTCGACCAGAACGGATTGCGGCGATCCATCGGGTACGCCACTCCATTGACCAACCCGCTCTCCTCCATCGAAACGCGTGCCACCTCGGTTGCCGTCGTCGTATCGTACAGTCGCAGCAGATACGCAGTTTCCCCGCTGCGGTAGTTCGTGCATCGAAAATTCCGCCAATTCGACGCACGGACGATACCGATATGCAGCGCGCCGTGATCAATGGCTTGGCGAAGAGCTTGTCGACCATCTTCGGTAACCGGATCTATAGCACCGTTCAAGAACACCTGGACCTGTTGTTGAAAATCCTCGACCACCGCGGCATTGTCTTTCGGAAACGATTTTGGCGTATACACTGGCTCACCAGTGTGCTGAGAGCGCATATGCGCCTCGAATCGCCCCCGTGCGGCGAGGTCATCAGCGCTGCAGACTTCAGGGCTTGATGCAAATAGACGAACGCTCTGAAACGCACCAATCACAAGCAGTATTTTCATTTTGTTCTTCACGGAATTCTCCTTAATAGTCATAAGGCCCTCCTCCCCCGCCATGAGCCGAGCCATCGCCGCCAGTCACATAGATGGTCGGGTCGTAGTCCGCGAGTGTTTTTGGTCCCGCAATCGCGGCGCTGTTGCTTATAACTTGTGAGCAGACGTTACCAAAACTCGTGCAGTGCAGACCTTGCCAGGCGCCCGCCGTGTACCGAATACCAGCGCCACGGGATGGGTCGTGAAAGTACACGTCATCCCAGTAGTAGGTTTTGTGGTTGTTCGAATCGACCGTCATATGCCACGACCCGCCGTAAAGGACCACCGTGTGTGACCCAGCGTCGGTTTCACAGATCACCGGGATCTTGTTCGACACCGAACTGATCTGACGCGCGAAGTAAAGGGTATCGTTGTTCAACCCCAGGTCGTTGTACGCGTCCGTCAGATTTGTGTACTCGACCAGGCCTCTTATTAAATCACCGACGTGAACGCCGGATTCAGGGGTACCGTTAATGAATAAGAATGCATCCTCTTGAGTAACGTCGACGTTGGACCATTTCGCAACCATCTGAACGCACGCTGCCGTGCAGAGATAATATTCCTCTTGAGCAAAGTAAGGAACATCCGCGTAAAGACCTCCGCTGTTGGGAGATTCGAAGTAACAGCCTGTCGCAATCAGAACGATGGCGATAAGAGCGACGCAGGCCAGCCGGCGCTTAAACGAAACAGGAAGAATAGGCATGGGGTTATTGTGCCTCCGTGGATCAAGGTTGTACAATGAGATTGATGGGACCGCAAGACCAGACGTATGCACATATAATTGATCATAGGTGCCTACCAGCCAATCTGTCTTTCCGGAAGGTACCTGAAGATCGATACCATGTTGATGATGGACATCACCATCGAAAGTGAGAAGAAGTTGCGGAAGAGCACGCCTACGGCAGTTCGCGTGGGCCTAGCCCGGCGGGGATCGGCGGGCGGCCATGTCCGCTGGACGATCGCGGCAACCTCCGGCCATGGGATCGCGTCGCCGGCGACAGCGCGCTCCGGATTCTCGATTTGTGTGAGCACCCACGCCGGATCGGAGCGCACGATCATCGCGGCGTCACCCAGGCTTACAGGCACACGATCGCGAAAGAACTGCCGCACTCGCGCAACGGCGAGGTCGTCGAGAGACACGCTCACATTGAAGGAGAGCGGAAATGCGTGAGCAGTCCTACCTCACGCGAATCCAGTCGCCAATAGGTTGCGCGCAACGGGCTGGGGCAAAGACAGGGCCTCCACATGCCTGCGGCTCAACTGCATGAACCCTCCCGCTACCAACCGCAGAAGCGACTAGAGCTTGTTTTCAGATGTGGATACGTAGACCATTGGAGCATCAGGCTTGGTCCGACCACCGAGGCGGGACGCCAGGCGGGACGCCCCGATGGCCGCGGGCGAGACGCCAGGCGAGACGCCCGCACTCCTCCGCGCTGCGAGACACTTCGTAAGGAGTGCGGTTTGACGGCATTCACGGCGCCGGGAGTGGTGCAGGCCAGTGGGACGGATCGTCTGTCCACGGCCTACGCCCTGGCCCGTCCGATCCTTCTCGGCCTGGCGGCAATTCCGCTGATCCCGGCCACATGGCGCGCCGCGCTGCGCGTCTTCCTGAAAACGCTCGACGAAGTCACGGCAACCATCCAGGCAGGGGAAGTCACGGAAACCTTCAAGGCAGGGAAGGATCAGTTGGCGGCCGGCACCGAGCCGGAGCAGGTCGAGATGGAACCGAAGCTGCCGGTCGGCTGAGCGAGGGTGACGCAATGCGAAAGACAACGCAATTGACAAGCCTCATCATCGCCATCTCCGGCCGCGACGGGCGCACGGGCCGTTCCATCACGGTGCGCTCAACCACTTCAGCGCAACGGTCGTGGGTGAGCGTGCGCGTCCAACAACCGTGCAACAAGCGCCGGAGGTAATCGGCGCAGCAGGGGCAGTAAACCGGGGCCGGCACGAGCCGGCCCCGGAGTTTCACGGCCGGGCCTTCGCGTTCGCTTTGGCAATACCGAGAGCATCGTTCGCGAGATCGCCCCTCGGCAATGCGGTCCGTTGTCGGCTGACATCCTATGGATGCGGCTGCGCTTCTCCGCGCCACGCGTCACATCGCTCTCTGCGTGGTGTGCGCGGCGTCGGTGCGAGAGGGAATCGACGCGCCACAGGCTGCGGCGTCGCTGCGTGCCAAGCTGTCCCTGGATCGTCATCTCGATGTCGAGGAGGGCCTCTCCCCGTACGCTGGCGGCGTGCTCGACTCCGCCGGACGTGCGGCAGTCGAAGAACACCTGAGCCACTGCGCCCGCTGTCGCGAGGATCTGGACGATCTTCGCGCGGAACGCCGCGCTCGCAGCCGTCCACGGCCAGCTGGTGGTCTGGAGCGGACTGGCCGCCGCGGCGGCGATCATCATCGTCATCGTGCTGCTGATGCGGCCGGAGCCGCCGCCGTCCCGTCCTCTCTCCGCGCCCGTCTCTCTCTTCGCGCCGGTCGTGCGAGCCGCACTGCTTGCGGGACGGCTCGATCCGTCGGCGGCGTTCGTCGCACTGCGCCGCGAGGCGGACACGCTCCACGGACCGGCGCCCGTGCAGCATGCGCATCTCGATCCGGCCGGCGTGGTCGTGACAACGACGCGTCCCCGCTTCGTCTGGACCGCACCACCGGGCCGCGCGATCGTCAGCGTCTACGTGACAAACAACAACGGCTACCGCGCCGGCTCGACGATCGTGGCACGGAGCGGCGTCCTTCACGCTTCGGAATGGATTCCCGACACTCCACTGCCGCGTGGACGGCGCTACGCGTGGGAAGTCGAAGTGCAGTCTTCCGGCGTGGATCACGTCATTCCCTCCACGCCCGACCCTCCCGCGCTCTTCGCCATCGTCGACGAGAAGACATGGAACGAAATCGAAGCGGCACACCGCGCCGGCGTTCACCTCGCCGCCGCCATACTGGAGGCCCGCGCCGGCGCGAAGGCCGATGCCCTGTCGGATTTCGACGCCTATCTCACCGCGCATCCCGAAAACGCGCAAGTACGCGCCCTGGCCGCAAGTGTGCGGGATGGTGAGGGACTTCAATTGAGGTCAGTGTCGTGCGCTTCCACCCAACCCGATTAACCGGCGCTTGAGGTTCTAAGCCCCCGGTGCGTCGCCGTATGGTTGCTCACGCGGTCGGGACCAGGCGTCATTAAGGTGAGGTATGTCTGGGAACCGTCCCGATGCGAAAACTCAGCTGCTCCACACTCATGTTCCCGTTCCTCGGGCAAAACATGGACGACAACCAAAAAAGAAATAAGCATGGAGGAGCCAGGCTTCAGTGCTCTCGGACGCGAGTTCAACGCCCGATGCCTCCACCAAAAGGGGCCCATTAAACTGCCTTGCCATTCCGCACACGCGCGCCGCGAAGATTTCTTCCAATACTCTTGGGTTGGTGGCGCGATTCAGCGCCGTGTTTTCTTTCTCACATACGAATTGATCCGCAGGGGGTAGGGATTTTCGCGCTCGCGACACTCCCTCTATGAATGCCAACGACCATCAACTGCGCGGAGATCGGTCGGCAGATTGCTGCCGAAACCATCGATGAGATGCCGCGGTTGTACGCCGCTGCACGGCGTGAAGATCGAAGTGAACTGCTCAACGCGGCAGCGAATCAAATCGCGACAATCGGCGACATCGCGGATGGCCCCACGGGCGACAAGCACCGTGCACAACTCGGACGTCTCGGCCAGAAGTTTCCACAGCTTGTTCTGAGGGGTACATTTCAGCAGCAATTCGCCTGCAAGCTTGCGACACGGCTCGCATTACCTCGCTCGAGCCCAATGCCAGCCTCAGTGATGTCAAGTGTGATCGAGCCGCTCGTCGGCGCGCTAATTGATGTGCTTAGGTTGGGAGCACCCGCGACACGCGACGCAGCCGTCGAGGGGCTCGGTGGGCTTCTTAAACTCTTTCCGGAGCCGGCAAGGCGCTTTCCAGCGCTGCCACGCCTCGAAGTCCTGCGGGAGAAGGACGAGGGTGACCAAACGTTCAACGAAAGAGAGCGGATTAGCGACGAGTATTTCGATCGCCTCGAACGTCGGCACCTGATGGTAATGACCATCGCTAACGACGAAGCCTCTTGCGCCGAATTCGCCGACCACCTCAAAGAGCCGATCACGACCCGGGTCGCAGGGTTGCTCGCTATGAAAGAGGTTCCGTGGAAGAACGTCGAGGATGTGTTGTACAGCTATCCAGACCTCCTGCGCATACTCCCCGCAGTGGCGCGGCAGAACTCCGTGATCTCGCTGAATTCAACCGGCCTTCTTTGTGACGCTGCACGGCTGGCGAAGATTGATGCGGAAGCGCCAGAGTGGGTAACGCTTGCATTCGCGCGTTTTCAGGAAAACGTCTTCCGCACGATCGATACAGCGCTGCGCCGCTGCGAGTGGAACTGGACCGAACTCGATGACGCCCTCTCGACCGCGATACGTGCTCTGCCGCGAGGCGTAGACGGCACTCCCTCCATGTGCAACGCCAGAATCCGGGCGACGGTGGCACTCGTACGGACGGCGACACGCCTGATTACGTCTGCACCTGCCGCTTCGACCAAAGCGGCGCTGAAAGATCTCTTCTCGAACATCGAAGCTGCCGCGCCGTGGATGAACCTCGGAATCATGGAAAGCGCAGGTCGCGTGTTGCCGGACCTGCTGCCTCACAGCGAGCACGATGACCTGACCAAGCCGATGCTGCAGTGGCTGATCAGGCAATTCTCGCGGCCTCACAACTTCAATGATCTCGTCGAAGTTCACGGTCATCTGACAGCAAACTCTTGTTTTAGACGAATCGTTGCGTCCGCGATGGATAGTGCCGACTCCTCGAACCATCCCGCCGAAAAGGCGGTGCGAAAACTGTTGGGCGAGCCGACTACGGAAAATATCTTCGGGCTCCGAAGTAGCTCTGATGACTTGAATGGCGCGACGGACCAGAAACCCTACGACATCGCGCCGCCGGTCATCGCCGGAATCGTCTTCGAGTCCGAGTTGCTCGCGCGCACCAGCACGATACTCAGGCGCTGGGAACATGCGACGGCATTCGAAAAGGTACTACTGGCGAGAATTCTCGCACTGCAATTGCACGCGCTCGCACGCGATACTCGCGAGATCGAGCGTCACTCGCTACTGCAACGGTTGTTCAGCAACCCTGCAAAGGGTTCAACAAACCGTGATGACACTGATGAACTCGCGTGGGAACTGCTGTCGTCCCTCCCGGCGGAGGCTGCTGACCCCGCGGATGCAGAGATTCAACGGTTCATCGAGTTCCGAGGCGAGAGCAGCGACGAGTCCGCCAGCCTGCTTCCGGGTTATGTACTGGCAATGATCTCAACGAAAGCCAGTGATCGGATGGCCGGTTCGATCGCTCGCGAGGTTGATCTTCATCTGCGGAGCGAGCGGAGCAACGTCCACGCCGGCGACTTCGCACGGCTGCTCTACCAAGTGACGCTGCGAGATCCTCACGAATCGATATTCGATCACCTGCTTCCCCGCATTCGTGACAAGCACAGTCGCGCGACGGTGTCGCTGTTCCGACGGCACGTGGCTCGGTTGCGGAAGGATACCGACGATTCAGACCTCGACCTCCCAAAGATCATCCGACACTTCAGAACATTTTCCGAAGAACTCGAGGCGAATCCTGCGACGCGAAGCAGCGAGACTCTTGAGGAACTGCGCGACGCCCTGCGTGCCTTCACTGCCTTGACGCAGGCGACGACCGATGTCTGGCGCGCCCTTGCAGCGGAGAAAACGATTGAGCTAATAGGGCGTCTGGATACGCTCGCGGGAGCGGATCCACACCGCAATCCGCTTGCCACATTTAAGAAGCGACTTACTGATCTTCAGGATGAGGTTATTCACTACCTTGCATTGCCTGTCGGGCGGTTCGAAGAACGGCAGCGCACACTGAGCAGAATGATCGACGCCGTTGCGGGGATTGAATCTTCGATTCGTCTGCACCGCGGTCTGCAGCCTCCGGAGCGAACGCTCTTGATCGCGCTCTTCAAAAGCCAGCAGGTACTCTTCGATGGTACGCGCCGTTGGTTCTGTGACGAAGCACGCAAGCTTAAGGAGCGAAATGATCGCCAAGGCTTCTGGCTATACTTTTGCGATCCCCACACGAAGGTCGAGCGGTTTCGGGCGTTTTCGGAACTCGAGAGGCCAGCGCTCAGCATGACCGTCCTTGACAACCTCGCGCACGTTCAGGCGCGGATTGACTCCGAGCCGCCCGAGTTCCCCGCTCAGCGGGCGAAGTTCGAGAGATTCTTCGTGGACTGGATGACCTCGGAGCTCGATGTCGAGACGCTCAAGAAGACTCTGCGCGAAAGGTGGTCGCCTTTCTTCCGCGGCATCTACGCGGTGACAACAAGTTTCTGGCTCACTTCTCTCACGATGCTCGCCCCCTTCGTGCTCGCGCTATGGCTGGACTACAGCGGTCATCATGAATGGGAAGGGATCGGGTTCCTCGTCATCGCGGCGGGAATGCTACTCGCCGCCCTCTTCTCGTTAACGCCGCCGCTGATCTCTGGGCTCCTTGGAAAACTGTGGCGCGGGAAACGCGCAGCAGGGCCGGGCTACTGGTTTCCCTGCCTGCTCCCGCGACTGGCCCGACTCACCGCAGTTCCGATGGCTCTGATCGTGGAGTTTGATCACAGCTACGAATTCCCGCTCCACGCCTCCAGCGGGTCGTTACTGTTCCTCGCGGCACTTTCTCTCATCACGACGCGCTTTTTTGTAACGCGCGAGCTGGTCGGCCAGGAAGAACAGTCGCACATCACGTCCGATGAACGTAAACGTGTATGGCAGATCGTGGCCGTGGCGCTCGCGCACTCATTTGCGATCGCCGTTGTCCTTTCGACAATCTTCGCATCCGGTCACGACGTGAAGACCGAAGGGAACGATCTCCAACCTTCAGTGGAGGTCCATGCCGGAAAACCGATCCCGTTCTGGACGCTCGACGAGACGATTCTCGAAGAGGTCGACAAAAAGCAGCCGGGCGAGAAGTATCGCCGATTCCTCGGTCTGGTTCCGCGGGTGGTCTCAGTTGATTTCGGCGCGATCGCGCAGGATCTTGGTCATCCGCTTCCCGCAAAAGTCGCTGACGTCAAGTTCCAATCCTATCCGACAATTATCCTTGTCTGGACGGCGCTTGGGCTCTTCTTTGGGGTATTTCTCGAGGGCTTCATGAAGGGTGAACGTCTGCGTGGCCTGACCATCGACACAACTGCCGCTGCCAACACATCCGAATAGCGCCTTCGAGCAAGAGTGGTTCTTTGTAAACAACAACGATCGAACCCCCCTACACGATCCCCTTCACCTCATCGAACCACTTCATCGTGCTCTCGTAGCGCGCGGCGCGCGCGCGGGAGCGCTCGAGGCCTAGCTCGATCAGGCGCTCGATCAGGCGGGAGTATTTGATTTCGGTGGCTTCCCAGAGCTTGGGGTACATCGAGATTTTCGTGAAGCCGGGGATGGTGTTGATCTCGTTTACGTAGAGGCGGTTCTTGCCGCGCTCTAGGAAGAAGTCGACGCGTGCGAAGCCGGCGGCGCCGATGGCTTTGAAGGCGGTGATGGCCATGCGGCGGATCTCATCGGTCTTCTCCTTCGGCAGTTTTGCGGGAATGATCAGTTGCGTGTTGTTCTCGACGTATTTGTCTTCGTAGTCGTAGAACTCGCGGCCGGCGATGATCTCGCCCGGGACGCTGGCTTGCGGATCGTCGTTGCCGAGGACGGCGACTTCGATCTCGGCGGCATCGATGCCTCGCTCGACCAGCGCTTTCTCATCGAAGCGCAACGCCTTCTCGATGGCCGCGCTCAGGTCCGCGTCATTCTTCACCTTCGTCACTCCCACCGACGATCCGCCGTTCGCCGGCTTCACAAAATACGGCAGGCGCAGCGCGTTATTGACCGCGCGCATGATCCGCTCGCGCTCGTTGCGCCAGTCGTTTTCGTGGACCTGAACGAAGTCGACCATCGGCAGCTTCGCCGCGGCGAAGGCATACTTCATGTGACCCTTGTCCATCCCGATTGCGGAAGCCGTGACGCCGCTCCCGACGTACGGGATGCCGACGATCTCGAGATAGCCCTGAAGCGTGCCGTCCTCACCGCCGGTGCCATGAATCAGGGGAAAGGCGACGTCGATGGCCGCGCCGCGGACCCAGGAATCGAATGAGAAATCGTCGTCTCCGCGGTCGCTGCGCTCGTCGCCCGAAAGGATGCGCGCGCTGCGCTCGGGGGCGGTGAAGCGGCCATCTTTCGCGATGCAAAGAGGCACGATCTCGATGCGCGACTTCGGCGCCGCCTCGGCCACGGAGCGCGCCGAGAGAATCGATACTTCGTGCTCCGCGCTGCGGCCGCCGAAGATGAGGAGTGTACGGATGGGCATGGAGCGGAGTGTAAAGCAATGAAGGTGATTGCCGAGCCGGTTGGTGTTGCCCTCTGGTCGAACGTCCGCGCATTCCGAATCGTGTCATCCTGAGCCGCCGAAGGACGGTCGAAGGATCTCAAAATGCGAAAAGCTCGTTGGCCCAGCGCGAGCGAATGTCATTGATCAAGATCGCTCGCGCTAGGCGAACACGATCGACGAATTTTGAGATCCTTCGACCGTCCTACGCCGCCTATGCATGTCGGAAGCGAGAGCGCGAAATCTTGCGGCGGCTTCGGCGGCTCAGGATGACACGATGATTGTTGTCGCGTTCCGACGCAATCGCTCACAGCACGATCAAATCCCCCGCGCTGACCGCGATCGTTTCGCCGCCGCTTCGCAGCAGCGCGCGGCCGTGCTCGTCGATGCCGTTCCATGCGCCTTCGACGGTCCGTTCTCCGATCACGCATTGGATGCGGTCGCCGTTTTGATGGATCGTGAAGCGGCGCCATTCTTCGAGTACCGCTTCGCGCTCGGGTGGATGTCCCAGCCGCTGGTCGAGGTGCTCGATGAACGCCTCGGTGGCTACCCCGATGCCGTGAAAACCGCGCGGCGATACCTCGGAGATCGCGGTCGCGTTCGGCCGGTCATCATCCGACACCGGTTCGACGTTGATCCCTGTGCCGATGAGCATGTAGGCGCGCTCTTCGTTCATCCGCGCCTCGATCAGGATGCCGGCAATCTTCCTGCCGCCGACCATGATGTCGTTGGGCCACTTGATGCGCGCGTCGATGGCGAAAACCTCGCGCAGATACGACGCCACGATGTTTGCGGTCTCCAACGGCACCAGCGTCATCTCCTTCGCAGGCCGCGTCAGCAGCGTAGTCGCGTAAATCCCTTTGCCGGCCGGCGACGACCACTTGCGCTCGTTCCGTCCACGCCCCGCGAACTGCTCCTCGGCGACGATCATCGCGTTCGGCAACGACAGCTCGTTCTCGATGCACTCGTTGACGATGCGGCGCGCCACGAGATTCGTCGAAGCCACGCGCGGAATCACCGCCAGCGACTCGATGGTCGTGAGGCGTTCAACGATGCGGCGAGTGTCGAGTTTCATCATGTGTCGGGAGTCGAATGTCGGGGGTCGGGAGTCGGACAGTTTTCACGCCACTCCGCCCCCCGACTCCCGACAAACCACCCTCTATTGATTCTGCATCAGCTTCTCGATGCGCGCCCGAAGCTCGGCCTGACGTGCCCGTGCACCTTGCACGATCGCCGGTGGGGCGTTGTTCATGAACTGTTCGTTGACGAGCTTCGCATCGAGCGAATCGAGCTCTTTGCGGCTCTTTTCCAGCTCGCGCTCAGTCCGTTCCTGCTGTTCCTTCGTGACGACTTTCTCCGGGAACTCGATGGCGATCGTGAAGCCTTCCACGACGTCGTGATGCACGCCCGCGGGTGGCTCGCCGTTCACGACGACCTCATTCAAACGAGCCAGGTCGGTGAGCAAATAGCCATACGCGTCAAAGAACGCCGCATCGCGTCCCTCGGCACGCACATAGAGCTTGAAGCGGTCCTTCGGCGTGAAGCCGCGCTGCGCACGGGCATCGCGAACCACCGTAATCATCTTCTGAACCGCGCGGACCATCCGCTCCGCTTCCTCGTCCTCGAGCGTCTCCTCGGGCACCGGATACGGCGCCACCATGACCGACGGCTCGATGCCGCCGAGCTTCTGCCAGATCTCATCGGTGATGAACGGCATGAAGGGGTGTAGCAGCCGCAGTGAGCGATCGAGCACTTCGAGCAGGACGCGTCTGGCGCGCTGCTGGTCCTCCGGCGTCCCGTGACGTTCCAACAGCACGGGCTTGACCATCTCGATGTACCAGTCACAGAACTCGTGCCAGAAGAACTGATAGATCGCGTTCGACGCTTCGTCGAATCGATAGGCGGAAAGCGCTTTGTTCACATCGCGTGTCGTGTGGTTGAGGCGCGACAGGATCCAGCGTTCGACAGTCTTCATCGAGTCGCGGTCGATTCGTTTCGCCGAAGAGAGTGTCGTGTCGATGTGCATCATCGCGAAGCGCGACGCATTCCAGATCTTGTTCGCGAACGCGGCGTAGCCCTGCATGCGCGCCTTCGCCAGCGGGATGTCGCGGCCGGACGCGAAAATCGCTAGCGTGAAACGGACGGCGTCAGCGCCGAACTCGTCGATCACGTCGAGCGGATCGATGACGTTCCCTTTCGTCTTCGACATCTTCGCGCCGTGCTCGTCGCGCACCAAGCCGTTGAGAAACACCTGACTGAATGGCGCCTTGCCGGTGAAGCGAAGGCCGAACATGATCATCCGCGCCACCCAGAAGAAGAGGATGTCGAAGCCGGTGATGAGCACGTCAGTGGGATAGAAAATCTTCAGGTCGGGTGTGTCGTCCGGCCAGCCCATCGTCGAGAATGGCCACAGCCCCGACGAGAACCAGGTATCGAGAACGTCGGTCTCTTGCGTGATCTCTGCGGAGCCGCACTGCGGGCAGGTGGCCGGATCGTCGATCGCAACCGTCGTGTGGCCGTTGGCGCAATGAAACGCCGGAATGCGATGGCCCCACCAGAGCTGCCGCGAGATCGTCCAGTCGTGGATGTTCTCCATCCAGTTGAAGTACGTCGCTTCCCAGCTCTGCGGAATGATCTGGATCGTGCCGTTGCGCACGGCATCGATGGCCGGCTTGGCGAGCGGCTCGATCTTCACGAACCACTGCCGCGAGATCATCGGCTCGATGATCGTCTCGCACTTGCCGTGAATGCCGATCGAGTGCGTGTAGTCCTTCACGTCGCGCAACGCGCCGGAATCGCGCAGCATGGTGATCACCTTCTTGCGCGCCTCGAAGCGATCGAGCCCGGCGAATTCCGCGCCTGCGGCTTCGGTCATCTTCCCGGCTTCGTCGATCACCTGAAGCTGCTCGAGGTTGTTGCGCTTGCCGGCCTCGTAGTCGTTCTTGTCGTGCGTCGGCGTGACTTTGACGACGCCGGTGCCGAACTCGGGATCGACGAGGATCGGGTCGGCAACGATCGGGATGCGCCGGTTCGCGATCGGCAGGATCGCCTCGCGGCCGATCACGTCTTTGTACCGATCGTCGTCCGGATGAACAGCCAGCGCAGTATCGCCGAGCATCGTCTCCGGACGCGTGGTGGCGATGGTTAGCACGCGGTCGGAGCCGGCGACCGGATAGTCGATGTGGTAGATCTTCGAGGCGCGCTCCTCGTACTCGACCTCGACGTCCGAGATCGCTGTGCGGCAGTGCGGGCACCAGTTCACCATGGCGATGCCGCGATAAATGAGGCCCTCGTCGTAGAGCTTCACGAACGCGGTGCGCACGGCGTGGGCGAGGCCCTCATCGAGCGTGAAACGGAGACGCGTCCAGTCGGCCGAGGAGCCGAGGCGCTTGAGCTGGTCGATGATCTGGTGGCCGTAGGACTCTTTCCACTCCCACACTCTCTCGACGAACTTCTCGCGCCCGAGGTCGAGACGGGCGATGCCTTCCTTGGCGAGCTCGCGCTCCACGATCATCTGCGTGGCGATGCCGGCGTGGTCGGTGCCGGGCAGCCAGAGCGTGTTGAAACCGCTCATCCGTTTCCAGCGAACGATGATGTCCTGCAATGTGTTGACGAGCGCGTGGCCGATGTGAAGGCGACCGGTCACGTTCGGCGGCGGAATGACGATTGAGAATTTCGGCCGTTCCGCGTCGAGCAGCGGCTTGAAGAATTCACCCTTCTCCCAGAATTCGTAGAGCCGCCCTTCGATCTCTTTCGGCTCGTAACGCTTGTTCAGCTCTTCAGTGGTCGCCATCGGAGCGCGGATTATAGGGGAGCGCGCCGGGTGCCGCGTTCAACCGTAATTGTCATCCTGAGCCGCCGAAGGACACGAAGTGCCGGAAAACGGTCGAAGGACCCCCTGATTTGCTGCGGGGTTTTCATGAGCCGCCACCCAAACCCAGCACAAAATCGGGGGGTCCTTCGACGTCCTCCGTCGCCATACCATGCAGCGCGAGTTGATCGAGTTCGGGGGCGGCTTCGGCGGCTCAGGATGACAGTAATGATGAGAGCAGCGCGAACATCGATGACAGCAAGAAATCTGTTCGCGACACTATCCGTTCTCGCACCCCGCACCATGATCCTCGGCATCGAAACCTCCTGCGATGAGACCTCGGTCGCGCTCCTCGACCGCGACGGCAGCGTGCGCGTGAACCTCATCGCCTCGCAGATCGCACGTCATCAGCCGTTCGGCGGCGTCGTGCCGGAGATCGCCTCGCGCGAGCACCTGCAGCATCTCTTTCCGCTCATCACGAGAGCGCTCGAGGATGCAAAGCTCGCATGGAGTGACGTCGACCGCATCGCTGTCACCGCCGGTCCGGGACTCATCGGCGCGCTGCTCGTCGGCGTTGCCGGTGCGCAGGGACTCGCGTACGGGCTGGGCGTGCCGCTCGTTCCGGTCAATCACCTGCAGGGCCACATCTTCTCGCCGTACCTGAATCGCGAGGGGCCTTCGACGCCCCTGCCGGAGCGTTTTCTCAGCCTGGTCATCTCCGGCGGCCATTCATCGATCTACGACGTGCGCGATGGGGTCGTGACGATGCTCAACCGCACGCGCGACGACGCCATCGGCGAGACCTTCGACAAGGTGGCGAAGTTCATCGGCTTGCCGTATCCCGGCGGGCCTGAGATCGAGAAGCATGGCCGCGAAGGGAAGATCGATCGGAAGCGCTTCCACTTCGCGATGCCGCAGTTCAACGAGCGGTCGCTCGATTTTTCGTATTCCGGCATCAAGGCGGGCGCGATCCGCCTCGCGCGCGAGCACGGCGTCAGTGCGGCTGGCGACCCGGCCACGCTGGCCGATTTCTGCGCCACGTTTCAGGAGGCGCTGATCGATCAGCTCTTCGACCGGCTCGACACCGTCTGGCCCGCGTTGGATGCGCCGAGGCCAACCGAAGTGGCTATTGCAGGAGGCGTGGCCGCGAATGGACCACTGCGCGAGCGGGTGGTGGAGTGGGGCAAGGCGAAGGGTGTGATCGTTCGCCTTCCGGAAAAGCGCTACTGCACCGACAACGCCGCCATGATCGCCTTCGCGGCGTTGCAGAGTCCGGCATCGGTAACCGATCCGTTACGTGTTTCAGCGCGGTCGCGCGTTCAGTGAAACCTTTTCCTGACTGCCCCGTCCAACTTGGTGAGCGTGTAAAAAACCAGATCCCTGACCTGATCTCCTACTCCAATCTCCTACCCTCTCACTTGAACACCAGCCCCGCCCTCGCTCAGGCGGGGCTTTTTTTTACGACACTGTCTTCAGCGAAACCTTTTCCTGACTGCCTCGTCCAACCTGGTGAGCGCGTAAAAAACCAGATCCCTGACCTGATCTCCTACTCCAATCTCCTACCCTTTCTCTTGAATACCAGCCCCGCGCTCGCTCAGGCGGGGCTGTTTTTTGCGACACTGTCTTCAGCGAAACCTTTTCCAGACTGCCCCGTCTAACCTGGTGAGCGCGTAAAAACCAGATCCCTGACCAGATCTCCTACTCCAATCTCCTACCCTCTCTCATGAATACCAGCCCCGCCCTCGCTCAGGCGGGGCTTTTTTTGCAACACTGTCTGCATGAAGAAGATCGTTGTTGCTGGCGGAAGCGGATTCATCGGGGAGCCGCTCGTTCGCCGTCTGCTCGCCCGAGGTGATGACGTTGCCGTGATCACCCGCAATCCGTCGCAGGTGCATGCCGGCCGAGCTCTGGCGTGGGATCCGGCGGCCGAGGGGAGTTGGATGGATGAGGTTGCCGCCGCGGATGCCGTCATCAACCTCGCCGGCGAGAATGTCGGCGGTGGCCGGTGGACCGAAGCCCGCAAGAAGCGCGTCATCGAGAGCCGCGTCCTGGCCACGACTGCACTCGTCAACGCAATGCGGCGCCAGCCCGATAAATCGCGCACGCTCATCAACGCCTCGGCCATCGGTCTCTACGGCGACCGCGGCGACGAGCCGATCGATGAGCGCTCCGCCGCCGGCACAGGCTTTCTCACCGAGGTGACGAAGCGGTGGGAAGAGCTGGCGCGCGAAGCGGAGCCGTTGGCACGCGTCGTCATCCTCCGTTTCGGTATCGTCCTGGCCGCAAACGGGGGCGCCCTCGCCAAGCTCCTCATCCCCTTCCGCCTCGGCGCCGGCGGTCCGATGGGCAGCGGCAATCAGTGGATGTCGTGGATCGACCGCGAGGATGCCCTGCGCATGATCGAGTGGTCCATCGACCGCGAAGGCGCGCGCGGTATCTACAACGCCACAGCCCCGAATCCCGCCACGAACCGCGACTTCGCCCGAACGCTCGGCCGCGTACTCCACCGCCCCGCATTCATGCCTACACCGGGTTTCGCCCTTCGTCTGGCCCTCGGTTCAGGGATGGCCAACGAGATGTTGCTCAGCGGTCAGCGCGTGCTACCAGCGCGAGCGATCGAGGAAGGATTCGCGTTCGCGCATCCGGAGTTGGAGGAGGCGCTGGGGCATGCGGTTGCGGAGAGCCTCGGGTCACCATAAGAGTTGAGTGATCACCATCACGATTCTGTTAATGAACAGGAGCTTGTCCATCAAACGAGAGCAGGGTGCCGATCCGGCGATCGAAAAAACATCGCACCACTCGACGTGTTTCGGAAGGAAACTCAGTATTCAGGCGCGGCGACGTCGGCCAGGTAACACTCATTTGCAAGCGCCTGCTCTTCCGCTTTGTCAAGCTTTGCCGACTCGCGGGCGAGTCTTGAGCGACTCATGCGAGCAAGGCGCTCTTTGATGGCAACCTGGAATACCTGGCTGCGACTGGTACAGGTTCCATTGCGCACGAATCGATCAATGTCGGCGAGGACTTTCTCATCGATGGTGATTTCGAGTCGAACATCGTTGCCAGCCACGAGACCATCTCCTTTTACCGATTGACGACACCTCAACGGTCAGGCGATCTTGCGAAGCCTCTTCTCGACAGCCTGGGGAAGACTCACAGCGACGAAGTATTCATTCGGAAACAAATAGTCTTCGCCCGATTCGTCGATGACGCGAATCATGCCGTGTTGAGCTCCGAACTCGTCTTCGAGGACGGGATACAACTTCCGAAGCTCGAGCGAGGCTTCGTAGTCCTTGTTGCGTACGCAGATGGCGAAGCGAGGATGGTCGTCCGCGACGTCGCTCGCCCCAACGGACGATCGTTTCGCTCGCGGCGCGCTGCCGGCTCTCTTAACGGATGAGACTCTTTCTTGAATTTGAATTCTTTCTTGCCGATGCCATGCGCTTCGTACCAGCGTCCCCCCTACAACGTGTAGTTTTTCTCCAACAACACCCGCGCTCTCCGATCCCGCAGATTCCGGATCTGCGACTCGATGTCGCGCTCGAACGGGATCTTGCGGTGGCTGGCGTAGACCGGGGCGTCGACGGTGATTTTCTTCAGCTCTTCGCCGAAGGTGTTGGGGGAGAGGTGGGCGGTATCGTCGGCAAGCTGTTGCTGATCGTTCGGGAACGACGCCTCGGTCACCACGGCCACGACGCCGGGCGTCTTGTTCGTCCGCTTCCAGATTTCTGAGGTGGGGCCGGTGTCGCCCGTGAAGGCGATGGCTTGGCCGTTCATCTCTACGATCACGCCGGCAGCGGGGATCTGGTGATGGACGGGGACGGCGGTCATGCCGATCCCTTCGAACATCACCTTCTTGCCGGGAGTGAGGGCACGGTAGATCACGGCCGGTTTGTTCGTCAGCGGAGAGATGAGCGTGGAGAAATCAGGCCAGATGATTCCGTTGAAGACGTTGGAGATCAGCAGCCCCATCACGTCTTTCGCAGCGAAGACGGTCAGCGGACCGGCGGTCTGGCTGAAGCGGTTGTGGATGAGATGTGGCAGATCGCGGATGTGATCGGCGTGGGTATGAGTAATGAAAACAGCCTGGATGCGGGCTTGCTGCGCGAAGGAGAGCTTGGATGTGAGGGTCCCGGCGTCGACTGCAAACCAGTCGTCGATCAGGTAGCCCGTCAGATTATGTTCAGCATCTGACGCGCCGTACGCGCCGAGCACCTTGAGCCGCATCCCTGTCCTTCGCCCGTCCTGTCTGTGGCCGCCTGGAAGGAGACTATTCTTGCAGCGGAAGAACTTAATGTCCAGCGTTGGCGGAAGGTTCACACATTGACCACATCACGAGAGGCTCGCCCGGGCTCTCCGGCCGATGCGGCCATGGCGCCGTTTCACCCGGCCGTTCGCGACTGGTTCACGAACGTCTTTCGCACGCCGACGCGTGCGCAGGAGCTCGGCTGGCCGGCCATCGCCCGCGGCGACTGGACGCTGATTTTCGCGCCGACCGGCAGCGGCAAGACGCTGACCGCCTTCCTCTGGGCGCTCGACCGATTGATGTTCGCTCCGCGGCCGGAAAAGGAACGCCGGTGCCGCGTCGTCTACATCTCGCCGCTCAAAGCGCTAGCGGTCGACGTGGAGCGCAACCTGCGCGCGCCGCTGGCGGGAATCGCCAATCTTGCCTCTGAGCGCGGCGAATCTTTCGTGCTTCCGTCGATCGCGATTCGCACCGGCGACACGCCGCAAAACGAGCGCGCACGCTTCCTTCGCGATCCCGCCGACATCCTCATCACGACCCCCGAGTCGATCTACCTGATGCTGACCTCGAACGCCCGCGACGTCCTCCGCGGCGTGGAGACGATCATCATCGACGAGGTCCACGCACTCGTCCCGAACAAGCGCGGCGCGCACCTGGCGTTGTCGCTCGAGCGCTTGCAGCGCGCTGCGGACAAAACACCGCAGCGCATCGGACTGTCCGCGACGCAGAATCCGTTGGAAGAGGTGGCGAAGTACCTTGGCGGATTCGGAAGTGAACGTAGGTCGGACTCTCAGTCCGACATCACGAGCAGTCGGACTGAGAGTCCGACCTACGTAACTCCGCGTGAAGTCACGATTATCAACACCGGCGAGAAAAAGCAGCTCACGCTCCACGTCGAAGTTCCCGTCGAGGAGATGGCCAAGCTCAATGAGTCGTCGCGCGACGACATCCCGAGCGGTCCGGCCGGGAAAGGCGTACGTGCCTCGATCTGGCCGGCCATTCATCCGCGATTGCTCGAGCTGATTCGCGCGCATCGCTCCACGCTGATCTTCGTCAACTCGCGGCGCCTCGCCGAGCGGTTGGCCGGCGCGATCAACGAGCTTGCGGGCGAGCTGCTCGTGCAGGCGCATCACGGCTCCATCGCGCGCGCACAACGCATCGAGATCGAAGACAACCTCAAGTCGGGCCGCCTGCCGGCGCTCGTCGCTACCTCGTCGCTCGAGCTGGGCATCGACATGGGCGCGATCGATCTCGTGATCCAGATCGAGGCGCCGCCGTCGATCGCCAGCGGCATGCAGCGCATCGGCCGCGCGTCGCATCAGGTCGGCACCGTCAGCGAAGGGATCATCTTCCCGAAGTTTCGCGGCGACCTGCTCGCGTGCGCGGCGATCACCGACGCCATGCACCGCGGCGCGATCGAGCCGACGCGCTATCCGCGCAATCCGCTCGACGTGTTGGCCCAGCAGGTCGTGGCCATGATCGCCACCGACCCGTATCACGCCGACGAGCTATTCACGCTCGTCCGCCAAGCCGCGCCCTTCGCCGAGCTGTCGCGAACGTCATTCGACGGCGTCCTCGACATGCTCTCCGGCCTCTACCCCTCGGACGAATTCGCCGAGCTGCGGCCACGCATCACGTGGGACCGCGTCACGAACATCCTCACACCGCGCCCCAACGCGAAGCGCGTTGCCATCATCAGCGGAGGCACGATTCCGGACCGCGGACTCTTCGGCGTCTTCCTAGCGGGCGGCGAAAAAGTGCAGAGCGCGCGCGTCGGCGAGCTCGATGAAGAGATGGTGTTCGAGTCGCGCGTCGGCGAGACCTTCCTCCTCGGCGCATCGACCTGGCGCATCGAAGAGATCACGCACGACCGCGTGATCGTCACGCCTGCACCCGGTGAGCCGGGCAAGATGCCCTTCTGGAAAGCCGACGCCGCCGAGCGAACGGTGCCATTCGGCGAAGCGATCGGCGCGCTCGTTCGCGAGATCGGCCTGATGCAGCCCGCCGCCGCCATCAAACGCCTGATGACCAAACACGACCTCGGCGACTTAGCCGCGAAGAACTTCATCCAATATCTCGATGACCAGCACGCCGCCACCGGCGCCGTCCCGGACGACCGCACCATCGTCATCGAGCGCGTTCTCGACGACCTCGGCGACTGGCGTGTCTGCGTCCTTACGCCGTTCGGCGGCCGCATTCACGCGCCGTGGGCGATGGCCGTGACCGCGAAGGTGCGCAACGAGCTGCAGATCGACGTCGAGACGATGTGGAGCGACGACGGCTTCATCGTCCGCTTCCCCGACACCGACGCGCCGCCGCGTGCCGAATTGCTCATCCCTGACGCCGACGAGATCGAGCAGCTCGTCGTCCGCCAACTCGGCTCCAGCTCGATGTTCGCCGCGAAGTTCCGCGAAGCCGCTGCCCGAGCGCTGCTCTTGCCACGCTTCCGTCCCGATCGCCGCCAACCGCTCTGGCAACAGCGCAAACGCGCCTACGACCTGCTGCAGGTGGCATCGCGCTTTGGCTCGTTTCCGATCATCCTGGAGACGTATCGCGAAGTCTTGCGCGACGTGTTCGACGTTCCTGCGCTCGTCGCCACGATGAAGAAGATCCAGCAGCGATCGATCCGCGTCGTCGTCGCAGACACTGAGAAGCCCTCGCCGTTCGCCGGTTCGCTCCTCTTCCGCTACGTCGCCAACTTCATCTACGACGGCGACGCGCCGCTCGCTGAGCGCCGAGCCCAGGCGCTGGCCATCGATCAAGCCCAACTCCGCGAGCTTCTCGGCGAGCCCGAACTGCGCGAGTTGCTCGATGCCGATGCGCTCAACGCGCTCGAGATCGAGCTGCAGCATCTCGACGAGCGCCACAAAGCGAAATCGCTCGATGCCCTTCACGATCTCTTTCTCCGCCTCGGCGATCTGAGCTTCGACGAGGTCGTCGCCCGATCGCTGCCGACTGTTGGCCCGTCGCCCGCGAAGCCCGGCGCAATGGTTGAAACGCAAGTCAAAGCCGCAATCCGCGAGCTGGTGAAGACGCGCCGCATCATCGAAGTCGGCGTCGCACGCGAGAAGCGCTTCATCGCCATCGAAGACGCCAGCCGCTACCGCGACGCCCTCGGCGTGCCGCTTCCTCCCGGGCTCGCCGATCGTTACCTGCAGCCGGTCGCCGATCCAACCGGCGATCTCGTTCTCCGCTACGCGCGCACGCACGGCCCGTTCACGCCATCCGACGTCGCGCATCGCTACGGCCTCGGCGTCGCCGTCGTCACGAGCGCGCTGGAACGATTCGTCGAGCGCGGCCGGCTCATCGAAGGCGAGTTTCGTCCCGGCGGCACGCAGCGCGAGTGGTGCGATAACGATGTGCTGAGCGCCATTCGCCGCCGTTCGCTGGCAAAACTTCGCAAGGAAGTCGAGCCGGTCGAGACGAAGGCCTACGTCCGGCTCATCAACCATTGGCAATTCGTCACGAAAAAACGCCGCGGTCTGGAAGGATTGCTCGAGGTGATCGAAGCGCTGCAAGGTGCGGCGTTACCGGCCTCGATCTTCGAGTCGGATATCCTGGCCGCGCGTATCGACGGCTATAAACCGTCCGACCTCGACACGCTGAGCGCCGCCGGCGAGATCATCTGGACCGGCATCGAGCCGCTCGGCGATCGCGACGGCCGCATTTCGCTCTATCTCACCGATCATCTGCCGCTGCTGCACTCGCCTGTTGCAACGGACGCAAGCGAGCTGGAGCAACAGATCGTCGATCACCTTCGCGCCAGCGGCGCATCGTTCTTTGCCGAGATCCAGACAGCGCTCGGCGGATTCGCGAACGACGTCGTCGACGCACTCTGGAACCTCGTCTGGCGCGGCGTCATCACGAACGACACGTTTCACGCCTTGCGCGCCTACACACGCCCGAAGGCGTCACCCCGCACGACAGGATTCCGCTCGCGCCGCGTCGCCCCGCCGTCGACGCAGGGCCGCTGGTCGCTCATTCAGCCGCCGCGAGGATCGGCGACGGAGCGCGCCAGCGCGATCGCGCATCAGCTACTGGCGCGCTACGGAATCGTGGTGCGCGAAGCCGCCGCGGTCGAAGGCATCCCTGGCGGATTCAGCGCGATCTATCCCGTGCTCAAAGGAATGGAGGAGTCGGGCCGCACACGCCGCGGCTACTTTGTGGCCGGCTTCGGCGCGACGCAGTTCGGCAGCGCCGGCGCGCTCGATCTTCTTCGATCGTATCGCGACGAACCTGACGAGCCGGAGACCGTGATGCTCGCCGCGACCGATCCCGCCAACCCGTACGGCTCGCTGCTGAAATGGCCGGTCGCCGGCCTGATGCGCGTGCCGGGTGCGAACGTGATTCTCGTCAACGGCATGCTCGGCGCCTACATCGGCCGCGGCGAGAAACAGCTCTCCGTCTTCCTCCCCGAGAACGAGCCGATGCGCGGCATCGTCGCCCGCGAGATCGCGAAGACATTGGCGTCGCTCGTGGCAAACGGCTTGCGCCGAGCGATGCTGATCGCCGAGGTGAATGACGCCCCGGCGGCGAAATCGGATCTCGCACCATATCTCGCCGAGGCGGGGTTTGTGCCGACGGCGATGGGGTATCAGATGCGAGCGCTACGAATCTGAGCGATGTAAAGCCATGCCTGAAGGCGACAGCATTTTCCGCGCGGCCAAGGCCCTGCATCGCGCGTTGGCGGGCAAGACGGTGACATCGTTCGAAACCGTGCTTCCCAAGCTCGCGCGCATCGACGAAGACGCGCCGCTCGCCGGCCGCACGATCGAGCGCGTCATCTCCGCAGGCAAGAACCTAATCATCGATTTCTCCGGCGACCTTCACCTTCACACGCACATGAAGATGAACGGAAGCTGGCATATCTATCGCCCCGGCGAGCGCTGGCAGCGGCCGCATCGAGACATGCGCATCGTGATCGAGACTGCGGATTTCGTCGCCGTCGCCTTCACGGTCCCGGTGGCCGAGTTTCACACCAGCCGCAGCCTGGCGCGCGACGAGAACCTCCGCCGCATCGGCCCCGACCTCCTCGGCGCGTCGTTCGATCACGCCGAGGCGCTGCGCCGCATCCGCGCGCATCCGGACGAGGAGATCGCAAACGTCCTCCTCAACCAGCGCGTCATCGCCGGCATCGGCAACATCTGGAAATCGGAGACGCTGTTCGATGCCGGCATCGATCCGTTCACGCACGTCTCCGATCTCCACGACGCCCAGCTCGATGGAATCCTCACCTCTGCGCTGAAACTCCTCCGCCGCGGCGCGGATGGACGCGGAGAGTTTGCGGTCTACAGCCGCAGCGGCGAACCGTGCCGCACGTGCCGAACGCCGATCCGCTATCGAAAGCAGGGCGAGGATGCGCGGGGAACGTACTGGTGTCCGGAGTGTCAAGCGTGATGCGAATCATGCGTACCAGAACTGGCATCCTGAGCCGCCGCAGCCGTGGCCAGCTTGCTTCGGCAAGCTCCTTTCCTGTCACCAACGTTGAAGACGATCTCGATAACGTTGAGGACGATTTGCTTAGTGTTGGGTAAAATTTACCGAATATTGAGGACGTTCGTCCTCAAAGTTGTGGACGATTGTCCTCGTGATTGAGGAAAATTTCCCGAACGTTGAGGACATTTTCGTCAATGTTGAGGACACTCGTCCTGAAAGTTGAGGACATTCGTCCTGAAAGTCGAGGACATTCGTCCTGAAAGTTGAGGACATTCCTCCTCAACGTCTGCGACGATTTCGAGGAAATTGACGACAATTTTGGTGGAATCGTCACGGGATACGTCTCCTATGTGCATCGTCAATCCCACGACCACCAACCGACCCCGCACATGAGAAGGGGGTCCTTCGATCGTCCTTCGCCGCGATGCCTGCCGGTTGTCAATGTGGCTTAGGGCGCGGCTCCGGCGACTCAGGATGACAGCAAGTGGATGACGGCGAACAGCCCCGCGGCGAGTGCCGCCCATCGTTTATCCTGCATTCGTGGCGCGCGATCTTCCTATCGGCAACGGCAGCCTCATGGTCAACTTCGATCATGAGTACAACATCCGCGATGTCTACTACCCGCACGTCGGGCAGGACAACCAGACCAACGGGGACGTTAACTTCTTTGGCATTTGGTGCGATGGGAAGTTTGCGTGGATCGGCGATCCGTCGTGGGTGAAGCGGCTCGACTACGACGGAGACACGCTCGTCACGCGGATGGACGCGCATTCCGATTCCCTGCAGCTCGACATGACCATCAACGACGCAGTTGATTTCGATCGCGATGTCTTCATCCGCCGCGTCGAGCTTCGCAATCTGACGGACACGAAGCGCACCGTTCGCCTTTTCAGCCATTTCGATCCGCATCTCAGCGGCAACGCCATCGGCGATACGATCTTCTTCGATCCCGAGTTCAACGGCTTCGTCGCCTACAAGGCGCAGCGTTACGTGCTGATCAACGCGGCCAGCGACGATCAATTTGGCTTCAAGGCCTTCGCCATTGGCACGAAGGAGCGCGAGGGTTATCAGGGAACGTGGCGCGACGCCGAGGATGGTGTGCTCGAAGCGCACAAAGCGATCGCCCAGGGATCCGTCGATTGCACCGGCATGATCGAGTTGACGCTGCTGCCGGGCGCGGTTTCGACGGTGTACATCTGGTGGGTTTTCGGGCAGTCGTACAAGGATGTGGTGGCCCTCGACACCTTCGTGCGCGAGCGCGGCGCGGCGTCGCTGCTCGACCGGACGCGCGACTACTGGCGGCTGTGGGTAAAGAACGACGTCGATATCAGTCGTTTGCCGGAGGCGGTGCAGCGGCTGTATCGGCGATCGCTGCTGATCATCCGCACGCAGGTTGATCACAGCGGCGCAGTCATCGCCGCCACCGACTCCGACATCGTGCAGTTCGGCAAGGATACGTACACCTATATGTGGCCGCGCGACGGCGCGATCGTGGCCATGGCGCTGCTGCAGGCCGGTTATGCCGAGATCACGCGCCGCTTTTTCGATTTCTGCTGCCGGCTCATCACGCCCGAGGGATTTCTGCTGCACAAGTACAACCCGGATGGATCGGTCGGCTCGTCGTGGCATCCGTGGCTCGCCGACGGCAAGCGGCAACTGCCGATTCAGGAAGACGAGACCGCGCTCGTCGTCGTCGCGCTGTGGACGCACTTCGAAAAGTTTCACGACGTCGAGTTCGTGAAGCCGCTCTACAAGCCGATCATCAAGCAGATGGCCGATTTTCTGGCGCGCTACCGCGAGCCGCACACGCGCCTTCCGGCGCCGTCGTGGGATTTGTGGGAGGAGCGCCGCGGGATCGCCGCGTTCACGATCGGCTCGGTCTGGGCTGGGCTCAACGCCGCGGCACGATTCACCGACGCGTTCGGCGAGACCGCACAGGCGGAGAAGTACCGGCGCGCCGCCGTGGAGATCCGCGAGGCCACGTCGCGCTTTCTCTTCGACGAAACGAGTGGCTGCTTTGCGCGGTCGGTGAACGTGTCGCGCGAAGGGGAGATCACGACCGACCCGACGCTCGATGCGTCGATGGCCGGCCTCTGGCTCTTCGGCATGTTCGACGCCGGTGATCCGAAGATCGTGGCCACGATGGAAGCGATGATCAAGCGGCTGACCATCAAGACGGACATCGGTGGCGTGGCGCGATACGAGAACGACTACTACTTTCAGGTGTCGAAGGATGTGCAGAACGTCGCCGGCAATCCGTGGATCGTCTGCACGCTTTCGGTGGCGCACTGGTATGCGATGCAGGCGCAAACGACAGCCGAGCTGCAGAAGGCGATCGATATCCTGCAGTGGGCTTGCGATCGCGCGCTGCCAAGCGGTGTGCTTGCGGAGCAGCTCGATCCCTACACCGGCGCGCCGCTCTCCGTCGCGCCGCTGACCTGGAGTCACGCCGCGTTCGTGCTGGCCACGCACGTCGTAGCCCGTCGCGCTGTCGAGCTGGCGGAAAGCAGCTAACGATGACGCGGCGCACCCGGCTTCGCTCGCGCGTGTGGCTTCTGACGACGGCATTTGCGCTCGTGCTGTTCGGAATTACGTTCGGCCTGAGCTGGCGGGCGCAGGTGGCGCAGAACCGCTGGAGCCGTCTCGTCGGCGTCGAGACGCGAGCGATCGCCACGCTCGAAGAGTTGATCCGCGCGCAGAACGCATACCACGCGCACGCCGTCGCCGGCGACGCCTCGCGCTACCGCGTCGTGGCGCAACTGCTCGAGTCGGATTCGCTGTCGACGATCGACACGGCGGCGCTGCGGCGCAGGATGGAGACATTTCGCAGCGCGATCGCCGACACGACTTCACAGCCCGATGAGATCGACACCGAGTCACTGCGCGTGGTGGCCGAGGCGCAGAGGATGATCGATGAGCGAAAGAGGGAGATCACGCGGCAATTGCCGATGCTCGAGCGCGAATCGCGCGAGTTGATGACCGCTGGCCTGGCCGTGGCCTGGATCGTCGTCATCTGCAGCTTCGCCGCGGTGCAGGTGACGCTGCGCAAGGTCGTGCGGCCGCTCGAGGATCTCTCCCGCGCTGCCGACCGCATCGCCGCCGGCGACCTCGGCGCACGTGCGCGAGTGGCAGGCGATTTCGAGATCGCCAACCTGGCTGCGGCAGTCAATCACATGGCGGACGAGTTGAAGGCGCATGCACGGACCGACGAGCTCACGAACCTGCCGAACTTCCGCGCCTTCCGCGAGCGCATCGAGATCGAGATCGACCGCGCCAATCGTTTTCCTCAACACATCGGCATCCTCATCCTCGATCTCGACCGCTTCAAGAAATACAACGACACCTACGGCCATCTCGCCGGGAACGATGCATTGCAGCGCGTGGCGCGCGTGATCCGCGAGACCGTGCGCTCGGTCGATTTTCCGGCGCGGTACGGCGGCGAGGAGTTCGCCGTGATCGTCCCGCAGATCGACAGCGCATCGCTCGCCGCGATCGCCGAACGAGTCCGCGAAGGGATCGAGTCGATGCCCGCGCCGAAGGACGGCGCCGCCGTCACGGTCAGCATCGGAGCGTCGATCTTCCCTGATGACGGTGCCGCCGTCGACGTTCTCTTCCGCGTTGCCGATGAGCGGTTGTATGCGGCCAAGAACGCTGGCAGAAACAAAGTGGTAGTCGGAGCGAAGGAATTGCGGCTGTCGTCGTGACCGAAAGTCTCGAACCACGCAGAGCATTCTCCGAGTCCTCTGCGTCTCTGTGGTAGAGCCTTTGTGAACGCGTTGACACCAACACACCGCACGCGCCACGATCCCGTATGAGCATCGCACCCGTCCGAGACGAATCGGTGATCGAGTTCACCACGCGCGCCGTTCTCGCCGGCATCTTCTTCGGCATTCTCTTCGGCGCTGCGAACGCCTACCTCGGATTGAAAGTCGGACTGACGGTCTCGACGTCGATCCCGATCGCGGTGCTCACCGTCGCGCTGTTCAAGTTGATGCCGGGCCGCCGCGACGGCGTGATCCTCGAAGCGAATCTCTCGCAGACCATCGGCTCGGCCAGCTCGTCGCTCGCGACCGGAACGATCTTCACGATTCCTGCGCTCTTCCTGTGGGGCATGGCGCCGCCGTTCTGGCAGGTGGCGATCCTTGCACTCCTCGGCGGGTTCCTCGGCATCGCCGCGATGGTTCCGCTGCGCCGGCTGCTGATCGTGAAGTCGGCCGCCGAGCTGCCGTATCCGGAAGGAACTGCGTGCGCCGAGGTGCTGCGGGCGACGACAGTGGGGAGGTCGGGCGGGAAGTGGATCTTCATCGGACTCGCGGTTGGCGCGGCGATCAAACTCGCGATTGGCGCATTCATGCTGATTCCCTCGGGACTGGCGATGCATCTGCCCGTTCTCGCAAAAGCAGAACTGGCGCTCGAGATCGCGCCCGCACTTCTCGCCGTCGGCTACATCCTCGGGTACAAGCCCTCGGCGATCATGGTGTCGGGAAGCCTGATCTCCGCGATCGTGCTGACACCGCTCATCGCCACGTTCGGCGCCGGTTTGACGACTCCGATGTTGCCGGAGATGAAGTTGTCGATCGCGGCGATGACAGCAGCGCAGATCTGGTCGCGCTACGTGCGCTACATCGGCGCGGGCGCCGTGGCAGCCGCAGGAATCGTGGCTGTGATCAAAGCGCTGCCGACGATGGCCAGCTCGTTCGCCGCGGTGATGCGCGGGCTGCGCGGCGGCGGATTGCAGACGATCGATGGCGAGCGCACCCCGCGCACCGATCGCGATGTGCCGTCGTGGATTGTAGTCGTCGTACCGCTGGCCGTGATCATCACGCTCGTCGCCGTGCCGGGATTGCTCGCCGGAAACATGGCCTTCGTCCCGCGCCTCGTCGCGGCAATCGGTGTGGCGATCTTCGGAGTCTGCTTTGTCGTCGTCTCATCGCGCATCGTCGGACTGATCGGCGTGTCGTCGAACCCGACCTCGGCGATGACGCTCGTGACGCTGCTCGGCGCATCGGTTGTCTTCGTGCTGTGCGGTTGGACCGATCCCTCGGCGCGCGCGGCGATTCTCACCATCGGAACGGTCGTCTGTATTGCAGCATCGAAAGCCGGCGACATCTCCCAGGATTTGAAGACCGGATACATCGTCGGCGCCACGCCCGCGAAACAGCAGTTCGGCCAATTCCTCGGCGCCGCATGCGCCTGCTGGGCCATCGCCGGTACCGTGCTTCTCCTCGGCAAAGCCTTCACATTCGGTTCGCCCGATCTTCCCGCGCCGCAGGCCACGTTGATGAAGACCGTCATCGAAGGCGTCCTCTCCGGCTCGCTGCCATGGGCGCTTGTCGGCACCGGCTCCGCGCTCTCGATCTGCGCGATCATCGCTGGCCTCCCCGGCCTCTCCTTCGCCGTCGGAATCTATCTCCCCCTCGGCACGCTGGCCCCAGTCTTCGTCGGCGGCATCGTGCGGCGCATGGTCGACGCGAAGCGCGAAGCAAAGTCGCTCGACAGCGATCCGGGAGTCCTCGCCGCCTCGGGCATGATCGCCGGCGAAGGCCTGGTCGGCGTTCTCATCGCATTCCTCGTCGCGGCGTCAGGAAAGTTCCCGCGACTCAGCAGCGCCCTGGCGAGCATGCACTTCGCCTCGAAGGACTTCACATGGCTCAAAGGCTCGATTGCGATCATCACCGGCATCGCCATCGTGATCGGAATCTGCGCGCTGCTCTATCGGGCAGGGCGTTCGGCAGCGGTGGAAGCGAGCGGCTCGACGGAGGCGTCGGTAAGTGCGCGCTGACTAGCTGATCGTGTGCGCTGACATGCCCATCATGTGCACACACATGCCGATCGTGTGCACCGACATGCCCATCGTGTGCACCGACATGCCCATCGTGCGCGCTGACATGCCCAACATGTGCACACACATGCCCATCGTGCGCGCTGACATGCCCAACATGTGCACACACATGCCGATCGTGCGCACTGACATGCCCAACATGTGCACACACATGCTGATCGTGCGCGCTGACATGCCCAACATGTGCACACACATGCCGATCGTGCGCACCGACATGCCCATCATGTGCTCACACATGCTGATCGTGTGCGCTGACATGCCCATCGTGTGCACCGACTAGCGGACCGTGTGAACCGACGGTGCAACACGCCAACTAGTCGGCGTACCGGCTGAGCTGGCCGGCGCGCACGGTCGGCAAGCGGGTGCGCACGATGGGCAAGTCGGTGCACACAATCGGCAAGTGTGTGCACACGATCGGCGATTCGGTGCACACGGCCCGCTAGTCGGTGCACACGACGAACCGCCGGCGCAGGCGGTGAATCCGTCAGCGCGCATGGTGAGTCGTCCGGTTGCGAGAGGAGAACCGCCGGCGGCGCGCGGAAGGAGTTGGCGATCTCGCGGTTGATAACTTTGATTCGGTCTACGGAGGAAGGCAAGGAACGGTCGATCTGGGGATTTCGGCGAGGTTCACGGGCGCGTGCTGCCCGGCGTGGCCCTTGCGCAGCCGCGTAGGAAGTGGGCTAGCATCCCGCGTCGCGGGCCACGGCGCTGAAGCGCAAGCCCGTTGAGCCGCAGGAGGACCTCCATGAGGCGCACATGGACGATCATCGGGGTTGGCGACGTGCCTGGTAACTTCAAGTGGTACCAGTCGCAACTTGGCCTGCCGGAGACGGCTCCCGCCCATGACTACTTCGGTCAGATCCTCGACGCGGATGGAACGGTCTTGCTCTTCCTTCACGCGTGGGGTGCCCACGAGCATCCCTCCTTGACAAGCCCCGATCACGCGCAGCCCGGCAACGGACTCCTATTGTTCTTTCGCGTCGACGATTTCGATAGCGCGCTGAAGCGCGCGCGCTCTCTCGTTGTCCAATTCGAAGAGGAGCCGAGCACGAACCCGAATACAGGAACCCGCGAGTTCTCGCTCCGCGATCCGGACGGTTACTACGTCACGATCAGTGCGTTCTCTCAGCTCGAGCTGGATGAGCTTTCGAAATGAAGTCACGTTCAGAACTGAAAGTGACTACACAGAGGCGCTGTTAGAGATCAGGCATCGACTATCACTTTTCAAACTCTCGACTGACCCATTTTCGGAAAGTGCGCGTCAGTAAGCTTACACTTAGCGACCACGCACCTGAACGCTTGCGCATCGCGACAGAACACAGTATACAAATGCCTCCTAATTCAACAGCGTTGATCCTCCATCGCGTGAAGTACTTTGGCCATACAGTTGAGTTAGTGCATAGGAACTATGCCGCCCTGACCGAAATGGTCAGCTATGTGCTTGGCAGTCCCGCCCCAAGACACATCCTAGATACAACCGACGCGTGGTTGCGGCATGACATGTTGAAGGAACTGACTTTCCGCTTGCACGACTATTTGGCAGCGGTGAAATCACTCGTCGATCACTCCCGGCGGCTCTACAAAAAGCTCTACAAAGATCGTGGGCTGTTCCCCGAGTACGAACCTGAGGTTCGGCGTGTTTTTGCAACCAACGGTATCGTGCAGACCGTCCAGTGCCTGCGCGAAATGGCTCAGCATTACCAACTGCCTAGCATCGTGCTAATCAGACGCGCGACTAGCGACGACGAGACGTCGACTCGTGTCATTCTCCGTCGGGACGATCTCCTCAAATTCGACGGCTGGAACTCACATGCTAGACGCTTCATATCCACCGGCGGCGAGGAAATCGATCTGCGCGACCTATGCGAGCGGCATCATTCCATCGTCGTAGAGTTCTACCGTTGGATGTCCGAGTCGTTGGCACAGATACACGCGAGCGAACTCGAAGCTTACAACGCGGACCAACTCGCCAACTTCCTCAAGTTTCTTCCTGACATGCTACGCAGCGTTGAAAGTAAGGTGCAATTCCTGGAGCGTACTGGGATTAGTGACTTGCCTTGGGCCTTCGGGCAACTGCTCTCACAGGCAGAACGTCGCAGGCTTCACGGGATCGCACAAAACACCGCCGAATGGGCCGAGTCGGCACTGGCGGCGGTATCGTCCCGAGCCGAGCTTCCCGCTGAGCTAGTGGCGCGGATTCGTCTTCTAGCGCGGCGTCAGGATTCTGGCTGACACACGCCGCGGACGGGTATGGGGTCAGACCGAAAGTGAAAGTGACGAAAACAGGCTTCCGGCCAGGCGGCGAACGAAATTTCGTCACTTTCACTTTCGGTCTGACCCCATATGTCGGAACTCCGGTGGAGAGGAGTGGACCGAACGACACTACAAACGCAGTTAGATAGATAGGTTGCTCGAAACGTATGGCAAAGCAGAAGCGAAAACTCACGCGTGCGGAAAAGGGGTTGCTCAGCAGAATCTGTGGATTGTATCTGGTAGAGGAAGATCGCCAAGTGTGTGATACAGCGCGACTTCGATTGCTCGATAGGTCC
>OLLN01000426.1_pt1 | contig 31079 bp, 28 predicted proteins | sample 1604281 | NCBI WGS metagenome assembly OLLN01 (sample SAMEA104055716, study PRJEB20765) | soil metagenome | biome: Arctic tundra; feature: Polygonal ground; material: soil | place: USA | collected 2011-09 | depth 0-0.5 m | reverse complement strand
TCAACATCACCCCTCACGAAGTCTTACCAGCTTGGAACTACACCATCGCTCCAATCCGATCAAAACTGTGAAGTTGTTCTTGCGCCGCTCCTTAGGGAGTGGAGCAGAGCGTTTAGAACAGAGATTGGAGATCAGAGACATCGGACTGGTAGATTGGCCAGTCCTGATCTCTAGTCTCTGATCTCTCGTAAAATGGCGATCTTCATTCTCGCCGCCGCGAGACCCCGTGACCACGAGACCGCGGAAAAGCATGCTTTCTGACTTCTGCAACACCGCGAACGCCATTGCCGCGACGACGAAAAAGTCGGAGAAGGAGCGCCTTCTTGCTGATTACTTCGTCTCGCTCGATGACGCATCGCTCGAGCGTGCCGCTGTTTTCTTTTCGGGCTCGCCGTTTCCGCGCAAGGACCAGCGAGCCGCCGGAGTCGGCGGCGCGACGCTGAGCGACGCGCTTGTCGAGGTCACCGGCCGTCCGGCTGATCAGGTCTGGGTCGACTGGCCGCAGTACGGCGATGCCGGCGATACGGCAGCGGCGTTGTTTCCAGTCGATCTGACTCGTTCGGTGACTCTGTCGGAAACGGGTGAGACCTTCGAACGGCTGGCGGCGACGCCGGGAGCCACAGACAAGAAGGACCTCCTTGTGGCCCTGCTTCGTAAGCTCGATCGGGACGGCGTGCGTTACGTCGTGAAGATCCTCCTTCGCGAGTTTCGCATCGGGCTCCAGGAAGGGCTCGTCGAGGCCGCGATCGCCAAGGCGTTTCATCGCCCTCTCGTCTCCGTGAGACGCGCCAATATGCTCACCGGCGACATCGGCGCAGCCGCGCTTCTGGCGCGCGCGGATGCGCTCGAAAGCGCGCGGATGAATCTGTTCCATCCGTTTGCTTTCATGCTCGCCCAGCCGGAGGAAGATCCCGAGGAGATATTGGCCATGCTCGGTGTGGGCGCGTTCGCGGATGACAAATACGACGGCGTCCGCGCTCAAATTCACGCCAGTGCCGGGGAAGTGCGGATCTACTCGCGGACGCTCGACGATGTGACGCATCGTTTCACGGAGCTCGAGTCCGCAGCGCGTGCCCTCGACCACGACGCTGTTCTCGACGGCGAGATCGTGGCGTTCACCGATCGCGTCCTGCCATTCGCGGCGATTCAGAAACGGCTCGGGCGGCGCAAGGTCTCCGACGCGCTGTTGCGCGATGCACCTGTCGTCTTCTTTGCGTTCGATCTGCTCTTCATCGATGGCGAAGTTCTTCTTGAAACGCCGCTGCGCGAGAGGCTCGTGCGCCTGCGCGAGCTCCTGAGTGCGGCCCCGGCGTCGATCCGCTTCACCAGCCAGGCTGAGGTCCGCGACGCCGCACACGTCGACGAACTGTTTGACGCGGCACGTGCCCGAGCCAACGAAGGACTCGTCGTCAAAGCTCCGGACTCCGTCTACACACCAGGCCGGCGCGGCAAGTCGTGGCTGAAATACAAGAAGGCGTTGGCGACGCTCGATTGCGTCGTCACCGCCGCCGAGTACGGGCACGGCAAGCGCCGCGCGGTGCTGTCCGACGTCACGTTCGCCGTTCGCCGCGACGGTGAGGTGGTCAACATCGGCAAGGCGTACTCGGGCCTTACCGATGCGGAGATCGAGATGCTGACGAAGCACTTCCAGACGACGACCACAGCACGCCACGGCCCCGTTCACATCGTCGAGCCGACCATCGTCCTCGAGATCGCGTTTGATCGGATTCAGGAGTCAGCGCGTCACAAGTCCGGCTACGCCCTTCGCTTTCCTCGCATCGCCCACCTTCGGGAAGACAAGACGGTGGCCCAGATCTCTACGATCGACGAAGTGCGGCGCATTTACGAAGGACAGTTGAAGCGCGAGCGTCAGGAGTGAGATCCTTCGCGGTCCTGATGCCCGACTCGTTCATTGCTGCGCCACCGAAGGATCTCCTGCTGGACGAAGGTTTCCGCTTCATCCACGGCCAGACCATCGCTCCCTTCACGATCCGCTACGAAACGTTCGGCGAGCTGAATGCCGATCGATCGAATGCCATTCTCGTCTGCCATGCGCTCTCGGCCAGCGCGCATGTCGCCGGCAGATATCACGATGAGCCCGGTGAGAAGCCGGGATGGTGGGATGGCCTCATCGGATACAGAAAGGGGATCGACCTGGAGAAGTACTTCGTCATCTGCGCGAACCTTCCCGGCTCCTGTTACGGGACGACTGCACCGGCGTCCGTCGATCCGACGAGCGGACGACCGTACGGATCGCGGTTCCCCTGGCCCACGATCGAGGACATGGTGCATTCGCAGAAGGTTCTTCTCGACCGGCTCGGCATCACACGCCTGCGCGCTGTCGCCGGTGGATCGCTCGGCGGAATGCAGGTTCTGATGTGGGCTGCGCTCTATCCCGAGCTGATGGATTCGATCATCACGATGGCCGCAGGCGCGGCGGTCCCGGTGCAGGGCGTGGCGTGGCACCTGATCGGGCGCAAGATGATCGAGAGCGACGCCCGATTCAACGGCGGCGATTACTACGATCATCCTGAATCGCTGCGCGGGTTGCAGGTCGCGCGGATGGTCGGCCACATGACCTACCTCTCCGCGCAAGCGCTGCAGTCGAAATTCGGCAGACGCCGGCGCGGCAATACGCGGCAGTTTGAGATCGATTCCTACTTCGAGCACCAGGGACGGAAGTTCGCGGCGCAGTACGACGCCAACTCGTACATCCGCGTGCAGGCAGCGATGGATGAGATGGATCTCGAAGAGAAGTACGGTTCGTTGCAGAAAGCCTTTGCCAAGTGGCGTGGCCGCACGCTGCTCGTCTCGTTCGACACCGACTGGCTCTTTCCGGTCGGCGACGTCGAACGCGTTGAATCAGCGATGGTAGCCAATGGCACTGACGTGCGGCACGAAAGGATCGCGTCGACGAACGGCCATGACACCTTCCTCATCGACTACGATCTGATCACGGCGCCCGTAACCTCATTTCTGGCATCACTTCCGTGATGCTTCGAACTGGCGCAGGCGCTGTTCCAGCCGCCACTCGATGCGCGCTTTCGTGTTTTTCGCGAGAAACGTGGAGCACGTTTCGGATGTTTTCGCTGAACCGCTTTCCTTCGCACACGGCGTGGCGACTTCGTCATACTTGTGACTGATCCAGAGCGAGTCGCCCTCGGCGAACGAGTACTCGAGGCTGTTTCGCGCCAGACGCTTGAGTGCTGTGTAGTCGAGCCCCTGGTCCTGCACCGCGCGCAGGTACTGATTCGTCATGTCGTCGCGTGAGACGCCCGGATCGTCCGTGGCGAGTGCGACCGGAACTCCCGCTGCGAGATAGAGCCGCAGCGGATGCGCTTTGCCCGAAACGCCGAGAATGACGTCGTTGCTGGTGAGACAGACTTCGACCGCGACATGGCGCGTGGCCATGATCGACAGCAGGCCGGCGGCATCGTCCTCATACGACACATCGACCCCGTGGCCGATTCGCTGCGCGCCGGCGATCACGACCGAGTCGCGAATGTGATTGCGAAGCCCTTCCGGCGGCACCAGACCCGGCGTGAGCTCGCCGGCATGCGTCGTTAAGTGAATGGCCGGATAGAGCTGATGAAAAAAGGCGAACATGCGCATCTGTTCGTCGAAGTCGTGCATCGAGATGTAGCTATCCTCAGGCATCACGGGATTGAGGCCGACGACGCGTGAGTCAGCGCTGGCCAGCTCGTAGCCGACGACCATCTCCGCGAAGAGCTGCTGCAGCGGGACGCCGCGATGCAACTCGTACAGATAGCGGACGGTCGATTCGCAACCCGGCAGCGCCCTCGGCGTTCCGCAGTTGAGATTCGTGCGCATGCGCGCCTCGGCGTCGTCGATCACGGCGCGGGCGGCGGCGATGATCGGCGGAACCTGTCCGCTCTGCATGATTGCCGCGCGCGCGTCCGCCATGCTCTGGCCCGGCGTAGCGGCCTTCATCAAGTCGCGTGCTTTGCCGAAGTCAGGCGCGAAGATCGTTTCGACGTAGTCGACGTTTTCGCTGGCGAGGCGCCAGACATCCTCAGTCAGCATCTCGGGAACGTGTGCGCGAGAGACCGGGCTGAACTTCCCGAACGTGTTGAAGAAGTGGTCGTGCCCCGACTCGGTCCCCGGCCGGAACTGCCGCATCGAAAGAGCATCGAGCATCTGGCCGTAGAGCGAAGAGTACGGTGCGAACAGAGTGGCCGCGGACACGGTGGCCGCGGCTTGGGTGGGATTCGCGGCGATCTGCTCGGGAGTGGAGCACTGCGTGATGGTCAGTTTGACGGAGTCGACGCAGATCCCATCGGCGGCCGCAAATCGGAGGTATGACTCGGCGTACACGGATCCAGACAGGTGATTGTGCAGGTCGCCGCCTTTGGGCATGGCCTGGAGAACCTGACGCAGGATGACGCGGTCGGAGACCAGCGCGGGCTGGGCGAGTGCAGTTGTAGCGATGAACAGGGACAGCGCGCCGAGGATTCGGCGTGCTCGCGAGGAAAAGCGCGTCATGGAAGGACCTCCGTGACCGGAGTGTAGCGCGGCATGACAGCACGTTAATAGGTATCAGTTACGCGGAGTAAATGCTCACGAAATCGCTAAGCGAAACAGAAATGAATGTCAATCGCTAATGTGCGACTAATGGAGCGCGATAACGCACAGCAAATGCGTGCGGATTAAAGAGGCTGCTATTCGTTCGCTGCGTTCGGTCTTGCCGCGATCGCAGCCCGATAGTCGCACTCGGGATTGTTGCAATACTCGATGTGGCCCTCGCGCTTGGTCTCCTTCTCGAGAAGGTAGGGGGCGGCGCATTTCGGGCAGGGGCGAGGTACCGGGCGATTGTTCAGTGCGAAGTCGCACTTGGGATAGCGCGAGCACGAGAAGAAGATGCCGCGCCGCGAGCGCCGCTCGACCAGCTCGCCTTCCTTGCAGGTGGGGCATGAGACGCCGGTCGGCTTCGGAGGAGTGCCTTTCCCGCCACCGATCTTGCGGATGGTCTTGCAATCAGGATAGCCAGAGCAGGAGTAGAACGGGCCGTAACGGCCGCTCTTGAGGACCATCTCTTTGCCGCAGTTCTCGCACGGCGGCTGCGGCTCGTTCGGGATGTTCGCTTTGAGCAAACGCGGGTCTTTGGTGTTCTTGCAGTCCGGGTAGCCGGTGCAGGCGTAGAACTGACCGAAGCGCGAGCGCTTGAGCTGCATCGGCTTGCCGCATTTGTCGCAGACGATCGCCTCGCCCTCGGGTGTCTCAGCCACTTCACCGCGCGCTGTTTCTTTCGTGTTCTTGCACTCGGGATAGTTCGAGCAAGCGAGGAACTCGCCGAAGCGGCCGAACTTGATAGCCATCGGAGAACCGCATTTCTCGCAGATCTCGTCGGTCTCGACGCCGGTGCGCTTCACCTCGACCATCTCTTTTCCGGCGCGAGCGAGGTCCTTATTGAACTTTAGCGAGAAATCCCTCATCGCCTCGTGCCACTCGACTTTGCCCTCTTCGATCTCGTCGAGTTTTCCCTCAAGCTCCGCCGTGTAGCCTTCGTCGATGATGTCGCCGAAGGAAGCTTTGAGGAGTTTCGTGACGAGCATGCCGAGCTGCGTCGGAAAGAACTTGCCATCATCCTTGTAGGTGTAGTCGCGCGTCTGGATGGTCGTCATGATCGAACCGTACGTCGACGGACGGCCGATGCCGTTCTCTTCCAGCGCCTTCACGAGCGTTGCTTCCGTGTAGCGCGCGGGCGGCTGCGTGAAGTTCTGTTTCGTGTCGAGGTTCACAAGCGAGAGGATTTCGCCCTCATTCATCGCCGGAAGCGCTTTGGAGTTCTCAGGCTTCTCGTCGTCGTCATCCGCGCCATCGACCGATGCGTCCTGGAAGACCGCCAGGAAGCCGGCGAACTTCTGCACTTCACCCGAAGCGCGGAGCGTGTACGCACCGTTGCGGATGTCGACATCGGTGACGTCGAAGAGGGCGGGCTTCATCTGAGACGCTACGAAGCGGTCCCAGATCAGCTTGTAGAGGTTGTACTCCTCGCGGGTGAGGTGATCCTTGATCGCATCGGGCTCGTGTTCGAGCGATGTCGGGCGGACGGCCTCGTGGGCTTCCTGCGCCTGTGCTGCTTTCTTGACACGATAAACGTTTGGCTTTTCGGGAAGGATATCAGCGCCGTATTTTGTGCCGATATATTGTCGCACTTCGGTGATGGCATCCTCGCTGATGCGAACCGAGTCGGTACGCATGTAGGTGATCAGGCCGACGTGCCCGAACGCCCCAAGTTCTTTGCCTTCGTAGAGTTTCTGCGCAATCTGCATCGTGCGCTTGACGGGATATTTGAAGCGGTTGTATGCAGTGCGCTGAAGCGTCGACGTGATGAACGGCGCCGCCGCGGTCTGCCTTTTCTCTTTTCGCGCAATCGCTTCGACTGCGAACGTACCCGACTTCAGTGCCGCTTCGATCTTGCGGGCCTGCTCCTCGTTGTCGACTTCTGCTTTCTTCCCGTCGATTTTCGTGAGCTTGGCGATGAACTGCGGCGGCATGCCGGCGGCCAGCTTTGCCGCGAAGCTCCAATACTCTTCGGGGACGAACGCTTTGATCGACTCTTCGCGGTCGACGATCATCTTCAGTGCGACCGATTGCACGCGGCCGGCAGATAGTCCGCGCCGCACTTTGTCCCAGAGCAGGGGAGAGAGCTTGTAGCCGACCAGCCGGTCGAGGACGCGCCGGGCCTGCTGCGCGTTGACCTTATTCATGTCGATCTCGCCGGGCTGATCGATTGCCTTGCGGACCGCGTTCTTCGTGATTTCGTGGAAGAGGATGCGGCGGACTTTCGTGGCATCGCCGCCGAGGAGCTTCATGACGTGCCAGCCGATCGCTTCTCCCTCACGATCAGGGTCCGATGCGATGAAGACCGTCGTGGCTTTCTTTGCGGCGGCCCGCAGCTCGCTGACGACCTTCTCTTTCCCTTCGAGAACCTCGTATGTCGGCTCGAAGGTCTCTTCGTCGACGCCGAGCTCGCTCTTGGGCAGATCGCGAACGTGACCGACCGAGGCTTTGACGATGTAGTCGCTGCCGATGAACTTGTTGATCGTCTTCGCTTTCGCGGGAGACTCGACGATGACGAGGTTTTTGGCCATTGCGGAACGCCCCAAACTTCCACGCCGACGCCGGAATTCCTCGCGCGCGCATCATGCGTACGCGAGGCGGCGGAGTGGTCTGAGGCGCGGACGATAGCACCGGACGTCAGGAAGGCCAAAAACCGCTACGAGACGTGGAGTTTGGGCGCCAAATGGTCGATGAGGCTTGGCCAACCAACGCCGTCGACCGTGTCGACCTACTCTTCTTCGTCCTCGTCGGCGCCCCCGCCGGCGGCTTTGTACTTCTTCGTCTTGTTGTAGAGAGTCTTGTACGAGATGCCCAGAATCTCGGCCGTCTTGCGGCGGTCGCCGTCGGTCATGTTGAGTGTCTCTTCGATCACGATCCGCTCGACCTCTTCCATTGGCTGGCCGAGGGGAATCATCACGCCTTCCTTCGAACGGCGCTTGCGGGCGCCGAGGAGCTTGTCCGGAAGGCACTCGAGAGTGAGGCTGCTGCCGCGAGCCATGATGAAGGCGCGGTTGATCACGTTGCGCAGCTCGCGAACGTTGCCTGGCCACTCGTACTGCTGCAGCGCTTCGATGAAATCCGTCTCGATCGTCTCCACCTTCTTCTCTTCCGTCTCGTTCAGCTTCTGCAGGAAGAAGTGTGAGAACAGGGGGATGTCTTCGAGGCGCTCGCGAAGCGGCGGCACTTCGATGGGGAAGACGTTGAGGCGGTAGTAAAGATCCTCGCGCATCTTGCCGTCGATGATCGCCTTCTGCGGATCGCGGTTCGATGCGGCGATGACGCGCGCCTCGATGTAGATCTCTTCGTTGCCGCCGACGCGCCGGAACTTCCCTTCCTCGAGCACGCGCAGGAGCTTGACCTGCAGCTCGATCGGCATCTCGGTGATCTCGTCGAGAAAGACCGTGCCGCCCTTGGCCACTTCGAAGTAGCCTTCGCGCCGCTTGATCGCGTTCGTGAACGCACCCTTTTCGTGACCGAAGATCTCGGACTCGATGAGCGTCGGAGAAATCGCGCCGCAGTTGAACGCGATGAACGGCTTGAGCCGCCGGCGGGAGAGCGAGTGAATCGTGTTGGCGACGACTTCCTTGCCCGAGCCTGACTCGCCGACGATGAAGACGTTCGCGTCAGTGTTCGCGACCATCTCGATCTCTTCGAAGAGCTTCTGCATCCTCGGCGACTTTCCGACGAGATGTCCTAACGCTCCCATCTTCTGGAGCTGACGACGGAGCTCGAGGATCTCCTGCTTCATCATCTGCTTGTCTTCGACGGTCTTCAGGATGACCTGCAGGCGCGGGAGGTCGACCGGCTTCGTGACGTAATCCTCGGCGCCAACCTTGAGCGCCTTGACCGCGGAGTCGACGGTGGCGTGGCCCGTGAGAATGACGACCGAGACGCCGGGATACGTTTCTTTGATCCGGTGCAGAAGGTCGAGGCCGGAGCCGTCCGGAAGTTTCAGGTCGACGATCGCGACGTCGGGAACCATCTTGGAAATGGAGCTCCAACCGGCCTTAACCGTGTCGGCGACTTCCGCTTCGTAACCCCAATCTTCGACCACGTCGGCCATGCCGGCACTCGTGGCGCGATCATCATCAACGATCAGTACTTTTTTCATGGTTGGCCCGGAAAAGACAGACGGATTACGACCTTATCATGTTCCTCGGCAGCGTTCATCTCACCGCCGTAGGTCTCCACGATGAGTCTGGCTGCTGCCAGCGAGAGATCGGGATTGCCGAGCGCGTCGGTGTAGTAGAACTTGAAGATCTTCGTCATTTCGAAGTCCTCGGCTGCCGGATTTCCGAAGATGGCAAGAGAGAACGATTCAGCATTCGTCTCGACCGATACCTGCCGACCCTCCTGACGAAAGACCCGCTCGGCGCCCTCAAAAAACAGCGTGAAGGCTTGTCGAATTCTGGATTCATGGCCTGATACAGGAAACGGCCCATCGACCGGAGCAAGCTCAAATGACGCGTCCGCTGCCGCCTCTGCGCAGAGCGCGCAGACGTCGAGCGTCGCCAGCGCTTCGTCGCTTCTCGGAGGTGTGGAAAGGACGAAGAAGGCGTCGAAGATCCGCGCCATGCGGCGCAGTTCCAGTTCGATCGATCGAGCGTAAGCGTTGACCTTTTCGTCATCGCCGCCGGCAAGCTTCGAGACGCGCATGCGCAGCAGCTCGAGATTGAGCACAGCGACGTTCAACGGCGTCTTGAGATCGTGCGCCGTGTCGCTGCTACGTCGAAAGTTCGTCTTCGCGAAGTGTTCGAGCCAGCGCTCCATCGTGATCATGCTCGGGCCGGGGGGAAGGATAGCGCAAGGTCCTGCAAGGTCGGGGCCGCTACTGTTACTGCAACCTCGCCACCTCGCTCCCGATCTGCTCGTTGTCGGGTTCGGTGACCTGCGCCCGCAGGAGTTCCCGCCGGCCTGCTGCTGGCGACCGGGCTCCTGTGTGTGATGGCCAGATCGTGCCGGAAGAGCGTCTCGCCGTTTGCCCAGACGCCGATCTGTATCCACGTCACGATTGCGCAGGCGATCAGCACGACGGCCGTAGCAATGATGAGAGGCCGCTTCAGCCCAGGATGCGGCGCGACAAGATCGGCCACGCTCCAGACCACGGCGATGAAGATGCCGAGCAGCGGAAGGTAGGTGTAGCGGTCGGCATAGCCCTGACCTCCGACCTGGATCAGGCCGATCACCGGAACCAACATACCGAGGTACCAGAGCCAGCCAGTCAGGAGCCAGGACTGACTGCTCCGGCGCCACCAGGCGAAAAACGTGATTGCCCCCAGAAGCATGGCCACGATCATCACCCGGCTGGCGGAGGGTGCGGTGTTGTAGGGATAGAACACTGCCAGCCGGGAAGGCCAGAAGGCCTTCAGCAAATAGCGGGCGTACGAGAGGGTGGCTTTTTCGATGCGCAACCCGAGCGGAACCTCTTCGAGCGTCCGCAACGCTGGGCCGCACTGCGCGAGGTACACGATGATCGACGCCACGGCGCTGAGCAAGAATAGGGGAATCTTCTCGACCGTGCGGCTCCGCAGTTCCGCCGCACTGCGAAGCCTCTGCAGCGGCCAATAGTCGAGCAGCAGCAGGACGAATGGAAGCGTTACCAGCATCTGCTTCGACAGAAGTCCGAGCGTGAAGACGCTTGTGAGCCAGATGTACTTTCGGGTCGACCATCGCCGGACCAGCGACGCGTAGAGCAAAAGGCAGATCGTTCCGAAGAGCGCGCACAGCACGTCCTTCCGCTCCGCGATCCACGCCACCGACTGCACGTGCAGAGGATGCAGCGCAAAGAGCGCCGCCACAGTGGCGCTCCGTGCGACGGCTCCGGTCATCCGCGCCAGGGCGATGAAAAGAATGACCGTCGATGCGGCGTGAATCAGAACGGAGACGATGTGCTGCGGGCCCGGAGTGACGCCGAACATAGACACGTCGAGCATGTGAGAGATCCACGTCAGCGGATGCCAGTTGGATGTATGCATACCCGAGAACGCCCAACGGATTCCGTCGAGTGTCAGTCCGCGGCGCACGACGTCGTTTTGATAAACGTACTCGGGGTCGTCATACGTCACGAAACCGAATGTACCGACGCGCCAGTAGACGATGAGCGTGGAGAGGAAGAGCGCCGCCGCCTGCCAGGGCGCGGCTTTCGACTTCGCCGGTGTGGGTCGTGATACGTCGGGTCGAAGCGCCAGACCCTTCCGCTGTTTCCGGGCAATCACGGTGGGGCAGCTACGTGCCGCGGCGCAGGTCGATCATGGCGATCGACTCCTCGAGTCGCGCCTCGACAAGGTTGAACTGGGGATCGTGCGAGGAGAGGTACTGCAACTCTTTCTCCGCGGCAATGCGCTCCGCTTCGGCGGCCGCAGGATCGATCTCCGCCGCCAGCACGCCACGCTCGGCGAGAACGATAACGCGGTCTGGCAGAACTTCGGCGAAGCCCCACGAGAGCACCATACGATGCACGACTCCGCCGCTGCGGTAGTGCATCTGACCGATCTTCAGCGTCGTCAGCAGGGGCGTATGCCCGGGCAGCACGCCGATCTCACCGTCGCTCGCCGGCAGCACGACTTCATCGACATCGATTTCGACGATCTTCCGTTCGCGCGAGACGACGGTGAGCGAGAGCTTTGTTGGGAGCGCGTCTGCCATTCGATTCCTTTTACGCCGCTTCCTTCTTCATCTGTTCGGCGCGCTCGAGCACTTGCTCGATCGTACCCATGAGCAGGAAGGCCTGCTCCGGAATGTCGTCGTGCTTGCCCTCGACGATCTCGCGAAAGCCTCTGATCGTGTCGGCGATCTTGACGTACTGTCCTTTGATGCCGGTGAACTGCTCGGCGACGTGGAACGGCTGCGAGAGGAAGCGCTGAATCTTGCGGGCACGGTTGACGATGACGCGATCCTCTTCCGACAGCTCGTCGATACCCATGATGGCGATGATGTCCTGTAGATCCTTGTATTTCTGCAGCACGGCCTGCACAGCGCGGGCGGTGTTGTAGTGCTCATCGCCGAGGATGCGTGGGTCGAGGATTTTGGAGGTCGATGCCAGCGGATCGACGGCCGGGTAGATACCGAGCTCGGCGATCTGACGCGAGAGAACCGAAGTGGCGTCGAGGTGGGCGAAGGCCGTTGCCGGTGCGGGATCGGTGAGATCGTCAGCGGGAACGTAGATGGCCTGCACCGAGGTGATCGAGCCGCGCTTGGTGGACGTGATGCGCTCCTGCAACTCGCCCATTTCAGTCGCCAGGTTCGGCTGGTAACCGACGGCGCTGGGCATGCGGCCGAGGAGGGCCGAGACTTCTGATCCCGCCTGCGTGAAGCGGAAGATGTTGTCGATGAACAGGAGCACGTCCTGTCCTTCGGCGTCGCGGAAGTGCTCGGCGACCGTCAGGCCGGTGAGACCGACGCGGAGGCGCGCTCCGGGCGGCTCGGTCATCTGGCCGTAGATCAACGCCGCTTTCGACTTCGACGGATCGCCCGGCACGATGACGCCGGTCTCCGCGAACTCGAGCCAGAGATCGTTGCCTTCGCGCGTGCGCTCGCCGACGCCGGCGAAAACGGAGAAGCCGCCGTGCTCCTTGGCGACGTTGTTGATGAGCTCCATGATCAGAACGGTCTTGCCGACGCCGGCGCCACCGAAGAGGCCCGTCTTACCGCCCTTGGTGTACGGCTCGAGGAGGTCGATGACCTTGATGCCGGTCTCGAACATCTCGATGTTGGTCGACTGCTCGTCGAACCGCGGAGGCTGACGGTGGATCGAGAGTGTCGTTTCGGCGTTGACCGGACCTTTGTTGTCGACCGGCTCGCCGAGCACGTTGAGAATGCGGCCGAGCGTCTCGCGTCCGACGGGAACCATGATCGGGCCGCCCGTGTCGATCGCCTTCATGCCGCGGACCATTCCGTCGGTCGGCTTCATGGCGATGCAGCGAACCTGGTTCTCACCGATGTGATTGGCCACTTCGGCGATGACGTCGATCGGGACTTTGCCCAGCTCGCCGTTGTCGACGATGCGAATGGCGTTGTAGATAGCCGGAAGGTGGCCTTCCTCGAACTCAATGTCGAGCGCAGGCCCGATGACCTGAATCACTTTCCCGACGCGCTGGGTTTTGGTTTCTTCGTTTGCCATGTCTTCTCCGTTGTCTATTGCGCTGCGGCAGCGCCCGAGACAATCTCGATGATCTCTTTGGTGATGGCCGCCTGACGGATGCGGTTGTAGGTGAGCGTCAGGTGCTCGATCATGTCCGACGCATTCTTCGTGGCCGCTTCCATCGCGGTCATGCGCGCTCCCTGTTCGGCGGCAGCCGACTCCAGGAGAACGCGGTAAAGCTGAAACTCGATGTGCTTCGGCAGGAGGTCCGAAAGGATCTGCTCCGGCCCTGGCTCGTACAGATAGTCGACGCCGCCCTGCTGCTCAGATGCGTCTTCGAAATCGCGCGCGATCGGCAGAAGACGTTCGGCACGAACATGCTGCGCGATGATCGACTTGAACTCGTTGTAGACGACGTAAACACCATCGATCTTCTCTTCGATGAAGTCTTTGATCAGGCTTTCCGCAATCTCATGCGCAATACCGAGCGAGAGCGCCTGCGCGACCATCACGTTTTGCCGAACCGGAATGGGACGCCGCTTGAAGAAGTCGCCGCCCTTGCGGCCGATCGTCAGGACCGAGACGGATTCGAACGACTGTTCGCGAATGAAGTTCTGCGCCGCGCGGATGACGTTCGCGTTGAACGCTCCACAGAGCCCTCGATCGGCCGTGACGACCACCACGACGACGTTACGCTCCGGCTCACGCGACTGCAGCAGCGGATGCGCGCTGATGTCGACCCGCGTGGACACCGAGGAAAGGACCTTGCGGAGGCCTGCGGCGTACGGGCGAGCCGCGAACATCCGCTCCTGCGCACGGCGTAGTTTGGCCGCGGCCACCATCTTCATGGCCTTGGTGATCTGCTGCGAGTTTTTGACGCTGCGGATCCGGCGCCGGATATCGATCGTGCTTGGCATTTGATTGCTTAATTGATTGCTTAATTGATCGGTCAGTTAGGCCGCAAGGGCGTTTGCGTTGTCTTTGACGTATTGCGCTTTGAACTCGGTGATGGCGCCGCGCAACGCGCCTTCGAGGTCGGCATCGAACTTCGTGGCGGTCTCGAGGCGGTCGATGACGTCCTGCTTCTCGTCGCTCAAGTACTGGTGCAGCGCGGTCTCGAATGGAAGCACGGCACTGACGGCAAGATTGTCGAGAAAGCCCTTGACGCCGGCGTAAACCGAAGCGGTCTGCAAGCCGATGCGCATCGGCCGATACTGTCCCTGCTTGAGGATCTCGACCAGGCGACGGCCGCGATTGAGCTGCGACTGCGTCGCTTTATCGAGATCCGAGCCGAACTGCGCGAACGCGGCCAGCTCGCGGTACTGCGCGAGGTCGAGGCGCAAGGTGCCGGAGACGGAGCGCATCGAGCGCACCTGTGCCGATCCACCGACGCGCGAGACCGAGATACCGACGTTGATGGCCGGACGAACGCCGGAGTGGAAGAGGTCCGTCTCCAGAAAGATCTGCCCGTCGGTGATGGAAATGACGTTGGTCGGAATGTACGCGGAAACGTCGCCGGCCTGAGTCTCGATGATCGGCAGCGCGGTCAGAGACCCTCCGCCCTTCTCATCGGCCATCTTCGAGGCGCGCTCCAGAAGCCGCGAGTGCAGATAGAAGACGTCGCCCGGATACGCTTCGCGGCCGGGCGGACGGCGAAGCAGCAGCGATATCTCACGGTAGGCTGCGGCGTGTTTGGAGAGATCGTCGTAGATGATCAGCGCATGCTGACCGTTGTAGAGGAAGTACTCGGCCATCGCGCAGCCGCCGTACGGCGCCAGGTACTGCATCGGCGCGGGGTCGGAGGCAGAGGCGTTCACGACAATTGTGAAGTCCATCGCCCCGTTTTCTTCGAGCGTACGGACGACCTGGGCCACGGTCGACTTCTTCTGGCCGATGGCGACGTAGACGCAGATGACGTCTTTGCCTTTCTGATTGATAATCGTATCGACGGCGACGGCGGTCTTTCCGGTCTGGCGGTCGCCGATGATCAGCTCGCGCTGGCCGCGGCCGATGGGGATCATGGCGTCGACGGCTTTGAGTCCCGTCTGGAGCGGCTCTTTGACCGGCTTGCGGTCGACGACGCCCGGAGCGAGGCGCTCGATCGGGTAAAACTCGGTGGTGTTGATCGGACCCTTCCCGTCGATCGGGACACCAAGCGGATTGACGACGCGGCCGACGAGAGCCTTACCGACCGGAACGGACATGATCTTTCCGGTGCGCTTGACCACGTCGCCTTCTTTGATCGCTGAGGCTTCGCCGAGGAGGACGACGCCGACGTTGTCTTCCTCGAGGTTGAGGGCCAGTCCGGCGATGTCGTGGGGGAACTGGACGAGCTCGCCGACCATGACGCGGTCGAGGCCGTACACGCGCGCGATGCCGTCGCCAACGGAGACGACCGTGCCGACTTCAGAGACATCGACGCCGCGGCCGATTCCGCTTAATTGCTGCCGAATAATCTCTGTGATTTCTTCTGCTTTCAAATCAACAGCCATAAAGTCTCCCGAAAATGCTTCGCGCTAAAAGCATCACGCTAAAGGCATCACGCTAATGATGCGCGGAATTTCTCGATCTTCCCTGACACGGAGGCGTCGTAGACCTCGCTCCCGATCTTTGCCACGAATCCTCCGATGAGATCCGGATCGACCGTGACATCGATGTCGACGTTTGCGCCGACCTTGCGCTCGAGCATCGCCCGCAGCTCGCTTTGTTCTTTCGCGGAAAGCTGGCTAGCCGAGCGCACTTCCGCGGCCACGGTTCCGGTTGCCTCGCGGATCATCGTCGCCAGTCCGGCCACGATCGCGGCGAGGTCGTTGATACGGCGGTTCTGAATGAGGACGTCGAGCAACCGCACGGCCAGCTCGGACAGGCCGAGATGACCGGCGATCGCAGCCGTCACTTTGTGCTTCGAATCGAAGTCGATGCCAGGATTGGCGTACATCTGCTGCAGGTCGCCCGATGATTGGCGAACCTTCTCGAAGGTTGTCATTTCGTCGCGAAGTGCGGCCGCCTTTTCGGGCGACTGCACGGTGTCCATGATGGCGCGTGCGTACGGTCTGGCGAATCGTCGGATCATGAGCGTGCCCCTTCCACTTCCCGGACACTCTCTTCGAAGAGCCGCTCGCGATCATGGTCAGTTACTTTTTCACGGAGGATCTGCTCGGCGCGCTGCGTGGCCAGCTCGCCGGCGAACTCGGTCAGTTCGTGACGCGCATGCTTGAGCCGGCTCTCCACTTCGTTGCGTGCCGACTGCAGGATCTTCTGCGCTTCCGCTTCGGCCGCGGCGATGAGCTCACGTTTCTGCCGCTCGCCTTCCGCTTGTGCGCGCTCCTGAATGCCGCGGACGTCGGCCTCGATCTGCGTCAGCCTGGCCTGAATGTCGCCGGCGAGTTGATCGGCCTTGGCGCGGCGCGCACGGGCCTCCTCGGCATCAGTCTGAATCTGGATGCGGCGCGCGGCGAGCGCGTTCTTGACCGGTCCGCCGATGAGCCACCCGAGGACGCCGAAGAACAGGAGCATGTTGACGAGCTTCAGGATCCAGCCTGGGATACCGAAGTACGTCTTCGGTGGTCCGAGCTCCCCTCCGTGCGCTTCGTTCGGATGGGTCTCTTCGTGAGAAACCTTCTCGGCACCTTGCGCGACATTGCCGGCATCGTTGCCATGCTTCTGCGCGAAGAGAACTGCCGGAACGAGTAGCAGCGTGACGATCAGGATCAGACGCCGCATCAAACCGCTCTCCCCAGAATCCGCTCCGCTGCCAATTGCGCCAGCGCTTCGGATTCGCGAACGATCTTTGCGCGCGCTTCGACGACATCCTGTTTGAGCCGCTCGTCGGCTTCGTTGACGATCGCATTTGCGTCGTTGTGCGTTTTGTCGACGATGGAGGCGCGATAGGCGGCCGCGTCGCGGCGGAAGTGGTCTCGCACGTCGGCGGCGGCGTGCCGCGCGGCGTGAAGCTGATTCTCCATCAGCGACGTCGCTTCGCTGAAGCGAACCATCGATTGCTCGTAGAGGTCGTTCGCGGAGCGCACTTCCTCCTCGCGCGCCTCAATCACCTGATTGATGGGCCGTAGGAAGAACCTGCTGACGATCAGATAGTTAAGGATGAAAATCACCATGATCGCGAGCAGAGAGTAATCGGGCGTCAGATTGATTTGCATAGACTGTTTTGGAGCCGGAAAAACCGGCGCGTGAGAACCGCGCCGAACCCCGAGGCGGCGGTTGTATACCACAAGGGAAAGAACGTTGTCACCTCGCCGGTTGTTCGCGCTGTGCCGGACAAAACGTCAACCGAAACCTATATCAGCGTGCTCGAGCGTGCGGACGATTTCTTTCGCGACGTTGCCGCGGCGCAACCGCAAAGCCTGCAATGCGGACGTGGTTGTTCGCTATGCTGCTACGGCGTCTTTGAGATCGGCTCGGGCGATGTCCCGCTTCTCGCGGAAGGGCTGGAGAAGCTCCACCACAAACGCCGGGCGATGATCATCCGCCGGGCACGGGAGATCGTTTCATCATCCGCGCATCCTGATCTTCGCGATTGCTCGCCGGCCGAGAAAGCGGCGTTCTTCGATCGCACCGCGTCGACGCCGTGCCCGAACCTGAATGAGCGCGGCGAATGTTTGATGTACGAACACCGGCCGCTGGTCTGCCGCACATTCGGTCTTCCCGTTCGCGACGGCGATCGCTACATCGGCGACATCTGTGAGCTAAATTTCCGCGATGCCTCGCAACCGCAGCGCGAGAAAGCCGCCTGGGACCTGCAGTGGGAGGACGCGCTCGGGGCCGAGGACGAATACACGATCCCCGAGGCGATCGTGCTGATTGCGCGAATGCGAGGGTGGTGAAGTGCGCTGCGCGCGTTGTCGGTTGTCGGTTGATTGCGGCTTCGCCGCGTTGTCAGCAGCCGTCGAACGCGCAATCAACTGACAACCAACCGACAACTGACAACCGACAACGCGCGCAGCGCACAATCACGCCTTTGACGCGATGTTCGTCACCGTCGCCGGCTTCTTGTCACCCATCACGCAATTGCCCTGGAAGATGGCGCCCTCTTCGATGATGAGAGCTGGTGTGTCGATGTCGCTGTAGACCTTGCCGTTGCGGTGGATCTCCACGCGCTGGGCGGCCACGATCTTTCCGACGATCGTTCCGCTGATGGCGATGCGGCCGACGTGGACGTCGCCTTCGATGTGTGCGCTCTCGCCGACGATCAGCTCATTCTTCGACACGATTTTGCCGTTGAAGCGCCCATCGATCCGCATCGTGTCTTCGAACTCCAGCTCGCCGTGAAACGACGAGCCGCGGTCGAGAAAGCCATTCAGTTCACCACTCTTGTTTTTCATATCGTTCCCCATGCCCTTCTCCACTCCGGGCATCCGGCGTCCGCGCAGGATCAGCAGGAATCCCAGCGCGGCAACCAGCACGGCCGCGGCAACCAGGAGCGTACTGCTAACGGCGCCTTCCCATGAGCTCATCGACGACTCGGATCAACTCGTCTTCGCTGCCATAACGAATGTGGATGACGCCACCGCGGCGCCTGCGGTCGATTTCTACTTTTGTACGCAGAGTCCTTTGCAGTTTATCCTCCGCGTCGCGCGTGAAGACATCCTTTTCCTTCTCTTTCTTCTCCAGAGCCTTGGGGGAGCTCTCCGACGCCAGCATCTCCGTCTGCCGGACGTTGAGGTTCTTGCGGACGACGCGGTCGGCGAGCTGCTCCTGTTTTCGTGGCGACTCGATCGCCAGCAGCGCACGCGCGTGGCCCATCGAAAGCTGACCTGACGCAAGAAGTTTTTTCACCGAGTCGGGCAGCTTGAGCAGCCGCAGAAAGTTGGCGACGGTCGAGCGCTCCTTCCCGACGCGCTTGGAGATCTCCTCCTGCGTCAACTGGAACTCGTCGTGAAGCTGATGGTAGGCAAGCGCCTCTTCGATCGGGTTGAGATCCTCGCGCTGGATGTTTTCGATGAGAGCGATCTGAAGGGCATCGCCCTCCTGCATCATCTCTTTGATGAGCGCAGGAACGGTCGTCAGGCCGGCCTTCTGCGCAGCTCGGAAACGGCGCTCGCCTGCGATGAGCTTGTATTTGTCGCCCGCGCGCGTGACGACGAGCGGCTGCACGATGCCGTGCTGGCGGACGCTGCGCGCCAGCTCTTCGATCGAAGCCTCGTTGAACGTCTTTCGCGGCTGGTAAGGATTCGGTTGAATCTGCGAGATCGGAATCTCCGCGAGGCCCTGGGTCGCGTGCGCCTCGGCTGGTGCAGGCGGCTGCTCCTGCCGCTGAGGAATCAGCGCGCCGAGACCGCGTCCTAGAACTTTCCTCTGGATCATCAGATTACATTCTCCGCACGCTGAATGAACTCGCGAGCCAGACTGACGTACGCCTCACTGCCGCGCGAACGGATGTCGTAAAGAATAATCGGTTTGCCGAACGATGGCGCTTCGCTTAGGCGAACGTTCCGCGGAATGACCGTGCGGTAGACCTTGTCGCCGAAGTGGCTGCGAACCTCTTCTGCGACTTGCCGCGTCAGGTTCATCCGATCGTCGTACATGGTGAGCACGATGCCCTCGATCTCAAGGCCTGGGTTGACCGCCCCCTGCACGCGCTCGATCGTGGCGAGCAGTTGGGACACCCCCTCGAGCGCAAAGTACTCGGTCTGGAGCGGAACGAGGACTGAGTGGGCGGCGGTGAGTCCGTTGACGGTGAGCAACCCGAGGGATGGCGGGAGGTCGATGAAGACGTAGTCGTAATCGCGCGCGACCGGATCGAGCACGCGCTTGAGGTAGTACTCCCGGCCGATCGCCTCGCGCAGCTCGACTTCCGCGGCGACGAGATCGACCGACCCCGGCGCCACGAACAGCGTGGGGATCTCCGTCGGCAGGATGATGTCCGCCAGCGGCATCTTCTCGATGAGAACGTCGTACATGGAGCGCTCGGGATCCAGGATTCCGATCCCGGACGTCGCGTTTGCCTGCGGGTCGAGGTCGACCAGAAGGACGCGCCGTTCACACGCGGCGACGGATGCGCCGAGGTTGATCGCGGTCGTCGTTTTGCCGACACCGCCCTTTTGATTCGCGAGCGCGAGGATCTTCGTCATTCGGGGTGTTCCACGTGGAACGTAAGGGTGACCAGATAATTCGATGTGCCACGAGGAAGAGCAAAAACGTCCGTTTTCTTGAAGCCACTGATCAACGGAACGTCAGGCGAGCCTTGAAAAAGCGCCACCCGTCCCTCGGGAGCCATCCATTTCTCCAGCGATGGCACCCACTCCTCCGGATTTCCAACTGCACGCGATGTCACGAGGGAAAAACGAAGGTGGGAAGGAAACTGCGTCACAGCGCGCGCCAATCTATCACCGTAAATCACAGCGTTCAATTCGCAGGCCCGAACGATGTGTTTCAGAAAAGCCCACTTCTTCTTATCGGATTCGACCAGATGAAAGCGCGCCGCCGGCGAAACGATGGCCATCGGAATCGCCGGCAGCCCTCCGCCACTACCGAAGTCGAGGACATCGCCCTGCGGCTTCAAAATCCCGGCCGCGACGACCGCCTCGGCGATGTGGTCATCAAGATTCGCCACCGCTTCCGGCCCGATCAGATTGATCCTCTCGTTCCAGCGAAGGAGCTCAAGCTTGTAGGTTTCGAGGCGCGGCGTGACGCCCGAGGTGTCATCCTTAGTCCGCATTTCTCGCACCTTTGAAGAATTCGGCGCTCCCTTGCATCGAGCGCCTTCTCCCCCCGGGCTTCTTCGGGGGGAGAAGGTGCCGAAGGCGGATGAGGGGGGTGAATGCTCGACAAGCGATGTTCTCTCGCGAAAGGCTGATCGACAGGTCTGGGTTTCTCCCGTCATGCAAGCCTCGCCGCGCCAGGAAACACCCCCTCATCCGGCTTCGCCACCTTCTCCCCCACAAAAAGCGTGGGGGAGAAGGCGCTCGATCGAAAACGTAGCGTGCACAATTCCAGTGAGAGTGTGAGAAATGCGGGTGGGCGTCAACGAAGGATCTCAAAATGCCCGGATCATGGCTTGTGCGCCGCATTCTGAGACCCTTCTCAGCATGACACGGCTGCAGGTTCGGTCTGCGGAACAACGCCGTTCCCGCGCCGCACATGCATCCGCACAATCGAGATCGCCGCCGGTGTCACACCCGGAATCCTGCTGGCCTGGCCGATGGAGATCGGCCGGACGGAGCTCAACTTCTCGACCATCTCCCGGGAAAGCCCCGGAAGACCGTACGACATCTCCGCCGGGATCTTCATCCCCTCTTCTTCGGCTGATCGCGCTGCTTCGCGCTGCTGACGATCGATGTAACCGGCGTAGCGAAGCTGCGATACGACGCCATCCAACTCCTCATCGCCGAGTTGGCCAAACGCCTTCGCAAGCTCCGGAAACGTCTCTGCGGCCGCGATCACGAAGCGCTCGACATCGAAGTCCGCCCGTTGCATCAGCCGGGCGATCGTCGCCTTTTCGTTCAACGAAATGCCGGCACGGTCAAGCCACGCGAGCGTTTCGCGGTCCGGTGTCACCGCCTCCGACTCCGCTGCTTCCCTCGCCTGCCGCATTCTCTCCACGCGGGCGTCGACACGACGCCGTCGCTCGTCATCGAGAACGCCGAGAGTCGCCGCAATCGGCGAAAGACGTTCGTAAACGGAGTCGCAGCCGAGGAGAAGGCGGTGTTCCGCGCGCGAGGTGAACATGCGGTAGGGCTCTTCCGTCCCCTGCGTCACGAGGTCGTCGATCATCACGGCTGCGTAGGCCTGATCCCGGCGCAAAACCACCGGATCACCGCCGCGGATCTGCTGGAGCGCGTTGATGCCGGCGAGGAGCCCTTGCGCCGCCGCCTCTTCGTATCCCGAGGTGCCGTTGATCTGGCCCGCCAGAAAGAGCCCCTCAACCCCTCGGACCTGCAGCGTCGGATCGAGCTGCCTCGGATTCACGAAGTCGTACTCGACCGCGTACCCATAGCGGGCGATGACTGCTTTTTCGAATCCCGGCAGCGATTGCACCACGGCATCCTGAACGTCCGCAGGCAGCGACGTGGAGATGCCGTTCATGTAGAGCCAGGGATGCTGAAGCCCTTCCGGCTCGACGAATACCTGATGCCGCTCTTTGTCGGCAAAGCGGACGACCTTGTCTTCGATCGAAGGACAGTATCGAGGTCCGGTGGCGTGGATCTGTCCCGAGTACATCGGCGCGCGATGGAGGTTCGCCCGGATCAGGTCGTGAGCGAACGAGCCGGTGTAGGTCAGATGGCAAAGGATCTGCGGCAATGGCAGCCGGTCGGTCAGGATCGAGAACGGACGCGGAACGACATCCCCCGGCGCTTCATCCAGCTTCGAGAAATCGACGGAGTTGCGATCAACGCGCGGCGGGGTACCGGTCTTGAGGCGGCCGAGATCGAGGCCAAGCTCCCGCAACGAGTCAGACAAGGTCTCCGCTGCCGGCTCGCCAAAACGGCCGCCGGCGGTCTGCGTTTCGCCCGAGTGCATGAGTGCGCGAAGAAAGGTTCCTGTCGTCACGATCACGGCGCGGGCGTGAAGCTTCGTCCCATCGCGAAACGCGACCCCGCGTACGGTGCTGCTATCGAACAGAAGCGCCGAAACAGAGCCTTCGACGATCGTGACGTTGGGCTCGGCGGCCAGAATCTGCTGCACGGCGGCAGCGTAAAAGTCGCGATCACACTGAGCGCGCGGTCCCTGAACGGCAGGCCCTTTGGAACGGTTGAGCACCTTGAACTGGATGCCGGCCTGATCGGTTGCCTCCCCCATCAGTCCGCCGAGGGCGTCAATTTCTTTGACGAGGTTGCCTTTGGCCAGACCGCCGATGGCGGGGTTGCACGACATGCGTCCGATGGCATCGCGCAGCATCGTGACGAGCGCCACGCGCGCACCGCCACGCGCGCACACGCGAGCAGCCTCTGCGCCGGCATGGCCACCACCAATGACGATGACATCGAGCATGTTTCACGTGGAACATGCGGTCTAGCCTCCTTCATCCCGAGGCTGGGGGTGGGGGGTGGGGAGTGGGAGAGGGTTCCGTGTGGGCGTCTGCAATCTGAGTCTATTACCAAAGACTCCGAGTCCTTTGCGAAGGACTCCGGGCGCTTCCCGAAGCACTTCGGCTCCTTCCCGAAGCACTTCGGCTCCTTCCCGAAGCACTTCGGCTCCTTCCCGAAGCACTTCGGCTCCCCTCCGAAGCACTTCGGCTCCTTCCCGAAGCACTTCGGCTCCCTTCCGAAGCACTTCGGCTCCCTTCCGAAGCACTTCGGCTCCCTTCCGAAGCACTTCGGCTCCTTTCCGAAGCACTTCGGGTTCTTTCCGAAGGACTCTGAGCGCCACGTGCATTCGCTGGCTGAAATCTTTCGCTGACGCTACAGCCTCCCCGCTGCGATTGTCATTTCCCTATGCAGAACTTCGAGAAGATCTCCGTGAAGACGTCGCCGGTGGTGATCGCGCCCGTCAGGAGCGCGAGCGCGGATGCGGCGCGGTTGAGGTCGACGACGATGATTTGCTCGTCGAGTCCGCCCTCGATTGCGGCAAGCGCGGCCTGCAGCGCCTCGGAGCACTCCACCACCGCCCGCAACTGCCGCTCATTGACGAGGCTCCCCTCCGGTGCAGCGAACTCGTCGCGAACCAGGGCGTCCAGCCGCGCGAGCAATTGCTCAATCCCGAGCTCGGCCGTTACGCTGATCCCGAACGCTCCCTTCGGCGCAGGCGCCCGATCGATCTTGGAGTAGATGAGAATCGCGTTTGGAAACAACGCCATTTCATCCTCGGCGCTCACTCCTTCCGAAGCATCGACCAGATAGAGAACGATGTCCGCCTGGCCGGCGGCCTCGCGCGCGCGGGCGACTCCGATCTCCTCGACGACGTCGCCACTCGATCGCAGGCCGGCGGTGTCGGCGATCGTCACCGGCAATCCGCCGATCTCAATCGTCTCGGATACGATGTCGCGCGTCGTCCCCGGAATGGCAGTGACGATGGCGCGCTCGCTCCCAACGAGGCGATTCAGCAGCGTCGATTTGCCGGCGTTCGGCCGCCCGAGGATCACAGCCTTCAGTCCGGAGGTCGTGGCGCGGCCGCGGCGATACGTCTCGCCCATCGCGTTCGTTTCGGCGATCGCATCAACGATTCGCGCGCGGGCATCCTCGCGGGTGATGAACTCGTATCCCTCCTCCGAAAAGTCGAGTGCTGCCTCCAGGCGAGAAATGACATGAAGGAGCGTGTCGCGGATCGACATGGCCCGGCGGCTCAGCACTCCATCGAGGTTGCCGAGGGAGAGTTTGGCTTGGAGCGTGGTGCGGGAGTTGATCAGGTCCGCGATCGACTCGGCCTGCACGAGATCCAGCTTTCCATTCAACACGGCGCGCTCGGTAAACTCGCCAGGTTGGGCGATCCTCGCGCCCAAATCCACCACTGCGGCGATCACGCGCTGCACGAGCAATGGACTGCCGTGAAGGGTGAGCTCGACAAGATCGTTGCCGGTAAACGAGTGCGGAGCGGCGTAGCGAACGGCCACGCAATCGTCGAGCACTTCACCATTTATCTGCAACAGGATATGGGTGGCGTGCCTGATCTCCGGCGAGACGCCTCCCAGCGTTTGCAGGATGGCCGCGCTGCGTGGCCCGTCGATCCGGACGATGGCCAGTGCTCCCCTGCCGAGCGGCGTGGCAGGAGCGACGATCGTATCGAGGTCAGGTTGTTCGGTTGTCACGTTGCCCGGACGCCGATGTCCGCGGCAATCGGCAACCGGGCCACCCGGCAACTACTCTGACTCTGCCTGTTTTTGCCGGCGCAGAATGGCAACGCGTTTGTAGAAGCCGTCGCCGCGCGATTCGGTGGTGACATCGGCGTCTTCCTGCAGCGTGAGATGCACGATGCGCCGCTCGATCGGCGTCATCGCCGGCAGGAGTTGCTCGCGGCCGCTCGTGCGGACCTCGTCAGCGAGATCGCGCGCCTTCTCCGCAAGTTGTTCGGTGCGCCGTTCCTTGAATGCTTCGCAATTCAGCTCGATCTCTTTTTCGACCGTGTTGCCGACGAGCGCTTTGTTGCTCAGAACCTGGATCGCGTCCAGCAGCTCGCCATGTTGTTCCGTGAGCAGCCGCGCATCGGCGCCGAACAGCCGCACGATGATCTGCGTTTCGTTTTCTTCAGTACGAATCTCGAGCTGCAGTTTCGACAGCTCGACCACTCGCGCGCACCAGGCGCGCACGACGCCGGCCTGTTCCGACTCCGGTCCCTGCTCCGGGATCTCGCCTGCGAAGCGCTCGAAATCACCGGTCTGAAAATCATCGCCGTGCTCGCGACGTGGTCCCCGTCCGCGGTCACCGCCCGAGTTTCCGCCACGACCTCGCCCGTCGCCGCCTCGCCCTCTTCCACGATCCCGGCCCCCTCGGCCGCGACCACCACCACCATCCGCGCGGCGCGACGGCGCGCCCTGGGCCGAATCGCCCTGAGCAGCGGCCGGCGACTGCGAGGGACCGGCAACGGCCGCGTCGTTTACTTCTGCTTCGACCACCACGCGCTTGAACCCGCCGAGGAAGCCGCGCTTTTCCAGGACGACGTGATACGTCAGTTGATCGCGCTCGACCCCGAACGCTTCGGTGGCCATCGTCAATGCTTCGTCGAGACTCTTACCTTCAAATCGCTGAGCCATTGATCTTCCGCTCAATCAACCGGCCTGCAATTCGGTCGGATGATCCTTCCAGAATTTGTTCATGATGACCTGCTGCACGATGGTCAATACATTTTGCATCAACCAGTAAAGCACGACGCCGGTCGGAAACTCTTTGAAAATCCATCCCATGATCAACGGCATGATCATGAACATCTTCTTCTGCGCCGGATCGGCGGTCGATGGCGTGATGGCCTGCTGGATGAACATCGTGACCGTCATCAGGATCGGAGTGATGTAGTACGGATCCTTCATCGAGAGGTCCTGGATCCAGAGCATGAAGGGCGCACCGCGAAGCTCGATGGCGTGGGTCAGCAGGCCATAGAAGCCCCAGAGAATCGGGACCTGGAGCACGAACGGGAGGCAGCCCCCGGCAGGATTGATGCCTTCCTGCTGGTAGAGCTTCATCGTCTCCGTGTTCATCTTCTGGCGCTGCTCGGGATCGGTCTTGGCCTTCTTGTACTTGGCCTTGATCGCCTCCATCTTCGGCTGCAGCTTCTGCATCTTCTTCATCGAGACGATCCACTTGTGCTGCAGCGGATAGAGCACGAGTTTGATGATGAGCGTCAGGAGAATGATGGCGAAGCCGTAGTTCTTCGTGAACTTGTTCAGCCAGAGAAGAGCGGCCAGGAAGAAGCGGGCGATGATGCCGAAGACGCCAAGCTGGAGAGTCTTCTCGAAGCCGTAGAGATCGACGACCTTGGCCTCTTTCGGGCCGAAGAAGGCCGCGCCGGTGACCACGCCATCGGGCGCCGCGTTGACGCCGGCGAAGATCTCGCGCCGCTTCTCATTCTTGGCGCCGGCGGGAACGTCGATGGCGCGCAGAAGCGCACCGTTCGATTTCTCAGGACGAAGCGCGCTGAGGAAGTAGTTGTCCTCGATGCCGACGAACTGTACGGAAGGAAAAGCCGTCAGCGAGCCGGCCTTCTCGCGAGCGATGACTTTGAGGCTGTCGTCGCGCTGGTAGACGCCGTTGCCTGTGGTGATGAACTGGTTATCTTTTTCCTCCGGGCCCAGCGTTCGGATCCCGGGCCCGATGACGACGCGGTACGGAATCGGAGGGACGACCGACACCGCGAAGTTGAAAAGGTACTCCCTGGTGAAGCGGAAGGTCTTCGTAACCGAGTGGACGCCATCGGACCAGCGGTACTCGATGACGTGAGCACCTTTGTCGTCGAATTCGCGGACCGCGTAAAGCGCACCATTCGCGCGATGGCTGAAGGCGGGATCCGTGGCCTCGATTGCGAAGGGATAGTCGGTGCGGCTGGACTCGCGCTCCTTGACCAGATCGACGTTGGTCGTGTCGGTCTTCGAGCTCGGCTTCGCCCTGTAGTGCTTGAGCTCGAAGGAGACTAACTCCCCGCCGCGGTTGGAGAAGCGGGCGATGAAATCGTCCCTGTCGACGGTCGTCTTCTTCTGCGATGAGTCTTCGACCGGTTGCACCACCGGAGCGGAGACCGCCGGCACGGCCGCTTCCGTCGTGCTCGTGGTCGGAGGGTTCGAAGAATTCGCGGCAGCAGGAACAGACGCCGGAGCTGAAGTCGCGGTTGACGCCGTTGACGTGGCAGCCGGCTGCTCCACCGCCGGAACCGGCTTCTTCATCAGATCGGGAAAGAGCTTCGGAGCCACTGCGGCCCAGAGCCAGAGAAATCCGATCGAGATCAAAACAGCAGCAAAGATTCTTTTTTCCATCTCAAGGGACGGGGTCCCAACCTCCAGGATTGAACGGGTGGCAACGGGCCAGACGCCGCAGGCCGAGCCAGACGCCGCGCAGTGTGCCGTGCTTTTCGATTGCCTGCATCATGAAAATGGAACAGCTGGGATCGAAGCGGCACATCGGCGGCAGCAGCGGTGAGAGAAATCGCTTGTAGAAACGGAGCGGGAGGATGGCAATGGCGCGCATGGCTCATCGCGCCGCGCTTTCCGCGGCAACGCGCTGCAGAGTGCGCTGAAGGTCGGTGGCGAGCTCGCCCCAGGCCGCCTGCGCCGCACTCGGTTTCACGTTGACGACGATGTCGACCGCACATCCGTCGAGCCCCAACGGGCCGCGTTGATGGCGATAGATTTCGCGCGTCCACCGTTTCAATCGATTGCGCACGTTTGCTTTGCCGCTTTTCCTGGTCGCGGTGACGCCGACCCGCGAGTACGACAGGCCGTTTGCTGCAAAAAAGACTACGCAGTAGCGGGAGAAGAGTTTGCGGCCACTCTCATAAACGCGAAGAAACTCGCGCCGTTTGGCCAACCTCTTCTCTTTGGGCAGCGCCTGCGAATCGGAGGCGCCGGCACCAGTTGCCAAAGGCCCCTTCACCGGCATGATGCCTCCGGAACCTTCTGGACACACCGGCTGATTAGACCGAAAGGCGCTTACGGCCCTTGCGGCGGCGGCGCGAAAGCACTGCCTGCCCGTCTTTGGTCCGCATTCGGACCAGAAAGCCGTGCGTGCGCTTGCGGCGGCGGTTGTTCGGTTGAAAGGTACGCTTCATGATTTCGTTAACCCTCTGAAAAGAAAGCGGCGAGTATAGCGGCGGGTCGGAAAGTCGTCAAACCAGCCAGCGACCGGGCGGAACGTGGGGTCAGTGTGGGCTATTCCGTGACGCGGTTTCGGGGTCTCGCGGTCGTGGTGGGTCGCGAGGCTGCGCGGTTGCGCCGTGAAGATCTGTCTTGTCTTTCTACCAGACCGGCGAGACCACGAGACCGCGAGACCGCGCACGCGCGATCCTGTGCTATATTCGCCTCCCCTTTCTACCGTCCGGATTTTCCACAGTTGTGGAAAAGTTGTGGATTCTCAGAAAGATAGGCCGCGCCCCTCCGATGAATTTATGGCAGCAAGTGCTCGACCGGCTGGAGCAAACCATCGAACGGACGCAGTACGAAACGTGGTTTGTGCCCACCCGCTTCCTGGCCCAGAAGGGTGACACGATCGATGTCAGCGTACCGTCGCAGCGCTTCGTAAGCGAGATCCGCCAGAATTACGCGCAACAGATCCGATCGGTCCTCGACGAACTGTCGACCGATCACATCAATCTCCACCTCGTTGCGGACACTGAGGCTGGCGGTGATGTGCTTCTCTCAGCAGGCCCGCCGCCGTCTGTTGAGCTGCCCACCTCGATCTTCAACCCCCGCTATCGCTTCGAGACGTTCGTGGTCGGCAAGTCGAACGAGCTGGCCTTCGCCGCCTCGAAGTCGGTCGCCGAGAATCCAGCCGGCTCCTTCAATCCTCTCTTCATCTACGGCGGCGCCGGGCTGGGAAAGACGCACCTCATTCAGGCGATCGCGCAGCAACTTCGCGACACGACTCCCGGCGCGAAGATCGTCTACACATCGGCGGATTCTTTCGTCACGGACTTCATCACCTCGATCCGCTACGACCGAATGCAGCAGTTCCGCGACCGATACCGGAAGGTCGACGCTCTCCTGCTCGACGACATCCAGTTCATGGCCAACAAAGAACAGACGCAGGAAGAGTTCTTCCACACCTTCAATGCCCTTTACGAGTCGCGAAAGCAGATCGTCTTCACGTCCGACGCGCCGCCGAAAGAGATCCCCACACTTGAGGACCGCCTTCGCTCCCGCTTCGAATGGGGATTGATCGCGGACATCCAGCCACCCGACCTTGAGACGAAGGTCGCCATCCTTCGAAAGAAAGCCGACGAGAAGAAGATCGACCTTCCGCACGATGCCGCGCTCTTCGTCGCCGAGCGCGTACGGACGAACATCCGCGAGCTGGAAGGACTGCTCAATCGCATCGAGGTCTACGCTTCGATGGCCGGGCAGAAACTCTCGCTCGAGCTGGTGAAGGAAGCACTCAAGGAGTTGCTGTCGAAAGACAACAAGCCGATCACAGCGTCAGAAATCTCCCGCGTCGTGGCCGCTCACTACGGAACGACGGTAACGAACCTCAAGTCCAAATCGAACGCCAAGACCGTCGCGTTCCCGCGGCAAGTTGCGATGTACATTTGCAAGCATCTGACTGATCTTTCCTATCCTGAGATCGGACGCTTCTTCAACGACAAACATCACTCCACGGTCATGTACTCGGTCGAGAAGATCGACGAGAAAATGCAGAACGATCCTCAGTTCGCGCGTGTGCTCGACGGATTGATGAAGCAGTTTCGATGAGTGTCCTGGCCCTCTCACAAACGCTTTCCACAGCACCTGCGGAAACCTCCGTCGAAAACCTGCGGAGAAAAACGACCTCGGACCACCCACCGTCAGCGACTGCGGAAAACGCGAACTTTCTCCTTCGCTTTTCCGCATCAAAACCCGCAGTTCTGAACCGGAAGGAACTGCTATACTTTCGAAACCTTTGCAGTGTGATGCCGAGTTTTTCCGCACGCATCGACTGCTTCCACTACTAAGAAAAAAGACTTGATTCTGAAGGAAGAAGACATGGAGTTGACCGTCGCGAAGGCTGATCTTCAGAAAGAGCTGCAACTTTGCCAGGGAGTCGTCGAAAAACGCTCGACGATTCCGATTCTGTCGAACGTGCTGCTCCGCGCGGCTGACGGCCGCCTGCAGATGGCTGCCACCGATCTGGATGTGACAATCCTGAGCTCCTGCGCGGCGCGCGTTACGACGCCGGGCGGCGTCACGATCGAAGCGAAACGGCTCTTCGACATCGTTCGCTCGCTGCCGGACGACGACATCCACATCACGCTGCAGGAGAACAACTCGCTGCTTCTCGACTGCGGCACCGCCAAGTTCCGGCTTCTCGGATTGCCTGCCGAGGATTACCCGACGCTGCCGACGGTGAATGCGACCGAGGCGTATGACATCCCGCTCGAGGAACTGAAGACGATGGTTGCGAAAGTGAAGTTCGCGATCACGCATGAAGAGACGCGCTTTCAGTTGAACGGTGCGTTGCTGAAGATCCAGCCCACGAAGATGGAGATGGTGGCGACGGACGGCCACCGCATGGCTCTGATCAATTTTCCGCAGGGCAACAACGGCAAGAAAAAAGTGAGCGAGCTCACGATCCTGATTCCTCGCAAAGCGCTCGAAGAAATTCTGCGCCTCGAGCCTGGCGAAAACGGGATAGTTCGTTTCGGCGTCTCCGAGAATCACCTCTTCTTCGAGGCCGCGGAACGGCGTCTCCTCGCGCGCATGATTGATGTCAACTTCCCGAACTACATGGAAGTGATCTCGCGCGACAACGACCGCAAAGTACTGGTCGACCGTGAGCGCTTGCTCTCGACCATCCGCCGCATCTCGCTTGTCGCCAACGAGCGGACGCGCGCCGTACGCTTCGATTTTGCGCCCGGAAAACTGACCGTCTCGTCGACCAATCCCGAGCTTGGCGACGCCCGCGAGACCGTTCCCATCGATTACGCCGGCAACCCCTTCTTCGTCGGCCTCAACGCGGCATACGTCACCGACTTCCTCAGCGCGGTCGACACGCAACAGGTCTCGCTCGATCTGAAGGACGAGAACAGCCAGTGCATCGGCCGTCCGTCGGCAAACGACGCCGACATCGCGTACGAATACCTGTACGTCGTGATGCCGATGCGTCTGACGGCGTGAGCCGGCACGGCCGGCGCCGCGGGTTGCCCCCGGGCTCCAAAAGGTGCGGACGTCCGTGATTCTGCACAGCGTGACGACCCAGGCATTCCGCAATCTTGCGCCCCAGGAGGTTGCGTTTCACGAGCATGTCAACATCGTTGTCGGCCGCAATGGCCAGGGCAAGACCAACCTCCTCGAAGCGATCTACTTTCTCGCCACGACCAAATCGTTTCGCACCTCGCGCGTCGCCAGCCT
>OLLN01000444.1_pt1 | contig 31344 bp, 32 predicted proteins | sample 1604281 | NCBI WGS metagenome assembly OLLN01 (sample SAMEA104055716, study PRJEB20765) | soil metagenome | biome: Arctic tundra; feature: Polygonal ground; material: soil | place: USA | collected 2011-09 | depth 0-0.5 m | reverse complement strand
CAATCGAGCCCCTTCTCCCCATCGCTTCTCAGATGGGGAGAAGGTGGCCGAAGGCCGGATGAGGGGCCGACCGGCTGAAGGCGCTGATCTATCCCACCCCCCACGCCCCACCCGGCATCCTTCGTGAAGGCGAGTCCATTCAGATGCAACGCCAGGCACCGTGGAAGCTGATTGCGATTCTGACGACTACGACGAGTCTCTTGCTCTCGTTGCTCGTTCTGCGGGCGTGTTTCGTGAAGGGGCAGCCGTCGCCGGCGAGCGGCCCGTCGGAGGTTGCGGTCCCGGCGGCCGGCATGCTGGCGCTTCCTGTTCCGGCCACGGCGGCGGCGAAGGCACCGACGAACGTGTTCATGCGCAACGTCTGGTTCCGCATCGATCAGGATGCGTACCTCGACATCCATCTGATGCGCGGCGAGCTGCTATCGAAGACGGCCGGAACGCCGCTGAACCTCGATGACAAGCGGACGTTCGTGATGAAGGTGGACAAAGCGAAGATCGGGATGCGCGCTGGCAGCCTCGGCGTGCTGATGAACCGCTATGTCTTCGGCTACGCCCACCCGCCGCTTCACAACCTGCTGGTCGAGCCTTCAGGAAAGCAACTCCGGCTGAGCGGCGTCATGCACAAGGGCATCGACATCCATTTTACGATGTGGGCGGATGTGTCGGTGTCGAACGGCCTCATTCGTATTCATCCGACAAAGATCCAGACCTTCGGTATCAGCGGGATCGGTTTGCTGAGAGTAGTGGGGATGACGCTGGAGAAACTGCTGAAAATGCCGAACGAGCGTGGGATCTCGGCGCAAGGGAACGACCTGCTGCTCGATCCGCAACGGGCGTTACCGCCGCCGGAGGTGGAACTGCATCTCGCCGGCGTCCGCGTCGAGGGCGACGAGCTGATGATGTTCTTCGATGCCGGCCGCCATCTACCCGAGTTGGCGCTCCCGCATCCCGAGGAGAAGAACACGATCTACTTCCGCGGCGGCACGTTGCGAATGGGGAAGCTGCTGATGGTCGATGCCGACATGCAGGTAGTCGATTCCGATCCGAGCGATCCGTTCGATTTCTACATCGACCGTTACAACGACCAGCTCGTGGCCGGCTTCGAGCGTAATCAACCGAACTACGGCCTCGTCGTCTTCATGCGCGATTTCTCGGACCTCGGCAAGCCGGCGCGGCCCGGCGAGCGGATGCCCTGAAACGAAAAAAGGACGGCTCGCAGGCCGTCCTTCCAGGGGTTGTCTGTGCGAACGTTACTGGCCTTCGACCGTGACGTTGGCTGCCTGTAGTCCCTTCGGACCCTGCACGAGGTCGAACTCCACCTGCGCGCCCTCGGCGAGCGAACGGAAGCCCTTCGACTGGATCGCAGAAAAGTGAACGAAGACGTCCTCGCCGCTGGCCGACGTGATGAAGCCAAAGCCCTTCGCATCGTTGAACCACTTGACCGTACCCGTGCTACGCATTCTGAAAATCTCCTCTGGTTGGTTTCTTCTTTGTCAAACGCGGACACTCGCCGCGCCAAGCTCCGACCAACATTTGGTTAGGGATGCCAATTTTTATCCGCTCCCGCGCCTTCTTCGCACCGACAACGACGTCACCAGCCCGACGAGGGCGATGGCGGCGATGGTGGCGGCCCACGGTGTCACGGCGGCGTGGGTTGGCTCGAGGGTGATGTCGAGGCGGTCGCGCATTTCGTTCAGTGCTGCCAGGTGGTCGGGAACCTTCGCGACTGGCAACGCATCTTTTGTCGAGCGCAAGGTCGTGGTCACGATGAGATCGTGGCCCTGTTGGACGTGTTGTTCGTAGTGCAGCGCGGGGCCGCCGACGACGATGTCGTGCTCCCGGATCTTGGGGCTCGCGCCGCCGCGGATGATCAGGCGCTCGGTGACATCGAGCGGGTACTCGATCGCCAGCGGGTTGGAGCGGACGAGTGTCGTGGGACGGTCGAGATGCTTTTCCACGGCGCGCGGGTAGTAGGTCCACGAGCCGGTTTTCCAGAGATCGCGGATGGTGTAGCGCTCACGCAGAACGATGACGTTGCGGAGGCGGTCGTCGTCGATCGACGGCGCGCCGAGTGCTTCGATGCGCGGGTGATCCGCGGCGTAGCGGTTGAGGTGATCCTTGGCCACGCCGGCGAGCGATTCCGAGGCGAGCTTGGAACGAAGCTCGTCGGCGTCGCGGCCGGAGTAGGTCGAAGTCACCGCTAGGAGATGTGCTGGATTCGCGCCGGGTGCAGCGTTGGCTGCGGGCGAGATCACTTCCTCCACGGCGACCGTGCCGTGGGTATGAATGACGATCGGCGTCAACTTGGTTGAATCGGGTCGCACGATGAAGGCCCGCTCGTCGCTCGGCGTGTCGATCGTGGCGAGCGTTCCGCCCTGATCGGACAGCGTGCCGTCGATCCAATAGATTTTGCCGCCGTCGGCAACCTCCGTGATCACGTGATCGAAAAGGAAGGGCGAGGGGAGGTATTCGTCGAGCCGTTGACGCAGCTTGGTGTTGACGAGCGCAGGCCAGGCCTGAACGCCGAGCTGGCGAAGGAGCGCCGAGAGCAGGAGCGCTTTGTCTTTGCAATCGCCGTAGCGCTGGGCGATGACGACGGAGGGCTGCCGCGGTTCGTGCGAGCCGCGGCCCATCTCGATGCCGAGGTAGCGGATGTCGTCCTGAACGAAGCGGATGGCGGCGACGATGCGGCCATCGCGGTCGGGATGCGCGGCCTCGATCTCCTTTGCGAGCGCAACGATTGCGGCGTGCGACGTCTCATCGACGCGAAAGAGCGCGTCGGCCCACTTCGCGACTTCGGTCCACGATCCGTACTCGGAGACCTGAAACGTTTCAAACGCGTCGTACCAATCCGGCGTCGAATCCTCGGTGTCCGTCGCCGGGACGTCGCGCCGCTGCCAGACGTAGATGTCGGTTCCGCCGCGATGCTCCACGGTGGCCGGCTTACTGGTGTGCAGCGGGCGGGACGCGGGCCAGATCAGACGGTGGCGCATGAGCCGCGTTGGAACGGTGGCGCCGAAATCGAATTCGCCGGCGTAGCGTCCGCCGAGAAGAGGGTTCGAGCCTTCCAGCGACCAGGAGTAATCGATGACGTCGTCGGCGCGCACGTCTTTGAGGAAGAGCAGCGCGGTGAGCTGGCCGTCGTAAATGCGGTCTTCCGCTTCCGTCTCCTTCTCGATGATGCGGACGTCTTCGCGGGTCAGCTCGTCGATCCGCTTTCCGTCGCGGAAAAGGACGACGTCATGAATCACCAGACGCTCGTAGGAGGGATCGAAGTCGATGCTGATCTCAGAGGCGTTTTGTACGCCGGCGGAGGTGATCACTTTGCGCACATCGCGGAAATACTCGTCGACGTTGGCCCCGGTCACGCGCACCTGGTGATCTTCGAGAAGCCCATCGATGCCGGACCGGACGATGCGCTGCGCGGCGTGGAGATCGGGATGGAGCACGTCGGCCCACGCCGGAGCGGGACGGACATCGAACTGGCCGGCGTCGTCGGCACGGACGGCGGGACGGGCCGCTGGCCGGGCAAGCGCGAACGGGCCGAGTGCCGCGATCAGGAACGAGAGGACGATGGAGCGCAAGTGATCAGCGTGAACGCGTACGGGAGCGATTGGATTTCGCTGCCCGTGTCGTCCACGCACAGATGGGGCACCCGGCTTGATCGTGATTGCGAGCGGGACAGTACTGGCGGCCGAAGTAAATGATCTGCAGGTGGCGCCGGCTCCACTCGTCCCGAGGAAAGACTCTCTTCAAGTCGCGCTCGGTTTGCTCGACACTTTTTCCGTTCGAAAGCCCCCAACGCGAGGCGAGCCGATGGATGTGCGTATCGACCGCGAAGGCAGGCTCGCCGAAGGCCTGCGACATGACGACGCTGGCGGTCTTGTGGCCAACGCCGGGCAGTTTTTCGAGCGCGTCGATGTCCGCAGGGACCTTGCCTCCGTGCTCATCGAGCAGCGTCTGCGCGAGCTTGCGGATGTTGCGCGCTTTGCCAGGAGCGAGGCCGCAACTGCGGATGAGCGCCAGGATCTCCGCCTCACTCAGCGCCGCAAGCGCCTTCGGCGTCGATGCTTTCGCGAAGAGCGCAGGAGTGACCTTGTTGACCTGCACGTCGGTTGTCTGCGCAGAGAGGACGACGGCGACAAGGAGCGTGAAGGGATCGGCGTGTTCGAGTGGAATGGGCGGAGCGGGGTAGAGATCGTCGAGGATCGCTCCGATGCGCGTTGCTTTTTCTTTTCTGGTCAATGGGTCCTCGGTGTCGGCTGTCGGCTGTCGGCTGTCGGCTGTCGGGTGTCGGGTGTCGGGTGTCGGGTGTCGGGTGTCGGGATGGTGAAGGTCGAGGACTTAGCCTGGCGGTTTTCCATTCAACGTTCACATTCAACATCCAACATTCAACACTCAGCTTTCCAGTAACGACCGCCACCGCGCAATCGCCTCCGGGATCTCCGGCGAAGACGTCCCGGCCATTCCCGCGAGTGCCAGCAAATCGGAAGGTGCGACGTTCCCTGACCGCCCGCGCAACAGTCCCCGCACGTAGGCATGCGCGACGACCTCACCACGGCGCTCGAGAGCGTGCTCGAAGTAGAGCCACTTCTCGTCCCAGCAAGCGATGCGCGAGCGGACAGTGAAGCGCTCAAAGGGGAGGAGAGATCGCCGATAACGGATGAAGGTCGCACCGACCAGAGGCCGCCAACCGCGCTTCAGAACCGGACGCAACATCCTGGTCTGCGCCAGGATCGCCATCCTGCCGACGTCCATCATGCTCACGTAGCGCCCGCTGTTCATGTGGAAGTTGAGGTCGAGATCGTTCGGCCAGACGCGCATCGACGTCAAACAGTCATCGAGGATTCCGATGCGGGGACGGAAGCGGCTCTTGAGGATCGCGAAGAAGAGCCGGATGAAGACGATCATGGATAGTCGAGTCTATGCTCGTCGTTTTCTGAAGAACAGCAACACAGAGACACTGAGATCGCGGAGGTGGGCTCTCGAAGCAGCTCGTGTCGGATGACGTGGCGGGTCATCTCGGTGGTGCGGTTGCCCCGGATCACTCCGTGCGAATACCCGGCAAGAGAGGCAATATCCGGCCGCGCCACCTGTTCCTGTCCGGCTCTATCGTGAGCAGAGCGCCTCGTACAAGATGGCTCTCATAGTCGCGGATCGACGAAACGACCAAGTCTCCTACGACGGAAGGAACGGGATCTTCGGTCCTGACTTGAACAACGCTTGGTCCGCTGGCTTGAGTTACGGCAAGGATGCTTCCGAAATCAAGGTCATGCGTAAAGACGACGAATTGATGTTGGAGTGCATAAGCCATGATGATCTCGTCGAGCGCCTTGTGATCACCAAGGTCCGACCAGTGCTGCGCCTCAATTACGTGGTCCGCAAGAAACGGTATCCACGCCGGCGTGAGGTTCATGTCGATCAGGAGTTTCACTTCGGCGAGATCGGAACCTCAAACTCGTCAGAGCGCCATGCGGCATACGCGAGTGCTTCACCAATGTCGTCTTCTTCAAGATAGGGATAGAGCTTCAGGATTTCTTCCCGGCTATGCCCGGAAGCGACCAGTCCGACAATCGTACCGACGGTGACACGGATTCCGCGGATACATGGCCGGCCACCCATGACCTGCGGATCTGCGGTGATGCGGGACAGGGTCCTCATGCTCAGAGTATACGGCGGTCCATTGTGCCGGTGAACGTCTGGTCGCTCCTTTTGGCGGGCCGGCACATGTGAACGAATTGCGGACTCGCAGAAGAACTACGCCAGATCGAACAGCAGCACTTCCCCATCTCCCGCGATCGTCAAGCGGGGCTCGGCCTCGATCGCGGCGCCGTCGCCGGCGGTGAGCGGCTTGCCGTTCACGGTCACCGTTCCGCGCGCGACCTGCACCCAGCCGTAGCGGCCCGGGCGAAAGTCCTGCGCCACGCTGGCGCCGTCGCGAAGCATGACTGTGTAGAGATCGGCGTCCTGATGAATCGTCAGCGAGCCGTCGCGGCCGTCGCGCGAAGCAACAAGACGCAGACGTCCGTCGCGCTCGGCGGGAGGGAATGCCTTCTGTTCGTAGCTGGGCGTGATGCCGTGACGCTCCGGAAGAATCCAGATCTGGAGCAGGTGCACGAGCTCATCCGACGCATTCTTCTCGCTGTGCATCACGCCGGTGCCGGCGCTCATGCGCTGCACCTCGCCGGGCCGGATGACCGAGCCGGTGCCCATCGAGTCCTGATGACTGAGCTCTCCTTCGAGCACGTACGTGATGATCTCCATGTCGCGGTGGCCGTGCGTGCCGAAGCCGCGCCCCGCCTGCACGCGGTCATCATTGATGACGCGCAGCGCGCGGAAGCCCATGAATTCGGGATCGTGATAATCGGCGAACGAGAACGTGTGATACGTGTCGAGCCAGCCGTGGTCGAAGTGGCCGCGATCTCCACCCTTGCGAATCGTGATCATCGTCGTCTCCTCTGCCACACAAAAAACAGACGCATTCCCGCACTCACTTCGTGTGCATCTGATCGAGCGCGCTGCGAACCGTCGTGGCCAGCTTGATCGCGTCTCCGGTTGCCCAGAAGTGCATGAAGAAAAGCCGCGGCTGTTCTTCGAGCATATGGCTGTGGATTGCGGTCACCCGAACGCCTCCCTTCTGCAGCGCGCGGATCACCGGATTGACCTCGGATGCGATCATGACGAAGTCGCCCGTGATGGCCGCCCGCCCTTCACCAAGCGGCTGGAAATTCACCGCTGTGGCCGTGCCCATCGACGGCGGAATCTCCATCCCGTGCTCGGTGATGCGCTCCGCCCGCGGGACGCTGAATTGATCGACGCCGCCATTCGCTTTTCCCGGGTGACCGATGATGCGATCGAGATCCCCGGCCGGAAGATCGATCGATGTTGCTGCCTTTGGAGGGGACGGCGGCCCCATCGGCGTCGCCGTCAGCGACAGCGCCGCATGAAGTGTGCGCGCCAGCGCAACCGCATCACCGTGCCCGCTGAAGTGCATGTACATGACGCGCGGAGTCTCATCGATCAGATGATTGTGCAGCGCGGACTGCTCGATCCCGCCTTTCTGCAGCTCCGCGATCACCGGATTCACCTCGGCGGGCAGAAGGACCAGATCGCCCATCGTCATGGTCTTGCCGCCGTCCTCCTTGAACGCGATCCAGGAGCCGAGGGCGAGAGCGGGCTTGATCGAGACCCCGTCGAGCGTGACGGCGAGATCGCCGCGCGGAAACGCGACTTTGTAGACATCGCCCGGCTGCATCGCGCCGGCGCGGCCGAGGGCGTCAACGACGGGTGTCCAGTCGAAAGGCTTGGGGGCAGCGCTGATGAGAAAGATGGCGAACGCGAGAAGAACGATCGAACGAAACGCGCGCATGAGAGCCTCCTTAAGCTCGAACCACTGTTCCGGCACATGCCTACAGCACGCCAGGTTTGCGGAACGCGGTGATACTAGCGGACCCGCGTTCGGCTGATCCGTTCCAGTCGTGCTACAACAGAGCTCCGATGTCCGACGACTACGCCCGCCACATTCCGAGCGAACGAACAGGCCGGCACGTCTGTGTTCGCTGCCTCTCGGCGGTTGAGCTCGAGGAGTATCTGCGCAACGATCACCTCTGCGACGACTGCGCGGCGGACGGCGACTATCCGCTGGCGTCGACGCCGGAGCCGCGGGAAACGAAGGATGAAGGATGAGGGATGAACGATGAACAGCGCTGACGCCGGTTCATCCTTCATCCTTCATCCTGCATCCTTCGGCCGCGTCGCCGTCATCCACGACTGGCTGACCGGCATGCGAGGCGGCGAAAACGTCCTCGAAGCGATTCTCGATCTCTTCCCGGACGCGGAGCTGTTCACGCTGTTTCACTTTCCCGGCACAGTTTCCTCTTCGATCGAGTCGCACACGATTCATACGTCGCGGCTGCAAGCGCTGGCCTCGCGCGTGAGCGACTACCGCACGCTTCTGCCGCTTTTTCCGCGCGCCGTGCGGCAGTGGGATCTATCGAAATTCGATCTCATCATCAGCTCCAGCCACGCCGTCGCCAAAGGCGTCGACAGCCGAGGTAAGCCGCACCTCTGCTACTGCCACACGCCGATGCGCTACATCTGGGACCGCTTCGACGACTACTTTCCGCGCGGCGTGAAGCGGCTTCTGGTGCGTCCGCTTGCGGCACGTCTGCGCCGGTGGGACGTGGCCAACTCGCAGTACGTCACGCGATTCGTCGCCAACTCGAATTTCGTTCGCGAGCGTATTCGCGAGTACTACGGCCGCGACGCCGTAGTCGTGCATCCATTCGTCGACGAAGCATTCCTCTCGGTGCCGCTTCGCGAATCACACGACGATTTTCACGTCGTGCTCTCCGCGCTCGTTCCGTACAAGCGCGTCGAGCTGGCGATCGAAGCCGCCGAGGCCAGTGGCAGAAGGCTCGTCGTCATCGGCGGCGGTCCGCTCCTCCCGAAGCTACGCCGGCGAAGCGGCCCCAACGTTCAGTTCCTCGGGCCCGTATCGAGAGAGGTGATCATCGACCACCTCGCGCGCGCGCAGAGCCTCATCCTTCCCGGTGTCGAAGACTTCGGCATCACTCCATTGGAAGCGATGGCCCTCGGCACGCCGGTCGTCGCCCTCGGCGCAGGCGGCGTGCGCGACTCGGTTGTGCCCGGAACGACAGGGATTTTCTTCGAGACCGCGTCGGTAGACTCGCTTCGCGGAGCATTGAGCGAAGCGGAGCGCCGCAACTGGGACCGCGCGGCCATCCGAGCCCACGCCGCGACCTTCTCGCGCGAACGGTTTCAGCGTGAGATGCTCGCGGAGTTGCAACAAGTCGTTGGAACGGGTGTCGGGAGTCGGGAGTCGGAGCTCGCGCGAGGTTTGCTCTCCGACTCCCGACCCCCGATCCCCGACACCCGGAAGTTACCGTGATCGAGAAAAAACATCGGACGCTTTCGTCGATCTACCTGATCAACGACGCCCTGGCGTCGAACCTGGCCATGCTCTGCGCCTGGTTTCTCCGCTTCAGCGTCAAGATCATTCCGGTCACGAAAGGGCAGCAGGAAGTGGAGACCTATCTCCAGCTCCTGCCGATCGTCACGATCGTTTTCCCGCTCGCCTTCGCCGTGCAGGGGCTGTATCGCATCCGGCCGGCGCGATCGAAGGCCGAAGAATGGCTCTCGGTGGCGATCGGCTCGATCGTGGCAACCGTTGTTTTCTCCGGCGTGCTGCTCTGGGTGCGGCCGGGAAGGCCGGACGTTCTCTATTCGCGGGCCACGCTGCTGATCTTCCTCCTCTGCGCCATCGTGCTGGTGATTCTCGGACGCGGCATCGTGCGGGCTGTGGTCGAGCGCGGTTACCGAACGGGCAAGCGACTGGACCGCGTGCTCATCGCCGGCAGCGGCGAGTTGGCTCGCGCGGTCGTGGAGCGGGTGAGCGGGCATCGCGAGCTCGGCTTCACGCTGGTCGGTTACCTTCGCAACGGCGAGCAGTCGGCCCTGGAAGGTTTGGAGTGCCTCGGCACGATCGACGACGCCGAACGTGTCATCGACGAGCGGAAGATCGATCACGTCTTCGTCGCGCTTCCGCATGCGTCGTCCGAGGCGATGATGGCGCTGCTGGATCGCCTGGTGAGGAGCGTGGTCGCCATCCACGTCGTGCCGGACCTTCTGCAGTTCATGGTGCTCCGCTCACGCGTCGAAGACCTCGACGGGCTGCCGACGATCAACCTTTCCGAAACGCCACTCGAAGGCTGGAGCCGCTTCCTGAAACGCGGCTTCGATCTCATCGTGGCGCTTGCGGCATTCATCGTCTTCTCGCCAGTCATGCTGCTCGTTGCCATCGTCATCAAGCTCGAGGATCGCGGGCCTGTCTTCTATCGGCAGGAGCGGATGGGACTCGATGGCAAGCCGTTCGATATTTTCAAGTTCCGCTCGATGCGCGTCGGCGCCGAGAACGAGAGCGGCGCGAAGTGGGCGGAGAAAGACGATCCGCGCCGCACGCGCGTGGGCCGCTTCATCCGCAAGACGTCGATCGACGAGTTACCGCAACTCCTCAACGTGCTACTCGGCGACATGAGCGTCGTCGGCCCGCGCCCGGAGCGGCCGCAGTTCGTCGAGCAGTTCCGCGCGGAGTTCCCGCACTACATGCTCCGCCACAAAGTGCGTGCCGGCATGACCGGATGGGCGCAGGTCCACGGATGGCGCGGCAACACATCGATCCGCATCCGCATCGAGCACGATCTCTACTACATCGAGAACTGGTCGCTCATGCTCGACCTGAAGATCCTGTTCATGACGCTGGTGCATGGGTTGAAGCACGAGAATGCGTACTGAGTGGAGCAGAGGTCAGGGAACAGAGATCAGAGATTGGTGGATTCGACCCCTGATCTCTTGTCTCTGATTCCCTGATCTCTGATCCCACCCCCATATAATCCCGCCCCTGACATGGGAAAAAACTCCGAGACTCTCTTCAGCCGCGCGCAGGAAATCATCCCCGGCGGCGTCAACTCTCCGGTCCGCGCGTTCAAAGGCGTGGGCGGAACACCGCTGTTCATCGATCAGGCCCTTGGTTCGCGAATCTTCGACGCCGACGGGCTCCAGTACATCGACTGCGTCGGCTCGTGGGGGCCGATGATCCTCGGGCACGGCCATCGTTACGTGGTCGAGGCGGTGAAAAAGGCCGCCACGCGCGGCTTCTCGTTCGGCGCGCCGACCGTCGGCGAAATCGAGCTGGCCGAGATGATCGCGCAGGCAATTCCGTCGATCGAGATGGTGCGCCTCGTCAACTCCGGAACGGAAGCGACAATGAGCGCGCTGCGGTTGGCGCGCGCTGCCACCGGGCGGAAGAAGATCATCAAGTTCGACGGCGGCTATCACGGCCACGTCGACGCACTCCTCGTCAAGGCGGGAAGCGGCGGCGCAACGTTCAACGTCCCCGATTCCGCCGGGGTGCCGAAGGAAGTGACCGAGCTGACGATCAGCGTGCCCTACAACAATCTCGAGGCCGTGCGCGAGGCGATGGACGGCGAAGTGGCGGCCGTGATCGTCGAGCCGGTGGCAGGCAACATGGGTTGCGTCCCGCCGGCCGGCGGCTTTCTCCAGGGACTGCGCGACATCTGCACCGAAGCCGGCGCACTGCTGATCCTCGACGAAGTGATGACCGGTTTTCGGGTGGCCTACGGCGGCGCGCAGTCGCTGTACAACGTGAAGCCCGACATCACCACGCTCGGCAAGATCATCGGCGGCGGCATGCCGATCGGCGCGTACGGCGGAAGCCGCGAGCTGATGCAGCTCGTCTCGCCGCTGGGACCGATGTATCAGGCCGGCACGTTGTCGGGCAATCCGATCGCCGTGGCCGCCGGCAAGGCCACGCTCGGCGTGTTGAAGAATTCATCGATCTACGCCGATCTCGAGGAGCGCTCTGGGGAGTTTCAGACCGGCGTGACGAAGAGCGCGGACAAGCACGGCGTGCCGCTGACAGTGAACCGCGTCGGATCGATGTGGACGATCTTCTTCACCGAAGGTCCAGTCACCGATTACGAAAGCGCGAACAGATCAAATCGCGAGAGGTTCGCGCGCTTCTTCCATCTCATGCTCGCCGAGGGCGTCTACCTGCCGCCTTCGCAGCTCGAGGCGGCGTTCTTCTCCGCAGCGCACGCGAAGAAAGACATCCTCCAATTGATCGAGCGCGCCGACCGCGTGCTGAAGAAGATCAATTGGGAGTTTGAGAAGTAGGGTGGGGCTCACCTAATCGACCGATCCGACCGATCCGACCGATCCGACCGATCCGACTGATCCGACTGATCTGATCTCTGATCTCTGATCACTGTTCATTCCCCCACCCGCGGCACCAGCCACGCCCGCCCACCCGTTCGCACCGCCTCGGCATCGAAGCCGAAGAGCTTGCGGATGGCGTCTGGTTGCATCACCTCGCCGGGCGTGGCGTCGAGGGCGAGGGCGCCGCGTTGCATCACGAGCATCCGGTCGCTGTAGGCGGCGGCCCAGTTCAGGTCGTGCGTTGCGTAGATCACGGTGACACCGGTGCGATCGACGATGTCGCGCAGGAGCGCCGAGAATTGCTGGACGTGCGAGACGTCGAGTGACGAGAGCGGTTCGTCGAGCAGGATGAGCTGCGGCCGCGCGGCGAGGACGCGCGCGAGGAAGACACGCTTTCGCTCGCCGCCGCTCATCTCGTCGAGATAGCGCTCGCCGAGGTGGGCGGCGTCGCAGAGAGCGAGGGCGCGCTCCGCCTCGTCGTAATCGCTGTCGCGCTCCCATGCGAAGCGGCCGAGAAACGGAGCGCGTCCGGAGACCACCACGTCGAGCGCACGCATCGAGAACGCGGGATCGGGGTCCTGCGGCAGATACGCCACCTGCTTTGCGTAGTCCTTCGCATGCCAGTCGCGAAGGCGTCTTCCGTCGAGTGCGATCTCGCCCGCGTGCGGCGTGAGAACGCGGGCCACGAGCTTGAGCAGCGTCGATTTGCCCGAGCCGTTCGGGCCGGTGAGTGCGATGAGTTGTTTCGCGTCGAACGTCGCGGTGATGTTGGCGACCGCGTTCGCTCCCGCGTACGCGTAGACGACGTCGCGCAGCGCGAGCATCATCGATTCCTCCGCAGGAGCGAGAGGAAAAACGGCACGCCGAGGACTGCGGTGAACGCGCCGATGGGGAGCTCGGACGAGGTGACGACGACGCGCGAGAGGAGATCGGCCAGGACTACCAGCACGCCGCCGCCGAGGGCGCAGAGTGGCAGGAGAAAGCGGAAGTCGCGGCGCCACATCATGCGGATGAGATGCGGCACGAGCAGTCCGACGAAGCCGATGATGCCGCTGACCGATACCGCGGCTCCGGTGACGATGGACGCGGTGATGAAGCCGATCAGCTTCACCCGCTCCACGTTGACGCCGCGCGATTTCGCGTCATCCTCGCCGAACGCCAGCATGCGCAGATCGTTTCCGATCGCCGCGAGCACGGCAATGGATACGATGAGCAGCACCGCCAGCAGCACGACATCGCTCCAGGTCGCGCCGAAGAGCGTTCCCATCATCCAGCGCAGCGCCGCAGTCAGATCGCTCTGGCGCGACAGACCGAATGAGATGAGGATAACCGCGGAAAAGAACGCGTTGAGGACGAGTCCGGAGAGAAGAAGGCGCGTCGGGTCGGTGTACTCGCGCCGGCGCGCCAGCAGGAAGACCGCTCCGGTTGCCCCACACGCGCCAGCGAAGGCGATGAGCGGCACCACGCCGGGCAGTCTCGATAGTCCCGCGGCCGTGGCGATCGATGCGCCGCATGCCGCGCCGCCGGAAACGCCGAGAATGAACGGGTCCGCCAGCGGATTGCGAAGCAGCGATTGAAACGTGACGCCGGCAACCGCCAGCGTCGCTCCGACCAGCGCCGCGAGCAGCGCACGCGGAAGCCGGATGCCGATGAGGATCGAGCGTGCGGTGACGTCGCCCGCGAGCGCCGCGCGCCAGGAGACATTCGTAGCCCCGATTGAGGAAGCGAGAACGAGCGCGATGACGAGCAGAAGCGCGAGCATCGCAAACGCCCCGGCGAGACTCGATCGATGACGAACAGCGGCCACGCTGCGCAGTGTAGTAGCACGGAGCGCCGCCGCGAACGCACTGACAAGAACGCGGTAGCCGTGAACGTAGCGCAGCGCTATGACGTAGCGCCGGCGGCCCGGCGGCTGTCCCGCCGGCGACTCTCCTTTCGCGCGTGGTCTTGCTTGGGATCGGGAAAGCAGACCTGCCGCCACCCCGACGCGGTCGCTCTCATTCGCTCGCGACTTCCGCGGCGTACGCGATCGCCGCGTGGAAGCGGATGGGGTCAGGTCGAAACCGAAAGTGACGACGCTTCGCCTGAACCATTCGCTCAGCGCGACCTTTCGTCACTTTCGGTTTCGACCTGACCCCATCCGCTGACTCCGGAATCCGGCCGGCATGCCGATTGCTCGTGCGAACCCACCGGCGTACGATTCCCGCACTGACTGTTGTCATCAGTCAGGAGAACCCACGCAGATGATCCGCCTGCCCCTACGCATTTCCGACAAGCATCTCGAACGCCATCTCCGGGCCGTGGCGCGACGTGAAGGCGTATCGCTGAAGAGAGCCGCGCTCATCCTCATGAGAAAAGGTGCGGGGTTGACCATGGAAGGCGAGTCCTCGCCGATCGGCACCGCTCTCGACCGCTTCATTGGAAGCTGGTCGGAAGAGAACGAACAGGAAGTCCTGGCGAGCATCACCGCCTGTGAGGCTATCGATCCGAGTCTTTGGACGTGAGTCATGTCGACGCTGAAATCCCTGCTTCCGTAAACACACCCCCACCTCCCCCGTCCAACCCTCCATGAACCCTGTAACGAAAGTCCTTGCCGGCGCCCTCACGCTGGCGCTCCTGACCGGGGCAAGCACTTCCAATCCCAAACTCACCGAGCGCCAGCGTGCGCTGCATGTTCTCAACCGGCTCGCTTTTGGTCCGCGTCCGGGCGATGTCGACGCAGTCGCGAAGAGCGGCGTCGATGCCTGGATCGAACAGCAGCTTCATCCGGAAGCGATTCCCGATCGCGCGGTTGAAGCGCGCATTGCGCTGCTGCCGACGATGACCTTGTCGAACGCGCAGATCGTGAAGACCTACTACGAGCCGGTCTTGATGGCGCGGAAGAAAGCGAATGCCGAGGCCAAAGATGGCGACGTCGACAAAAAAGACATCCGCCGCGAGTTGATGCAGGACATCCCTCCCGGTCAGCGGCCGCAGGTCGTGATGAACGAGCTTCTTTCGCAGCGGATCCTTCGCGCCGCCGAATCGGACCGGCAGCTCAATGAGGTGATGGTCGACTTCTGGATGAATCACTTCAACGTCTTCGCCGGCAAAGGCATCGACCGCTTTCTGCTGACCAGCTACGAGCGCGATGTCATTCGGCCGCACATGTGGGGGCGTTTCGAAGACCTGCTGATGGCGACTGCGAAATCGCCGGCGATGCTGTTCTATCTCGACAACGCGCGCTCGATTGCGGCGCCGGAAAACCGGCCTCTCTTTTCGCAACGCGCGACGTTCGGGGCCAGACGTTTCGGACGGATGGATGCGATGCCGCGGCTGCAAGCGAACCAACAGAAGGGCGGCCTCAACGAGAACTACGCCCGCGAGATCATGGAGCTTCACACCCTTGGCGTCGATGGTGGCTACACGCAGAAGGACGTGACGGAGCTCGCTCGTGTGCTCACCGGATGGACGATCACGCGCGAGCGCGACGGTAGCGGCGAAGGCGCGGCGTTCATCTTCCGTCCGTTCCTTCACGATGCAGGTTCCAAAGTCGTGCTGGGAACTCGGTTCCCGGCAGGCGGCGGCATGCAGGAAGGCGAGAAGATGATCCAGATTCTGGCGCACCATCCCGCCACCGCGCACCACATCGCCTACAAACTCTGCCAGCGGCTCGTCGCCGACGATCCCCCGCCGGCGCTGGTCAATCGCGTGGCTGCGAAGTTCCTGGCCACCGGCGGCGACCTTCGCCAGACCGTGAAGGCGGTCATCAGCAGTCCCGAATTCTGGTCTCAAGCTTCGTATCGATCCAAGGTGAAGTCGCCGTTCGAATACACGATCTCGGCCGTGCGCGCGGTCAACGGGAAGATCACCGACGTCACTCCGATCGCGCGTGCATTGCAGCAAATCGGCGAGCCGCTTTACGGCGCGCAGCCGCCGACCGGATACAGCGACAAGGCGGATGTCTGGATCAACACCGGCGCACTGATGAACCGGCTCAACTTCGCGCTGGCGCTGGCGGCGAACAAGCTGCCCGGCGTGCAGAGCGACATCGTTTCGCTCATTCCGTCCGCCGAGGCGGCGGATGCATCGCGTTCCGTCGAAGCGCTGGCGCTGGCGCTGACCGGCGGGAATCTGACCGAAGAAACAAGAAACACCATCAAATCGCGGATCGTCGAGCGGAAAGCGCCGGCGCAGGATCCGTGGGACAACACCCAACTACCGACAGTCGCAGGTCTGATCCTGGGATCGCCGGAGTTTCAGAGGCAGTAACGCGGTGAGCGCGGTCTCGGGGCGAGACCTGGAGACGCCGCGACCGCGAAGAGACCCCATGATCGACAGACGCATCTTTCTGAAATCCTCCGGACTCGCCCTTGTCGGCGGGAGCTTGTTGCCGAACGCCTTCGTGAACATGGCGAACGCATCGACGACGAAAGGGAGCAAGACGCTCGTCGCGATTTTTCAGCGCGGCGCCGTCGATGGCCTGAATGTCATCGTGCCGTACGGCGAGCAGGCCTACTACGCGGCCCGTCCGACGATTGCCGTACCGCGGCCGGGAGCCGCAGGCGGTGCGATCGACCTAGATGGATTCTTCGGACTTCATCCGTCGCTGGCATCGCTCGCGCCGTACTTCAAGGATCACAGCGCGGCATTCGTTCACGCTGTCGGCTCGCCCGATGCCACGCGCTCGCATTTCGACGCGCAGGACTTCATGGAGTCGGGCACGCCGGGTGTGAAGTCGACCGAGGATGGATTCCTTTCGCGTGCGGTCGGATTGAAAAAGGAGCCCAAGGCCTCGCCGCTGCGCGCGGTCGCGCTCTCGCCTGCATTGCCGCGCATCCTCTCCGGCGCTGCCGGCGCGGTGGCGATGACGAACCTCGGGCAGTTTGGAATCCGCGGCGGTGCGAACGTCAGTGGCGGATTCGAATCGATGTATGCCGAGGCGGTGGCAGGCGCGCTCGGAGGAACGGCGAAGGAATCGTTTGACGCCGCGCGCATCCTCAAGAGCGCCGATCCGCAGAAGCTGCAGCCAGAGAATGGCGCCGTCTATCCGAACGGCCCGCTCGCCAACTCGTTGCGCCAGATCGCGCAGTTGATCAAATCCAACGTCGGCCTGGAAGTGGCGTTCGCCGATGTGAGCGGATGGGACACGCACGCCGGCGAAGGTGGCGCGCAAGGGCAGCTCGCCAACAATCTTCGCACCTTCTCCGATGCCATCGCCGCCTTCACGCGCGACCTCGGCTCGCGCATGGGTGACGTCGTCCTCGTGACCATGTCGGAGTTCGGCCGCACGGTCCGCGAGAACGGCAACCGCGGCACCGACCACGGCCACGCCAACGTGATGCTCGTCCTCGGCGGCGGCGTCAAAGGCGGAAAGGTGTACGGCAAGTGGCCCGGCCTCGCATCGCAGCAGCTCTACGAGAACCGCGATCTCGCCATCACCACCGACTTTCGCGACATCTTCGCCGAACTGCTGACGAAGCAGATGGCGGTGCCGTCGTTGAAGAGCGTGTTCCCGGAGTACGACGCATCGCCGTCGAAGTGGCGGGGGATTCTGGGGTAGTCAATCTGCGAACATCTGCGGACAAAGCCTTTATCCGCAGATGACGCAGATGTTGCGCAGATGAAGACAACCCTTACTTCACCACCTTCACCTCCCCGAACGGCGTTAGCTGATCCTTGATCTGCTTGTAGTCGCCGACGACGACGATGGCGCCGCGGTAGGTGTCGAAGTAGCGCGCTGCGCTGCGCTGCACCTCGGCGGGAGTGATTGCTGTGATTTTGTCGCGGAACGTCTGCAGGAAATCGTGCGGGAGCTCGTCGATGTAGATCGAGCTGATGCGGCTGGCCAGACTGGACTGTGCCTCTAACTCCAATTCCATCCCACCGATGCTGTAGGTCTTGGCCGATTCCAACTCCTCGGCGGTCACCGGTTCGACGCGCATGCGATCGAGCTCGTACAACATCTCGAGGATCGTCGGCCCCGTCACTTCGTTGCGCACCGACGCGCCGGTCTCGAAACTGCCGGCGGCGCGGCGAAGGTTAGCCGTGCTGTACGGCGAGTAGGTGTAGCCCTTCCCCTCGCGAATGTTGCGCGTCAGGCGCGAGTAGAACGAGCCGCCGTAGATCATGTTCGTCGTGCGAAGGGGGATGTAGTCGGGCGAGCGGCGCGGCGGTGCGGGAGCGCCGATGATGATCGTCGATTGCACCGAGCCCGGCCGGTCGATGACATAGATCTGCCGCTTGTCGCGAATCGGGAGCACGACCTTCGGCGCGGGTGGAAGGGGAACGCGCTTCCACGATCCGAACGCGCGCTCGACCTCAGCACGCATCGAAGCGGGCTCGAAGTCGCCGACGACGACGAGCGTCGCGTTGTTCGGTGCGTAGTACACCGCCGCGAACGTTTTCAGCGCGGCGCGCGTCACGTTCTTGATCGATGCCGGATCGGGAACCGTGAAACCGTAGGGATGCGCTCCGAACAGCGCCTTGTCGAGCTCCTCCTGCGCGAGAAAATCGGGCGTCGATCGCTGCTCCTCGATCTCCTGCGCGAGATTCGTCTTCGCCAGCGCCACTTCGGATTGCGGATACGCGGGATGACGCGCCACGTCGCTGAGCAGGTCGAGCAGTTTCGGTGCGAAGTCGGCCAGCGAGGAGGCCGTCATCGTCGTCGAATCATTGTCGACGCCGATCGTCATCACGCCGCCGATCGAACGGAGCTGTTGCTTGATCTCGATGCTCGTCCGTGTGGCCGTCCCTTCGTTCGCCACGCGCGCGGCAAGCTGCGCCACGCCCGGCTCCGTTTTGTACGCCGTGCCGCGGCCTGCGAGGAACGAGAGCTCCGCGGTGATCTTCGGTACGTTGTGGAGCGGCACGAGGACGACCGTGAGTCCGTTGCCGAGCTTCGATTCGGTGATCGATGGCCACTGAATCGGCCGCGCCGGGCCGGGCGGGAGAGGTGTGGTTTGTGCTAACGCGATGGTCGCGAAAGCCAGCGCTGTTGCTGCGAACAGGCTTGGGCGCGGCCCTCGGGGGCCGCGCGTTGTCGGTTGTCGGTTGTCGGTTGCGCGCAGGTGGACGCGCGAAGCGCAATCAACCGACAACGCGCGAAGCGCAATCATCCGCGCAATCATTTCTCCTCCTTCGCTGCCGGGACGCGATCGATCGTCGTACGGTTCTCCGGCACGAGGTACTTCTGCGCGACGGACTGGACTTGCGCGGCCGTCACGGCGTCGTAGACCGGCAGGACTTTGTTGATTTGTGAAGGATCGTCGCGGAAGAGAGCGAACGCCGCGAGGAGATTGGCTTTGCCGGCGGTCGTCTCCAGCGCGTCGTAATAACTCGAACGGAAGCGAACCTTGGCGTCGGCGAGCTCGCGAGGGGTTGGCCCTTTCTGCTGGAGGTCGTGGATGACGGCATCGACCTCGCGCAGAATCTCGTCCGCGGTGTGGCCCGGTTTGTAGAGCGTGCGGGAGACGAGCAGCATCGGGCCGTCGTAGTCGAACTCGTTGCCGAGGTCGTAGTTGATGCCGCCGGCCCAGTCGACCGAGATCTGCTTTTCCTTGACCAGGCGCTCGTAGAAACGGGAGCCGTCGTCGCCTTGCAGGATCAGATTGAGCAGAACCGCCGGCGCGTAGTCGGTCGAGTTTTGATCGGGCAAATGCCAGCCGATGGCAAATGCGGGAACGTTGGCGAGCTTGTCGGTCTGCTTGATGCGCTTTTCCTTCGTTTGCGCCGGCTCGCTGACATCGGGACGCTTCGGGATGGTCTGCTGCGGGATCGAGGCGAAGTATTTGTCGACCAGCTTGCGGACGGCGGCTGAATCGACGTCGCCGACGATCGTCAGGACCGCGTTGTTCGGCGCGTAGTAGGTTTTGAAGAACTGGCGAACATCCTCGATCTTTGCTGCTTCGATGTCGTGAAGATCGCCGTAGAAGTTGTGCGCGTTGAACCAGTTCTGATTGGCGGCCTGCCAGAGGTCGAGCCACTCGAAGAGCGCGTACGGCTGGTTGAGAACGTTGTTGCGCACCTCTTCGCTGACGACGTTCTGCTGGTTCTTCAGGTTCTCGCCGCTGACGTCGAGCGAGCGCATGCGGTCCGCTTCGAGCCACAGCGCGGTTTCGACGCGGTCGGACGGCAGCGTCTCGTAGTAGTTCGTGTAGTCGAGCCGCGTCGAGCCGTTGAGGTTGCCGCCGTTGGCCTCGACGATCTTGGCGTGCTCGAATTTCTTCACGTGCTCCGAGCCCTGAAACATCATGTGCTCGAAGAGGTGCGCGAATCCGGTCTGCCCTTTCGGCTCGACGCGAAAGCCGATGCCGTAGTAGACGGCCACGGTCACGGTCGGTGCCGCGTGGGCTTCGGAGATGACGACCTTCAAGCCGTTCGGCAACTTGTCGTAGACGACCGGCACATCGGCAGGACTGGCGTTTGCGCTCACGCACGCGAGAAGCGACGCCGCCAGCCAGAGACGAGCGTATTTCATGGCCGCAATCCTACACGCTAGAGTGCTGGCCGCATGGGAACGAAACGGTTGCGGCGCAAGGTCCGTCACGGGCTCGAATGGACTGCGGCGGCTCTCGACGATCTCGGCCGCTGGCTGACTCGGAAAACGGACCCGGAACTGCCTCCGCTGCGGCTCCGCTTCGTCGGCATGGGCGACTTCCGCGCCGTCGGCGATGAGTTGAAGACGCTGCTGATCCGCTTCGGCTTGCGACCATCGGACCGCGTGCTCGACATCGGCTCCGGTGTTGGCCGCGTGGCCATTCCGCTGACGCACTTTCTCGACGCGAGTGGAAGGTACGACGGCTTTGATGTCGTGCGGCGCTTTGTCGTCTGGTGCCAGCGCCACATCACGGTGAAACATGCGAACTTCCGCTTTCATCACGCCGGCGTTCAGAGCTCCGAGTATCGCGAGAAGGGCCTGGCGGCGACGGAGTTTCGCTTTCCGTTCGACGACGCCTCGTTCGACTTCGCGTTCGCCACCTCGCTCTTCACGCATCTCGTCTTCGCAGAAACGTGCCGGTACCTCGGCGAGTCGGCGCGCGTCCTCGCGTCGGGCGGCCGGCTGGTCGCTACCTTCTTTCTGCTCAACGATCACTCGCGCGAGGTGTTGCCGCGGCTCGACTGGCACTATCGCTTTCCGCATGAGCTGGGGTTCGTTCGTTTAGCCAACGCGGCAAATCCTGCCGCCGGTGTCGCAATCGATGAAGCGGCGCTCGTCCAACTCGTTCGCGATTCCGGCTTCGCTCGCTACGAGATCCACTACGGCAAGTGGGCAGGGCGTGCCGACGGCGCGACGTTTCAGGACGTCGTCGTCTGCTGGCGTTGAAGCATCAGGATCGCGCCAATCACTCCGAGCACGCCACACGCGGTCCAGAGTGCGGCCGGGTTGCGCTCGAAGACGAATGTGTCGGCCGAGGGGCCGATGACCATCCCGAACGACCACATCATCATCACGAGGCCGAGATAGCGGCCGCGATAGCGCTCGGGGGCGAGTTGAACCGCATAGGCGCTGGCGACCGGCGAGCTGACCATTTCGCCGAGCGTCCAGATGACAACGGTGGCGGCGAGGGCAGGGAGAGTTCGGGCGATGCCGGTGAGCGCGAAGCCGGCTCCAGCCAGAAGGTAGCCGAGCGCGATCATCGGACGCGGCGGGAGCCGGCGCGTCCACTGCGTGATGCCGAGCTCGAACACGACGATCAACATGCCGTTCATCGAGATCAGCAGGCCATAGGCGCGCGACGGGAGTCCGAGCGACTTCACGTGCAGCGCGAAGGTCGAGCCCATCTGAAAGTCGACGACCGTGATGCAGAGCGTCGCCAGAAGAAAGATGAGGAAGGGGCGGTCGTGCGTGGCCACGCGCAGCGCCTCGCCCGATCGCTCGCTCTTCACCCAGGTTCGCAAACCGTGCGGAAGCGCGAAGAGCGCGATGAGGCCGTACATTACCGACGTCGCGGCGTCGGCGACGAACAGCAGCGCGAAGGAGTGATCGGCCAGAAATCCAGCCGTGGCCGGTCCGGCGGCGAAGCCGAGGTTGACGGCGAACCGGTAGAGTCCGAATGCGACGACGCGATGCTCTTCCGGCACGAGATCGCCGAGGAGGGCGTAACTGGCCGGCCGGTACAACTCCGCCAGCGATCCGGTGATGCACGTCAGGATCACGATCGCCGCATACGCGCGCGCCTGCGACAACGCCAGCATCGCCGCCGCCGATCCGAACATCGACAGGACGATGGTGTTGCGCCGTCCGATGCGGTCGGCCAGATGTCCGCCCAGCATCGAGGCCGCGAGATGGCCCAATCCGTACGCGCCGACCGCCAGCCCAGCCTTCGCGCTCGTGAAGCCGGTGCGGGTGAGATAGAGGATGAGAAACGGGATGACGAACGTGCCGAACCGATTGATGAACGTGCCGGCAAAGAGAATCCACGCTGCGGGCGGCAGGGCGCGGAAGTTGTCGCGGAAGGTCGGCATCGAGGGGTGAAGTATAGGGAGTGGGGTGTGGGGAGTGTGGGGTGGGGTGTGGGGTGTGAGTCGACGGATCAAGACGTAGCGTCGATGGATGAAAAAGGACCGTCGACGGATCAAAACGTAGCGTCGATGGATCAAAAAGCACCGTCGATCGCTCAAGAAGCACCGTCGACGGATCAAAAAGCACCATCGATGGATCAAGACGTAGCGTCGATGGATGAAAAAGCACCATCGACGGATCAAAACGTACCGTCGATGGATGAAAAAGCACCGTCGATGGATCAAAACGTAGCGTCGATGGATGAAAAAGCACCGTCGGTGGGGCTTTGCCCGTAATCTCCCTCTTTCCGCCGACTTTACGGGCAGGTTGGGGAGTTTACGGGCAGCGGTCTGTCACTCAGGGTAGCCGCCCAAGTTCCGCCAGTTTCGCGCGCCCCTCCTCGGTGAGGTAGTAGACGATTCGCGGATACCGCAGGTTGTCAAAGTTTCGCCCGACAGCCGCGAAACCGCCTCTCGTCAAGTTGTCTAGGTGATACCTGCACGTTTGCGCCGACAGATCGCTGGCCCGCACGAGATCATCCACGGTGTAGCTTTCCTTGGCGTCATACGCTAGAAACTGGAGTGCGCTGATGTCATCCGGAAGCAGAGAAACCGGATCATCTACCGTAGCCACATCGACGTGGGAGGCAACTGGCAGAAAACCTGACTCCTCGGCGAGCCTGATCCCGTAGCGGATGTAGTGCTCACGATGGGAAGCTGCGAAGCTCAGGACTCCTAGGGTAATTAGCGCGTAGCTGACCAAAAGCCATACCGGCGGGATGGTGGGGATGATGAATTGATACGCTCCCCAGATGGTCAAGACGGAACTCCAACAGACAAGAGCGAACGACAGCGATAGCGCTGGTGCGACCGCCTTCCGGCGAAGGCGTTTTCGCAGAGACACCTGCTCTCCGGGTACGATAGACGACATTGACAGACCGATATCGGCATGGCAGAATCTCCATGCTCGAAACCTCTCCCTAGGTGAGCGCGTGACCCGCTGGCAGGCGGGTTTTCGCACTTTTGGCGGCTATGCCGCGTCCATCAATCTTAGCACTTGCGCGACTAACTACCGAGCGCGGTCAACGCCGCCTGCGTCGTTCCCGAGATCCCCGGCACCGTCACACCGAGTTCGAAGATGCTGTGAATCATGCGGGTGATGTTGTACGCGATGACTTTCAGGAGCAACTCGTTCACCTGAGCCGGAAACAGCTTGTTTCGCAGCGTCTCACCGAACAGCCGTTTGATGGCTGAGAACGCGCTCTCCGAGTTGCTCCGCAGATGGTAATGAGGGAGGAACTCATCCTGTTTGAACATGTAGAGGTGATACAGCTTCGTCCAGAGCGGCGAGGTCGGATGATCGAGCGAGTTGCTCTTGAACGGGATGTATACCTCCGCTCCGACAGCGGCAGCGGCATCTAAGTTCGACTGGCCGAGGTAGGCTTTGTCGGCCGAGACTTCCGTGATGGTGAACGACTTCGCGGCCTCGGTGAGCAGAGGCGCGAATTCGTTGTAGTCGTGCCGGTCGCGATCGGTCACGACTGCGGAGGCGATCACGTTCGTCTTCGTTCCCACGTTCGCGTGCAACTTGATGTAGTTCCGAGAGGTCTGCTCTCCCACTCCGTACTTCGCGGTGAAGTGCCGATAAAACGACTGCGTTCCGAAGCCTGAAGAGTCCACGGCGAACGCGCTTTCCACGGACGCGAGAGGGGCGGAACTCGCAGCGATCAGCCCGTGAAGCATCGGAGTAATCGCTTCGTCCTCGATCACTTCCAAAACGGTGTTGTAATGCCACGCCCGCGAGATGTGACCTTGCGCACTCGCTTCGCGAAGGTCCGTCATGAACCGGCGGCAACTCACGCTCGAATAGACTTTGAAGGTTGCCGCAAAGATCGCATCTGCGACCGGAATCGAGGGACGCCCCATGCCGCGATCTGGCTGTGGGAGAGCGGAGCAGAGGTCACGGAGCAGATGGAGAAACAACTCCTTTTCCGCTACCTGTGCGGCGTTGTACCGCGGCCAGTTTTGCGAATAGGTCATCCGCACGGCGCGCGTCTCGGTGACCGTCGTCTCTCCGTCAGGGGCCACGACTGTCTCACGCTTCAAATAGAACTCCACCGCGAAGCCGTGTTTGCACGTGGCGTGTCTGAGGTCGTAGTCCGGGCAGGTGCATTCGAGACCATCGAAGGTCTTCGTGACTGTGTAGCGGCCATTCATGGTTTGCGACGGCACGCTCCACGCTTTCTCTCCCCTCGGTCGGATGGCGAGAGTTGCCGCGATTACGAGTCCTTTTTCTTGCCGTGCGTCCATTTGCTGCCTCCGTGTTTGTAGTGACAATGTAATACAAACACGGTACGTGTGTCAAGCACAATCTCTACTTGACAAACGAATCTAATGTCGCTACGTTGTCGTGACATGGCTACCAAGCGAAAACCGAAGCAAGCGACAGACAGGCCGCTGAAAGACTCCGTCATCCAACTGCGCATCCCGGCAGGACAGAAGCAGGCACTCGCGGACGTCGCGGCCAGCGAAGGACTAGAGCTGTCCGCGTGGCTGCGGCAAGTGGCGCTCCGCGCGGGAGGGTTGCTGTCGAAGCCGGAGACGCGGAAGTGACCAAAGAGCGGCACCTCGCCGCGCGGTGGGAAGGAGGCGCGGACGAGGGACGCTTGAACCTAACGGCTAACTACTCATCGACCCACATCGGCCAAGCCTTGAGCCCGTACGTCTTAGCCCAACGCTTCTCGCCGGTAGCGGGATCGATACGCCAAGGTCGAAAGATGAGTTTCTTGCCGGGCGGACGAGTATGAGGATCGTAGATGGTCGGAGTTTCCGCCATATTTCACCTCTCATGACTGCTAAAAAGCTGCCTCTCGCTCGTGCTACTACCCAGGCTATGCGACTTGACAAACGGGTCGTATTTACCTAACATCCTACCCACCTAACAGCACGAGTCCGGCGACAGCCGGGTGACTTGAACGGCCCGGAGAGCTAACCTCCGGGCCGTCGCATTTGCGGCGCACGGAGACTATCCCCGCAGTCGCAAACTGTTGATTTCTAAGCACGTCGATACTTCCCCGGCGTGGTGGTGCTCTTCTTGATCTCGTGTGTTTTGAGATCCATCCGTGAGATTGCTGCGAAGGCACTCGGTTCGTCGTCCTTCTTGATGCCAGCCGCGGCGATCAACTCGCGCCCTGTGAACTCTGGAGGCATCGACTTGAGAGAGGCGCGAAGTGCCGCAGTCAACTCTCCCCTGCCGCTCCCGTTGCCACCTGACGAAACGCCCTTCGGCTTTGTCTTTGTGTTCGCTTCTTCTGCTCTGCGCCGCTTCGGCTTGCCATCCGAAAACAATCCGCTCAGTTCTGCCTTCCATATCGGAAGGTTGTCGGTCGCCTCGTCTATCAATCGAAATAGTTCCTTGACGCGTGCAATCTTCTTAGCCTTGTTCATCGTGACGCGAATGCTAACACAGATTACGCTTCCAGCGTAATCATAGCTGTCGATACTATAGAGCGTAGTGTATAATCGCGACAGAAAATGCTAGTGCGACGTGATAGCGGAGTCGTGCTGCATTCAGCGCCTCGGCGCGATCTCTTCGACCATCTCACGCAGCTATAACGCGTAACGCCCGGTCACCTGAGCGGTCGCAACAACTCGCTCGCCGTCATCCCGTACGCGCGGGCCAGCTTGCGGATGGTGCTCAACTTCGGATCGGTCGCACCACGTTCGATGTGCCCGACCTGTAGCTCGTTCATCCCGGCGGCTTCCCCGAGTTCTTCCAGCGTCCATCCTTTCGCGTCGCGCAACTTACGCAGATGCTTTCCGAGTGCGATGGCATCCGGCAGTCGGTCACGCTTTGATCTCGGCGGCATGAGTTGACATAGCCACGGCTACGCTTTAGATTCAATTAGCCACGGCTACGTTGAACCTAAGCGGAGGTGTCTAGAAATGACCACGGAAAAGTCAGGCAACGAGAGGAAACTACCGCGCTCTGCCATCGAGGTCACGCTCCCGGCGTTCGTAGTTCGCATCCTCCAGCGCCGTTCGGAGGAACGGAATCTAACGGTGTCTGCCGTGATCGAAGAATCGATTCTCGACGGCATCATGCTCGACGAAGTGCAGCGCATGGCGGAGCAGTCGCCGGACTTCGCGCGGATCGCGAAAGCGTGGATACGGTCGGAAAGAACGAAAGAGCAGTGGGCCGGATGATGTTTGACGATGATGCGCAGAGAGCAGTTCTGGCTGCGGTCTTTCTCGATGATGACGACGGAGGAGTTACCGGCTTCATCGAGGAGTTCTGGGGTGTCACCGTCCACGGAAAGAACCTGAAGGACGCGCGCAAGCAACTCAAGGAAGCGGCGCAGACGTTCATAGATGAGAACCGCGAGGACATCCTCCGAAGGGTGGACTGTGACGGCACGGTGACGCGCGAGAAGATGCTGCTGGAGATTTAGCGCTTTCGCTTTCCGCTCCACGCTTCCCGCATCGCCTCAGCGATCTCCTCCGCGCTACAAGCGTCGGAGAGATCCACACCGCTGAGTTGCCATGCGTCGATGACGGCCTCGATCAGGTCGGAACGGGTGACGTAGAAGCGTCCTTTGTGACGCACCTCAATAGCGAGATGGTCCAGAAGGGCGATATGACGCCGGAGCAGATTGACCGTCACCTTAGACTTGGCGCCAGCGGCGCGATCGGCGAAGAGACTCATTGCCCGCCAGACATCCTACGGGTGCGTGGGTAGCTTGGTTGGCAACGCGATCTTCATGAAGTAGTAGCCGAATCGTTGTGCTAGATGCTCGACGTATGGGCTCAGAAGTCTGGACCGTTTCGCGCCGACCGCTAACGTTTGTAGGTAGCTCACTGAAGGCGTGTAGATCTCACGAAAGTCCACAACCAGGAGTTCGGCAAAAAGATCGCTTTCAGACGGAGGATGTAGGAGATGGAATCGATCGTCTCGCCAGCTTCTCACATTCGACCAGAACGTTTTACCACGCGCGCCATCCTGCCCCCGATCGAATAGTGATACTGTCGAGATGCGGCAAATGACGGCGTTCTTGATCTTCTGTTGCTCGATCTGGCACGTCTGCGTCAAAACGATCGTGCTCATCTTTTGGAGCATTAGGTCGCCGGTGGAAGCATCCGCCCCGAACGGCGCCGTGGGCAGATTCGGTATTTCACAGTCTACGAACAAGTCACCCTGCTCGATGGCGTTGGTAGTGATTTCTGACCAGCAAGACACCATCCGCTAATCGTCAGTCTCCGCGATGTGAAGAATCGCCGGGTTGTCAACCCTCCGAAGATTCACTCGAATGGTTCGCACTCCATCAGGCGGCGTGAACGCTAATGGCGCCGCGTCATGTTGGCTGCTCAGAAGGTCTTCGTAAAGCTGCCGCCATTCACGTACCGATCGCTGGGACCGCGCCAGTTGCCGCTCTAGCGCGCGGCTTTCCATCAGCCGTTGATTGCTGTGCGGAACCCTCGGCGGTAGTAGCGAAATAGGCAGTCCGGTTGTCTGTGGCATGTCTTCTCACCTTATCAGGCTGCGCAAGTCGTCGGTTATGCAATGCTCAAAAACGTCGTTCTTCTGGATGCGGAGCGCCTCGAACCGACTCCACATCTCGCTGTCGGGCAAGTTCGCGGCTTCGGTACTCACCTCGATGTCGAGCATGAGTGCCGCCATCTCCGGGTTGGCAGTCTTGACGGTACCCTGCATCACCACGATGTTGATACCGTGATCCGTCGGCAACTCCAGACGCATGAGGAAACTCTTGATGGTGTGCGGCAATTCTGGCGCTATCTGCGGCAGAGTCCGCAGGTACTGCCGAAGATCGCTGATCGGAAGCGGAATCTCGATCCGGTTGATGTAGCGGAGGCTGATGGAATCTACTTGCGAGATGTTGACCAACCGATACGCTTCCCATGCTCGTTTACCCTCGGCTGAGAAGGTCGCCCATCGGTCGTACGGTCCAAGTTGGCTGAAAGTTATACCGTCTACCCGCGCGGCTAGGTACCGTTTGCCATCGTCAGTTACGAAGCTGTAGCCGACGAGCTTCGAAGATCCGCCGCGGCTGTCTGATGCCTCGTCCGTAGATGGCTCAAAGATTTGTTGCTTAGTCGGATACGACTCCGCGAGCGCCGAATGCATGCTACCCACGGCTGCGGCGGGAATGCTTTCTGCCATGGTGATCCGCAAGGCAGCTTCCAAAATCGGGGCGCATGAGTAGAGAGTTCCACCCTCTGGCGCTTCAGCGGTAGTTGCGTTCGTCTGTGGTGTCAAGTGATGCCCCTCACCAGCAGTAGGACTCAAGTTCCGCGAAAAGGTTACTTAGCGCGGCATGTTTGGTGCGACGTGGGGAGACGCTCCTCAAGTATGAGGGGCAGACCTAGGATGGGCAAGGGAAATCTATCGGAAGGCGTGACCCCAAGGGCACGCGCCTTCGAACAAAGCGTGGCATCTCACGCCGCTTTCGCATGAGCGGGCGATCATATCTCCCGCCCAGATGGACTTTACGGGCAGACATCGGACTTTGCGGGCAGGACGGAGATTGCGGGCAAAGCCCCATCGACGTTGTGTTTTGCACAGGCGACGGTGTGTTTTGAACCGTTGACCGTGTGTTTTGATCCAACGACGGTACGTTTTGATCCAACGACGGTACGTTTTGATCCATCGATGGTGCTTTTTGATCCATCGATGGTGCTTTTTGGCCATCGACGGTGCTTTTTGAACCAACGACGGTACGTTTTAAGCCGTCGACGTTTCAGACCGCCGGAACCCCCATCCCCAGATCCTCCGCCGCCGCACGCAAAATCTCGCCCACGCTCCACGCCTGTGCGGCGCAGCCGCGCGGGGCGTGCGGGGGTGAGCCGTCGAAGATTTCGGAGATGGTGCCGATGCACGATTCCTCGAGGTGGGGCTGGAATGCTTTCAGGATGCGCTGTGCCTCGGCGATTCCGGCCTCGCCGCGAACGCGGACGAGGGCGGTGATGTAGGGACCGAGGAGCCAGGACCAGACGGTTCCTTGATGATAGGCGGCGTCGCGCTCGCGGGGGCCGCCGATGTAGGTGCCGATGAATCGAGGATCCTCCGGCGACAGCGACCGTAATCCCCTCGGCGTCAGTAAATGCTGCTCGACGATGCGAAGCACGCTCTCGGCGTCGGCGCCTTCGAGGAGAGGATGCGGAAGGCTGATGGCGAAGATCTGATTCGGGCGAATGCTCGCGTCGCGCTCATCGTCGCTCTCATCGGGGCTCTCATCGGGGCGCACGACGTCGTAAAGCGAACCGTTCTTCTCGTTCCAGAAAACCTCGCGGAACCGAGCGCGAACGCGCTCCGCGGCGGCTGCATGCGCGATCGACGTATCCGAAGAGCCCCATCGCTGCTCGAGGTTCGCAAGGATCGTCAGCGCGTTGAACCAGAGCGCGTTGACCTCGACCGCTTTGCCGTGCCGCGGCGTGACCACCCAGTCGCCGATCTTCACATCCATCCACGTGAGCTGATCGCCCTCGCTGCCGGCGATCAGCAAGCCGTCGTCATCGACGTGGATGTTGTGCCGCGTGGAGCGCTCATGCCAGGCAACGATGTCGCGCAACACCGGCAGCAGCGTGTCGCGCACGAAGGCCTCGTCGCCGCTGCTTTCGAGATAGCGCTGCGCGGCGATGAAGAACCAGAGCGTGGCATCGACCGTGTTGTATTCGGGCGCCTGGCCGCCATCGGGAAAGCGGTTCGGCAGCATCCCCTCGCTCGCGCACTCGGCGAACGCGAGGAGGATGCTGCGCGCATCTTCGAAGCGGCCAGTGGTGAGGCAGAGACCGGGCAGCGCGATCATCGTGTCGCGTCCCCAGTCCGTGAACCAGTGATAGCCGGCGATGATCGTCTTCCGGTCGGCGCCGCGCCGGACGACGAACTGATCGGCCGCGAACGTGAGCGCACGGCCGAACCGGCCCGGCATCGGCGCAGCATTCGCGATCGCTTCGCGGCGGCGTCGCTCTTCCTCGATCAGCGCCCATCCGTCGCGGCCGTGCGGATCGGATGTCGATGCGATCACGACGAGAGCCGTTCCCTTCGCGAGCGTACGAGAGAACGTCCCGGGCGTGAATAGATCCTCGTGCGCTTCCAGCCCGCGCTCCTGCTCGATCGCGTATTCGAAGCGAAAGTACCAGTCGGGCGCAGGATGAAACACCGCCTCGGGCACGCTCAGGAAAAGCGTCGGAAGGCCGTCGTACGGCTGCTGCGCGAAGATGCCGTCATCGAACGCGGCATCGCGGCGAATGGCGTCGTTCGCATGAACGAGCGAGTGATAGTCGCGTCCGGCGATGAACGGCCGCAGCTCCAGCGTCACCTCCGCCGCCGACTCCAGCAATTCGTAAACGATGACCGTCGCGTTCTCGCCATGAACCGCCACGATCGTCTTCCGTATCCGCACCCCTCGGCGGCATACTCGAACGCCGGAAAGAGTCCCCGTTCGAACGAGAGCAGATGCTTGAACCCCCGCGGATGGATGGCGCCCGGAAACTGGTTCGCGCCGAGGTCGATCGTCGACCGCCCGATCGTGATGCGCTCATCGAGCTTCGACAGCAGCACCACCCGCCCCACCGGCGGCTTGGTCGCCGCAACGAGCAGCCCGTGATAGCGGCGCGTGTTGATCCCGCAAACCGTGGAGCTGGCGTACCCGCCGACCCCGTTGGTCTCCAGCCATTCCCGTCGATCCATGGTTGCAAGGATGTCACGGGTGTCCGCCGGGCATACGAGAGGTCACCGAAAACCAAGCGCACTCTTGCATTACGAGCAACCGTTGCACTGGGCAACGGCCCCAAGTTCTCGACACGCACGAGCCGCTCTTGATCCTAAATAAACCGCCAGACATTCTCGAATCGCCAGAACTCCTGCCGAACTCTCTGCCGAAACGCATCGCGCCGCCGCCGCTAACTGGCTTCGCTCTTCCGGGTCGCACTCCTTTCTTGGTGGTAGGGAAACTCGGTCCGTGAACACTCCTACCTCAAAGGGACTATTCTCTATCCGATAACTCGGGATTATCATGAGAGTGCTCATCACCACACTTGCGGACGATCCTCTAGATCCGCCCGGAGAGGACCGATACGGCGGCGCGC
>OLLN01000425.1_pt1 | contig 31506 bp, 27 predicted proteins | sample 1604281 | NCBI WGS metagenome assembly OLLN01 (sample SAMEA104055716, study PRJEB20765) | soil metagenome | biome: Arctic tundra; feature: Polygonal ground; material: soil | place: USA | collected 2011-09 | depth 0-0.5 m | reverse complement strand
CCCGCGGCCATCGAGGCGTCCCGCCTCGATGGTGGGATACGGCCTCATAGCTCCAATGGTTTAGAACGGTCCAGATCTGAGAACAAGCCTGGCGGAAGAATCAAGATCGCAGTTCGCTTCCTTCCGGATCATCTCTGAAAGGATGGGATATCGAGCACGTACTCACCGCTTGTGGCTCAACGGGCGGTGTCTGGCGCGTGCGGTGACGGTTTCATCAACAGCCGACAAAAAGGGATCATCGTCCGGCAGCCAGCCAGTCACGGCCCCAAGACCCTGTTCGGCAGGTTCCTCGTCGGGAGGAATGAGCACGGATTGCTCGGGAGGTCCGAAGAGCATTCCGGAGCCGCGAAGCCGTTCCCACGGTCTGGCGTTCACTCGCGGATCCGCTTCGGCGGGAAGGAGTCGTGCAACTACAACTCCTCGCCGCGTGATCTCGACGACCTTTCGTTCGCGCTCGGCATCCCGAATGATCTCAAGGCATCGCGCCCTGAACTCGGTTACTGAAACGGTCATTTCAAGAATGATACGACGTCGAACCTTCACTGCTATCCTATATAGATGTCCAGAACGATTGAGGCAGAGTACCTCGCTGATGAGAACGTGCTCAAACTTGCGGAGCCTCTCACCGGTGTGCTCGATCACGCCAAACTGGCTGTCGAGATCAAGGACCTCTCTTCCGCGTCGGAGTCTCAGCCCTGGATGCAGTTAGCCGGTTCTCTCGATGCTCAATCCGCGCGGAAGATTGCTCGTGCAGTGAACGAGGCGTTCGGGAGAGAGATTGAAACGACCGGGACTTTGCCGATCTCGAAGGGCTTAGCGTAATCCGCTGGTAATCCCCCGTTTGCTCGGTTTCCCGCTCGGCGCTGCGTTACAATCCTCATCCCACCGTGGACGGCCTTCTTGCCGGCCTCGTACTGTTCGAAGGAGCAACACATTCGCATGACTGCAACACTGGAAGTTACGCATTCGTTTGAGGCGTCCCGCGCGGCGGGGCGGGAGCCGTTTAAGGTTCGGGATCTTTCGCTGGCTGCTCTCGGGCGCAACGAGATGAGGCTGGCGGAGCACGAGATGCCTGGGCTGATGGCGGTTCGGGAGAAGTATGGGAAGTCGAAGCCGCTGGCGGGGGCGCGGGTCATGGGGTCGTTGCACATGACCGTGCAGACCGGCGTGCTCATCGAGACTCTGGCCATCCTCGGCGCCGATGTGCGCTGGGTTAGCTGCAACATCTTTTCGACGCAGGATCATGCGGCGGCGGCGGTTGTCGTCGGGCGGCCGGAATCGGGCGGGACGACGGACGAACCGCGCGGCGTGCCGGTGTTTGCGTGGAAGGGCGAGACGCTCGAGGAGTATTGGTGGTGTACCTCCGAGGCGCTGTTGTGGCCGGATGGCGGCGGGCCGAACCTCATCGTTGATGATGGCGGAGATGCCACGCTTCTTGTGCACAAGGGCGCTGAGTTCGAAGGGAAGGGACACGTTCCCCACTTCAATCCGGCGGATGATCCGGAGGAGTGGGGCGTCATCCTCGATCTTCTTCGTGCCGAGGCGAAGGGCAATCCGAAGCGCTGGACGAAAGTCGCTGCCGACATCAAGGGCGTCTCCGAGGAGACGACGACCGGCGTACACCGGCTGTATCAGATGATGGAGGCGGGGGATCTGCTCTTCCCGGCCATCAACGTCAACGACTCCGTCACGAAGTCGAAGTTCGACAACATCTATGGATGCCGCCACTCCGTCGTCGACGGCCTCAATCGCGCCACCGACGTCATGATCGCCGGCAAGTTGTCGGTCGTCTGCGGATTCGGCGAAGTGGGCAAAGGTTGCGCGCAGGCGTTGCGCGGGCAGGGCGCACGCGTCGTCGTCACCGAGATCGATCCGATCTGCGCGCTGCAGGCGGCGATGGAAGGGTTCGAAGTGCGGACGCTGGAGTCGGTCGTCGACCGCGCCGATATCTTCGTCACCGCCACTGGCAACAAGAACGTCATCACCGCCGATCACATGTCGCGGATGAAGAACAAGGCCATCGTCAGCAACATCGGCCACTTCGACAACGAGATCGACATGGCGGGACTGAAGAAGTTCGCCGGCGTCGAGCGGGTGACGATCAAGCCGCAGTACGACGAGTGGGTCTTTCCGGACGGCCACAGCGTGTTGATTCTCGCCGAGGGACGGCTGATGAACCTCGGGTGCGCGACGGGGCATCCGTCGTTCGTGATGTCGGCGTCATTCACGAACCAGGTGCTGGCGCAGCTCGCGCTCTGGCAGAACAAGGGCGAGTATCAGAAGAAGGTGTACGTGCTGCCGAAGAAGCTCGATGAAGAAGTGGCGCGGCTGCATCTCGCGCACCTCGGCGTCGAGCTGACCAAACTGTCGCCGGAGCAGTCGAAGTACCTCGGGACGCCTCCGGAAGGGCCGTACAAGGCGGATCACTATCGGTATTGAGGTTCGTTTAGAAAAGCATTTCACGCGGAGACGCGGAGATCGCAGAGGTCTCCGCGTTTTCTTTTGCGCTCAATGAAAGCGAGTCAATACGAACGCGATGTCGTCGCGCAGCTCCTCGGTTGCGGCGAACGTGGAGACGTCCTCGTAGATCTTTTCGTAGAGCGTGTTGAGGTCCGCGTCGCCTGAGTCGTTCAACAGCGCAACGATGCGATCGATCGAGTAGAACTCGCCCGACTCGTTGCGGCGATCGGTCAGACCGTCCGTGTGGACGAAGAGCGTGTCGCCGGGCGCGACCTGCAGCCGATGCTCTTCGAAGACCATCGACGGCATCGCGCCGAGGAGGTGGCTCGGCGACTCGTGGATCTGGGTCTGGCCGCTGCTGCGCTCGAAAAGCAGAAACGGCGGGTGCGCGGCGTTCGAGTAGGCGAGGTTGCCGCCGGCATCGATGCGGAAAAGTTGCGCGGTGGCGAATTGCGTCGGAAGCGAAACGCTGAAGAGGAAGTCGTTGAGGCTGGCCATGAACGACGACAGCGGCTTGAGCGCATCAGCCTCGGTGTGGATATAGCTCTTGAGCAACGCGACGAGGATCGAGGCCGGAAGTCCGTGCCCGGAGACGTCCGCAACGAAGAGATACATCAACTCGTCCTGCAGGAAGTAGTCGTAGAAATCGCCGGAGAGCGTTTCGCTCGGGATGTAGGCGGAACGGATCTCGATGTGCGGTCCGCGGAACGTGCCGTTCGGGACGAGCGCTTCCTGAACGCGCCGGGCAATCTGCAGGTCGCGTGTGATCTGGTTATTCAACTTGCGGAGCTGGTCCTGATACCGCTTCACGCGCAACAGTGCCCGAAGGCGCGCCAGCAGCACCTCGGTGTCGGAGCCTTTGGTGACGAAATCGTCGGCTCCGGCTTCGAGCCCAGCCACAACCGTCTGCGCCGTGTCGGCACCCGTCAGCATCAGCACCGGGATCGTCTGCAGCAGCGGGTCGGCTTTGATTCTTCGCGTGACCTCGAAGCCGTCCATGATCGGCATGCGATAGTCGACGATGAATGCGGCAGGCGTGATGGCCTGCGCGAGCGCCAGCCCCTGCTCGCCAGACGTCGCCGCCGAAACGTCGAACCCGCGCCGTTCCAGAAAGCGGCGCGTCACCTCCAGATCGTTCGTGCTGTCGTCGATCAGAACGATCCGCTCACGCGCAGGGGTAGAGGTCACGGCGCGATTCTACCTTCCGTGAGGCGGAGCCGCGTTGCTGAAAGGTGTGAGAAGTGCGGAGTAACGAGAATGTCCTTGGGATGACGCGATTACTGTCGTCCTTAGCCGAAGCCGCCGACGAACGCTCAAAACGTGAGGTGTCATCCTGAGCCGCCGAAGCCGCCGCAAGATTCACTGCACTTTGCCCCCGACAGGAATCGGCGGCGAAGGACGGTCGAAGGATCTCAAAATGCGAAGATCTTGTTCGAGCATTTTTGACCACGATCGCTCGCGCTGGACGAACACGATCTGCGAAGTTTGAGATCCTTCGACGTCCTCCGCCGCCGAGCACGCACTGCGCAAACATCGTGATTCGAGCGGGCGGCTCCGGCAGTCTCAGGATGACACCAAGCTCGATTGAAGGGGACTGGCGGCCAGCGCGTTGCTGAGAGGTGTGAGATATGCGGCTAGTTCCCAATCTCATTGACGACGTCGCCGTGTTACAACCTCGTCACGACGCGCTTTTCTGCCCAACCTTCGCGCGCGACGGTCGTCATAAGCTACGTGAGACAAACGGCGGCGCTCCTCCTTCTACCTTCTCTGGTACTGGCCTGTCACCTTCCTGAGAACCCGAAACGTGCCGCTATCCGGGCGATTACAACGTTCGTCCTCGAGTCCGCGATCGATCTGCAGGGCCGGACCGTCCTGACGCAAAGCAGCGCGCGTCCGGCTCTGCAGTCGACGCGAGTGCGTGCGTCCGCGACGCCTGCCGCAGCCGCACCGAAGGTGAGAGTTTGCACGAGGAGGGTCGTCGCGGCGCCCTTTCCCGCATTCGTCGCGCGCTGCCGGCCGCTGACGGCGTCCGGCTCCGCCTCGGAAACTACGGCGCGCCCATTCCCGATAATTTGAACGCCACCGGAATCAGCACGAAGAGCTGCACCGCGTCGAAGATACCGTGCGCGATGATGCCGGGGATGAGGTTCTTCGTCCGGTAATACGTGAAGCCGATGATCAGCGAGATCACGGACACGCCGATCAGCAGGAGCGGCTGCCCGAGACCGGAATGAGCGAGCGCGAATAGCGCGGTCGATGCGAGGACGCCGATCCGCTTCTGCAGCCACCCGCGGAAAAATGCTTCCTCCACCGTCATCGCGGATAGAACGATGGTTGCCTTCTTCCACAGCGGCAGCGCCGCCATCCAGGCGATCATCGGCGACGGCGGCGGATGTTTCGGGATGAGCCCCGACGCCATGAGAAGCAACGCGATGATCAGAGCGACGGAGAGCGTGACGGCCCAGCCACCGACGCCGACCGCAAATCCGGTCAGGACCGCGTTGCCGTTGCCGCGCCGCGGAATGCTGAAAAACTCACCGAGAGGGGGACGCTTTGTGAGGAGCCACCAGCCGGCGAGGAACACGATCAGAATCGCGTGCAGGCCGAAGAGCGAGTAAAACGGAACGCGCGACAGGTCTCGCGCCGTCGGTACCCTCAGCGATGCACCGACGACCAGCGTGCTGAGACCGAACATGAGCAGCGCCAGCCATAAGTAGGCGATCACCTTCGTCACATTCGACGAGAAGTGATCGCTGGAAAAGAGGCGATAGCGCTCGTTCATCACGATCATCGCGACGTAGATGATGGCGATGAAGAGAAGGGGCAGCAGGTAATGGCTCATCGGCGCGCGAAGTGTAGCAGGGGGAAAGTTGTGAACGCGGGAAACGCTGTCATCTTCGCTGTCATCCTGAGCCGCCGAAGGACACGAAGTGCCGGAGGACGGTCGAAGGACCCCCTGATTCTGTGCCGCTGGTTCTTTTTCCGCCGCCCAACCCCGCACAGAATCAGGGGGTCCTTCGACCGTCCTCCGCCGCCGATGTCTCCCGATTGCGAGCGTAGTGAATCTTGCGGCGGCTGCGGCGGCTCAGGATGACAGTGTTAATCCCGCGATCGCCGCCATGATCCCGTCCACATCCTCCGCAGAATCGAAGAAGTGATCTGGGTTTTCGGCCCGCAACGTTTCCGCCGCGGTCTTCCCTGACGCGATCGCGATCGTCGTTGCGCCGTGCGGAATGCCGCAGCGGACGTCGTAGATGGAGTCGCCGATGATGACGACGTCACCTCCGTCGAAGGCATGGCCGGTCTGGTCCGCCGCGCGCGTGACGGCGATCGGTGGCAACTCTTCGCGGCGCGGCGAGTCGCTGCCGAAGGCGCCGAACGCGAAGGTGTCGCTCAAGCCGATGGCACCGAGCTTGAGACGCGCGCCCGGCTCGATGTTGCCGGTGAGAAGAGCCACGGTCAGATGCTCGCCGGCGCAAACCGCGTCGAGCAGCGCGCGGATGCCGGGCAGCATGCGTACGCGGCCGGGCGCGTTGCGCGCAAGGCCGCCGAGGTAGTGCTGCCAGAAGAGAGGGAGCTGTGAATCGATATCCGCATCGGTGCGTGCGTCGTCGTGCAGAATCATGCGCACGATCTGCGGATCGGTGCGGCCGGAGAAGTCGTAGCGGCGCAGATCGCCGTGAAATCCATAGACGTCCGCCAGTGACAGCGCGAACGCTTCGCGGGAAGCACCGTTGTCACTGATCAGTGTGCCGTCGATATCGAATAGAACGAGTTTGCGCATCGGAGTGACAGAGTACACTTCGCGCGCCTTCTATGAAGAAAACGTCTCTGGCCGTCCTTTTCCTCACTGTTTTCATCGACCTCATCGGATTCGGGATGGTGATCCCGTTCCTCTCGTTCTATGCCCGCGAATACGGTGCGAACGGGACGACGGTCGGGATGGTGGTGGGCATCTACTCGATCATGCAGTTCTTCTTCGCGCCGGTGTGGGGCCGCCTCTCGGACCGCATCGGACGCCGTCCGGTGATTCTCATCAGCCTCACCGCGAGCTGTATCGGCTACTTCCTCTTCGCCTTCTCGCGCAGCCTGACGCTGCTCTTCCTCTCGCGCATCATCGCGGGAGCGGGCGGAGCGAACATCGGCACCGCGCAGGCCTACATCGCGGACAAGACGACGCCCGAGAATCGCGCCAAAGGGATGGGGATCATCGGCGCGGCGTTCGGCATGGGCTTCATCCTCGGGCCGCCGCTCAGCGGTGTGCTCTCGCACGTCGGCACGAAACACGGGATGGCCGGCAACCTTCTGCCCGGATTCGTCGCCGGCGCGCTTTCGCTCGTCGCGCTGATGATCGCCTTCTTCGTACTCGGCGAGTCGAAGCCGCCTGATTTGCAGCCACGCAGCGGGATCCCGCCCCAGTTCGACAAGCGCGTTTGGAGCGGGCTCGCCACGCACGGGTTGCTGCTCGCGATCATCGCGACGATCTTCATCACGCTGCTCGCGGTGGCGGGCATGGAGACCAGCGTCACGCTGCACGCGCGCGATCGATTTCATTTCACGCAGCTCGATCTGGCCTGGTTCTTCCTATTCATGGGCGTGATCGTGGCCGGCATTCAGGGAGGCTTGATCGGGAAGCTGGCCAAACGCTTCGGCGAGAAAGCTCTCATCGCCGCCGGCGCAGCATCGTTCACGATTGGACTGGCCTTCGTTCCGCTGGTCTGGCGCGTGCCGCTGCTCTACGTCGTCGCGTTTTTCATCGCGGTCGGGCAGGGGCTGACGTATCCGTCGCTCACGTCACTGCTGACGAAAGCATCGCCGTCGAGCGAGCATGGAACCATGCTCGGACTCGCCTCCGGCATCGGCTCGCTTGCGCGATTCATCGGGCCGATCTGGTGCGGATTCCTTTACGATCTGGCCCAGGCACGCGGCGCGTTTTACGGCAGCGCAATCCTGACGGCGATCGCATTCGTCATCGCGCTACGGATGCGAAAGCAGCCGTTGCTCCCCGATTACTCAACAGGCGCGGCAGGATAAACTTCGCCCTATGTCGATTCTCAAAGTCAGCCGCCTCGGGCATCCCGTTTTGCGGCTCAAATCCTCCGACGTCGAAGTCGCCGACATCAAAGCGGGCAAGTTCCGCGCGCTGATCGACGACATGATCGAAACGATGCATGAATACGAAGGCGTCGGCCTGGCCGGGCCGCAAGTCCACCTCCCGCTGCGCATCTTCGTATTCGAAGTACAGGAGAAAGTCGCCAAACGCCGCGGCATCTCGAAAGTCGGTGCGGGCGTCTTCTTCAACGCGACGTACGAACCGATCGGCGACGAAACGATCACCGATTGGGAAGGCTGCCTCAGCGTCCCCTTCCTCGGCGGCGAGACTCCGCGCTACAAACGCGTCCGCATGCGCGGCCTCGACCACGAAGGCAATCCAGCCGAGCTGGAAGTGGCCGACTTCACCGCCCGCATCTTCCAGCACGAGATCGACCACACCGACGGCCACGTCTACATCGACAGGATGCCGGATCTGACGACGCTGGGGTATACGGTGGTGTTGTAGGAGCGAGGACCTCCGCCCTGACAACACTCGGGCGAGGACGCCCGAGTGTCCGCGGTCGAGACGACCGCACTCCTTGCGCCGAGGAGTGCGGGCGTCTCCGCCCGCGGCCATCGGGGCGTCCCGCCTCGATGGCTGTATCCGGCCTGATACCGATCACGCGCGGGCCACTTCCCCAAACGCCTTCACGAACGCCTGCATCTGGTCGGGCTTCCCGATCGTGACGCGCATGTGTTGCGGCAGTGCGGGAAACAGGCGGCCGACGTGGACGCCATGTGTGTGCATCGCGGCGAGTAGTGGCCGGACATCGCGGCGGACGTTGATCATGATGAAGTTTGCCTCGGACGGGATGATCTCGTAGCCGAGTTTCTTGAGTGAGGCCACGACATCCGCCTTCGTTGCGGCGTTGCGTTTGCGGCCCTCGATGACATGTTGTGCGTCGCCGAGGGAGGCTTGCGCGGCGGCGATGGCCATGATGTTCATCGAGTCCCAGGCTTGTTGTGCGGCGAGCTGTTTGATCGTCTCGCGCGAGCTGACTGCATAGCCGCAGCGCAAGCCGGCCATGCCGTAGATCTTGGAGAAGGTGCGCGCCACGATCAGGTTCGGCCTCGATGCAATGAAAGGGATCACGCTCTCGTAGTCGGCGCTGCTCGCGTAGTGAAAGTACGCCTCATCGACCAGAACCGCCGTCGTCGACGGAACGCTTGTCAGCAACCCGCGCAGCGCGGCGCGCGGCGTGATGCTGCCGGTCGGATTGTTCGGATTGCAGATGTAGATCAATCCTGCGCCGGCGACTGCGCCCATTGCCGCGACGTCGTGTCCGTACGACGCGTCGAGCGGCACGTTGACGATCTCCGCGCCGGTGATCTTCGCCGCCGCGCCGATGGCCTCGAACGTCGGGGCAGCCATGACCAGTTTCTTCGACGGACCGGTGAACGCGGCCGCGGCAACCTTGAGGATCTCGCTCGATCCGTCGCCGAGGAGCACTTGATCGTGCGCGACGGAATGCGACTTCGCGATCGCGTCGACCAGCGCGTCCTGCGACTCATCGGGATAGCGCCACGCTTTCGCAAAGGCTTCGCGCATCGCATCGAGCGCGGCAGGCGAGGGGCCGTACGGATTCTCGTTCGCGCTGAGCCGGATGTCGCCTTTGACCGCTGGCGGCGGCACGGCGAACCGCGGTTTCACGGAGATGAGGGGGGAGAAAACGGCGGCAGCAGCGCCGGCGCCGGCGGCGCGTGCAAATGCGCGGCGGGAGAGGTTCATGATGGCCTCCTAACGCAAGTGTGGAAACGCGTCGAGTATACCCGCCGCGCTTGCGAGCTGTGGATCGTCCGCGTGTCAACCGCTGAAGAAGAAGATTCTCACGCGAAGCCGCGAAGGCGCGAAGAAAAAGAGCTCAAGGTCTCTTCGCGTCTTCGCGGCTTCGCGTGAGCCCCGGGCTACTCCGATTCCACACGCCGCAGCACATCGCGCAACGCTCCGGTCCCGATATCACTTCTCGACGGCAAGAACGATTGCAAAGTCAGGATTGACTCACTACCCCTCGTTCGTTATTTGACGGAACGCGAAAAGAGGATTACCGTTTGCTCATCCGTCCAAAATGAAGTCCAAAAACCTGGGTGGCAAGGGAGGGGGAGGATGACTGTAAGGTTTTTCCCCGGAAGTAGAAAACAGAAGACAAGCCTGATCGAAGGCTTTCTGACGCAGCACCATGTCGCGCACGAGCTGGCGCACCCCGAGGAGTTCACGACCAAGACGTTTCACCTCGGCACTGATCCAGCGGTTGAAGTCGATGGACGCCTGTTCGTCGATCCGAACGTCGACGCGTTGAAGAAAATCTTGCACGTGGATTGACGCGGGGGTCGCGGTTCGGGAGTCGGGTGTCGGAGCACATCGCTTCTCGACTCCCGATCTACGAACCGCCCCGAGTGGCGATCGCACTGCTGAAACGTGACTTGGGCCGACGAGGGTAGGGATTTCTCGATCCCTGTCACACCTAGATAGAGCAATGTCAGTTGGAGAGGCCACGCAGCTCATCAAAGCTATCGGCGAACTGGTAGGGGTTGTCATCTGGCCCAGCGTAGCGTTGTTTGTCGCAATCCGTTTCTCCGCGCCGATCTCGAACTTTGTCAGAGGCGTGAGCGAGTTCACCTTCAAAGCGGCTGGTGTAGAGGCCACGGCCAAGACGAAGCAGGTAGAGGCAGCTTTGGCAATCGGAGCGGCAATCGCGTCACAAACGCCCGACGCTGAGGCTCGCGAGTTCGCGTTGGATGATGCCAAACGCGTTGTCGGCGTCATCGCTCAGCGTGCAACGCAGTCTGCAGTGGTTCGTGCGGAAGAAAGAGCCATTCTGTGGGTTGACGATCGGCCCGAAAACAACACGTACGAGCGACGTGCTCTTGAAGCACTAGGAGCGCGCATATTGCTAAGTACCTCAACCGAGGACGCCCTTTCCAAACTGTCAGCGAACTCCTTTGATGTCATTATCTCCGACATGGGCCGGCCGCCGGATCCTCGAGCTGGCTATACGCTCCTGGAGGCGGTTAGAAAGCGTGGCATCACTACGCCTTTCTTGATCTACGCGGGCTCCAACGCCCCGGAGCACCGCGTTGAGGCACGTCGACGCGGTGCTCAAGGAAGCACCAATCGGGCCGACGAACTTGTGGAATTAGTACTGAACGCCCTTCGCCAAAGTCACGCATAGGTGTCATTCTTTGCGTGTCCAGCCGGGTACCGGATGGTCATCGTACGTGGGCACTGGTTTGTCGGTGGACGCGCGCCTATCGTAAGTCTCCGCAATGTCGCCCTTCGGATCAGAGATCGGGTATGTGTCCGCCACGTTGAAGAAGCACACCTTGCCTATGTCTTCGCCGAGCGCAACCGATACGGTTGAGTCGATTTCATTCTTCAGCCCGAATTCAAGAAAGCCAGTGCGCTTCTTCGCAGGGAAGTTTGGGTCAATGAACGCTGAGTGACGAAGCGACAGTCCCTTCCGCACAAGCCCCGAGGACTGGCTAAAGATCGCGAGCACTTGCTTCGAACATCGAAAGCGTTCCAGCGAACCGACGACTAAGTATTCGAACGGCTCAACCTCGATTATAGGATTTGCCTTGCTGAGAGAACCGTCTACCCACTTTTGCTCCTTCGAGCTGAATCGAGTGTATTCTGGTCCCAGCCTAAAGTAGTAGAAGGTAGGGTGAAGGTTACTCGCTACAAAGGGAACAATATCGAGCGGCCCGGTGTCACCCATCGTCGAAAGAATCAGTGCGTCGTTCAGCAGAAACATCTTGTCGCTCCTCTCGCTATAGGAGTGTCGTGGCAACCAGATTCCCTACCCGGCCCTGTGGCCGCGGCCCAACTCGCGCGTGGAGCTGACACGGCGCCGATACGCTGGCCCGGCGGCACGCCGCGTGCGGTTTGCTCCCGCCGCGCGTTAGTCGCAGCACGCGGCGTGCCGCCTGCCGCAGGCATTTGAGGCGTCGTACAGTCTGACCCACAGGACATTGGGCCTCATATCCCGATCGCTCCGACTCCCGACCCCCGACTCCCGCTCGCCTACGCCGCAGGAAACATCTCCGCGGCCTCGTGCTCGATCGTGCTCTTGATGCGGGACTCGAACGGACGTGCGATGAGTGGGAGCTTGGCGTCGACGATGACATCAGAGTCAGTAACGTCGACGGATCCATTCGCTTTGAAGCCTTTTGCTGAACCGGAAAAGACGAGACGGTCGCCTTCCCAATGCTGGGTGATGTCGGTCAGGTAGTGGCCGTGCTGCCCGAGAAGGTCCTCCAGGCGCGCCTCGATCTTGCGCCGTGCGCTGGCTCGGTCGGTGTGATGCGGAATGACGATTTGCATGCTGCCTCCGGCGGGCGTTGTATCACACCACTTGCCATCGTCCGCGTGCCGAGGTAGCCTCGGTGCGGGACTTCCGCGTGGTCGCAACCCGCCATGCTCGCCAAAGTATGGAGTGCCGCGACCCTCGGGATTGATGCAGTACGAATTGTTGTCGAAGTCGATGCTCGCAAAGCTGACCAGCCGGGTTTCACGCTGGTAGGACTTCCGGACGCCGCTGTGCGCGAGGCGTATTCGCGCGTCCGCTCCGCGCTGCGCCATTGCGGCTACTGGCTGCCGCAGCGCCATTTCACTGTAAACCTGTCGCCCGCCGATGTGAAGAAGGAAGGGTCCGCCTTCGATCTTCCGATCGCGATCGGCATCCTGGTTGTCGCCGAGTTTCTACCACCTGATGTGGTGGCCGGTCGGCTATTTGTCGGCGAGCTCTCGCTCGATGGCGCGATCGTGCCGGTGCGCGGAACGCTCGCGATCTCTGCGTCGTTCGCGCACGACGCGGAGCTGCGCGAGCTCATCGTTCCGGCCGGAAACGCCAGCGAAGCCGCGGCCGTGGAGTCGGTCCGCGTCGTCGGAGTCAACCATTTGCCGGAGTTGCTGCGGCACCTCAGCGGCGACCCCGCGCTCCAGCGGGCGGTCTCGTTGCCGGCCACCGAGCTCCCGCGCGACACTCCCGACTTTTCGGACGTCCGCGGGCAACTTCAGGCGAAGCGCGCGCTCGAGATCGCCGCGGCCGGCGGCCACAACATCCTCATGATCGGACCGCCGGGATCCGGGAAGACGATGCTGGCGCGGCGGCTGCCTTCGATCCTTCCGCGCTTGTCGCTCGACGAGTCGATCACGACGACGAAGATCCACTCGGTGGCTGGGACGCTTCCGCCGGGCGGGGGCCTGATTACCGTCCGTCCGTTCCGCGCACCGCATCACACCATCTCGGTGGCGGGACTCGTTGGCGGTGCGTCGCTGCCTCGTCCCGGCGAGGTGAGCCTCGCCAATCATGGCGTGCTCTTTCTCGACGAGCTGGCGGAGTTTCAGCGCACGACTCTCGAAGTGTTGCGCCAACCGATGGAGGATGGACACGTCACGATCGCGCGCGTGCAACGGACGCTGACGTTCCCGTCACGCTTCACGCTGGTGGCCGCGCTGAATCCGTGTGCGTGCGGATACTTCAATGATTCGCGGCGGCAATGCATCTGTTCGCCTGGACAGATCGCGCGCTACCTCGCCAAGATCTCCGGGCCGCTGCTCGACCGGATCGATCTTCAGGTCGAGGTCCCGGCTCTGGCGGTCGAGGAGATTTCCACATTCACCCCGGGCGAGGCCTCATCGTCGATCCGCGAACGGGTCGAGGCGGCGCGCGAGATACAACGGCAGCGCTTTGCGCGCGTGTCGTGGAAGTCGAACGCCGAGATGACGTCACGGGCGATGAGGAAACACTGCGAGCTCGATGCTCCGTCACGCCGTATTCTCGACCAAGCTCTCACGCACCTCGGACTCTCCGTCCGCGCACACGACCGCGTGCTCAAGGTCGCCCGAACGATCGCCGACCTCCTCGGCAGCGAACGAATCCAAAGCGCGCACGTAGCCGAGGCGGTGAATTACCGGGCGCTGGACCGGGCTTACTTCAGGGCATGAGTCCGTTGACCGATTTAGCCAGCTTCGAGGCGGCGTTCTGTGATCATGCCCACCAGCTTTGCCAGCGCTGGCAATCCGGCAGCAAGGCCCGTGACGACACCGGTGGTGACATTCAACAGATCTTTCTGACTGGCGAAGAAAATGACGGCGATGGTCAGAGTGACGAGTCCCATCGGAACGCGCAACGAGGTCCAGAGTCCCGCCGATTGCTCTTCCATAGCCGTCAGATTCTGCGAGTTCGACAGCTCGAGAACATAGCGCCGAAACGTCTCGCTGAAGACACGGATGTGCGGCGCGCGCCGAACGAGTCCGCGCGCGATCAACCGGCGGATGCTCTTCCTGTTCTTTCCATTGACCAACCCCTGTTTCGCCAGCTGCTGCAACAGAAGTTTCTCGGCGGACGAACAACTGGCCCACAGGCCTGCGTAATAGGACTCCGCCCGTTCGCGGATCTCGTCCAATGTTTCTTCGCGGCTGTATTTCTTCCACGAGACCTGATCGGCCAAGGCTTTGAGAAACGCGTCGCTGCGCGTCTCGCGGAAGAGCCACTCCGGCAACAACGGATCATACGGCGATTTCGCAGCCCCGTTCCGGCGGAAGAGATGCAGCAGAGCGCGGAGACGCGGCTTCATCAGTTTCCATTCCAGGCGAAGCCGGAAGAAGAGACTGCGGGAAGCGGTGGCCACACCTTGTGTCCTGGCCTCGTTCCTCAACGCCACCAGTTGCTCTCCGGTGAGCCAGATGAACCGCGAGAGCACCGCCTCCCATCGCTGACGCAGAGAACCCCGCGATCCTTTCGGCTTGTCGGCTGAGGCTATGGTCTGGATCAGGAGCGGGGAAACGGTCGAATCGATAATCACCGTGCGGTTGGGGAGCTCCAGCAACCGTTCCAGGAACACGAGCTGGCGCATGACTGCCTCACCATCGGCTGGTTGGACCTGGAGGCCGAGGCAGAGAACGTCGCGCTCGGCCATATCGAGATCGATCAGGCTTTTCGAAATGTCGTCGTCGCTCTTGAGCGAATTGAAGTTGAAGGACCTGAACTTCTGCACGTCGATCAATGTCGCCGCGGCTGTGGCGGGACGGCGGATTAGGAAGATGTGGTCGCCCAGCGTCGGCTTCAGCTTGGAACGCAAAAAAAGCCAGCGTGGCGCCTGCAGATCCAGCAGGAAGATGCTCCTGGCGATGAAACGAACAATCCAGATGATGAGATAGACGAAGGTGAACGCAAGCGTGACACAGAAGATGTATCGAAGGAGCTGGCTCAACCACGGATCAGGAGGTTTTACTGCCGTTATCGAGCAGAGGGGAGGGTCCACACTCCGTATCTGGACGCGTGCGGTGGGAGAAAGCAGCCATTCCGGCAACATGCTCGGAAACTCCGAAACGATCACCATCGCAGGCCGCTCTGGCAGGACATGGTTGGCGAAGATCCTCTCTTTGGCTTTGTGGTCGAGAGACACATTCTTCTGCAGGAGCATCAACGGTCCGTAACGCGACCATGCCCAGGCGTTGTCGCTCGCCGCCGAATGCCGCAAGTCGCGCATGCGCACCGATTCTTCGGAGTACTGCGGCAGTGAAGTCTCCGCGACATCCGCCCACGTGGCTGTCTCGGGGTCCGCGGCACTCCGTTTAAGCTTGTTCCAGATCGCCACTGGAAGGTAGCGGGCCGCTGCTCCCGGCTGTTCGTCAGGTACCACCAGGAGTCGTAGAAATGCGGCATGTAGTAGGTCGTGGCGATCCGCGGATCTTCGCGCGCACTCTGTCTGGCGAGGAATTCGAGGCGCCGCTCGAGACGGTTGGCGATGGTGAGCTGTCCCGACTTCAGCAACGCCTCGAGTTCCAGCCACCACCCGGCCTTGAAAAAGCCGAGGGTCGGCAGCACGGAGACGAGAAAAAGAGCGAGGACGCCGCAGAAGACATACGCGCGCTCGATCTCGGCGGAGGGCCGGAGCCGCTGTTTCTTCCGGCGGATGGCGACGAGAAGGCAGAGCGCGGCCACCGCGATGTAGATGACGACCTTCGTCCAGACAGCATCGGCGAAGCGGACGTTCAGGTCGATGGGCGCCTTGGCCACGGTATAGACGAACAGCCCGGCCAGGAACAGCCCGGCGGCGGAAAGCATCTTCGCCAGAAACGAGGAACGCCCGCGCCGCAGGACGAGGTAGGCCGAAAGGATCGCGATGAGCGGCAGCAGGAGCGAGACCATCACCGTCCAGCGCTCGCGCAGCGTGATGATGCAGATCACGAAGATCGTCACGAGCAGCACGAAGACGACAGCGAGACGATGATACCGGTCCAGTTTCTTCTGGGAGGGCCAGGCCCATGGAGCGCGGTAGCGCGGCCGGACGATTGTGCAGACGATCAGCGCGATCACCAGAAGAGAAGCCAGGAGCAGCAGAAAAAACAAGGCGAAGACGAGGCTCTCGACATTCATCGTTTCGAGGAGGCGCTTGTCGCGGTACACGATCAATGTCCAGGGGACACCTTCCATCGGGCGCACGTACGCGTTCTGGTCTTCTCCCCAGTACTTCATTTCCACCGAATCGGCGCGACGGGCCAGCACCGCCGCGCGAAGCTGTCGATTGTGATCGCTCTCATCGAAGAAGTTCTCGTTGCCGTTGCGCTGAGAGTCGTTGTGAAAGATCACGTTTCCGGCATCGTCGATGATCACGAAGCCGAATCCCGGCGGTATGACGGGATTAATGGCCTGAACCATCGATGCCGTCATAGCCACGACCGAGTATCGTTCGTCGTTAGGAGTGCGCACGTTCGCGGAAAAAACGGCTTCCGGATCTCCGGTCGTGGAGGAGTGAATGGACTCCATCACGATGGGCGGCGTGACGGTGTCACCGCACCGGAACGAGGTGGCATTGTTATCTCTGGCGTCCAGGAAGTAGCGACGTTCGGCAACCGAGACCAGCGGGGCGGCAGACTTGACGGACTGCTTGGCTCGCTGCATCCCTCCGGGGTCGATCCAGGCGAACGAATCGATGAACGGAAAGACCTTGATGGTTTCGTCGCTGATGAACTTCGCAGATTCGAGATGTCCGGTTGTCCACGTTGTCTCCTGCGCGGATGGTCGCGCAAGCGTCTGGATAACTGTCAGCGCGTTGGCAGCGCGGGTGATGTCGTTCCGCAGCAAGCCTTCGAACCAGGCGGAAAACTCACGCAACTGGTTGTCCGTGACCTTCTGAATGCGATGGTAGGCAATGGCGTCCACGATCGTAAGCGTGGCGATCGACAAGCCGATCAGTGCGCCCACGCCGACGGCGAGCGCGTCGGCCACCGTCAGACGCTCGAACTCGCCGATGAGCGCGATCCTCAGGAAAGGCCAACAGCAGACCGCAACCAGCAGCAGGGCCACGGCCAGAGCCACGGTAGTGGCCGAGATGGCGAGAGAGTCGCCGCGAAAACGGGACCGGGCGACAAGCCCGCAGACGATCCACGCGCCCTTCTCGGTAGAAGGCTTGATGGCCGCGGCGCCGGAGGCATCGGGATTGGTGGCCTCGCCTCCGACCGCGATGGTCTTCGCGGCTGCAATTCCCTCTGCGATCTTCGCCGCAGTCTGGCTTTTGGGATCGGCGCTCTCCTCTTTCTGTCCGAACAACCGGCACGGCTGACTGAAAAAGATGTAGTCCTCGCCAGCGATCGTAACGTCGGCGTAATGTGTTTCCGCGGAAAGCGACTCGATCGAAAGCGGCTGCGCATCGTGGAAAAGTGCCTTCGTCTCGAGTTGCCGAAGATCGGTCAACCTCAGCTTCGAGGCCTGCCCTTTGTACGCGTCCCGCCGGTATGCGCTGGCGTCGCCGGCCGCCGTCGGCGATTGGCCCGGCGTCTGCGTTTCGGCGGGACGCGTTTCGTAAATGACCTCGCCGCCCGGCTTGGCCACCATCAGGACGTCAAATACTTCGAGGAACCCTGCCCGGAAAACCGGCTCAGCGATGTTTTCCAGCGGGATCTCACCAACGGCTCCGACGCGGGGAACCTGGCGGTTCTTGTCCTGCCACTCCGCGATGTCGAAGGATGTGATCGCGACAATTTGTTTGCCATTCTGAATACGCAGGTCCTGAGTGAATCCCGTTTTCTCGCCGCCCGCGTCCACGGCGGTTGCCGTTGATGGGCGCGGCGGCGTATCCATCCGCGACAGAAAGTCGAAGCCAGGGAAGTAGCGTTGGGCGATCTCCTCATGAGCGGGATCGGAATGTCCGGCATGGTAGGACTGCCACTCGTCGCCGGTGTAGAGGTGCCATTGAGCGAAGCTGCGCACGTATCCGCTCGTTCGCGCCAACGATTCTTTCAATTGTCCGCTGCTCCACGCGAGCAGGCGCAGATCGCGATTGACGAAATATGCTGTCTGATGCCGTACGTACATCCAGTACGACGTAACGAGCAGCGCGATGACGATCAAGGCGATTCCGATTGGCGCCCGCGACGGCGTCCGGACCGGCTTTGTGGCACCTTGCGTACGGCTGTTCTTCGCTGTCATCGCGTTTCCTGATATCGAGGAGTTTCCTGCTGTTTGTTAGACGGACCTAATCGTAGGAGTGCCGGACGGCGCCATTTCCCTACCTCCTTGCGCAGCGAATGCTGGCGAGGAAAGGACTGACAGGTCATCTAAATATCTGATTCAAAAAGGCTTCGACGTTAGCGCAGACTGAACGGCATAGCTCGAATGCTGAGATGACGTCACGCGCGATGCGAAAACATTGCGAGCTCGATCCTCCGTCGCGCCGCATTCTCGATCAGGCTCTCACGCACCTCGGGCTCTCCGTCCGCGCACACGACCGCGTGCTGAAGGTCGCCCGAACGATCGCCGACCTCCTCGGCAGCGAACGAATCCAAAGCGCGCACGTAGCCGAGGCGGTGAGCTACCGGGCACTCGATCGCGCGTATTTCAAAACGGGATGAGCTTGATGAAAAACCGATCACCACAGAGACGCAGAGACCACAGAGTTTCCGTTTCAGACTGTGTGATCTCTGCGCCTCTGTGGTCCCCGATCTCTCCGGGTTGGGTCGGAGCCCGCGCGGGACAGCCGGGCGCAAGCATTTCCCCTGCCATCTGGGAAGAGCGCACGAAAGGAGCGAAAAACGGTCCTGCTGACGGAGGGGTCAAGCACTTCGGGACCCCGGGCAAGTTGATTGGCTGCTGCATGTTAGCGGCAGGAGCTTGCCGCTACTCCGTGCGCGGTAATGTCGGCCCGCAAGCCGCTCTTAATCACTCAGAATAATTTAATGCATCCGGGTGGTTTTGGAGCCGGCGAAAGAAGTGCGATTAATTGTTGACAAAATCGGCTTCGATTTTATGATCTTATCACCTACGCCAGCAGGGTACGTGATGGGTGAGGAGTCGGAGAATGGCATTTGAAAAGTGGGATCCGCAGCCTGAATTCGAGCGCTTTCCAGCCTCGGCTACGATCGTTCAGTCGCGATTGATCCGGCTACCGACGCCTGTTGCGTCGATGCTTCGCCTGCGCGGAAAGAACAACGCAAACCTCTACTACGACAAGAAGCGCAAGGTCATCGGCATCCGCGCGCTCGACAAGAAAGAAGAGGGAGCGGCGAAGATTCGTCAGTCCGACAAGTCGACCTCGCTGCATGTCCCGAGCTTCTTCCGCTTCTACGACATCGACGTGCCGGGCATCAAACGCTTTCACTGCTGGTACGACGAAAAAGAGCGGATGGCGATGATCGATATCTCGCGTCCATCGCCGCGTGGACGGCCGGCGGGAACGTAGCGCGGCTTTTCTGAATCGAGCAACAAACAAAAAAGGGCGGCCAGGAGGCCGCCCTTTGTTTTGAAGCTGATGGTGGGGTTAGTGACCAGCGCGGCGGCGCGGCGCTGGCGCAGGAGCTGGCTCAGGTGCTGCGATCGAAAGGACCGTCATATTCTTCGCCGCTTCCGGCGAGACGACGACGTTCGCTGATGCGCCGAATCCGAAGTTCTGGCCGTTGTTCTGGAAGAACTTGGTGATCGACGCGGCAGGGATGTGCGTGCCGTACGCGCTGTTGATCGTCTTGATGTACTGGTTGGCGAAGAGCGTGTAACCGATGTCGCTCAGGTGCGTGCCGTCGTTGCTGAAGATCCCGCCCGAGATGAACGTCTTGGTGAGTGCAACGCCACCGAAGTTGAGGCCACCCACGAAACTATTGAAGAGGCCAGTGATGTCAGCGACCGGAATGTCGCGTGCGCCTGCGGCGGCGACGATTGCGGCGTTGTAGTCGTTGATGCGCTGCACGAAGATGGCCTGTTCGGCCGGCGTGATGTAGCCGGCGTCCGGCAGCGGCTCGCCGGTGTGTGGCAGGGAGCTGAACGGCGGGACGGTCTTGAGTTGCGGCGGAAGTCCGTAGCCCTGCTGAAGAAGAGGGAGGGCGCTGAGGGGAACGATGGAGCCGGCCGGCAGCGGACCGGGAGTACCGTCCGGGAGGATCGTGAACAGCGGAATCGGAGCGCCGTTGACGATGACCGGCGCGAGGCTCGGCGTGATCGCAACAGTCGGCAGAGTCGAAGTCAGGGGAACGGAAAGGAAGTTGTTCGGGAGAGTGCCGACGACCATGCCGGCAGTCGGTGCGCCGGCGGTGAGCTTGTCGAGCATCGCGCCGTACTGCGTTGTGAACGTTGCCAACGGCGTGAGCGTAGCCGGCGAGCCGGCGCTGGCGGCGCCGAGGAAGTCATTGCCGCCGATCCAGATGGCGATGAACGTCGGATGCAGCGCGATGGCCTGATCGACCTCGGTGCCGAGGCCGCGAAGGATGGCCTGGCCGAGTCCGGAGGTTGGCTCCGCGCCGGTGAACAACATCGTCGCGCCGACGGTGTAGCCCGGCACGGCGAGGTCGTTGTACGGGCGGCCGAAACCGGCCATCCGAGGCGCGCCGGAGCCGGGGACGGTCACGAGGCCCGCTCCGTTGTAGACCGACTCGCCGCCCGGCAGGCCGGGATAGGCGATGAGTGGCAACGCGAAGCAGTTGTCGGCCGCGGTCGACGTAGGCGTGCAAAGCGTGAGACCCGCCTGCTGGGCGATGATGGCCGGCCAGCCAAAGACTTGATGATGCTCGTTGAGTGAGCCGGCTTCGAAACCGGCGCCATAACTGTCGCCGATGACAACGAAGCGGGTGAAGTCGGCTTTGCCGCGCGCGGCAAAGCACGGAACAGCGAGGGCCGCGACAGCAGAGATCACCGCGGCGATGCGGGCGAAGCTTCTGATGCGATTCATATGTGTTTCTCCTTTGTGGGTTCGCCGCTTAGAAGCGATAACCGGCGTCGATGCCGATCAGGTTCGCGTTTGTTTTGTAGCTGCCATGGAAGTTGTCGTTCTGCACGATGCCATCCGTGCTGCGGTTCTTGAAGTGCAGAGCCATTTCGGTCAGGTCGAGGATGAACGGACCGCTGTGCCAGCCGATGCCGAACGACGCGCCGATGCGGTCGGAGTCCGGAAGAAGCGGTCCGACGCCCGCGGTCGGCTGCGGGTTCTTGTCGTACAGGCCGCCGAAGCGGACGTCCCAAACGTCGTTGACTTTCTTGTTGGCGCCGAGTCGGTAGGAGTAGGTGTCTTTCCAGTTCTGGGGACTGGTGAAGTTGAGCGCCGTCGTGGTGCCGAAGGTGACGTCGAGTGCCTTGAAGCGGCTCCACGTGGTGTGCGTGAGGTCGGCTTCGAGGTCCCAGTTGTGTCCGAACGCCGAGGTGGCGATGCCGGCTGCCAGGATCGCGGGGAAGTTGATGGAGGTCGCGATCGACTGATCCGGCGGAATCTGCGCGGCCACGACGGCGTCGAGCGGCGTGCCGGTCAGGATCTGGGTGAAGTGGGCCTTGCCCTTGTAGTTGATCGTCGAGTCGGCGCGATAGGACAGCCCGAGGCGCCACGTTGGCGTCGGCTTGAGCAGGATGCCGGCGTTCCAGCCGGTAGTCGTGTCCCAATCGCTGTTCAGGAACGCGTTCGCGGAATCGAAGACGCGGCCGGTCAGCGGATTGAATCCGGCGTTGTTCCGGTTGAGCACGATGTGCGAACGGCGGTATTCGATGCCGGCGCCGATGGCCAGTCGCCCATCAGTGGTCTGCCACGCCACGGCAGGCTCGACCGAGAGCGTCTTGACGTTGGCGTCGCGCGAGACGAAGCGGCCGATCCATGGCTCTGCCCAGTTCGTGCGAAGGCCGAACGGTGTGAAGACGCCTACTCCGAACGTGAGGTTGCTGCCAATCGGCACGATGAGGTAGGCGTTCGGCGGGATGAAGGTGTGCTTCGCGTACTTCCCCGTGGTTCCCACCGTCAACGGGTCGTTCGGGTCGCCGGTGAACTGGTTGTTGAAGCTGATCACCGTTCCTCCGGCAAGGAAGGTGACGTGGCGCTGCTGGGCGATGCCCGCCACGTTATAGAAGATGGCGCTGGGATCGTCCGCGGTTGCCACGAACGCGCCGCCCATTGCTGTTGCCTTTGCTCCCTGTTCGAAGATGCCGAATCCGGAGCCGAACGCGGCGCTGCTGACTGCCAGCACCGCTACCGAAACCAATAGCCCGATTTTGCTGAAAGAACGCAAGCTGGACCTCCTAAGTAAACTCGCTAAGTGACTCGAATTGCGCTGGAAAGTGGATGTCTGAAGAACCGCTCGATCATAGCATAGCGGTTACGGAAGAAAGGGCGGGCGAATTCAGGTGATCAAGTGTGAAGAGTGAAGTGTGAAGAGTGAAGTGTTTCACAGGGTCCTTTTCACTCTTCACACTTTACTCTTCACCCTTCAAAAAGCAGTTCCCGAAGGATCTGGTTGGCGAGGTCAGCATTCGCTTTCCCGCGCGTTTCCTTCATCAGTTGACCGACGAGAAAGCCGAAGAGCTGCTGCTTGCCGGCTCGGTATTGTTCGACCTGCACGGGGTTGCGCTCGATGACGCGCTGCGCGGCTTCGCGGATGACCGCCGGGTCGCTGATCTGCGAGAGCCCTTTGCGCTCGACGATCGCCTCCGGCTCGTCGCCGGTGGCGGACATGTCGTCGAACACTTCTTTCGCCGATTTGCCGCCGATGGCTCCGCTGTCGATGAGACGGATCAATCGCCCGAGCTTGCCCGGTGTAACGCGATACGCCGCAAGATCGAGTTTCTGCTCGTTGAGCACTCGCAGCACTTCGTTGCGCACCCAGTTCGCGGCGCCGCGGGCGTTGCCGCTGCTCTCCACGGTCGCCTCGAAGTAGTCCGCGAGTGGGCGCGACGTCACCAGCGCCTCGGCGTCCTTCCCGCCCAAGCCGAAGTCGCGCTGGTAGCGGTCCGCGCGGACTTGCGGCAGCTCCGGCACCGATCGGGCGATCTCGTCGATCCATGCGCGATCGACGACCAGGGGCAACAGGTCGGGGTCAGGGAAGTAGCGGTAGTCGTGCGCCTCCTCTTTCGATCGCATGGTCCGGGTCTCGCCCGAGGCCGGATCGTAGAGCCGGGTCTCCAGCGTGATCGTGCCGCCCGATTCGAGGATCGCAATCTGCCGGGCGATCTCGAAATCGATGGCGCTTCGCAGGTAGCGGAACGAGTTGAGGTTCTTGATCTCGGCGCGTGTGCCCAGGCCGGCGCCGGGATGGCGAACGGATACGTTGGCGTCGCAGCGCAGCGAGCCTTCCTCCATGTTGCCGTCGCAGACCTCTGTGTACATCAGAATCTGCCGGAGCCTCGTGAGGTAGGCATCGGCCTCCTCGGCCGAGCGAATGTCCGGCTCCGAGACGATCTCGACGAGCGGCGTGCCGGCGCGGTTGAGATCGACGTGCGAGACCTCGCCGTGATGGATCGACTTGCCCGCGTCTTCTTCCATGTGGATGCGCAGGATGCGGACGTTGCCGATGCTGCCGCCGGTGGCGAGCGGCCGGTCAAACTGTGAGATCTGGTAGCCCTTCGGCAGGTCGGGGTAGAAGTAGTTCTTGCGGGCGAACACCGAGCGCTCGTGGATCGTGCAACCCGTGGCGAGGGCGGCGCGGATGGCCAGCTCGACTGCGCGCCGGTTGAGGACAGGAAGCGCACCCGGGTATCCGAGGCAGACGGGACAGACTTGTGTATTCGGCGGAGCGCCGAAAGCCGTGGCGCATGCGCAGAAGATCTTTGTGTCCGTCGAAAGATGTGCGTGCACTTCGAGGCCGATGACGACTTCCCAGGTCATGGGCACGGATTATCTGTCACAAGTGTGACTCGGCGATTGAGCGCTACACGTATACAATCCCATTGGGTTCGAGGTTTTCGAGGTTTATGAAGCGTGCGGCTCTGCTACGCGTCTACCTGCTGGTGGCGATCAGCGCCACTGCTATGGCTATGCTGTGGACACTCAGTACGTCCACCTGGGCCACCGCGCAGACGCTGTTGTTTTACGCGGCGCTGATCGCAATCGCGGCCTGGGTGCGCGTCGACGATGAGGCCAGCGGCTTCGAGGCCGCCGTCGCATTTGCAGCGATTCTCGTTCTGCACGATCCCGCAGTTGCGCTGGTTTCGGTCTTCGCCGGCACGGCGGCGTATCTCATCGTGCGCGATTCCAAACGTGGCACCTTCCGCTTCGAGACGTTGTACGACGCGGCGCAGCTCGCGCTCTCCTACTACGTCGTCGCGGGGCTCTACGCCTCAGCGGTCGCGCGGAACGCGCCGCTGATGGCCAAGGTCTCCGGCTACGTTCTTCTCGTCGTCGGCTATCTCATCGTGCACCTCGCGTTCGTGGCGATCCGGCAAGGGCTCGCCGGCAACGCGGACGCCATCGACGTACGGCGCATCCTCATCGTTCAGGGTCGGATGCTGCTTCTGATGTCGCCGGCTGTCGCCGTCGAGGTGTTGTCGTACGCAGCGTACGGAAAGCTCGGCTTCGCGTTGGCGTTTCTGCCCGTGCTGCTCGTCGCATACTCGATGCGGAACGAGAACGATGCCGTGCGGCAGAACGCCGAACTGACGCGGCGCAATCGCGAGCTGTCGATCCTCACCGAAAGCGCCTCGCAGATTCTGACCGCCGAGGGGGACCAGGAGACGTTGCGGCGCATGGTCGCGCTCCTCGGCCGGCTCGCGAAGCTCAAGGCATGCGCGATCGTGACCTGGGGAGTGAACCCCGACATCCCAGCCACGGTTTACCGGCACGGATTCTGTGATCCGACCGATCAGGACATTCTCGCGTGGGTCGAGTCGGCCGGCTTCGCCGAGTCGGCGCCGAGCCGCGCTTTCGTGTTTCACAACGATCAGCGCCGCTTCCCGCTGTCGGAACGCAACGCCATTCAGGTGCTCATCGGCATTCAGACGGCGGAGGTCATTTACGGCATTCTCGTTTACGAAACAGAGGACCCGTCGATCTTGAAGAGCGGCAGCATGAACCTGCTGACGTTGCTCGTGAATCAGGCCGGCGTTTCGCTGCAGGACCAGCTCCTGCGGCGCGAGATGGTGGAGAAGACGACGCAACTGGAGGCGCAGGCGGCGACCAAGTCGCTGATCCTCGAGGTCGCGAACGGACTCATTGGCTCGTTCGACGTCGACGCCATGCTCACTCGCATCGCGCTGGCGATCGCCAAAGCGCTCGGATTCGAGATCGTCGTCTTCGCGCTGTACGACGCCAAGCGCGAGGAGTACACCCGCCGTGCGCACGCGGGGCTCGATGATGTATGGGAAGAGATGAAGAAGAAGACGGTGTTCGCGGCTGAGATCAAGCCGTTCTTCGCCGAGGAGTTCCGCGTTTCCAACTCGTACTTCGTTTCGCACAAGGCGCTCCAGCAAAGCGAGCATGGGCTTTTCGTCAAACATGATGACGATGACCAGAACCGGCGTCCCGACGAGTGGCACGAGAACGACCTCCTGATCGTGCCTCTACTGAGTGCCGATGAAACGATGGGCTACCTCTCGGTGCGCGATCCGCAGGACAGACGCGTGCCGAACACCGAGACCGTGCAGACGCTCGAGATCTTTGCGCTGCAGGCCGTGACCGCGCTGCGTTCAGCGCGGCAGTACGAAGAGATTCGCCGCCTCACCTTCATCGACGGCCTCACCAGCGCGTACAACCACCGCTATTTTCAGGAAGCGCTGGCGAAAGAGGTCCATCGCCACGCACGCAACGGCCACGAGTTCGCGCTGGCGATGCTTGACATCGACAACTTCAAGCGCATCAACGACACGTTCGGCCACCCGGTCGGCGACGAGATTCTCAAGGGTCTGGTCGACGAGCTGATGACCAACGCGCGCGACACCGACGTGGTGTCGCGATACGGAGGCGAGGAGTTCGCCATCATCTTCGCTGACACGCCGGCGGTCTCGTCGCACGATGCCGCGAACCGCATGCGCGAGCTCGTGGCCAAGCGTGAGTTTGCGATCGCCGCGGCCGGCCGGACGTTGCGCGTGACCGTGAGCATCGGTGTGGCCGTCTATCCGCATGACGGCGCGACGACAACCGATCTCGTGGCCCGCGCGGATGCCGCGCTTTACTTCGCCAAGAAGAACGGCAAGAACCAGGTAGCGATGGCGGGGGAGCTGCCGGTGGAGAGCGCGTCGGCTTAGTTTTCTGAAGCACAGACACTCTTGTCTGTGCTCAGTCATAATCACCGCATGAAGCGAATCGTCCTCCTCACCCTTTTCATCGCATCAACCGCACTCGGTCAGTCTCTCGATCAGATGATCGACCGCGAGATCCCCTCGCTGGTGACGACCTACAAGCAACTCCATGCCGCCCCCGAGCTGTCGATGCAGGAGAAGAACACCTCGGCACTCGTGGCTTCGCGCCTGGGCGAGCTCGGCTACGAAGTCAGCTATCCGGTCGGGAAGTACCTCGAGCCGGGAGCCACGTGCTACGGCATCGTCGCCATCATGAAAAACGGCGCCGGTCCGACCGTGCTCGTGCGGACCGACATGGATGCGCTTCCCGTGTCCGAACAGACCGGACTTCCCTACGCCAGCAGCGTCCGCGCGAAAAGCATGTCCGGCGACGATGTGCCGGTGATGCACGCCTGCGGACACGACATTCACATGACCACCCTCCTCGGCACTGCGAAGATGCTGGCGCAGCTCAAATCGCAATGGCACGGCACGGTGATGCTGATCGGCCAGCCTGCCGAGGAAGTCGTCAAGGGCGCGGACGGAATGCTTCGCGACCATCTCTACGAGCGTTTCCCGAAGCCCGACTTCGCCATCGCCCTGCACGACAACGCCAATATGCCGGCGGGCCAGATCGGCTACACGCCAGGCTACTTCATGGCCAGCGCCGACTCGGTGAACGTCACAATACGAGGCATGGGCGGCCACGGCGCCTCGCCGCAATCGACGAAGGATCCCGTCGTGATGGCCGCGCAGTTCATCAACGCCTTGCAGACGATCGTCAGCCGCGAAGATTCGCCGCTCGATCCGGTCGTGGTCACCGTCGGCTCGATTCACGGCGGTACGAAACGCAACATCATCCCGGATGAAGTGCAACTCCAGATGACCGTGCGAACATACAAGCCCGAAGTGCGCAAGCGCGTGCTGGCATCGATCGAACGGATCGCGCGCGGCATCGCCATGACGGCCGGCGTCCCCGAGGATCGCGCGCCGGTGTTCGAGCTCCTGGCCGGCGAATCAGTCGAGTCGACCTACAACGATCCCGCGCTCACCGAGCGCATCGCCGCCGCAATTTCGAAAGGGATGGGCGCCGCAAACGTCATTCGCATCGATCCGCTGATGGTCAGCGAAGACTTCGGCCACTTCGGCCTCGACCGCAAGATCCCCATCTCCATGATCAACCTCGGCGCCGTCGACCCGGTAACAATCGCCAGCGGCCAGCGCCTTCCGTCCTTGCACTCATCCGGTTTCAAACCCCTTCCTGAGCCGACGTTGCGTGGAGGGATCAAAGCGATGACGTTAGCCGTCCTTGAACTACTTCATTGACGTGTTCGCGTCAACGAAACGGTGTCCGGTATTGCGCCGAAGGCGCAGAAGAGGGTAGCCGGTGGCAAGCGAGAAACGAGCGCCGCCACCGGACTGTCGAGTTCGAGCAGCCGCCCCGGCAGGGGCGGCAGAGCGTTTACCACGGAGCATTCACCACAGGAATCGCGGATCGAATTCGATCTCGTGTTTTTCGAGGAAGGCGCGGTATTCATCCTGAAATGTTTGCCGTCGATGATGCTCCTCCTGTCCTCGGACATATTCACGTACCGAATCGAGATGGGAGCGGCTCACAGTGAAAGCGCCGTACCCTTCTTGCCACGCAAAATGCGGCAATCGCAAGTCGCTGTGGATCCATCGCGATGAATCTCCTTTGAGTGTGCGCAGTACGTCAGCGAGCGTGTGTGTCGCCTTGAGCCCGATGAGGAGATGGACGTGATCCGCGGTACCGCCAACTTCCAATGGCACACCGCCGAGACCGCGCACGACGCCTCCGAGGTACGCGTGAACACGATCGCGAACGTCATCGATGATTGAGGGGACGCGCTCTTTAGTGCTGAAGACCAGGTGATAGTGAAGGCTGAGATGAGTGGAAGGCATTTGCGCTCCTCTGCCGCCCCTGCCGGGGCGGCGCATCTAATCTAATCGCTCGTAATCCGGTGGCGGCGCTCGTTCCTCGCTTGCCACCGGCTACCGTCTTTTCGCGCCTTCGGCGCGTCGATACGAATTGCGCAATTTGCAACGCGGCCGCAGGCCGCAACCAACCGACAACCGACAACGCGCGGCCCGCCAGGGCCGCGCAATTACCGAAGCCCCTCCGCCATCTTCAACACCTCGCTCTCCATCTCCGCTCCGAATTCTGCTTTGATCTCGCAGATCCAGCCGTAGAGGAGTTGGTTGAGGATGTTGTGGATGACGGTGGGGTAGTCGCGGGAGCCGGAGGCGATCACGTTGTTGAGTAATTGATCGAAATCGATTCGCGCTTCGTTCACGAGATTCATGCCGGACAAGTACGGCGTCGTTTCGGACGAAAGGTGGACGACGACGCGGTCCATGAAGTCGTAGATGTGGTCGCCGATCTTCTGAAAGACGAGGCTGAAGATCGCCTCGTACATCCGGTTGTAGCGCTCGACGACCCCTTCCAGTTCGTACTCGGTCTCCGCCGCGGCGCGCTGCTCCGTGACCATCTCCCCTTGCGTTTCTGAAACGAGATTCACGCTTAGGAGTGCCCAGAGCGTGCGGCAGGTTACGAAGTTCGAGAGGTAGCTGTGCGCGCAGACTTCTTCGACCCTTCCGGGCTCGGTGAGAAGGCTAAGAACGTGGCTCTCCTCATCCGTAAGCTCCAGCGAGTACGTGCGCATGTCGGCGTCGGGAACCGGTTGCAGGATGCGGTCGAGACGCCCGAGGCCGCGCGTGATCAGGGACCAGTACTCGATGCTCTGCACGCCGTCGAGGATGAGCCGTTCCGTGTTGAGTTGCAGCGAGATGATCTCGGACGGGAGCTCGCTGGTGAACTCGATCGTGTAGCTGCCGGTGCGGTAGGGGATGGCATTGAGGACGATCGCGCTGGCCTGCCGCTCCAGTGCGCGCAGCAACTCTTCCGGTTGCAGGTAGCCGAGGTCGCAGAGAAGGGTGCCGATGCGGCGGGCCACCACCAGGCGCTCCATGGCCTGGTTGTATTGATGAAGCGTCAGCTCGCCGCCGCGCAGCAGCACTTCGCCGAGGGCCATGTCGGGATCGGAGCTGGAGGCGAAAATGATCTTCCCTTCCTTGAAGTAGATGACGTCATTGCGGCCGATCGCCTCGAGCGACACGATGCCGGTCTCGCCGCTGCGAAGGAGCGAGCGGAAGAGATCGGGAACCGTTGTCTCGGCAAGCGTTCCCTGAATACTGAGACTGTCTTCGGACATCGCGAAATAGTAGCGCGGCTGCCGGAACGGTGACGCATCATGTAAAATAACCACTCGAAATGCGCTCCATCGTCTCCCTTCTCATCACAACGTTTCTCGCCACGCAGCTCACGGCCGCGAGCCTGCCCACGCAGCCGAACGATTCCGAGTGGGGTTTGCTCAGCACCGAGTATCTGCGTCTCGACGCCCTTCGAAAAGCACAGCCGTTGCCGCCTGCCAATGCATCGCGCAAGCAGATGCTGGAGCTGGTGCTCGACAATCAGAAGAAGCTCGAGCCGGTCTACATCCCATTTCTCGACCGCGTGAAGGAGTACTTCGACCGCACCCACGATCCCCGCGCCGGGCAGGTGCTCGCGCGCGAGAAGATCATCATGGGCGACGAGTACATGCAGTACCTCTCGCGCTACGACAAAGCGCTCGAGCTCTACAAGGCTGCGGTCGATCTCGATCCGTCAAGCGCCGACGCCAAACAACGCGTCGCGCTCGCGGAGCAGAGGCGCTTCGTCTCGATGACCGCGTTCGCGAACGTGAAGAACGGCATGAAGGAAGACACCGTACGCGGCCTGGTCGGTCTCCCGCGCGAAGACTGGATCAAGCAGGTCGTGCAGAACGGACGGTCCTATTCGGTCTGGATTTATCCGAAGGAAGACGGTGGCGCTTCGGCGGTCTACTTTGACAACGGCGTTGTTTATCACACAAACTGGAACGCTGCGGCGCCTCCTGCGGCGCAGGCTCAGACAAAGTAACGGGAGGGTGTGCAATGGTGTCTGACGAAGTCCTGATGGACGATTCATCCCACTACGAAGTGTCACTGACGGCAGGACAGGCGTTCATCGCCTTCGTGCTGTTGCTTCTATCGCTCGCGGCCACGTTCGCCTTCGGACTGATGATCGGCCGCGGCCAGGCGGACGAGCGGCTCGTCGTCCGCAAAGAGCCAACCGTCGTCAACGAGGGGAGCGTCATCGCCGCGAAGAAGAATCCCGGCAAGCTCGTCGACCTCGGCATCGGCAACGATGACTTCAAAGCGCCTCCGCCGGCGGCCCCGGCGATGATGACGGAGACGGCGCCGCCAGCCGCGATCACGGAAGCGCAAGTCGTGCCGCTCACCGAAAGCGCGCCGTCGCCGTCGACGACGACCGCGATTGTCGCGGAGGCGCCAAAGCCGGTTGCGACGGCTCCCGTGGCGAAGGCTCCGGTTGTGAAACCAACAGCGGCCGCGACAAGTGGTCCGGTCTACGCGCAACTTCTCGTCACCAGCGATCAGAAGACGGCAGATGCGCTGGCCGCGAAACTGATCGATCACGGCTTCATGACCTCGTACGTCGAGCGCTCGATCAGCGAGAAGGGCACGACATTCAAAGTGCGCGTAAAGTTCTCCTCGGAGACCGAAGCCCGATCGAATGAGGCGAAGCTCAAAGAGTTCTCGAAAGACGTTTGGTTCGTGAAGTAGCGACTGCGAAAGGGATCGAGCGAGCGCTTCATGCGGGGCGCGACCCGATCGTCGCCTCGCACCAGCTCCGATTTTTCAAATGCGGTCCCGGCGAGTACGGGGAAGGCGACGCATTCCTCGGCGTCATGGTTCCGCCGCTTCGCGCGCTGTCGAAGAAATACAAGTCGATTGAGTTGGCCGAGGCGGTGGCTCTGCTGCAATCGAAGTGGCATGAGGTGCGTCTGCTGGCGCTGATGATTCTCGTCCACCAGTACGAGCGCGGCGATGAGCCCGAGCGAGAAGCGATTTATCGTGCGTATCTCGCCAACACGAATCGCATCAACAACTGGGACCTCGTCGATGTCTCCGCGCACAAGATCGTAGGCGCCCATCTGCGCGAGCGAGACCGCGCGCCACTGCTCGCGCTGGCGAAGTCGGAATCGCTATGGGCGCGCCGCATCGCCATCATCGCCACGCTCGACTTCATCCGCCACGATGATTTTCGCGACACGCTGCGCATCGCCGAGGTTCTTCTTACCGATCGTCGCGACCTGATCCACAAAGCCGCGGGGTGGATGCTGCGCGAGGTCGGCAAGCGCGATCAGGCCACGCTGGAACGCTTCCTGCGCAAGCACTCGCGAGTCATGCCGCGCACGATGCTGCGCTACGCGATCGAACGTTTTCCGCCGGAATTGCGGGCGAAGTACATGGCGAGGTAGAGCGCGAGCGCTACGATCCTCGCTGTCATCCTGAGCGAGGGGAACGGCACGCGTGCCGATGAGGAGCGAATGACCCCGTCTGTCATTCCGAGAGGGCGGGGCGGCGGGTGGGC
>OLLN01000460.1_pt1 | contig 31837 bp, 18 predicted proteins | sample 1604281 | NCBI WGS metagenome assembly OLLN01 (sample SAMEA104055716, study PRJEB20765) | soil metagenome | biome: Arctic tundra; feature: Polygonal ground; material: soil | place: USA | collected 2011-09 | depth 0-0.5 m | reverse complement strand
ATCGCCGACATCATGCGCCGCCTCGCCGCCGCGCGCGTGACACCGGCCCCCGTTCTGCCGCCCCAACCGCCGGCCTCCGAAACGTAGTTCGCGGCGTCTAGCGCGAGCTGCGAGTGCGTCGAAGAATTACCCGACCGCCCCACCGTTCGTCCTTACAACCTCGCGATAAAACTTCGCGCTCTCTTTCAACGTCCGTTTGAGCGTGGCGAAGTCGACGTGGACGATGCCGAAGCGTTTCGTGTAGCCGTGGCTCCATTCCAGGTTGTCGAGGAGCGACCAGACGAAGTAGCCGCGGACGTCGGCGCCCTGTTCGATGGCGCGGTGGACTGAGAGGATGTGCTCGCGCAGGTAGTGGATACGTAGCGGATCGTTGACTGTGCCGTCGATGGCGGTTGGAGGATCATAGAACGCGGCGCCGTTTTCGGTGATGTAAATCGGAATCGGTCCATATTGCTCTTTGAACCAGAGCAGGACGGCGGTGAGGGCGGGGGGATAGACCTCCCAGCCGGTCTCGGTGTAGATCGCGCCGGGCTGGCGGACACGCGTGGCGCGCTCGATTGGATTGGTCGGATCGGCCTTCGTCACCGCGCGTAAGTAGTAGTTGATCCCAACGAAGTCGAGCGGTTGTTTGATGAGATCGAAGTCGGCGGCGGGAAAATCCGGCCACGCCGTGCCGAACATCTCCTTCATCTCCGCGGGGTAGGCGCCTTTGAAAACAGGATCGAGATACTGCCGGTTCATGTACGCATCCGCGCGGCGATTCGCGGCCAGGTCTTCCTCGCTTTGCGAGAACGGATACTTCGGTTCGAGGTTCACTACCAGCCCGACCTGATGTTTTCCTTCTGAGCGATACACCTGCACCGCGCGGCCATGCGCGCGCAAAAGGTTGTGCGTCGCGATCGGTGCTTCGAACAGGTTGCGGTGTCCCGGAGCGAGCGTGCCATGCAGGTAGCCACCGTCGGTGACGACCCATGGCTCATTGAGCGTGGCCCACCACTCCACCGTATCGTCGAGAGCTTTATACGCGACGGACGCGTACTCGGCGAACCACTCGGCGACGTCGCGATTGAGCCAGCCGCCGCGATCGTCGAGCGCCGCCGGCAGGTCCCAGTGATAGAGCGTGGCCATAGGCCGAATGCCGGCTTCACGCAGTGCATCGACAAGGCGCCGGTAGAAATCCAGACCTTTTTGATTCACCCGACCTATGCCTTCGGGTAAAACGCGGCTCCAGGAAATGCTGAAGCGGTATGCCTGCATGCCGAGGTCGCGCATGATGGCGATGTCTTCGGGATAGCGGTGGTAGTGATCGCAGGCAATGTCTCCCGTGTCGCCGTTGGTCATCAGGCCGGGAGTGTGGCTGAAGCGGTCCCAAATGCTAGGTCCGGCACCGTCATCCTGCGATGCGCCCTCGATCTGATACGCCGCCGTCGCGGTGCCCCAGACGAATCCGGGGGGGAAGCGGACATCGCTCATCGACTCATTCTCCTCATTGACAGCCACGCGAATTGTGAGTAGCGTACCGCAAAATGTAAACGTTTACACAGATCGCACTTTCCGTTGCCTGAGATTCGAAAAGACCGTAATTCCCGACCCCCCAGCCGACTGATCGACGAGCACCCATCCATCGACGAATCGCAATCCACTACTCATGCCGATTCCACGGGACGCGCGAAAAACCAGACGCCGCAGTAACGCGGCGGCGGCGACGATCCATGATGTCGCGGCGCGCGCCGGCGTATCGGTGGCGACCGTCTCACGAGTCCTGAATGGCATTGCCGTCGTTCGCGAAGAGACATCCCGCGACGTCCGCGCGGCGGCCAAGTTTCTGCGCTATGTTCCGAACGTTGCTGCGCGGTCGCTGAGCATTCGCCGCAGCCAGACCATCGGCATCGTTCTTCCCGACGTGCACGGCGAGTTCTTCTCGGAAGTGATTCGCGGAATCGATCTGGCCGCACGTCGCGAGGGGTACCACATCCTCGTTTCCGGTTCGCACAGCGATCCCGGCGAAATGCTGGAAGTCGTCGAGACGATGCGCGGCCGCGTCGACGGGCTGATGATCATGGCTCCCGACGTGACTCTTGCCCCGATCGAAGAACTGAGGGCCCGCAAGTTGCCAGTCGTCCTACTCAACGCCGCGGCCGGAACCGGCGACGCCATCACCATCGACAACTTCGGCGGCGCGCGCGCCGTCATGCGTCACCTGCACGAGCTCGGGCACACTCGCGTCGCGTTCGTCTGCGGGCCGTTGCACAATGCCGACGCGCGCGAGCGGTTGCGCGGCTACCGGCACGCCATGCGCGGGCTGGAGACGGCAGCGTTGCGCGCGCTGGAGTTCCAGGGTTCGTTCACAGAGGAGTCGGGATTCGCGGCGGGGCAGAAGATTGCGGCGACGTTGCCGCGCCCGACCGCGGTCTTCGCTGCCAACGACTCGATGGCGGTCGGCGCTCTGGCCGCCTTTGCCGCCGCGGGTATCCGCGTCCCGGAATCGATGAGCGTCGTCGGATTCGACGACATTCCGATTGCGCGGTACGTTGCGCCGCCACTGACGACGATACGCGTCGACATCGCGGAACTGGGCCGCCGCGCGTTTGCTCTTCTGCTCGACATCATCATCAATCCCGCCGCACACACGGCGCGGCGCGAGCGCGTGGCCACGACGCTCGTGGTACGCGGATCGTGCGCGGCGGCAAAAAGTGCATCCACGAGACAGACGCGGCCGCATCGTGCGGCCCGTGTTCCAGGAAGTGGCCGAGAAAAAGGAGAGGTGTTATGAGGCGAACCTTTAGTTTCATAGTTGGAGTGGCTCTGCTCATGGCCGCGATCGCATTGCCGGCTGCCGCACAGTTGACGACGGCCACGATCCGCGGAAAAGTGACCAACGCGAACGGAACGGCGTTACCTGCCGCGGAGATCGATGCGGTCAACACCGCAAGCGGCTTCGTGAAGACCGTGCAGTCGGCACCGGACGGCTCGTTCACGATGGCTGGCATCAACCCCGGCGAATACAACCTGGTGATTTCCGCTCCCGGTTTTCAGCCGCGCAATGAGACGGTACGTGTTCTTCTCGGGCAGAACATCGAGATGAACTTCGTGATGTCTGCCGAGGCGTCCATGAACCAGACCATCACGGTGGTCGGCAATCAGCTCGTGGAGACGCGGACGTCCGAAGCGGCAACGAATGTGTCGCCGCAACAGATGGAGAACCTGCCGCAACCCGACCGCAACTTCCTCAACTTCGCCCAGCTCGCACCGGGAATCCGTATGTCGACGGACCCGCTGCGGAAGACGATCGCGGGTGATGCTCAGCCGGCGGAGCAGACGAACGTCTTCATCGACGGTGTCAGCCAGAAGAACGATGTGCTGCAGGGCGGCCTGGTCGGGCAGGATTCCAGCCGCGGCAATCCATTCCCGCAGAACGCCGTGCAGGAGTTCCGGGTCATTACCCAGAACTTCGCCGCCGAGTATGACCATGCCTCCAGCGCCATCATTACCGCGGTGACCAAATCGGGCGGCAATGATCTCGCAGGCAGCGTCTTCGACTACTATCAGCCGAAAGGGTGGGTGGCGCCGACGGCGAAGGGCTTTCAGTTCTCGACGCTATCGACGAATGCGTCGTACCACCGCTCCCAGCCCGGCCTCAGCCTCGGCGGGCCAATCGTCAAGGATAAGCTCAACTTCTTCTTCTCCTATGAGGGCGTCGACGAGAACGCCACGTATATCGTGGTCCCGCTCAACACGCCGATGGACCCTCAGCCGGGTGGCTCGTTCGGAGGCCCATTCAAATCAAACCTCGCCTTCGGAAAGGTGAGCTGGCAGCCGGACAAGAATCAGAATATCGACATCTCCGGGAACTATCGGCGCGAGCACGAGACCCGCGACTTCGGCGGTACGACGTCGTTTCAATCGGGCACTGATCTGAAAAACTGGGTCTATGGCACGACGCTGCGAGACCAGTGGAACAATGCCAACGTACTCAATCAAGCGACCTTGAGCTGGCAGGACTACGGCTGGAATCCGACGCCGCTCAATCCGAACGTGGTCGGCCTCAATTACTTTGGACTGGGCCGCGTCGGCGGCAACAGCACGACACAGAACTTCGATCAGCGCCGCATCGAGTTGCGCGATAACTTCAACTTCGCGCCGATGCAGTGGCACGGCGAACACGCCTTCCAGATCGGCGGCAACTTCGACAAGATGCACTACAACATCAACAAGAGCCTGAATGGCAACCCGGAGTTCGACTTCAACGTCGATCCTGCAAACGGCCTGACGTTCGCGCAGCCTTTCCAGGCGGTGTTCGGCTTCGGTAATCCGATCCTCAGGGTCAACAACAATGAGTACGGTATCTACGGCCAGGACAACTGGACCGTGAACAAGAACCTCTCCGTAACGGCCGGGCTGCGGTGGGACTACGAGTCCCATATGCTCGACGATAGCTACGTGACGCCGGCGAACATCGTGGCCGCTCTGACCGGGAAGATCGATCCGAGCTATTTCTCCAACGGCAGCCAGCGCAAGCCGTCCAAGGACGAGTTCCAGCCGCGTCTCGGTTTCACCTATGACGTGACCGGCCAGAACAAGACAATCGTATTCGGCGGCTTCGGGAAGTACTACGACCGGCTCTTCCTTAACGCCACGCTCGACGAGCGCTATCGGCTGCAGTACCCGGTCTACAACATCCAGTTCTCGCCGACCGGCGCGCCGCGCAATGGCGGAGCGACCATCAAGTGGGATCCGTCGTACCTAAGCGTGGCCGGCCTCAATGCTCTCATCGCCTCGGGCCAGGCTCATCCGGAAGTCTATCTCCTCAACAACAATACAAAGGTGCCGTACTCCAATATGTTCAACCTGGGTATCCGTCAGGTGTTCGGCCCCTGGCTCGGCTCGGTCAGTTATAACGGCGTCCGCGGATATCATGGATTTACCTGGCTGTCTGCCGCGCCAGACGGCCTTTGCTGCGCCGCGCTGGTGCCGGGCTTCGGCAACGTCATCAAGTCTGATCCGGAAGGAAAGCGCTACTGGTACAACGCCTTCGAAGCGAAACTGGACAAGCCGTTCAGCAAACAGTCTCGCTGGGGCGCAACATTTGCGTGGACTCACGGCCGCGCGCAGCAGACCGGCAACGATCTCTTCAGCCTCGATTTCCCGTCCGCAGCGGCATACGGCAAGCATGATGTGCCAGGCTCGGAGCGCGACCGTATTACGGCCACCGGAATTTTCGGTTTGCCGTGGGATGTGCAGCTCAGCGCCATTGCATCATTCGGTTCGGGTCAGTACACCAACGTTCTCGACTTCACACAGGGATTCAGCCTCGCCAACCGCGAAGCGACGCATCCGTTCTCGACATCGATCACGCCGCCGAAGAGCGGCGGATTCGCAGACCGGAATGTTGACCTGAAAGGGGAGAAGGACTTCACCTCATTCGGCCGGACCTCGGTCGGGATCATTGGCGGCGTGTACAACGCCTTCAACTGGACGAGCTACGGCTGCCTCAACAGCTTCCTTGGACCGGGAGACACGCCAGCTACAGCGCACCTCGGCACCCCGACCTGCGTCATCCGTCTTGGACGGCGCGAGGAAGTGGGACTGAAAGTTAGTTTCTGATGATCAGCATTGGAGCGCTGGCGTCCTCGCCGGCTGGCTCGGCGGCGTCCCGCCGCCAGCGCTCCATCGTGTTTCTGCTCTGCTTCCTGCTCGCCTCGTGCGCGAACGCGCCTGTACGACAGCGAGCAGTTGTGCCGACGCCGTCGGACACAGCCCTTCTCGATGACGTCGAGAAGCGCAGCTTTCACTTCTTCTGGGATCTGGCCGATCCGAGCACGCAGTTGATTCCGGATCGCTGGCCGACACCGTCGTTTTCGAGTATTGCCGCGGTTGGATTCGGTCTCACTGCTTACGGCATTGGCGCCGAGCGCGGTTACGTCACGCGTGAGGCGGCCGCGCAGCGGACGCTGGCGACGCTGCGATCGCTGCTGGCGATGAAACAAGGTCCGGAACCGCAGGGCGTGTCCGGATTTCACGGCTTCTACTACCACTTCCTCGACATGAAGACCGGCGAGCGGTTTTTGCCGGATGACGGCGGTCACATCGAGCTGTCGACCATCGATACGACGTTGCTCGTCGCTGGCGCTCTCTTTGCGCAATCGTATTTCGATCGCGATGATCCTGCCGAGGCGGAGATTCGCAGTGCGGCGGAGACGTTGTATGAGCGGGTGGAGTGGACGTGGGAGGAAGTGCGGCCGCATGCGGTCAGCATGGGCTGGACTCCGGAGAGCGGATTCCACACCTACGACTGGCGCGGCTACAACGAGGCGATGATCCTCGTCATCCTCGCGCTGGGCTCGCCGACGCATCCGGTCGAGCCGTCAGCGTGGACGACGTATCACTCGACGGATGTCTGGGGCTCGCCGAATAGCCAGCCGTTCATTCAGTTTGCACCGCTCTTCGGACATCAGTACACCGAGGTGTGGATTGATTTTCGAGGAATCAGCGAGCCGGTGATTGCCGCAAAAGGAATTGACTGGTTCGAGAACTCGCGCCGCGCGTCAGTGGCGCAGCATTCGTATGCGCTCGCAAACCCTGACGGCTGGCGCGACTATGGCGACCGCATCTGGGGTCTTTCCGCGTGCGATGGTCCAATGGATGCGACAGTCACAATCGACGGCAAGGCGCGCAAGTTTCAGTCGTACACGGCCCGCGGCGTCGCCGAGAACGACATTCGCGACGATGGCACGATCGCGCCGACGGCAGCAGCGTCGTCAATCGTCTTTACGCCGGAGCTTTCGATTCCGGCGATCCGGGAGATGTCGACACGCTACGGATCGAATCTCTACGCCCAATACGGTTTTCTCGACGCTTTCAATCCGACGTTGCGAACGAGCGAGAAGCTGAAGCACGGCCGTGTCGATCCCGCCCAGGGCTGGTTCGACGTCGACTACCTCGGCATCGACGAAGGTCCGATCGTCGCGATGATCGAGAACTATCGTAGCGAGCTGGTATGGAAGACGATGCGGAAGAACCAGCATGTCATTCGCGGATTACAACGCGCGGGGTTTACGGGCGGATGGTTGGGAAAATGATGAAGAGTGAAGTTTGAAGAGTGAGGTAATGCCGCCTCCAACACGCTGTCATCCTGAGCCGCCGAAGGACACGAAGTGCCGGAGGACGGTCGAAGGACCCCCCGCCCATGTGCAGGCAGGGAGGGGGTCCTTCGCCGTCCTCCGGCACTTCGTGTCCTCCGGCAGTCTCAGGATGACAGCGTTTGTTCTGCCGCTGCTCGTGTTCCTCGCTTGCTCGTCGCAGACCTCCGACCACCGCGAGCGCCTCGAGTTCTGGGCCCTCGGCAGCGAAGGGGAGGCTGTGGCCAGCTTCATCCCGGAGTTCGAGCGGCGCAATCCGGACATCCATGTCGTCGTGCAACAGATCCCGTGGTCTGCCGCGCACGAGAAGCTCGTCACTGCGTTTGTCGGCGAGGCGATGCCGGACATCTCGCAGATGGGCAACACCTGGATGCCTGAGTTTGTCGCCCTCAATGCCCTCGATGACCTCGGGCCGTTTGTCGCAGCATCGCCAGTCGTGAAACAGGCCGACTATTTTCCCGGAATCTGGGCAACGAATGTCGTCGGCTCGACGCTGTACGGAATCCCGTGGTACGTGGACACACGCGTGCTCTTTTATCGCAGCGATATTCTGGCCGCGGTTGGATTCCCGCACGGTCCGCGCACATGGGCGGAGTGGCGTGAGGCGATGCAGCGGATTCACGATCAGAAAAAGTGCCGTTGGGCGATTCTTCTGCCGACGAACGAGTACGAGCCGATCACGATGCTTGCGCTCTCGAACCACGCCACGCTGCTGACGGCGGACGGAACGCGCGGCGCGTTCTCGCAACCATCCTTCGCCGGCGCCTTCGCGTTCTACGTCGATATCTTTCGCAAGGGATGGGCGCCTGCTGTCAGCAACAGTGAGATCGCGAATCTCTATCAGCAGTTTGCACAGGGCGATTTCGCCATGTACATCACCGGCCCATGGAACGTCGGCGAATTCCGCAAGCGCCTGCCGCCGGAGATGCAGGATAAGTGGGCGACCGCGCCGCTTCCGGCGAGCGATGCCAGCGAGCCGATGGGAATCTCCATGGCCGGCGGTGGCAGTCTCGTCGTGTTCCGAGCCTCGCAGCACAAAGTGGCCGCGCGGAAACTGATCGATTTTCTCTCCGAGCCCGCCCAGCAAGTGCGCTTCTACGAACTGGTCGGCGATCTGCCGGCGCGGCGCACGGCCTGGCAATCGCCGCTGCTCGCAAACGACAAGCATTTCCCCGCCTTCCGCGCGCAGCTCGAGCGTGTCGCGCCGATCCCGAAGGTGCCGGAGTGGGAGCAGATCGCCACCGCGATCTACGACCGAGGGGAGGCGGCGGCGCGGGGGACGGTGGCGCCGGCGGTCGCGCTTCGTCAGCTTGATGCTCGTGCGGACGAGTTGCTGGAGAAGCGGAGGTGGATGCTGGCGCAATCGCGGTTGCGGGGTGCAGCGGTCGCGCAGTCTCGCGGCGGAGGGTCTCGATGAAGACCACCGAAGCCCGGGCTGCGCTTCTTTTTCTGGCACCGGCCATCGTGCTGCTGTCGGTGTTTTTCTTTGCGCCGGTCATTGCGGGATTCGCGCTCAGTGTCACAGACTTCGACCTTTATTCGATCGGCGACATCCACAATCTTCGTTTCATTGCGCTGCGCAACTACCGGGATCTTCTCGGGAACCCGATTTTCTGGACTGCCTTTGCGAACACGCTCTACTTCGCGCTCGTCGGCGGGCCGCTGACGGTGGCGGTTTCGCTCGTGGCTGCGTTGCTCGTGAACGCGAAGCTCACGCGCTGGAAGGCGCTCTTTCGCACGATTTACTTTGCGCCGGTCGTCACGACGCTCGTCGCGGTCTCGGTCGTCTTCAAGTACCTCTACCATCCGCGCTTCGGCATCATCAATCTCGCCCTCGGCGCGCTGCATCTGCCGCAGCCGGACTGGCTCGGCGATCCTCACTGGGCCATGCCTGCGATCATTCTGCTCGGCGTCTGGAAAGGCTTCGGCTACACGATGATCATCTTCATCGCCGGGCTTCAGAACGTTCCTGAGGAGTTGTACGAAGCGGCGCGGTTGGATGGGGCAGGCATGTGGCGGCAGTTCCGGCACGTCACGCTGCCGATGCTCGGACCGACGTTCCTCTTCGTCGGTGTCGTCGTGGCCATCGGGCAACTGCAGATTTTCGCCGAGCCGTATGTCATGACCAAGGGCGGTCCGCTCAACAAGACGCTGACGATCGTCATGATGATGTACGAGCAAGGCTTCAAATTCTGGCGGATGGGATATGCCGCGGCGGTGGCATTCGTGCTCTTCCTCATCATCGGCGCGGCCACGCTGGTGCAGATGCGGTTGCGGGAGAAGCAATGAGCCGGCGGAGCGAATCGCTGCTTCTCCACTCCGTGTTGATCGCGGGCGGCTTCCTGACTCTTTTTCCCCTGCTGTGGATGCTCTCGGCGTCGTTCATGTCGAATGGGGAATCGACCACGTTTCCGCCGCACCTTGTGCCGCACGCGGCCACGCTCGATCAGTACCGGCAACTCTTTCTGCGGCTCAACATCGGCCGCGCGTTTCTGAGTAGCGCCATCGTTGCCGTGACGGTCACCATCTCGTCGGTTCTCTTCGGATCGATGGCCGGCTACGCCTTCGCCAAACTCCGCTTCGGTGGCCGCGACCGCATGTTCGGTCTTCTCCTCACCGCCATCATCGTGCCGCCACAGGTGGGGATGCTGCCGCTCTTTCTGCTGATGAAGACGCTGCACCTCGTCAACACCTACTGGGGCGTGATCATCCCGTCGATGGTCACCGTCTTCGGCATTTTCCTCATCCGCCAGTTCATGCTCGCCGTGCCGCAGGAATTGCTGGAGGCGGCCCGCATCGACGGCGCCAGCGAATGGCGCATCTACTGGTCGGTGGTCATGCCCCTGGCGCGGCCGATTCTGGCGACGCTGGCCACGTTCATGTTCATGTCGACCTGGAACGACTTCATGTGGCCGCTGATCATCCTCTCCAACCAGTCGCACCACACGCTCCCGGTCGCATTGGCCAACCTTCTCGGCGAGCACGTGCTGGACGTCGAGCTGATGATGGCCGGATCGGTGGTCACCGTCCTGCCGGTGCTCATCCTCTTCCTCGTCCTGCAGCGGTACTACATCGCCGGGTTGATGGTTGGCAGCGTGAAGGGGTAGCAGGAGATATTTTCAGTGACGACCGCGACCATAAATGGTGACAAGTCTCAGGTTATTCGGCATAATCCAAACGTTCAGAAGAGAAGAGAGCGACAGATCGGCCTGACGGCGCTCCGGACGCAGTACCAGTCACGGCTTCCGCGCTGTGGAAGGACTATCTCGCCGCAGGAGCCAATCATGGTCAATGAATCTGCCGTTGAGGGATGCCCGCGAACCTCCAGCCTGCAGTGGGGCCGGATTGCGATGATCACCGCCGCGATGACGGTGGCGATCGTCGCCCTTTTGGGAGGCGTGGCGGCAGCCGGAACGTTCTGTGCGCCCAGTTCCTATGCGGTGATCTCCAGCGCCCCTCCCGCGTCGGCGAATTGGACCCAGACTTCGGGTCTCTGGAACCCATCGGGCGGGTACCCTGGTTGTGCCGTGGGCGACAGCGCCTCGGATACGAATGCTTCACCTACGACCATCACTCTCGACACCACAAGCAGCAACGTCAACATCACCATCAACACGCTCAATCTTGCTTGTAACGGTTGCGTGGTGGAGGTCGGCTCCGGCACGTCATTGACGCTTTCCGGTCCCGGCGCGAGCATCATTGGGAATGGCGCAACTCTCAGGATCAACGGCGGCACGCTGAACGTGAATGCGCCGCTCACGTTGCAGAGCGGTGCCAGACTCGAATTGATCGATGCAGTCGTGGCCGGGAGCGACACGATCACGAGCTCGGGGACGGTGGAAACAACGGGCGGAACGTCGAGCTCGATCCACAATGCTCTGAACACCACTTCCACCGGCAGCGTATTAGCTACCAACGGCACTCTCATTCTTTACGGCGGCGGTAACGGAGACGGGCCCTACACGATCAACACCGGAGCCACGATCAATCTAAACCTCGGTACGTACACCATGACGCCGAACGGCGTCATCTCGGGCGGAGGGCAGCTCGAGCTGACCGGCGCGTCGCTCACGATCGGCGGCGTCACTACGCCCGCGATTTTCACGCTCACTGCGGGAACCCTGGATGGACCGGGCTTCCTCTCCATCGGCAAGACGTTCTACTGGGATGGCGGCACAATCGCAGGAAGCGGCGGCGCCGAGCTTGCCGGTAACGGAACCGGCGTCCTCTCTGGAGTTTCCGGGCCGATGACTCTGACCGATCGAGTCTTCAACAACTACGGGTTCATTGCCTATGCGGTCGATCCGCTCTCTGGCAATTCGCCGCTGACTCTGACCGGAAGCGCACAGTTCAATACGTACGGTGCCACCGACATCAACGCGGACGGCTCAATCTTCGGTTCATCGACGACCAACATCGGCGTGTTCCAGTCGGGCCAGTTCGTGAAGGACACAAGCAACGGTACCTCGACCATCGCCGCGCCGATGAAGAACGATGCCTTTGTCGCGTCATACTCTGGAACGCTCGTAATCGCCGGCAGCGGCACGCATACCGGCACCTTCTACCCCGACACCGGTGCCACGATCGCGTTCGGTGCATCGAGCACGTCGATCAACGGCGGTTCGATTTATGGCCCCGGCAACATCGCCTTCCGCTCGGGGAGCGGCACGGAGATCGGCGGCTACTACTCCATCGGCGGCCAGACCTCGATTGCCAACGCAGCCGTGACGTTCGATTCCGCTGCATTCACTCAGGATTTTCTGTTCAACGACGCCGGAACGCTCACGTTAGGTGATTATTTTGAAATGGCAGGAACGGGAACATGGTCGGCGGGGACGATCACTTCCAACGGTCAGACGTTCTATGTAGACCCCGGCGCGTCGCTGACGATCATTACGGACGCTGTAACCACCTTGCAGTCGACCACCATCGAGAACGATGGGGGAACCATCTACTACACGGACCCCGGCCCGAGCTCCAAACATTCTCCGATTCGTCCACTTACGGTCAGCTCCGGATATCTCGAGCTGAAGGACGGCGCTGCAATCTTCAACGACGGCACATTCCACATCCAGACGGACGCGCAGATTGCCAGCATCGTTTCCACTACCATTACCGGCGCTCCTGTCGATCTCAAGACAAAACCGGTTTCCGGGCGGTCGCGCGCAGTGACGAAGACTCGCAGCGGACGCGTGCTCACGCACCGCGCCCGCACAACGGATTTTCACCCGAAGGCGGCGGGTGGTAGTCCCAATGAGATCGACAACACAGTCACGATGGATAAGACGGGACCTAGCGGCACGACCGATTTCGGTCCCGAGTTTTCCAATGAAGGCGCCGTCTATGCTCTGAATGGCGTACTCCACTTCCTCGGCTCTTACGATCAGGAAAACAGCTCTGGCCCTCCGCCCAGCTCAACCACGCTCGGTCCCGGCAGCATCCAGGTAGGAACGCTCGACCTGAATGGCGGCATCCTCGACGGCATCGGAACGCTCACAGGGAATCTGAACAACAGCGGCGGCACGGTATCTCCGGCCGGCTCGTCGAACACCGGCACTATCTCCGTCACTGGAAACTTCACACAGGGCGCAAGCGGGACGCTCAATATTGAGATTGCCTCGTCGGGTTATGACATTCTCGCGGTGGGCGGCCCTGGGCCGATCACGCCGAATGGTACCCTCAAGGTGACGCTCCTCGGGGGCTATCAGCCGGCGAATAACGCAACCTTTACTCCATTTACATTCACGCCCCCAGTAAGTGGCGATTTTTCGACGCCGGACTTTCCAACATGGGCCTCGGGTCACGGATCGTTCGTCAAGAGTTATGTCACTGGTACTGGACTCGTGCTTACTGCCGTTGTCACGCCGTCGGCTGACCTCGACGCCAGCACGCTCAGCGGACCCTTGAACGTCGATGCAGGCACCGCGTTGAGCTACACGATCAAAGTCGGGCAGAACGGTCCCGACTCGATCAGCGGCGCCGTCACCGTCGTTGACACGCTTCCCGCCGGAGTGACCGGCGCCAGCGGATCGGGCACGAACTGGACCTGCGGCCCCGTGTCCGGCGGCACCATCACCTGCACCTATCCTGGGCCTGTGCCGACGGGGCAGATGAATACCTTGACCTTCTCGATGACCGCGCCGTCGACTGGAGGCGTCATAGCCGACAGCGCGACCGCCTCCTCGGCTACCAGCGATCCCAGCCCATCCAACAACAGCAAGAGCGTCAACACGACCGTCGTCGAAGAGGCGAACCTCGCCATCACCAAGAGCGGGCCGGGTGGCGTGACCGCCGGCCAGAACGTCACGTACACCGTCGTCGTCACGAACAACGGTCCGCAGGCGTCCGCAGGCGTTGTGGTCACTGATCCGACGCCCGCCAATCTGACGTTCGTCTCCAACAGCAATGGCTGCACCTCGGCGTACCCCTGCAACCTCGGGACACTGGCTCCGGGTCAGAGCGTCACCATCACATCGACGTACAGCACCTTGCCATCATTCAGCGGCAACGTCACCAACACTGCCACCGTATCGGCGACGACCTCTGATCCCAACATGTCGGACAACTCCGCCAACGCGATAACCAACGTCGGCGCGCAAGCGGACCTCTCCGTCGTCAAGAGCGGCCCTTTATCGACCAATCCCGGCCAAGTCATCACCTACACTGTCGTCGTCAGCAACGGCGGACCGTCGCCCGCGACATCGGTCGTCGTCAGCGATCCGACACCCGTCGGCATCGCGTTCATCTCGAACACCGGCGCGTGCACGACGTCGTATCCATGCAGCATCGGCAACGTTACCGCCGGCCAGAGCGCCACGATCACCTCGACCTACAGCGTGCCGCCCACGTACTCCGGCGGCGCGATCGTCAATACCGCGACCGCCTCATCGGCAGTCAACGATCCGAGCAACACCTACGACAGTTCGACCGCGACGACCACAGTCGGCGCATCGGCCGATGTCGCCATCTCCAAGAGCGGCCCGGCCACAGCCACACTCGGGACCAACATCACCTACACGATCACTGTCTCGAACTTCGGGCCTGCCGGCGCCACCGGCGTCGTGGTCTCCGATCCAACGCCGGCCGGTCTCGGCTTCGTTTCAGCGAGTGGCGGCGGTTGCTCGTCGTTCCCATGCACCATCGGCGCGCTTGCCCTCGGTCCGCCCGTCACGATTACCGCGACGTACAGCATCCCCGTCAACTACGCCGGCACGTCGATCACGAACACCGCCAGCGTCTCCTCTGCCAGTGATCCAAACGGCTCCAACAACTCGTCCAGCTCGACGGCCACGATCTCGGCGCAGGCAGATGTCTCCATCTCCAAGAGCGGCCCAGCGTCAGCAACCGCCGGCTCGACGATCTCCTACACGATCACGGTGAACAACAGCGGCGCACTGGCCGCAGCGAACACCTTCGTCAACGATGCCACGCCTCCCGGTCTGACCTTCGTCTCCAACAGCGGCGGCTGCAGCGGTCCGTTCCCCTGCGCGCTCGGAACGGTGAGCAGCGGCGGATCGGTCGTCATCACGAGCACCTACAGCGTGCCGGTGAACTACGCAGGCACATCGATTACGAATACGGCCATTGTCAGCACCTCATCGCCTGAATCGAACACGTCGAACAACTCCGCCGTGGCGACGACACCCATCACCGGGACCGGCGTCGCCGATCTCGCCGTGACGAAGAACGGTCCGACTGCGGCCTACTCGAACAGCATCGTCGACTTCACGGTCGCCGTCTACAACAACGGCCCATCGGCGGCGACCAACGTCGTCATCAGCGATCCCACCCCGCCCGGCCTCGCGTTCATCTCCAACAGCGGCGCCTGCTCGACGCCCTATCCGTGCACGGTGACCTCGATCCCCTTTGGCGTTCCCGTCGCCATCACCAGCCGCTATCGCGTGGCCGCTCTCTCGGGAACCGTCACGAACACGGCCTCGGCCACCGGCTCACAGACAGACCCCGTGCCGGCGAACAACAGCAGCTCGCTGCAGCTCGTGGTCTCCCCTGCTCCCGTCTGCCCGTCCGTGCCCGTCCTCACCGCACCCGCCAGCGGCGCGACCGCAGGGTCACCGGTGATCTTCACGTGGAACGGATCGCCGAACGTGGCGAGCTACATCCTCTCGATCTCGACCAACGGCACGACGCAGACGTTCCCGACGACGGCATCGACGCTGACGCAAACCCTACCGGACGGCTCGTACACATGGAACGTGCAGGCCGTCGCCAATTCCGGCTGCCCGAATACGACCTCCGCGACGTTCTCATTCACCGTCTGCACCCCCCCCGGCACGCCGGTTCCCAGCGTCGTCGCTCTTTCGACGACCGGCCAGACCTACGCTGTGACATGGACGCCGGCCGACGGAACGACGCAGTACGAATTGCAGGAGTCGCTCGATGCCGCGTTCAGCGCTCCTACCTCGACGATGACCGGTTTCACCTCGGTTTCGTTCACCAAGAACGTGCAGACGGCCACGGCGTTCTTCTACCGCGTGCGCGCCTTTGGCGGCTGCAATCCGGTTATCGGTTCCTTCTCCGCCACCGTGTCCGTCGTCATCGTGCCGCTGTCGTCGCTCGGATCGACCGGCCCGAACATCGTGGTTCCGGCCGGCAGCACGCAGCCGGTCACATTCCCGCTTCAGGTCCCCGGTCTGCCCGGCGGCTCGACCTCGTTCGTGGCGACCGTGGACAAGCCGTGGCTGGCCGTCACGCCGACCAGCGGCATCATGCCGCCCGAGGGATTGACGTTCTCGATCTCGGCCGATCCGAGCAGCCTGCAGAACGGCACCTGGACCGGCACCGTCATCATCATCTTCGGATCGACGAGTGTGAGTTCGCGGATTCACGCTGAGGACACGGCGAAGACCTCGATTCCGGTCTCGATCAGTCTCACCACGCCGGTCACTCCGGGTACGCAATCGAGCCCGGCCTCGTCAGCAGTCGTGATCCCGTCCGTCGGTCATCTCGCCGGCCTCGGCTCGCAATGGCAGAGCGATGTCCGCATCGCCAACATCACGGCGTTGTTGAAGAAGGTGCTATTGACCTTCAGCGGCGGCAGCGCCACCTCCTCGGCCGTCAAACAGACGACGCTCAGCATCGACCCCGGCGCCACGACCGCGCTCGACGACATCGTCCGCAACTGGTTCGGCATCGGCGCGCTTGGCGATTCGTCGAACGGCGTCCTGACCGTGCAGCCGCTCGATGCAGTGGGCAAGCCCGACATCAGCATCGTGAAGGCGACGGTGGCCTCGAGCCGCACCTTCAACGCCTCCGCGATCGGCACGCTGGGCCAGTTCATTCCTGCCGTGCCGCTGCCGAGTTTCATCAGCACCTTGGCGGGCTCCAACACGATCCTCGCGCTCCAGCAGATCGCTCAGTCCGACACGTTCCGCACGAACCTCGGCATCGTCGAAGCCACCGGCAAGCCCGCCTCCGCGCTCGTCAGCGTCTTCAACGGCGCAGGCTCGCGTCTGCTCGATCTCCCGCTGACCATCGCCGCCGGCGAGCAGCGCCAGCTCAACTCCTTCCTGGCCGACAAAGGCATCACGCTGACCAATGGCCACATCGAAGTGCAGGCCACCGGCGGCGACGGAAAGCTCACCGCCTACGCATCCGTCATCGACAGCCGCACCACCGATCCGCTGCTCGTCTCGGGAGTTCCCATCGGGGGCGTCGGAGCTACTCGTTACGTCATCCCCGGCGTGGCCAGCCTCGACACCGGGGCCACATGGCGCAGCGACGTGAGGATCTTCAACGGAGGCAATACACCGCAGACCGTAACGCTGACACTCTTCCCGACCGGCAATCCATCCGCGAGCGTCTCCAGCAACGTCACGATTCAGCCGGGCGAAGTGAAAGCGCTCGACGACATCGTTCACGCCACGTTCAACCTCACCAACGCCAGCGGCGCGCTGCACGTGACCACGGCAGTCGCTGTGCCGCTCATCGTCACGGCCCGAACGTACGACCAGACATCGACCGGCACGTTGGGCCAGTTCGTCCAAGCGGTCACTCCGGCCGATGCAGTCGGTGCCAACGACCGCGCGCTGCAACTTCTGCAGATGGAAGACTCGCCGCGCTACCGCACCAACCTCGGGATCGCCGAAGTCACCGGCAAGGCTGTGACCGCGGAAGTCACCGTCATTCTTCCCGACTCGAAAGTCGCGCCGAAGGTGCAGATCCCGCTGGCGGCCTTCGAATACCGCCAGTTCCCGATCATCAGCAGCCTCGGGCTCGGCAATACCTACAACGCCCGCATCAGCGTCAAAGTCATCGACGGACAGGGCAAGATCACAGCGTACGGCTCAGTGATCGACCAGAAGACGCAGGATCCGACGTTCGTTCCTGCACAGTAGCTTCGACGCCGGGTTGTTCGCCGCAAGGCAGCAACCCGGCAACGGAATCTTGCGATTGCGCTGCTCGCCCATGCTGTCATTCCGAGCGGGCGGGGCGGCGGTGGGCGAGGAATCCCCTCCGACGAAGCAAGACTCGACTAGCCTGCGGCCGTACCGCAACCCATTTCTCACGCGAAGACGCGAAGACCATTTCGCAGCGCATCGCAACCCTCAAACGATTCGTTCTTCGCGCCTTCGCGTCTTCGCGTCTTCGCGTGAGAAGTCTTTGCAGCGCGAGCAGAAATCCGTCCTTAGTAGTACAGAGAGCATCACTGCAACTCGGCGTCTCTGTGGTTCACGGTTGTGAAAGAAATGCGGACTACTGCGCAACCGCTGCCGCGCGAGGCCTTTCGCGAGCCGTGAACGCCTCCGCCGCTTCGGTGTGATGGAACAGCTCCAGCGTGTCCATCTCGGCGTCCGTCACGGGCGTCAGGGCGAGATCCGTGTAGTCGAGCCGGCGCGCGTCGCGTTTGACGCGCACGTAGATCCGCCTGTGCTCCATGTACGTCGAGAGCCAGCGGCTCATCTTGCCAATCGTCTCGAAGATGTACTGCGGATAGAAGCGCCACGCCGGAACGCGCGGCAGACCGGAGCGGCGGTCGTTGCGGAACTTGTAGCGCAGCAGGCCGGCTTCGAGCGGATGCACCTTCTCGATGTGGATCGAGCCCCGGAACCATGTCATCAGCAGAATCGCGTTCGTGGCCCGGCCGCGCATTGCCACCAGGCGCCGCAGAATCGTCTCGACGTGTTCTTTTGTGTAGTACATCTCCCACGCGCTCTCGTAGACGCGCTCCCATTCCGCGGAGGACATGCGTGGGTGCGCGGTGGTGACGTGATTGAGATCGTACTTGTTCAGATCGGGATCGACGTCGACGCCTTTTCCGACGAGCACCTGATGGTCTTCCGAACCCGGCAGGGGAGTGAGGAAGAAGAACTCCAGCAGATCGACCGGCAGCTCTTTTTTGATGATCTCGATGTCGCGCGCGATCGACTCCGGCGTGTCGTTGGGAAATCCGAGGATGTAGCCGGCGTAGGTGATGACGCGGACGGACTTCCAGGCCAGGAGCATCTTGCGGTACTCGGTGATCTTGTTCTGCCGCTTCTTCGCTCCGACCAGGCTGTCTGGATTGATGTTCTCCAGGCCGATGAACACGCGGCGGACTCCGGCGCGCGCGCATTTCTCGATGAAGTTCGGAATGCGGTGGCAGAGCGTGTCGACCTGAATGATGAAGTGGATCTTGATCCCTTCGTCTTCGCGAAGCTGAATCAGGCGGTCGAGAATCGCCTCCCAGTGCCCGTTGCGCGCGAAGTTGTCGTCGGTGATGAAGAAGCTGTGCAGCCCCTGCGCGACGTTCACGCGAACGATCTGCTCGATATCGTCGGCCGAGCGGCGCCGTGACTTGCGGCCCTGAACATTGATGATCGTGCAGAACGAACATTGGAACGGACAGCCGCGCCCGGCGTCGAAGCTCGTCACGCCACCGGCAGTGCGCCAGGCTCGCAGCGCCGTGATCAACGGAATCGGCGTCCCTTCAATCGATGGAAGATCGTTCATGTAGTTGTACAGCGGCTTGAGCTCACCAGCCGCAGCGTCGCGCAACACTTCATCCAGCCGCCCCTCGGCTTCGCCTGCGAAGAGCGAGACGCCCATCTCCCGGGCGGAGCGCAGACCGTCGTCAACGCCATGCAGCATGCTCATCGTGCCGGAGACGTGGAAGCCGCCGATGACGACGCTGATGCCGCGCGCGCGCAACGGGCGGGCGATGTCGAGCGCACGCGGAAACTGATTCGACTGGACGCCCACGAGCATCACCATCCCCGCACCTGCGTGTTCGATCATCGCTGCCAGCCGCTCGGGGCGGATGCGCGTGTTGGTCTCGTCGAACGTGTGAATGACGAGATCGATGTCCGCGCCGAGGACCTGGCGTTCGGCGCAGTCGCGGGCCAGACCGTAGAGCGCAGCGAGCGAGTTGGAAGGAATGGCGGAGCGGAACCACTGGATGACGTATCCGTCGTCATCGTAGTGCGATGGCTTGACCAGGAGCAGGCAGAACTGCCGCCGCTGGCCGTTGGCTGGAGAGTTTGCTGTTTTCATCGCGATCGAGTGCTGTTCAGCGCGGGCAGCGCCGATGCCCAGTTTACCGGATCGGGATGAGCGCGCGACGCATTCCGCCGTTCAGCCCAGACTCTCCTGCGTTTCCGCATCGAATAGATGCAACGCCTCGGCGTCGACAGACATCGCGATCGTCTCGCCCGCGCGCGGCGTCGCTCCGGGATCAAAGATCGCGACGAGGCGCTCCGCGCCGGTGCTGGCGTAGACGATCGTCTCGTGCCCGATCGGTTCGACGACGTCGACGGCGGCACGGATCGGCGCGCCATCCGATGAGTCCTGATGCAGATGCTCCGGCCGGATCCCGACGATCACACGCTGTCCTTCGACTCCGCGGCCGCGGACCTTGGTCGACAGAGGCAAGGCGAACGACGATGTCTGCAGGGAATCACCAGTCACGGTTGCAGGGATCAGGTTCATCGGCGGCGTTCCGATGAACTGCGCCACGAACGCGTTTGCCGGTTTCCCATACACCTCGCGCGGCGTGCCGACCTGCTGGATCTTTCCGTCGCGCATCACGGTGATGCGGTGGCCCATCGTCATCGCTTCAACTTGATCGTGCGTGACGTAGACCGACGTCGTGCCCAGCGTCGCCTGCAGTTTCGTGATCTCCGCGCGCGTCTGTACGCGAAGCTTGGCGTCGAGATTCGAAAGCGGCTCGTCGAAGAGAAAAACCGCCGGCTGCCGGACGATGGCGCGGCCGACGGCGACCCGCTGCCGCTGTCCGCCGGAGAGGTCCTTCGGCTTGCGCTCGAGAAGCTGCGACATGCCCAGGATCTCCGCCGCGCCGGCCACACGCCGCGCCCGCTCATCCGCCGGGACTTTGCGCATGCGGAGACCGAACTCGAGGTTCTCGCGCACGGTCATGTGCGGGTAGAGCGCGTAGCTTTGAAACACCATAGCGATGTCGCGGTCCTTCGGCGCGAGGTCGTTGACGACACGGCCGCCGATCGAGATCGTGCCGTCGCTGACATCCTCCAGCCCCGCGATCATCCGCAACGCCGTCGACTTCCCGCAACCGGAAGGCCCGACCAGAACCATCAACTCATGATCACGAACATCGAGATTCAGATTCTCGATGACGGACACACTCCCGAACCGCTTGGCAACATTATGAAAGCTCAGGCCGGACATGGTGCGTAGGGTAGCTTGTGTTGCTCCTTGAGCGAAACAGCAGGTTTTTCACGCGGAGACGCGGAGAAGCGGAGAGTTTTTCCCCGCGTCCTCCGCGGCTCCGCGTGACCGGTTTTAATGTGAATCCAGACCCACATGGCAAACCCCTCGCATTGATTGATGACAAATGTCCCGTACTCCGCTGCTCATCGTGCCGGTTCGTGATCGGCGGCAAAGCCGCAGGATCCTCACGATCAAGAACTGCGCGATAACGATGCTGAGTCTTGCGGTCGTGTTCGCATCGATCTCGATCTACTCGGAGGCTCGGCGAGGAAAGACTGGCGACTATGGCCGGCTCTTCGGTACGCAGGTGGGCGCACCAAACCGAGGCGTCTCACGCAATCTCGAGGTCGTCCATGAGGGTTCGGTTGACGATCAGTCCGCCCCCGATCCCATGCTCGTTGCTCCGGCTGGAGGCGAGCAGTTGTTGATGGCGAAGAGCAATGTCGATCAGACTCCAGCATCCACCAGCCAAGTCTCCCCCGCGCCAATCGTCGTTGTCCCCGCGAGTGCGAACGCGCACGAAACCACGATCGCCGGCGACAGCAACGGCATCGTCGTCGCGAAGCCACCGGCGTCGAGCACCGCCGCCCATCCCGTCCTTTCCGGCGGGATCTTCAAGCAGCAGTGAGCGCGCAATTGAAGGTTCACGCGAAGACGCGAAGACGCGAAGCAGAAGAACAAGCGTCTACTGTCCAGATTCGCATCATCGCTCTTCGCGTCTTCGCGTGAGCGTGATTCCCCGGCAAATCCCCCTCATCCGCCACTCCACCACCCCATGACAAAATGCGCGCCATGGCGCAACCAATCACCTTCGGCACCGACGGCTGGCGCGCGGTCATCGCGGACGGCTTCACTTTCGACAACGTGCGTCGCGTCAGCGACGCGATCGCCGTTGCGGCGCGCACGCTCCAGCCGCCCGACGGGATCGATCGCAATGCGCTGGTCGTCGGATTCGATCGGCGCTTTCTCTCGCGCGAGTTCGCGACGCTCGTCGCGGAGACGTTGCGCGACGGCGGCTTTCGCGTCGTTCTGTCGACCGCCCCAACCCCCTCGCAGACCATCTCCTTCACCGCTTGGCGCCGCAAGCTCCTCGGCGGCGTCGTCGTCACCGCGAGCCACAATCCGGCGAAGTACAACGGGCTGAAGTTCAAAGCCTGGTATGGCGGTTCGGCGCTGCCGGAGATGTATGCCGCGATCGCCGGCGCGCTGGGGCAGTCGTCGAGACGCGAAGGCGGCTCGATCGAAGAATCGGATCTGCTCGATGACTACGTCGCGGCGCTGCGCGCGCAACTCGACGTGCGGAAGATGGCCTCGCTGCGCATCCTTCACGATCCGATTCACGGCGTCTCCGCCGGCCTCCCCTCGCGCGTCCTCGGCATCGACATAGCGACGATCCGCGGAGAGCTCAACCCATCCTTCGGCGGTGTCAACCCCGAGCCGATTCCGGATAACCTGGCAGCGTCGTCCGCGGAGATGCGGGGCGCGAAATACGATCTCGCTATCTGCAACGACGGCGATGCCGATCGCCTCGGCATTCTCGACGAGAGCGGCGTTTTCGTCTCGCCGCAGAAGATCATCGCGCTGCTCGCGCTCTACCTCGTGCGCGAAAAGAAAATGACGGGCGAAATCGTCAAGACGTTCTCGACATCCCGGCTCATCGAGACAGTCGCTCGCGCGCTCGGCGTTCCCTTTCACGAGACCGCCATCGGCTTCAAGTACGTCGCCGACCTCATGCTCACGCGCAACATCCTCATCGGCGGCGAGGAGAGCGGCGGCATCGGCTTCGGTCACTTCCTTCCCGAGCGCGACGGCATTCTCTCCGGCCTGCTCGTGGCCGAATGCATCGCCCACTCCGGCAAACCGCTGTCGCAACTCATCGGTTCGATGGAGGAGGAGTTTGGCGCGCTGCACTACGACCGGCGCGATCTCAACCGTCCGATGGAGGTTTGCGCACGGCTGATCGAGCGCGTGCGCGTCGGCGAGCTCAATGCCGTTTTCGGCGGAGCCTTCGCCTCGCTGGAAGAGAAAGACGGCGTCAAACTGAATTTCGCCGACGGCTCATGGATCCTCTTCCGCAAGTCGGGCACCGAACCGATCATCCGCATCTACTGCGAGAGCCCGGACGCGGGACAGGTCACGGCGATGCTGGACGTGGCGATCGCGGAATTGGATCGCTAACCCCAGGCTAATCCAAGGCTAATCCAGGCTAATCCGGGGCTAACGAAATGTGTCATCCTGAGACTGCCGGAGCCGCCCGCTCGGATCGCTATGTTCGCGGGGTGTGTGCTCGGCGGCGGAGGACGGCGAAGGATCTCAAACTTCGTAGATCGTGTTCGTCCAGCGCGAGCGATCGTGGTCAAAGGCGCACGAACGAGATCCTCGTAGTTTGAGATCCTTCGACCGTCCTACGCCGCCAATACCCATCAATGTGCAAGCGTGCGAAATCTTGCGGCGGCTTCGGCGGCTCAGGATGACACAAGGGTTGACTCCGGACTAACACAGCTAAATCGAAGCGAGCACCGTCAACGCCGCCGCAGCCGCAACGATGTAGCTGGCCGGATCGGTGGCCGCGGTGACGATCGGATCGTCGTCGATCTCGCCGCGGTGGGCGAGCAGCCACATGCGGCCGATCCAGTACATCAGCAGCGCGCAGATCAGCCATAGAGGGTCGGTCTTCGAATAGAGCTGCGTCACCTGCGCGCTGTTGAGGTAGAGCGCAAAGACCAGCACGGAGATCAGGCCGCTCGACGTGCCGAGGCTCAGGAGGACTTCGCGGTCGCCGGTTCGGTAGCTGCGGCCGCCGGGCGCCTCCTCGGCATTCGAGACCGCGCGCGTCAGATCGGCGTAGCGCTTCGCCAGCGCCAGGCTGATGAAGAGGAAACTGGAAAACGCCAGCAGCCAGCGCGAGACGACGATGCCGGTTGCCGCGCCGCCGATGAGCACCCGCAGCGAGTAGAACGCCGCCAGCAGAATCACGTCCGCGAGCATGACCCGCTTCACCACGAGCGTGTAGAGCGTCGAGAGGAGGAGATAGAGAACGATGCCGAAGGCCGTTTCGCGATTGATCGATGCGGCGATGGCCAGGCTGGCAGCCACGGCAAACGGCACGATCCACAGCGCCGCGCGAACCGAAATCTCGTTGGCGCTGATCGGGCGGTTGCGCTTGCTGCGATGCAGCCGGTCGTGCTTCGCATCGATCACGTCATTGATGATGTAGGTGGCGGACGACGCGAAACAGAAGCTGACGAAGATGAGCAGCGCATTCACCGCGCGCCGCATGTCGTTGACGTCGTGCGCCATCAGGAGCGGCACGAACACGAGCAGGTTCTTCGTCCAGTGGTGGACGCGAAGGACGCGAAGCAGAACCCGCGGGCTCACGAGGACACCTTATGTGACTGCCTTTCGGGCGTCCAGTTCAATTCGCAGGCGGTTTGCGTCGTATAGACTTCGCGCATCGATGCTGCCCGACGAAAACGCGAAGGCGTGGCGCCTCGCCCGATACGCCGTCATCGCCATTTGGACCCTCGCGATGGCGCGCCTTTTCATCGCCGATGTGTGGGATGAGACCAACGCCCTCGTCGTCTTCGGGCGCGGCAGCGGACAGAGCGCGCTGCAGCTCGTCCGCGTGATTCTGAAAACGCCGCTGCCGTTCTGGCGACCGATCCCGACCATCCTCGTCGCTCTGGCTATCCATTGGATTCCTGATCCCGAGGTCACCTGGAGGCTGCTGCGCATAGCTAATGTTGCGATCGTCCTCGGCGCGCTCTGGCTCCTCCTGAAAACGCTCGATGCATGGGATGGCCGCTCGGAGCGCCGCAACGCGCTCTTCGCGTTCGCCTACCTCTTCTCCGGCGGAGCAATCATCGTCGCCACCTGGTTCGCGAACATCTTCGATGCCGCTGTGATGTTGCTCATCGCCTGGGGATTGCTGCTGGTGACGCGCAACAAGTTCGTGAGCGCAGGGCTGCTCTTCGGCGTGGCCTTCTTCTTCAAGGAGACCGCCGCGATGACGCTGCCGCTGGTCGTGCTGCTCATCACCGTCGATCGGATCAAGATTCGCGACGCCGTCAAAGTAGCCATCCCCACCCTCAGCCTCGGCGTCTTCTACTTCGTCCTGCGCAGCCTCGTCGTTCCGTTCGGCTCAGCTGCCGACACACACCAGTTCCACGCCGCTACGATCGCTCCGACCGTCATGGGACTGATCGAGAGCTACTGGCGCGAGAGCCTGTGGGGCCACGCCACGATTCTCGGCTACGGCTTCTTTCTCTTCTCGCTCGGCGCCATGCGCGGCTTGCGCGCCCGGGTTGTTTTCGGCGGGTTCGTCGCGTTCGCAGCGCTCATCTACATGGAGATGTTCACCACTTACCAGGGCAACGCGCTCATCCACTACCTGATGTTCATCCCGCGCCTGTATTTCATCCCCGTGGTCCTGTCGCTCTTCGTGTTCGCCGTCGACCGCCGCTGGTGGGCCGTTGCGGTCCTGGCGATCCCATTGCTCGCCGGTGCCGTCGGAACGTACGCGCGCTACGAGCGTTTTCAGCGCAGCTACCGCAATCTCTATCGATACGCACGCACCGCGCCGAAGCCGCTGCGCATCGACTTCGCGATGAAGCCCCTGCACGACCCCGCCCGCGGCATCGAGATCGGCGACTTCCCCGACGCCCACCTGCGGATCGACCCTGTTAACGGACTGATGGTGAAACGGTAGTTCGCGCGGCTGCTGGGAGTTTGCGCGGCAGAACTTCGAAGGCGTACTTCACCGCAAGCAAGAATGTCGACGAATTTCGACCTCCGCCCTGACCGCACTCGGGCGAGGACGCCCGAGTGCCCGCGGTCGAGACGACCGCACTCCTTTCGACGCGCTGAGGAGTGCGGGCGTCTCGCCCGCGGCCATCGAGGCGTCCCGCCTCGGTGGTTGGACGCGGCCTGATAGCTCCAATGGTTGAAACGGGTCCAGATCTGAAAACAAGCTCTAGAGACATCAGATCAGAGATCAGGAGACATGAGATCAGAGGCATGAGATAACGATATGGCGTCTGCCCACCTGATCTCTGATCTCTTGTCTCTGATCTCTGCGTTAAACTTCCCTCGTGACAACTCCAGATCAGACCGAAACCGTCCGGACGCAGTTCACGCGCGAGAGCATTGTTTACGACTACCGCATCGCGTTTCGCTCGCGTCAGGCCAGCCTCATCGGCCGCCGCGAGGTGCTGACGGGCAAGGCGAAGTTCGGCATCTTCGGCGACGGCAAAGAAGTCGCGCAATTGGCCATGGCCCGTGCGTTCCGCAAAGGCGACTGGCGTAGCGGCTACTACCGCGATCAGACCTTCATCTTCGCCTCGGGTATCGGAACCCTGGACGAGTTTTTCGCGCAGTTGTATGCACATGCCGACACCGGCCACGATCCCTGGTCCGCCGGCCGGTCGATGAACTGCCACTTTGCCTCGCGGATCCTGAATGACGACGGTTCCTTCCGCAGTCAAACCGACGCCTACAACAGCTCGGCGGACGTTTCGCCGACCGGCTCGCAGATGCCGCGCCTCGTCGGCCTCGCCTACGCCTCGAAGCTCTATCGTGAGCTCGATGAGTTGAAGGCGATGACGCAGTTCTCGCGCAACGGCGACGAGATCGCCTGGGGCACGATCGGCAACGCCAGTTGCGCCGAGGGGATGTTCTGGGAGTCGATCAACGCGGCCGGCGTGCTGCAGGTGCCGATGCTCCTTTCGATCTGGGACGATGGCTTCGGGATCTCCGTGCCGAACGAGTTCCAGATCACGAAAGGCCACATCTCGGAACTGCTCAAAGGCTTTCAGCGCGATCCCAAACAGAAGCTGGGCTACGACATTTACATGGTTCACGGCTGGGATTACCCGGCCCTCTGCGAGACCTACATCGCCGCCGCTGCGATCGTGCGGATGGAGCATGTGCCCGCGATCATCCACGTCAACGAGATGACGCAGCCGCAGGGGCACTCCACGTCCGGTTCGCACGAGCGCTACAAAACGAAAGAGCGGCTCGATTGGGAGAACGAGTTCGACTGCATCGCCAAGATGCGGGAGTGGATGATCGGCCAGGGGATCGCGACGGCCGAGGAGCTCGATGCGTTGGAGAAGGATGACTTGCGTCTGGTGCGCGAAGCGCAACGGCGCGCCTGGGATGTTTATCGCGCGCCGATCGACGCCGAGGTCGGTACCGCGATCGGATTCATCGATCAGTTGGCCGCGATTACGCCTGCGCCGGACCGCAGCGAGCTCGATGTCATCAAAGGGGAGCTGCAGCGCAATCACGCGCCCTTCCACCGCGATGCCATGCGTGCGCTGACCAGTGCGCTCATCGCCGCACGCGCCGGGATCACCGGCCACGAAGATGTCGTGAACCGCATCGCCGATTGGCGCCGCGACCGCGAGTTCGCCATCTCCGCGCTGTACGACGACGAGTTGTACAGCAGCGGCGTCAATGCCGCGCTCAACATCGCCGAGGTGAAGGCGGAGTATGGCGAGGACGCGCAGGAGAAGAACGGGTCGGAGATCATCAACGCCTGCCTCGACGCGGCCATGCAGCGCTACCCGAATCTCATCGCCATGGGTGAGGACGTCGGCAAGCTCGGCGACGTCAATCAAGGCTGCCTCGGCCTTCAGGAAAAGTACGGCCTCTACCGCGTTTCCGATACCGGCATCCGCGAGTGCACGATCGTCGGTCAGGCCATCGGCATGGCCTTGCGGGGCCTGCGTCCGATCGCCGAGATCCAGTATCTCGACTACATCCTCTACGCGATCCAGATCCTGTCGGACGATCTGGCCACGACCCGCTGGCGCACGCGCGGCGGCCAGAAGTGTCCCGTCATCATCCGCACGCGCGGCCACCGGCTGGAGGGAATCTGGCACTCCGGCTCGCCGATGTCGGCCATCATCAACCTCGTGCGCGGCATGCGCGTCTGCGTCCCCCGCAACATGACCCAGGCCGCCGGCTTCTACAACACGCTGCTCCGCTCCGATGACCCGGGCCTGGTCGTCGAGGTGCTGAACGGCTACCGTCTGAAAGAAAAGCTCCCCTCCAACATCGCCGATTTCACCCTCCCCCTCGGCGTCCCCGAGATCATGCGGGAAGGCAAAGACGTGACGCTGGTCAGCTACGGCGCCACGCTGCGCATCGTGATGGAAGCCGCGGAACTGCTGGCGCAAACCGGCATCGACGCCGAGGTCATCGACGTCCAGACGCTGCTGCCATTCGATGTGCGCGGCGTGATCGTCGAATCGCTCAAGAAAACAAGCCGCGTAGTCTTCATCGACGAAGACGTCCCCGGCGGCGCCACCGCCTTCATGATGCAGAACGTCCTGGAGCGCGACCGCGGCTACGACTACCTCGACTCCGAACCCCGCACCCTCCCCGCCAAAGAACACCGCCCCGCCTACGGCTCCGACGGCGACTACTGGTCGAAGCCAAACCGCGAAACGATCTTCGAGTGCGTGTACGAGCTGATTCACGAGGCGATGCCGCGGAAGTACCCGAGGTTTTTGTAGCGTCGCCTGCGCGGTCTTTGCGCTGGACTGCGCCAATGCCATAGGAACGGCGCGCTACACCCTCGCCGCCGTATTTTCCCGTCGATCCCGAGATAGAATCCGCGCTACACGCTCGCCTCGCAGTGGAGATGAGTACTACACAGCGCGGCTATGTAGTAGTTGGGCGGCGGCGTCATGACCAACGATGAATTCCGGAAGCGGCTCGACGCCATCACGACCGACCGCAGCGCAGATCTGTGGCTGAGCGATATTGAGGATCTCGGCAGATCCTACCCTCACGCCATTCGGCATTTGGATCTCGGGCTGAACCGGGGTTTCAACTGCTTCGCGTTCGCGTTGGGTCTTGTTCCATCGGTCGCTTACTTTTCAGTTGCGAGCCGAAGTTACTCTCCCAACGTCCACGCGAGTTCGGCATTCGTGCGCTGGCTTCTGGATCACGAGCATCTGCAGTCAACGGATGACACTGGCCGGAATGATCAGGTGGTTGTCTATTTTGCGGGCACAGAACCCACGCATGCCGGTCAGACGGACCACGGGCAGGTCGTTTCGAAGTGGGGCACCGGCCACTGGTTCCGCCATGGTCTTTTCGAGGTGCCTTCGAACTACGGTCTTCGGGTTGAGCACTTCGCACGGCCGGAAACTTCTGCAATTGAGGCCGCGTTTCTGGAATTCGCCAACTTGCAAGGGGTACCCGTGACGCGGTTTGTTCCGGATTGGCGAGCGCCGCCCAACTAAGCGGTTGCAGCGGACTTCGTGCTGTCGTCTGCTACTCTTGGTTTGACGGACTGCGCGCGGCACGAAGCTGCTGAACCGCAGGTCCGTTAGGGCGCTATGACACCGTCGGAAGAACTCGTAGCCGAATTCAATCGCGACATCTTCCTTCGAGAGTTCTCCTTCGCCAACACTCGCTTTACAGCCGGCGGGCAAACCGAGATCGAGCTGGCGGATCACATCGTCTGGATCGACGATCTGTTGATGATCTTTCAGATCAAAGAACGGGGGAACGGCACAAATGACGACGCATGGTTTAAGCACGAGGTTCTGAATCGGGGAACGAGGCAAGTCAGGGACACGCTGAGGTTTCTTCGTGAGACGCCGAATCTTGTGCTGACAAACCAGCGTGGTCACACGATCTCAATCGGATCGTGGTCGCAACTTCATGTTGTTAAGATCGTTCTCTACTTTTCGCGAGCCACGCTGGGCAACGCCCGCTCCCATCACGTCAGTTCGACGGCTGGGTTCATCCACATCATCTCCGGCGGGAGCTACCTGGACATTTGCCGCACCTTGACCACTCCATCGGAGATCCACCGATACCTGCAGTATCGAGAGGCACTGGCTCTGGCGGGACAGCTCCGAGGCGTGTCAGAACGTGCTGCTCTCGGACAGTGGCTGTTGGGCGAATTCACCGCCGAGCCCCATGAACGATACGCATCCGCTGTCGAGTCGCTAGTCCCGCCACAGTCGATGTCGAGATTTGTCTCTATCGCCGCTGGAATGGGAGAGCACCTCTACACGCCGCTTACCACTGAGCCGCCCTCGCCGAGCTACTATCACGTCCTCGCTGAGCTAGCGAAATTGGACCGAAACGAGGTCGGGATGTTTCTCGCCCGATTCGATCGGGCGCGCCAAGCCTCGCGCGCCAACGAGTTTGCCGCGCCGTGGAGATTCGTCGCGGAGTCTGGGTGCGGGTTTCTGTTTCTTCCCGTCGTCAACCAGCTGTTTGACGGGCGAGTGGCCGCGCTCGAAAAGTTCACACTAGCCTGCAAGTACGACCTCAAACTGCGTCGTCAGGTGGGACTCGCGATCGCGGTTCGCGGTGAAGAACTGGTGGTGGACTGGTACCGGATGGACGGGGATTGGGAGTATGACTCCGTCCTCGAGAAGGAAATCCAGTCGGCGCCTGCCCTCTTTCGCGCGATCCACGAAGAGCAGGTGCTTCTCTACAGGTTCCAAACGCCCTAACTCGCCGCTGGAGCCGACGGCCACCGCATCACTGCTCTCGTAGTTTGCTACTCTTCCGCGTGCGGTGGCCGCGGCTCAGCGGCATGCCGTTGGGCGGACGCTTGCCACAGTATAGAATGCCTCCGACTCTCCCCGGAGACACTCGATGATCTGCATCTCGCGCGTCGCACTTGCGGTCCTCTGCGCTGTTCTAGTAAGCCCTCTTTCTGCCGGGGATTTCACGAAGAATACCCAAACTGTAGCAGCGCTGGCGCCGGGGACGACCAGCGATATGGTTCGTGAAGCACTCGGCGCGCCCATCGTACGTAGCTTCGCTTGCGGCAAAGCAGATATCGCCGCTATGAAGCGGGAGATCAAGTCAGTCGATGACCTTCTAAAGTTCGAGAGCATGAACGTCACCTCATTTGACGAGATGTTCGCCGACATCGATACGCGTGCCTCGACCTGCGGTGCCGGGTGGGATATGTGGGTGTATCCGGAATCATCCACGCGCTTTGCCATCATCTTCTTCGATGGTCGGTTGTACTCCGACCATCTTTCGATCGATTATCCGGGCGGTCTCCCGGCGCGCGTCGCACCGATAGAAATTCGCGATCGTCAGCTGCCCAGTTTCGCCGCGCTGACCGAGCTACAGCTGGGCAGCTCTTACCAAGACGCACGGCGAATCTGGAAACCCTCTCTCGAACTTACTACGCCGCTCGATCTCTACAAGTTCTTCCGGGCGGCGGGCCTCAACTTTTCAGAACATGTCTCACGCCGCACCTATGCAGCCATGCAGCACGCTCGGTTAGTAATCTACACGATCGGAGGCAGCTTGTATCAATATCAGTACTACAACGAGCAGCTGATTGGTGGCGTGCAGCTGCGACTACCGCCCAAATCGGAATCCCCAGATCAGCTTCGTACCAAATATTGAGCGAGCGCTAAAGGGCGCGCGCGGCTGAACTCCAGATCCGTTGTGAACCTTGGGGGGGGGCAGGTCGGAAGTGGAAGTGACGGAGCAGGGAGTCTGGCGAGTGGTTCTACTCTGGCTTCGTCACTTCCACTTCCGACCTGACCCCAAGCTCCGCGCTAAATTTGCGGCTGCGGCGGCTCGGGATGACAGCGTGGGCGCTCTTGGGGCGGCGCCGGGAGCCCGACGACTCACCGCGCGCACGCGATGACTCTCCTCGTACACACGATGACTTTTGCTGTGCACGCGATGACTTTCCGTGCGCGCCCGATGACTCCATGCACACCTGATGACTTTCCGTGCACGCCCGATGACTTTCCGTGCACACCTGATGACTTTCCGTGCGCACCCGATGACTCTTGCTGTGCCCGCGATGCCTTTCCTCGTACACCCGATGAGTTTCGCTGTGCCCACGATGACTTTCCGCGTACACCCGATGAGTGTCCGCGCCGGCTGAGCATTGCACGGCCCGGGCTGAGCGTTGCACAGTGCAGGCAGAGCGATGCACAGCTCAGGCAGAGCGATGCACAGCTCAGGCAGAGCGATGCACAGCTCAGGCAGAGCGATGCACAGCTCAGGCA
>OLLN01000333.1_pt1 | contig 32066 bp, 30 predicted proteins | sample 1604281 | NCBI WGS metagenome assembly OLLN01 (sample SAMEA104055716, study PRJEB20765) | soil metagenome | biome: Arctic tundra; feature: Polygonal ground; material: soil | place: USA | collected 2011-09 | depth 0-0.5 m | reverse complement strand
GTGACCCCGTCACCGACGACCGCAACGACGAAGTAGCCGGTCACGTGCAGTAAGCCCCGCGCGGGCGCGTCCGAAGGCGCGCCCGCGCATTTGTTTTTCAGGGGCTTCAGATTGCACGTGACCCCGCAACCGCCCAGGACCGCTCCTTGCAGAGTCTGCTGCTGAAGGAGAAGTTCATGAAATCGCATCGAATCTTTGCGACCGCGGCGCTGGCAGTATTCGCCGCTGCTCTCATCGCCGTCGCTGGCTGCAAGACCGGCGGGATGGCGGTCACCAAGCGCGGCCAGCTTCTGAAAATCAACATCGAGCATCCGATCGATCTGCCCGACCGCGGCGAGGACAACGTCAACGTTGTCGTCGGCAACCGCGGAGTTCGGAGCGTCAAAGACGTCCTGATCGATGTGGAGGTGCCGCCGGAGCTCGTCGTCCTCGATGAGACGCACGAGCGTGGCGTGACGATGTCGCACGAGCCGGGCTCGAATTTCTACCACTACACGATGGGGAACCTGCAGCCCGCCGAGGACTCGACGATCCATTACAAGGTGCGGGCTTCATTCGGCACTATGGCAGCCACCGGCAATGTGGGCGTGACTGCGTGGCAGCGCGATCTTCGCGGCGACAAGCTCGTCGAGACGGCGTCGATCAAGCTGCGGCCGTAGGGGGTGGGGAGTGGGAGAACGGCTGTCAGCAAGTCTTCCTCCTTCTCCTGGATCAACTACTCTCTGTGCTCTACCCCTCCCCGCAACACGAAGCCGCATAATGTCTTCGATGGACGTTGTTCAACCACTCGGACAGGAAATCCATATCCCTCCCAAACCGCGGGAAGCGCTCGAAGACCGCAAGCTGCTCGACCGCCCTAGCCGGCAGGAGCTGCTCCAGAGTGAGTCGTGGCGCGTGCTCCGCATCACGAGCGAGTTCGTTGCCGGATTCGATCATCTTGCCGAGGTGTATCCGGCAGTGTCGATCTTCGGTTCGGCGCGCACGGAGCTCGCGAATGAGTACTACGAAGCCGCGGTGAAGACTGCCGAGCTCCTGGGGAAAGCCGGCTTCGCGGTCATCACCGGCGGCGGCCCCGGCATCATGGAAGCGGCCAACAAAGGCGCGCGGCAGGCGGGCGCGCTTTCGATCGGCTGCAACATCGAGCTGCCGTTCGAGCAGCAGGTCAACCAATACGTCGACAAGGCGATGACGTTCCGCTACTTCTTCGTGCGCAAGACGATGTTCATCAAATACTCGGAGGCGTTCATCACGTTTCCGGGAGGCTTCGGAACACTCGACGAGCTGATGGGCGCGCTGACCCTGATCCAGACCAAGAAGATCACGAACTTCCCGGTGATTCTTTACGGGAGCGAGTACTGGGGCGGTCTGCTCGACTGGCTTCGCAAGTCCGTCCTCGGGGCGAACAACATCACGAAAGAAGACGTGGACAGCCTCCACCTCGTCGACGATCCGGTTCAGGTCCGCGACATCGTCTGCGCATTCCACGACCGGGCAGTGGTTACGAACGGTGATGAGGATGAGTCGCGGCCTCCGGGCCACGTGAGACGCGAGGACTGAACGCCGCTTCGTGGGCGCCTCCTTTGCAGGTTATTTGATGCAAGGAGAGAGGCCAATGCGAATTCAGGAGACGGACCGAATCCTCAAGGAAGCGCGCTACGCCCGGCATGGTCACGAGCTGCATCAGCGCAGCCGCGGCCGCCTCTGGCTGCGAGCGTGGCGATTGGTGATCGCCCTCTTCAAACGTTCGTAAAAACTGCGGTCCACCAATGACCTGAAGCTTCAAGCTTGGCACTGTCGCCTGCTGAGTGCCAGCAAAAACAAACGTACGGACCTAACATTACGGATAGGCTTTGAGGCAACCAGGCCTTCTGAAATTTGTCACAACCGTAGTAGGGTTCGAAAACCAATCAGCATGAGTTCAATCTGTTATCTCCGATGGGGTGCATATTTTGAGTTCTGATTTCCTTTTTGTACGCCCGTCATTTGCGCGCGGCCTGGCCCGAACTCTCGATCTGGTCGGTTCGCTGGATTCGTACAACTGGGCGGGTTCTGGACAAGAGGCGGATGCGCTCGCCGCTCATGCGGACTGGTCACTTGTTGGGGCCGACTTGGATGCGGCGATGAAGACTTTTGCTGCGAAGCCGGTTGACGAGGCCGGAAACGAGCAACTTCGCTTGATCGACTCCGCGAAGCGATAGACTTCCCTGTCATGGGAAGGGCCAGCCGCGACAAGACAGATCGTCGGCAACTCCAGCGACGTGTCGAAGATATCGAGCGCGCGAGCGCGCGTCGCGGCGTACCTGGTTCGCAGCCGGAGTTTGTGGCGCGAGTTCAAGGCACAGTGTTCCAGGGGCCGCTACCTCACCCCGAAATCCTTGCCGGTTACGATCGAGTCTTGCCGGGCGCCGCGGGCAGGATCATCACCATGGCTGAGAAAAACCAAGCACACCGGCATTCTTTAGAAGCGAAGGTCATACCCGCAGGAGTTGTTAGTGAGCGCTTAGGGCAGATCCTGGGCTTCGTCCTCTATATCGCAACCCTCGCAAGCGGAACCTTTCTCATCTCGACAGGCAAGGACACGGCTGGTTTGACGGAACTGCTCACGTCAACAGGAGTATTCGCAGGGCTCTACATCAAAGGTCAAATAGAAAAGAAGCGTGAGTTGCGCGGCAAGCGTCCCGACTAAGATGCCGCCCTGAGCAGAGGCGTAAATCACCGCCCACCCTTCCAACCCTTGTCACGACCCGACATTCAAACGCTGCCAGTACCCACTGTGGGGCCGTTACGACTGCTCTTCGCTCTCCTCCGCTTCTTCGGTCGCCGGCGGCTCCGTCTGCACGATGACCCAGCGCACGCGGAAGCGTTCCGCATCGAGCACTTCGATCGACAGGTCGCCTAACTGCGTGCGGTCGCCGGGCACGACTTCGTGGCCGATGCGTGCCGCGACATAGCCGCCGATCGTCTCCTCCGCCGGCTCGCCGACATCGACTTTCAATCGATCCGCAAGATCCTCGATGAGGTAATCGCCGCGGACGCGGTATCTGCCGTTGCCGAGCGGCTCGATCTCCGGCCTCTCCCGGTCAAACTCGTCCTGAATCTGCCCGAACAACTCCTCGGTGATGTTTTCGAGCGACACGATGCCGGACGCGCCTCCGTACTCGTCGAGCACGATGGCCATGTGCGTCTTGTGCTCGATGAACTGCGAGAGCAGCGCTTCGACGGTGGAGTTTTCGGGCACGAAGAGCACGTCGCGCTTGAGCTCGAGCATCGTCCGTCCCGGGCCACGAAGCTGCGCGAGGAAGAGATCTTTGACGTGAATGAGGCCGATGGTCTGATCGAGGGTGCCGTCGCAAAGCGGATACCGCGTGTGGCGCGTGATGCGGATGATCTCGAGGTTCTCTTCGATCGACTTGAGCGTGGAGAGGACGGAGACGTCGGTGCGCGGCACCATGATCTGCCGCGCTGTCCGCTTGGAGAATTGAAAGACGCCTTCGATGATCTCGCGGTTTTCTTCGGAGAGGATGCCGGCCTTCTCCGAGTGGGCCAGGATGAGGCGCAGCTCATCCTGCGAATGCACCATCTCCGCGCCGCTGGCCGGCTTCACGCCGATGAGACGAAGCACGGCGTTCGAAGCGCGGTTCAGCGCCCAGATGATCGGGAACATCACCAGATAGAAGGCGCGGAGCAGATGGGCCGACCAGAGCGCAGTGCCGAGGGTCTTGTCGATGGCGAGGTACTTCGGCCCGAGCTCGCCGAAGATGATGTGCAGCGACGAGATGACGATGAAGGCGACGCTGGCGGCGATCGTGTGGGCCACCGAGTTGCTGTAGACGCCGAAGAAGGAGAGGCGCGGCTGCACGAGCTGCGCGAAGGCGGGCTCACCGACCCAGCCGAGCGCGAGAGAGGCCAGCGTGACGCCGAGTTGCGTCGCCGAGAGGTAGCTGTCGAGTTTCTTGACGATGCGCCGCGTCATCCGGGCGCGCGCGCTGCCCGCGGCGGCCATCTCCGCGAGCTGCGTCGGCCGCACCTTGATGATCGAGAACTCGGCGGCGACAAAAAAGCCGTTCGCGATGATGAACAGCAAGGCGAGAAGCAAGTACCAGGTAGGCATGCTCACCGAGCGCGATGGGCGAACGCGCTACGAGATGGGTCGACGTCCATGAGAAGGCCGGTATTGTATGCCACGTCTTCCCGGCTTCAACTCGCCGGCGCGGCCACCTCGCCGAGCGTTTTCCAGAATCGTGGGTACGACTTCGACACGACCTGCTCGTCGGCGATCGTGACGTTCCCACGTGCCAGGCCGGCGATGGCGAAAGCCATGGCGATGCGGTGATCGTTGTGCGTCGCGACCGTGACCGGTTCTGATGTCCAGCCCGGTTGGATGAGCAGCGAGTCCGGACGCTCTTCGACGATAGCGCCGAGGCGGCGGAGCTCCGAGGTGACGGTGGCGAGGCGGTCGGATTCTTTGACCCGCAGATTCGCCACGTTCACGATCTCGACCGGCGATGACGCCAGCGGCGCGATCGCAGCAAGCGTCGGGACGATGTCGGGGCAGGCGTTGCAGTCGAAGCGGCCACCGCGTAGGGTGCTAATCCCCGAGACCGCAATCTCATCCGCGCCGATGGCAACCTTGCAACCCATGGCGGACAGAATGTCGAGAAACGCCGCATCGCCCTGTGCGGTCGGATGCGCGAGACCGCGAACGCGCATCGTGCCGCCGGTTGCTGCCGCCGCGGCGAACCAGTACGACGCGGAGGAGTAGTCGCCTTCGACGCGGTACTCGCCGCGGTGAAGTTTGGCCGCGTGCACGCGGATGACATTGCCCTCCCGCTTCACATCCGCCCCGAAGGCAGCGAGGACGGACGCGGTGATGTCGAGGTACGGGGCGGAAGCGAGCGATGTGAGGCGCAGCGTGAGCCCGTCCGGCAGCGTCGCTCCGGCCATCATCAGCGACGAAGCGAACTGGCTCGATGTGTCGGCGGCGATGGCTACGTCGAATCCGCCGCGCATTTTCTTTCCGCGAATGCGCAGTGGCGGATAACCCTCCCGCTCCACATACTCGACCTCGGCGCCGATGGACAGCAGCACATCGACGAGATCGCCGATCGGCCGCTCATGCATGCGCGCCTCGCCCCGAAGAACGAATCGTCCCGGCGTGAACGCCAGCCAGCCGGCGAGAAACCGCATGGCCGTCCCTGCGTTGCCAACGAACACCTCGACGTCGTTGGCGGACATGCTGAGCCGAGGACCGATCGTGACGCCGCTCTTGAACGTGCCTTCGATGCGGAACCCGATCGTCCGAAGCGCCTCGAGTGCATAGCGCGTGTCGTCAGCATCGAGACAATTCGTGATCGTTGTCGTCCCCTCGGCCATCGCGCCGAGTAGAAGCGCGCGAACGGAGTAGGACTTGGAGGGCGGGGCGGTGACGGTGGCGTTGAGCGTTTGCTGCTTTGCGATGGTTTTCACGAGCGATGAACGATATCAGTGAGGGATGACATGAAGGATGAAGGATGAAGGATGAACTCGGAACGCGCGGACCATCCTTCATCCTTCATGTCATCCCTCATCCTTCAAACTCAACACCAGCCCGTCATACGCCAGCCTGATCCCCTCCGGCAGGGTCGCTTCAACCGTCTCGTGATCGACCTCATGTGTCAGATGGATCAGCCACGTCTCTCGTGCGTTGATCTGCTTTGCCACGGCAACGGCCTCCTCGATCACAAAGTGCGTGGGGTGCCGGGGGCTGATGCGCAGGCCGTCGAGCGCCAGGATCTCGATGCCTTCGAGCAGCTTCATCGTGGCGTCGGGGATTCCGTTCGTGTCGGTGATGTAGGCGAAGTCGCCGATGCGAAAACCGAGGATGGTCCAGTCGCCGTGGGTTACTGGCAGCGGTGTGATGGCGATTCCTTCGTGCACGAACGGGCCGTCGATCTCGCGCAGGTCGAGCTGCGGTTTGCCGCCGCCAATCTGCGAGTCCGACCAGATGTAGTTGAAGGCGCGGCGGATGGCTGCCGCTGTCATCGGATTGGCGAATGCCTGAATGGCCTCGCGCTGCCGGAAATTGAACGGGCGAATGTCGTCGAGCCCCATGAGGTGATCGGAATGCGAGTGCGTGAAGAGAACGAAATCGAGGCGCGGGATCGGGTACTTCAGGAGCTGCAAGCGCAGATCGGGCGAGGTGTCGATGAGAAAGTGCTTCCCATCCATCTCGATCTTCACCGACTGCCGAAGCCGCCTGTTGCGCGGATCGGCCGAGGTGCAGACAGCACACGAGCAGCCGACGACGGGAACGCCGGTGGAGGTGCCGCTGCCTAGGAAGGTGACGCGCATCGGTGCAACATTCCGCTTCTCAAACAGCCACCCAGTCGAACGCACCCGTCTCGGGATTGATGGCCATCGCCTCGCCGGTCTCGTACCAGGCGGGCAAAACGGTGACGGTTGCCGTGCCGGGAAGGACGAGTTTGTGATGGAAGTGGCCGAAGACGACGTCGGTGAAGCCCTCGGCGGCGCGGGTGCGGCCGTAGGCTTCCATCCGCTCGGTGGGAAGACGGGTCTTGTGCTTGAAGTTGGTGCCCGAGAGATGCGCCTCGACGGTGTCGACAAAACTGCGCGCCAGGCGTTTCGGGATGAGCTTGAGGGAATGCCGTGAGAGGGCGTTCTTCGACGCGAAACGCCAGAAGCGATAGGCGAGGTCGCGGTCGTTGATCATGTCGCCGTGGACGATGAGGTATTTCCGGTCGCCCGCCGGAATCGAGAACTCCATCGCCACATCGCTGACCGCCCGCTCGGCGAACGAGCCGCGCAGGAAGAAGTCGCGATTCCCTTCGACGTAGTGGATCGGGATTCCGCCCTCGCGCAACTGCTGCAATCGATCGAAGACCGCTTTGACAGACGAGGTGTAGAACTTCGGATCGGCGATGAGATAGTGGAAAAGGTCGCCGTTGAGATAGAGCGCTTTCGGCTGTAGTGCGACGAGCCGGTCGAACCAGGAGAGAATCGGTTTCTCGCTGCCTTCCGAGAGTCCGATGTGTGAATCGCCGATGACGAAGATTTGTCCTGCTGCGATCAAGCGGAGAGCTCCTCGATCACGCGCCGCAGTTCGCAGTGGGTTGCTTCATCGAAGGCGCAGAAAATCACGCGCTGCAACGAGCGTGCGTGCGGCCGGAAGTCCACCGCCGTCGCAACCAGCACGCGAGCGCAACGTCCGCGCTCGAAACCGAAGGACGATGGAATGGGCGGCAGTGCAACCGATGCAATAGCCAGCTCCTCGCCACGCTTCAATGCCGCCCAGATCGCACTGCGAAGCTTGGCGTCTTCGTTTCCGTCGCCCTGACGCGGCACGATCGCGTGGATGACGAACTTGCACAGGACGTTGCCGCCGCTCGACACGAAAGCTTCTCCGACGGGAACGGCGCCGACCCCCGCGGTTGGCTTGCTGGCCGAGGCGGGGTTGATGATCGCGTCGACTTTGAGCGAGGAAAGGTCGGCGCGGAGAAGGTCGATATCCATGGCTAAATTACGGTGTTCAGTTTCGCGCGGGGATCCTCGCTGTACGCGGCGTCGATGGTATCGGCCGCTGCGAGTACCTCGGCCGCGTTGCTCTTTGGCGCCGTGATCTCGACCCGGTAGTAGTGATCGCCATGCGTGCCGCCTTTTTTCTTCACACCCTTTCCTCGGATGCGAAATGTCTGTCTGCCCTGCGTACCCGCCGGGATCCGTGCACGAACGGGGCCGTGGATGGTGGGCACTTCCACCTCGCCGCCGCGAATCGCTTCGCCGACTTTGATGGGCAGGTCGATGTAGATGTCATCGCCGCGCCGCTCGAACAACGGATGCGGACGGATGTGAATGAGTACGTTGAGGTCACCGGCCGGCCCGCCGCCCGCGCCCGGTCCACCCTTGCCACGCAGACGGATCCGCTGCCCATCCGACATGCCCTCGGGGATTTTGACCTTGACGGGTTTGCTGTTGATGGTGAGATCCATCGTCGTGCCGAGGATGGCGTCGCGAAAGTCGATGGTGAGCTCGGCTTCGAGATCGGAGCCGCGCTCCGGGCCGGGCTCGAACCCACCGCCGCCGAAAAGATCCGAGAAGATGTCAGTGAAGCCGCCTGCACCACCAGCCGGACGACGTCCGCTGCGCGTGCGTGCGCCGCCGCCGGCGAATTGAGAGAAATCGAATCCGGCGGCGCCAAACGGATTTGCGCCGCCCTGAAATGGATTCGGCGCGCCGCCGGAACGGAATGCTTCCTTGCCGAGACGGTCATACTGCTCGCGCTTCTCCTGATCGGAGAGGACGGCGTTGGCCTCGGATATTTCCTTGAACTTGTTCTCGGCGTCTTTGTTCCCTTTGTTCTTGTCGGGATGGAACTTCTTCGCGAGGCCACGGTAGGCTTTCTTGATCTCGTCCGCGGTGGCGGTCTTCTTCACGCCGAGGATGTCGTAATAGTCTTTTTCGGCCATGGTGCGACAGGATGTTTTAGCACATGAATTGCTTCAGGAGCCGGTTGGAGAAAGAATCAACCTTACATGCACGCATCACTGGCCCGCCGCAACATTCTGACGATGATCCTCGCCGGCGGTATGGGCGAGCGTCTTTATCCGCTGACGCGCGACCGGGCCAAGCCCGCCGTGCCCTTCGGCGGAAGGTACCGGATCATCGACTTCGTCATCAACAACTTCATCAACTCGGGGTTTTTCAAGATCAAGGTGATGACGCAGTTCAAGTCGAACTCGCTCATCGAGCACATCACACGCACGTGGCGGCTCGTGCCCGAGATCGGCCAGTACGTCGACATCGTGCCGGCCCAGATGCGCAAAGGTCCGTTCTGGTTTCGTGGAACGGCCGACGCGGTGTTCCAGAATCTCGAGCTGATCTTCGACGAGCAGCCCGAGTTCGTCTGCGTCTTCGGCGGTGATCACATCTACAAAATGGATGTGAACCAGATGCTGCAGGAGCACATGACCAACGATGCCGACCTGACGATCGCCACGATCCCGGTGCCGGTCGAAGAATCGCACCACTTCGGTATCGTGGAAGTCGACAGCGACTGGCGCGTCACAGGCTTCGTCGAGAAACCGAAGGAGGGAGCGAAGACGATTCCCGGCCGTCCGGACATGGTTCTGGCTTCGATGGGCAACTACATCTTCAAGGCCAACGTGATGATCGACGTCCTCCAGCGAAACGCGCTGCGCGATGCGGCACACGATTTCGGCAAGGAGATCATCCCGGCGATGTACCCGCGGATGAAAGTTCACGCGTACGACTTCGGGCAGAACTACGTTCCAGGCGAGGCGGAGATCAACCGCGGCTACTGGCGCGACGTCGGGACGATCGATTCGTACTTTGCGGCGTCGCTCGACCTGGTCGCGGTCACGCCGCTGTTCAATCTGTACAACGCGCAGTGGCCGATGGTTTCCGCGCCGCTCAACCTTCCGCCTGCGAAGTTCGTCTTCGCCGACTCGAAGTCGCAGCGCATCGGAATCGCCACTGACTCTCTCGTCTCGGCCGGCGTCATCATTTCCGGCGGCACGATCAACCGTAGCATTCTCCACCCTCGCGTCCGCATCCATTCCTACACCGATGTCGACGAGTCGATCCTGATGGATGGTGTGGAAATCGGCCGGCATTCGAAAATCCGCCGCACGATCATCGACAAGGGCGTGAAGATCCCGGCCAACTCGACGATCGGCTACGACATCGAAGCGGACCGGCAGCGATTCACGGTGACGGACACGGGAATCGTGGTGGTGCCGAAGGGGGCGGAGGTGGCGGAGGGAGTGGTTGTTTAGTGCGCGGCCTGGCGGCCGGGCGTTGTCGGTTAGTTGCGCTACGCGCGTTGTCGATTTCCGTGGCCGTAGGCTGCGAGTAGCACCTTGCCGTCCGGAACGAAAAGCCTGACGCGGCAGCAGAGCAGCCTTGCCAAGCAACTGCCAACGCGCGAAGCGCAACCAACCGACAACCGACAACGCGCGGCCGCCAGGCCGCGCAATAAGCGATATTCTCCATTCCCATGACTGTTACCTCGCCCAAGCCCCGCACCGATGGGCGCGCCTCGAACGAGATGCGCCGCGTTCTCATCACGCCGAACTTCAGCAAGCATGCGGAGGGTTCTGCGCTGATCGAGATTGGAGATACGCGCGTGATCTGCACTGCCTCCATTCAAGAGAAGGTCCCGCCGTTTCTCTATCGCACGGGCAAAGGCTGGGTCACGGCCGAGTACGGAATGCTGCCGCGGGCGACGACCGAACGGACTGACCGCGAAGCCGCGCGCGGAAAGCAGGGCGGACGGACGATGGAGATCCAGCGCCTGATCGGCCGCTCGCTGCGCGCTGCCGTAAACAGCGAGATGCTCGGCGAACGGACGATCTGGCTCGATTGCGATGTCATCCAGGCTGACGGTGGCACGCGCACGGCCTCGATCACCGGCTCCTTCGTCGCTCTCGCTCTCGCCCTCGGCAGGCTTTACGTCGACGGGAAGCTCGTCACCTGGCCGATCAACTCTTTCGTCGCCGCCGTGTCAGTCGGCATCATCAACGGCTCGCCGGCGCTCGACCTGAACTACGAAGAAGACTCGAAGGCGGGCGTCGACATGAATATCGTCGCCACCGACAAGGGGCGCTTCGTGGAGCTGCAGGGGACCGCCGAGGGAGCGACGTTCAGCGATGAAGAGATGACGGCGATGCTGGGGTTGGCGAAGGAAGGAATCGCGGCGCTCGTCGAAAAACAACGCGAGATCCTTGCTCCCACGCTCGTACGCGTCGATACGCTGGCCCGCGAGCGGCTCAATAAGAAGTTCCGCTGACCGTTCTGCGCAGAACGTAGACCACGCCGTGGTGTCGCCCGAACCATCCCTCGAACGGGATCTCTCTCTCGACGCGCATGCCCGGCAGCGCGTGAAAACTGATGACGTAGGTTTGCGGCGGATGCGCAAAGATCAGTTGCCGCCGGCGTTTCTGCGTTACGCCCGCGACCTCGTAGAGGTTGAACGGTTCGGAGCCGCCGTCGATGGCAACTGGAGGTACGCCGCGAGCGAGCAACTCCCGATACCCGGTCCAGCGCGCCCGATTCCAGGAGAAGTACTCCTGCATCGAGCCTACGTCGAAGATGGCCAACGCTACGAGCGCAGCGATTGTGGCCGCGCGAGCGACGCGGCGCTCCCAAGGCACGAAGAACGGCAGCAGCAGTCCCACGCTCCACGCAGCATCCCACGCATAGCGATCGACGTAGATTCCTGAGGCGCAGAGGCCGGCGGTGCCGACAACGGCGAATGCTGCGGCAAGCAGCGTGAACGTCGTCGGACGCCGCGCGACGTTGATGACGATCGTGGCAACGAGAAGCGCTGCCAGCAGCGCGCTGCCCCATGTGAGTGCGAGGCGCCACGCCATCGATGCGGTAAATGGATAGTCGTACTGGCGCGACCACACCTCACTCAGCGTCGGCGGCCCGAGGCCCCAGTTCGTCAGGATGTTACCGAGCATGAAGTTGCCGGTGAGGCTGAAGTAGGGCATCGGCAGGCCGCGCGACACCGCATCGTTGACGCGTACGAAGATTGGGACGGCGATGATGCCGGCCAGCAGCGTCTCGCCGCGCGACCAGCGCCGTCGCGCGAAGAGCAGGATCAGCGACAGCGGAAGAAAAAAGAGCGCGACATTCTGCGCGTTCCATGTCGTGTAGTCGGCGATGACCGCGATCTGTTCCGGCGTGCGGAACGTGGCTTCCGTCCACATCCTGAAATGGTTGCTGAGCTCCTCCGGCGATCCGGTCAGCCACTCACGCCGGAAGAGAAAGACCGCCGCGAACAGCGCGAGGGCGACGCCGATCGTGATGGTCGCTGTGCGGCGATTCTTCGGTTTCGCGATCAACAGGACGACGAGGGCAGCAGCGAGAATCTCAACGCCCGTCTCGCGAACGAAAGTGGCTACGAATGCGGCGGCACAGCCGGCGACAATGAAGCCGGTCCGCTCCTCGCTGATACCGCGATAGAAAAAGAGATAGGCCAGCATCGACGCGAAGACGTACGGCACCTCGGTCATGTAGGTACACGACGCCCAGATGAAGATCGGATGGAACATGAAGGCGAGCGTCGTGACGATGCGGAGTGACCGCACGATGCCGGCGCGGGCCAGGATGTGATTGACGATGATGATCGTCGCCGCGGAAAGGGTGAGCGTCGATGCCCGCAGCACTTCAAACGACTCGCCGAAGGCGCGCGTCCACATCGCGCCCCACAGCACGAGCGCTCGCAGGCTGACGGCCGTGAATTGCGAGAAGTGAAACTGGCCGGTCTGCGCGAAGTGCCAGGTGGGCAGGGCGAAATCCCAATCATCGTCGATAGGAAAGTTGCCGTGCGGCCGGATGAGAATGATCGCAATGGCGAAGACGGCCAGCAGCAGCGCGAACTCGATCGCGCGCGCCGCGCGTTGCGTAAGCGTCATGAGGGAGTTAGGGTAGCGCACGATGGCGGACCCCCTCACTCGGCCCTCGGCCAATAACAGCCCGTCGAGAAACAGCGAGGTGTCCGTTGCCAGTCTCACCGACCGCCGCATCGCCGAGTGGCTCTTTCTCCTGATGTTCGTCACGTACGGCTACTTTTTCGCCGGTGGCGGCTGGAATCAGAATTCGCAGTTCGATCTGACGAGGGCCATCGTCGAACGGCACACGTTCTCCATCGACGCATACGCCGGCAACAGCGGTGACGTGGCCTTCGCGCGCGGGTATGTCTACTCGAACAAATCTCCGGCGCTGTCGTGGCTGGCGGCGATTCCGTACGCGCCGTTGTTCGCAATCGAACGAGCGCGCGGGGCCGATCCCGGTGCCGCTGCGCTGCTCACGTTCAACGTCTACATCTGCTCGCTCGTCTGCCTGGCATTACCGGGTGCGACGATTCCTGCGATGCTGTTCTTGTATGGCCGGCGCCGCGGGATTGACGCGCGGCAAGCCGTGCTCGCCGCGGCGGGAGTGGCACTGGCGACGCAGCTTCTGCCATATGCGACGACGTTCATGCTGCACGTGCCATCGGCGGCGCTCCTCTGCTACGCGTTGACGACGCAGCATCATGGGCGGCGCGGCTTCGTTGCGGCGCTGGCCACGTCTATGAACTACCTCTGCGCGCCGGCACTGCTCGCCTTCGCAGTCCTGGATTTGCGGCGCGTTTGGCGCTACGTGCTCGGTGCCATCGCTCCGCTGGCGGCGCTGGCTGTCTATCAGTACCTGTGCTTCGGCAGCATCTTCACCATTGCCATCGCTCATGAAGATCCGCGCTTTCTGACACATGGCGCGGTGCTCGGTGTCTTCCAGCGGCCCTCGATCGGCGTGCTTTATGCCATCACGCTGTCGCCGTACCGCGGCTTCTTTTTCTTCGCGCCGCTGTTGCTGGTCGCGATGTTGGGCATTCGCGCGTGGTGGCACGACGACCGCCGCACCTGTCTTGCATCGCTCGTCGTCATCGCATCGTTCTTCGCGTTCAACCTCGTTTTCAATGGCTGGGAAGGTGGCTTCGGCATCGGCGGGCGCTATCTGGTTCCGATCATTCCGCTCTTCGGCATGGCGCTGCTTCATGTGCGATGGCGATGGTTGGTCGGCATCGTTGCGGCCGCTTCATTCGCGATCAACTTCGCCGCCGCGTCTGTTGATCCGCAACCGTCCGCAACGATCCCACGGCCACTGACGCAGTACATTGCGCCGTTGCTGCTGTCCGGCCATTTCCCTGCATCCGTGCCCATCACGCCGCCGTGGTCCGCAGCCACGTTGAGCGGGCACACATCGGTCAACCGGCTGACATTCGACGAGGCGATCATCTTCGCGAATCACCCACCCGCTTCCCCTGAATCCGAATGGGCGAGTTTCAACCTCGGCGAGCTTCTCTTTGGTCCGGGCAGTGCGCTCTCGCTCCTCCCGATTCTGCTGATCATCCTCGGCGGAGGAATCGTGATCGCGCGATTGGCCATGCGATCAGCAGCAGCGCCGTCGTGAGCGCGCCGGCCAGTCCGCTGTAGAACGAGGCCGGTGCGTAGCCGACGCGAACGTCCCAGTCGCCGGGCGGAATCGTGAAGCCGAGGAACGCGCCGTTGACGGCGAGGGCGCGAATGGGGTTGCCGTTGAGCGAAACGCGCATTCCCGGCCAGAAGGGCTGGCTGCTGACGATGAGTGCGTGCCGCGCGCTGTGGATTCGGAGCCGGAAATCGGGGTCACGAGCTTCGACGATCTGCACCTGCGGATCACTTGTCGGATGCAGCAGGTCCTGGCGCATGCGATCGCTGTCGACCGGGAGAATGTTGACGACCGTCTGCTTCGACAGGTCATGCTCGGTGAGCGTCTGCGCGAACATGTTGTGGCGAAACTCGAGGACGATATCGTGCGCGGCGAAGAAGCGCGGACGGACATCGAGGTTCTCGAAGATCCGTCCGTCGCGGCCATCGTACACGAGGCGATAGCGCGCGTGGTCACCGGGATCGACGTTGCGCGCGCCGACGAGATAGCGCACATTCAGATAGTTCAGCAGTGGCGTCTTCGCGTTTTGCCAGTTGGCAAAATAGTTGTTCGTCTCGAGGTCGGCGAGCAGACGCAGTACGCCGAGATAGCGGCCATTGGCCATCGGATCGTGCGTGCGGATGTCAGCGAATCCGTACATCGCATTGGTGTTGGGAAAGAGCGCCGCGCCGGCGCCAACGATGCGAAAGGGATCGGTGGCCGGAGTCGCCGCCTGTAGACGTTCCAGCCGTTCGATGAGCGGAGTTTTCGGGTACATCGCCTCGACGGGCAGCACCGGATTCCAGCCGTCGGACGCGTTCCATAGTTCCGCGATCAAAGCAAATCCGACCAGCATCGTCGCGATGTGCCGGGCGCGAGTCTGCAGGACGAAAAGCGCCGAAAGCAGGAGCACGACGATGCTGGGAAACACCGCAATCATCGCCGTTTGTTGCATCGCCGCGCTCGGGAAGGACACAGTCAGCAAGACGTATAAAACGAGGCCTGCGGTTGTAAGTACGCCGAGGAGGAAGGGTGTGGAGCGCTCGCGCCGTGCGGAGTCGATCGCCGCCGCTGTCATGGCTGCCGCGATCCAGCAGAGAAACAGACGCAATCGAGCATTCGCCGCCAACCGGAACGCGAAGTGGAACAGCGAGCTGATGACAGGCCAGTTGAAGACGATTCCGGTGGCGATGAGCGCGAGGATGACGAGAAACATCTCGCGGCTCCGGAAGCGTCTTTGTGCGATGGCGCGAAAGAGAAGCGCGAAGAAAGAGGCGATGCCGAGGATGCCGGCGAATCCTGTGATCGACTCGGCTGTCGCCGGTCCCCATGGTCTCTCGGCCGGCGCGTGGCCGTAGAAGTTCGGTTCGAACGTGGCGATGGCGGAGGGAAAATTGGAGAAGGGTGCCTCTCCGTTCGCGCGGATCTGCAATTCCTGAAAGCGCTGGGACTTCTTCACCGATTCGGCGAACGTCGTGAGAAACGGCGCAGCAAGAAGCGCGGCCACGAAAATCGTCGCGGCGGCGAGGGCCAGAGAGCGCACGGCATCGCGTCGCGAAATTGGCCGCTCGACGAACGCGATCCAAAGCGCGAAGAGGCCTCCGAAAAATGTCACGTGAGTCACGGTCTCCGGATGGCCGCCGTAAAGCATGGTGGCCCAGACCACCGCCGCGAACACGAAGCGCGGATAGGTGCGCCGTTCGATGAGCAGCTCCAAAGCCAAAAACGCGGCCGGGAGCCAGACCGCGACTGTGACCATTGGGAAATGCAGCCACGTGCTGACAAACGTACAGAAAGCGAACGCGATCGCTCCGATGGCCGAAGGCAGCTCGTCGTACCGCCGCCGGCAGAAGAGGTACATGAACGTCAGCGCGATGAGAAGTTTCATCGCCGCTTCGGAGGTCATCGCGTATCCAAGAGGAAGCGGCAGTGCCAGCAGACGGAGCGGAGACATCGCCGAGCTTTGTCCGTTGGCGAGGAGCGGATACCCGCAGCCGGCGAGGGCGTTCCAGATCGGAAAGTGCAGCGAAAGCCACGCTTCGCGCACCTGATGCGCCCACGGGACGATCTGCAGCGGCAAGTCGTTCATTTCGGAGTTGGACAGAGTTGGACGATGACCCCAATCTCCCCACGGCGGCAGGATGTTGACGAAGTCGACGGGAAGGTTGACGTACTGCCCGGTCATCGGCCGGAAGAGATAGATCAGGACGAGCGCGTAGAAGAACGCAGAGACGCGCCACGGCAAGCCGTCACGAACGGCCGGGATCCAGCGGCGCGCGCACCAGATCGCGATCGCGTAGAGCGCGCCGACGTAAATCCAGGAAGCGTTGAACACGGGCGCGGATCATAAAGCAGATGAGGAGTACGAGAGCGAGAAGTGCGACGGCTACCGCGATGTCGAACGACACAGGAACATAGCGAACGCGGACCGTCGAATGGCCGGGCGGAACGGCGAAACCGATGAATGCGCCGTCGACGATCTGCGTCGCGAGCCGGCCGCTGGCGGCGTCCGCGCGCCACCATCGCGACCAGCCGACGCTGCTGCTGATCAGTGTGTAAGAGGGTGCGTCGATGTCAAGCACGTAGGCATCGCCGCTCGCCGAGACGATCTGCACGCGCGCGCCGGCGCCGAAGAAGCGCGGCTGCGCGTGAAGATTCTCGTAGAGCATGCCATCGCTTCCAGCGTAGCGAAGCTGGTAGCGCGAGGTGTCGGTGAACACGTGGCCTGGCTCGGTCATCACCCAGCGGGCGTTCAATCGATCGAGCAGCGACGACGACGCGTCGATCCATTTCTTGTAGTAGTCAGTGGTGATCGCGGATCCGAGGAGGTGAACGTATCGCGCTGGCTCCATCGGATCGTGGACGCGGATATCCTCGATCCCGAACATCGCGTTCGTGTTCGGGAAGAGCACGCCGCCCATTCCGGCAACGCGGTCGAAGCCGGGATGGTGATTGCGCAGGACCGCTTCGATGAGTGGCGTGCGCGGGTAGAACGTCGATCTCGGGAACGCCGTGTTCCAGCCGATGGTCAGCGGCCACATCTCGGCGATCACGGCCGCGACGAGCAGCAGCGATGCGACGCTCCGCGTGCGCGGCGCGAGAACCATGACCGTGGCGATGATGAGGACGATCGCGCTCGGAATCGCGGAGATGAGGCCGTCGTGGCGTGCGGCATCGCTCGGAAAGGGTGTTGTCATCACGATTGCGGCGAGCAACGTCGCCGCGGCAACGAGCCCGATCGCGAAGGTCACGACCGTTCCTCGCTGCAGGCGATGCAAGGCCGCAGCGATGAGGAGCGCGAGAATCCACGCGAAGAGGAATCGCAGCCGCGCATTGGCGGCGAGTCCGATGACGGCGTGAAGCACGGCCACGGCCGGACCGATGTTAGCCAGGAGCGCGAGAACGCCGAGCGCAGCCAGCGCGAAGAACGCTTCGCGGTCGCGAAAGCGCCGACGGAAAATCGTCTCGCAGGAGATCGCGATGAGCGACGCGATCCCGAGGATGCCGGCGAATCCTGTCACCGCCTCCGCGCCAGCCGGTCCCCACGGGTTGCCCGGCCGCGTCCCATAAAGCCTCGGCTGCACGAGCAGCGCGAGCGACAAGCGATCCGAGAACGGCATGTCGCGGCCCCACGTCTTTTGTGATTCGAATCGCGTGGAATTGCGCACGTTCTCCGCGAACGGAACGATGAGCGGCAATGCCAGCAGCGCGGCCACGACGCCGGCGCCGAAGAGTGCACGGAGAAATCCGCGCTGCTTCTCAACCACAACGAGCCAGAGAACGTATGCGATGGCGAAGAAAAGAATGTGGATAGCGGTCTCGGGATGGCCGCAGAAAACGACCATCGAACCGATCACCGCGGTCACCGCGAAACGGGCGTCGGTGCGCCGCTCGACCAGAAGATCGATCTGATAGATCACCGCAGGCAGGAAGCAGGCCGCCGTGCCTTGCGCGAAGTGCAGCCAGGCGATGACGAAGGGGCCGAAACCGTAGGCGATCGCGGCGATGCTGCTCGGGAGGAGATCGTAGCGTCGCCGGCAGTAGAGAAAGGTGAACGTGAGCGCGACGAGAACCTTCATCCCCGCCTCGGCGGTCATCGAATACGCCATCGGCAGCGGAAGAGCGAGTAAGCGCAATGGTGAGAGCGCAGCGCTCTGCGCGTTTGCCAGCAGCGGGTAACCGCAGCCGGCCAGCGCGTTCCAGAGCGGTGCGTGGCCTGACTTCCACGCTTCGCGCACCTGATGCGCCCACGGTGCGAGCTGCATCGAAACGTCGTGCGTCTCCATGTTGAGCACGGTGTATTTCGAAAGCCCCGGCGCCGATGCGGACCAAGGAGCGATGAGGCGCGGGATGTCGGTGGCGACGGAGACGTACGGTCCTGTCATCGACCTGAAAAAGAAGATGAGGACGAGCGCGTAGAAGAGCGCGGCGATGCGCTTCGGAATTGGGTTACCGCCGCGCCGCGCGAGTGCGACCGCGATGGCGTAGAGCGCGCCGAGGTAGAGCCATGTGGGATTCAACGGAGAGATGGTACTGCGGGGTTAGTCGTTGTCGGGGCGGCGGCGAGACGCCGGCGGGACGCCGGCGCTCCATTCGTTCGCTTGCGCGAACGCTTCGTCATCGCCTTGCTCAACCATTTTCCGCACGAGCGCCGCGACGGCCTTTGCGTGGGGAGTGATGTTCTCGCGGTTTGCGGCGATGATCGGTGACCAGACCGATGCCGCGCTGCCGGCGAGTCGGAGGAAGGTGCGAAGGCCTGATCCCGCGAAGCGTGGATCGATGTTCTGGTCGTGCAGGTAAGCGGCAAGGGCGGTTGAGAGGATCTGCGGGAGGTGACTGGTCAGGGCGATCGCGCGATCGTGCTCGGCGGCGGGGACAAGCTCCGCGCGCGCTCCGCAGCAGGCGATGAGCTCCTGAACGATTGGTGCTTCGCGATCGATGAACCACGAAGCGCCTTCGAACAGGTCTGCGTGGGCGGCGGCAAGTCCGCGCTCATGCGATCCGGCGAGCGGATGGCCAGCCACGAAATCGAGGCCGCGCGCATCGGCTGCGGCACGTAGCGGCTGCAACACGCTACAGACCGATGTGGTCAACGAGCGGCATCGACCGACAACAGCGATGGCGGCATCGACCGGCGTTGCCAAAACCGTGATGTCGAACGTACCGTCGAAGGATTCGCTGCGCTCATCGGCCGCGCCGGCGCGGACCGCATCGTCGAGCGAGACTCCCGGATCGATGTAGGTGACGTGCCATCCGCGGCGGCGCAGCGCGATCCCGATCGATCCTCCGATGAGGCCGAGTCCGGCGATCAGCGTGCGCCGCGCAGAGTGCATCAACGCGTCATCATAATGAGCGTGCGATCGACCGTCTGCGACGTCGAGGCGTCGAAGTACGGCCGCTGGATCGTCACGCGCGGGCGGTTCGTCTTCGGATCGATCTCCGCGGCGCGGTACGAGCCGACGGCCTTCGAGGGATCGAGCTTGATGTTCAGCTTCTGCGCGATCGGGACGATTCCAGCGACATCCGTGGCCAGATCGCCGCTTCGGTAATACGCAGGAGGCTTGGCCGAGCTGAGGTTGTTCGTCGCATCGGGCGCGACCTTGTTGTAGCCGTACGACTGCGCGTAGAACTCGGCCACTTTGTCGAGCGGTGCGTCGGTGTCGTAGATCGCGATCGGCGGGATGTCGTCGCCCGGCCTCATGACCTTGCGCGCCTGTTTCCAGAGATCGGTCAACTGGGCCAGGTAGCGCGAACCGGGGTAGATCGTGAAGGCGAAGGATTCCGGCTCGTTCGACTCGTTCTTCTTCTCTTTCGAGCAGCCTGCGGCTATGAGCGCGATGAGCACCGCGCCCGCGAGCAAACGTGAGGTTCTGTTCATCGATGACTCCAGTGAATCAGTTGATTGGTGGATTCGTAGATCAGGATGAGGGACTTGTCTCTGTACACTAATCTATTGATCTACCAATCGACTCTAGCATACGCAGCTCGACACGAATCCGTCGCTACTTGGCCGCTGCCAGGCTGCGGTCGCGTGCTGCGCGAAACTCGTCGCCTTCTTTCCAGTTCGGCATCGTGGCGGCGTTCGCGGCATCCCATCCCATCCAGATTCCGAGCTGTGCCATCTGCACCGCTTCCGACCAATCCCATTTCGGATCGAACTGATCGCTGGGCTGGTGGTAGTGATTGGCGCGAAAGTCGTTCGACCACGCCGCGCCGAAGTCCGCTCCTTTGCCGATGACGTCGTGGCCGGGATCGATCGAGAACGCCGGGATGCCAACCTTGCCGAAACTGAAGTGATCCGAGCGGTAGTAATGCCCCTGCTCCGGCTCCGGGTCGGGGATGATAGCGAGGCCGAGCGCTTTCGTGATTCGTCGCGCTGTTGGATAGAACGTCGTCCGTTCGATGCCGTTCATGTTGACGTCGCGGACGCGGCCGAGCTCCGGGATCATGTCGTAGTTCATGCCGAGCGCGATGCGGCCGGATGGAAGTGGCGGGTTCTGGCTGAGGTATGCCGAGCCGATCAGCCCCTGCTCTTCGGCGGCAACTGCGGCGAAATAAATCGATCGCTTCGGCGCCGGCATGCGCGACCAGACGCGCGCCATCTCCAGAAGGATGGCGCAGCCGGAGGCGTTGTCGAGCGCTCCGTTGTAGATCGTGTCGCCGCTCTTGTCGGCGGGTCCGATGCCGAGGTGGTCGTGATGGGCGGAGTAGAGAATCGCTTCATCGCGCAGCTTCCCGTCGCTCCCCATCAGTTTGGCCACAACGTTCGTGGTGTTGAATGAGCGGCGCTTGCTGGCGACGTTGCCGGAGAGTTTCACGCCGAGCGGCACCGGCTGGAAGTCACGCGACGAAGCAGCCTGCGTCAACGAGTCCAGATCCTTGCCGGCGGCTTTGAAGAGGTCGCGCGCCACCTGCTCGGTCATCCAGCCGGCGAATTGAAGTGCCGGAGCGCCGGGCTTGTTCTTCATGAACGAGTTCTCGCCGCCCCACGAATTCGAGACGACATTCCAGCCGTAGCCAGCAGCAGCGGTGGTGTGGATCAAGATGACGCCCGCGGCGTTTTTCGCGGTCCCGATCTCGTACTTGTACGTCCAGCGGCCGTAGTAGGTGCGTGCTTTTCCTTTGAAGAGATCGGGCTCCTGCGCATTCGCGGGCGGGTCGTCGACGAGCATCACGAGCGTCTTCCCGCGTGTGTCGAGACCTTTGTAGTCGTCCCACCGGTACTCCGGAGCGACGACACCGTGGCCGACGAAGACGAGATCGGAGTCGATGGCGTCGCTTTCGGTCTGCGTCTGATTCTGTCCGACGATCTGGTCGCCGAACTTGAGCGGGCCGCCGATCGGTGTGCCGTTCTTCGTGAAGGTCAGCGCGGATTTGTCGCGATCGGTGGCGATGCCGAGGAGCGGGACGTTCTGGTAGTAGGTGCCGTTGTCGCCGGCCGGCTGCAGGCCGTAGGACTCGAACTGGGCCGCGATGTATTGCTCAGCGATCTCGTCGCCGCGCGTTCCAGGTCCGCGGCCTTCAAGCAGATCGCTGGCCAGGAATTGATCGTGAGCGGCCAGCGCCTTCGCGCTCAGCATTGCCATCCCTTTGGCGACCGGGGCCGGAGCGGCGTCCGGAACCGCCTTTTTCGAACTAGTGCTCGTTGCGCCGATGAGCGGAAGAGCTGCCAACGCTGCAACGGCGAGGAACCAACGCGGTCGATCCATGTCTGATCTCCTGGTTTTGACTTGAGGTGTTGCGCGGCTGTCCGGATGGACGCGACGACCCCGGTAACGATATCGCAGACGACGGGTTGTCGAAGTGACTCCGATTGGTGTCTTGTACTCGAAAATTGAGAATGTTACGAAAAAGAGGGTAGGGACATCGGTAGATAAATCACTCCTAGACAGAGTGCGAGAAATGTTCACCCAAATCTCCGACCCTTTCCACGATCTGAGGATGCCGTTGCAGGAGCGCGTCGTCGACAAACTGGCGGATATGCTCTTCGCCAGCGACATGATCCTCGACATGCTTCATGACGAGCGCTCCCGCGAGTCCGGCGGGTTCACGACCGTCGAGGCCTCGGTCCGAGGCGTCTACGAGCAGATCAACGAGTTGATGAAGCAACTGACGGATTGACCTGCTGTTGTCGTCGCCCGGCGTAAAAAGCGAGATCGTGAGGAAGCCGACACCGAACCGTGACTTCAGCCTCCGGCCACCGGCGGGATGAAGACCAACTCGTCTCCGTCGCTGAGAATCTCTTCCGGTCCTACGTAATTCTCGTTGACGGCGATCAGCGGAGGGGCGGCGTAGTCGCGTAGCGCAGCGTGCTCGGCGCGCAGGCGCTGCCAGACATCCCCAGCTCGCGTCCCGTCAGGAAGTTGCAGGAGATCCTCGTCTCTTCCGGCGATCTCGCGCAGGACGGCAAAGAAGAGGAGGCGGACTTTCAGCATCGTCCGGCATTCTAACTGCGTAGAATTGCGCGATCGTGCAGGAAGAGTTCACAGCCGTGATGACCGTCGACGCCGCGCTGGCCCTTCACCCGTCCGCGCGATGGGTGTTTGCTGCCTACCAGATCGGAGGGTGCAACGGTTGCTCGTCGGCGGCGGACGAGACCTTGGCCGAGGTTGCGCAGGGCTACAAGCTCGATCTCGACCGGCTTCTTACCGACCTCAACGGGCTCTTGACCTAGTACTTGCCACCGAGCCTGGTAAATTTTGCGCACGGGTATGGGGCAGGTGCAAGTTTTTCCTTGCCGCTTTCGGGTCGTCATCGCGTCACCTGCTTTCGTGCGCATTGCCGTAACATCTGCATTTTCTATTGCTTGTGCCGGGCGATTGGAACTGCTGGCTTGTGCACATGTTCCAGAAATCGCTATTTATTCGTCTTGGCAGATACCATGCACAATGCAGGGCACCATGAAACAGGTTTCGACAGATTCGAGACCGCCACGCGGGTCCCATCCTGATTGCCCGCGTCTAGTGGCCGCTGCGGACCCCCTCCTTGACTATTGGACCGATTTTGGACGATTAATCACCTAGCTTCCTTGAATCCCACCTACTGGTCGCAGCGGTCCAGCCCAAACGATGTACCACGACGGAGCCGAAAGGCTCCGTTAGTGCGTTTGGGGGATACCATTCATCCGTGAAGCGGAAAATCAAGTCGTACCCGCCGCTCTCCTCGTTCGCCACAACCGGCGGTTGAGCGTGCAAGCTGGGTCAGGATGACCTGCGCTCGGTCCTCGCGAAACTCCCTTCCCACGAAGGGCTGGGGGATCTTGTCGTCGGTTACGGCACGAATGACGACGCGGCGGTCCTGCGCATCTCCGGCGATCAGGCCACCGATCAAGCCGCCGATCAAGCGATTGTTCAGACCGTCGATTTCTTCACGCCGATCGTCGACGACCCCTACGTCTTCGGTGCCATCGCAGCGGCAAACGCGGTGTCCGACATCTACGCGATGGGGGCGACGCCGATCCTGGGGCTGGCCATCGCCGCATTTCCGACCGATGTCCTTCCGCTAGAGGTGCTGCAGGAGATTCTTCGCGGCGGATCGGAGAAAGCTGCGGAAGCCGGTTTCCCCATCGCCGGAGGCCACACCATCATCGACGACGTGCCGAAGTACGGTCTCGCCGTTACAGGCATCGTCAGTGTGTCGAAGCTCGTTCGCAATTCGACGGCGAAGGCCGGCGACGTGATCGTTCTGACGAAGCCGATCGGCAACGGGATTCTGATCAGCGCGTTCCGTGCGCTTAGCGCGCGCCGGTTCCGCAGGTCCGCCGTACCGCAGCTCGACGAAGCGATTCAGTGGATGATCATGCTCAACCGCGACGCCGCCGGTGCGATGATCGACGTCGGCGTCAACGCTGCCACCGACGTTACCGGCTACGGACTCATTGGCCACCTGCTCGAAATGTGCGATGGCTCCGGCACCGGTGCGGAGATTCGCGCCAGCGCGGTGCCCGTACTGCCGAATGTGCGCGAGTCGCTGGCCCGCGGTTTCCGTCCGACCGGGACGCTTCGCAACGTCGAGACGTTCCGGCATCGTGTCGATAGCCAGGTCCCGGAGTCGGAATTCACGCTGATGTGTGACGCGCAGACGAGCGGAGGATTGCTGTTGGCGGTACCGTCGGAAAAGCTCGCTGCGTTCGACGCGCGGATGCGTCAAAGCGGCCTGTTCTATGCAACGATTGGAACGATGACGGAACAGAGCGGTAAGGTCACGCTCATTCCCTGAAATGCTGCCGAAACGATTGAGGAGAGAACAGATGCCCTACTGTCCTACGTGTAAACAAGCCTGGCCGGAAGGTGAGAAGGAATGCCCGACCGACCACGCAGCTCTTGTCGAGGAGCTGCCGTACCAGGCGGTTCAGAGTGATGCCGATGGTACGACGTGGGTCGAGATCGCAAGCACGGGAGTGGACGACCGGGCGCGCATCATGAAGGGATTTCTCGATGCGGAAGGGATCCCGGCGCAGATCGAGAACGTGAAGTTCAGCATGGAGCCGATCAATTTCGGCACGATGGGTGACATCCGCATCTACGTCCGAGCCGAAGACGAAGCGCGGGCGCAGGAGCTGCTGCGTCAGCGCGAGGCAGACTTCGACCGGCTAGAGGATGACGCCGACACGATCGTCACCGACGAGGGCACGGCCGAGATCACCGAAGACGAAGAGATCGCTCCGGAGCCAGCGGAGAAAGAATGACCGAAGAGCCGCACCCGCCGGCGCCTCGCAGGGGTAAGGACGAGCCTCACGAGCCGTCTGCACGGGACGAGGCGCCGCTGATGCCGTCGTGGGTGCCGGCACTCATCGGCGTGGTCCTGGTATCGATGGCCGCGCTTGCGGTCTACACCGGCATTCGTTATCGCAACCCTCCGCAGGTGAACCCTGTGATCAAACGCCGTCCCGTGCGCCCGATGACGGGTGGTGGAGGACCGCCGGGTGAGCCCGAGCCTGGCGCGTCGCTAGTCTTTCCCGGCGATGCCGACAACACACCGGCAGCGCATGAGGCAGTCAGCGGCAATGCCCGCGCCGAAATCACCGGAACAGGCCACGGCATCACGGCAACGGTGCGCATCTGGGCACGCCGGGGAATGATGACGAGTGTCACTCCCGGCGATGCCATGGTCGCCGTCAACGATCTCGTCATCGGTCAAGCCAAGCAGTTCAGCACGATGAATGAGGTCTACGACTTTCCCGCCCCGGGCAGCTACACGATCCACCTGAGCGCACCGGGCTACAAAGACCAGCAGTTTGTCGTGACGGTCGCGGACGACGCAAAGCTCGAGATTGCGCGGCTGGATGTGAAGTTGGAGAAGCGGTAGCTGCGGCCGCCGGAGGCGGCCGCGTTGTCGGTTGTCAGTTGACTGCGGCGCTGTCGCGCCGCTGAAACGGCTCGCAACCCAAATGCGCGGGAGCGAGGGTGGTACGGGCCAACGCGCAGCAGTGGACGGCAACTCGCCAATAGCCAACTGACAACGCGCGAAGCGCAACCAACTGACAACCGACAACGCGGACGCCGCCAGGCGTCCGCAATTCAATGCGCCGCCTGGTTCTCCGCCTGCGCCTTCTTGTGCTCGTTGATGATCTTTTCCTGCAAGTTGCGCGGGACTTCCTCGTAGTGCGATGACTCCATGTGGAAGCTTCCCCGGCCCTGCGTGATGGAGCGCAGCGTCGATCCGTAGGTCAGCATCTCGGCAAGCGGTACGCGTGCCTTGACCGTCTGCGTGTCGCCGTCGGCATCGACTCCCTCGACCCGGCCGCGGCGTGAGTTGAGGTCGCCCATGATGTCGCCGATGTACTCAGCAGGTGCACTGATGTCGACGTGCATGATCGGCTCGAGCAGCGTGGCGCGGGCCTGCTCCATCGCCTGCTGATACGCCAGCGAGCCTGCGATCTTGAACGCCATTTCCGACGAATCGACGTCGTGGTACTGGCCGTCCTTCAGGCGGACGCGGAAGTCGACCATCGGAAAGCCGGCCAGGAAACCCTTCTTCCGCGCGTCCTGAATCCCTTTCTCGACCGCCGGAATGTACTGCCGCGGGATGGAGCCGCCGAAGATCTCGTCGACGAACTCGAAGTCGGCGCCGCGTTCGAGCGGTTCCACAGAGATCTTGCAGTCGGCGAACTGTCCGTGGCCGCCCGATTGCTTCTTGTGGCGCCCGTGGGCGTCGGCAGGTTTGGTGATCGTTTCGAGGTACGGAACTTTCGGCGGATGCAGGATCACGTCGACGCCGTACTTTTTTTTCAGCTTCGAGACGACAATCTCGACGTGAAGCTGTCCCTGTCCCGAGATCAGGAACTCTTTGGTCTGTTCGTCGCGGCCGAACTTGATCGAAGGATCTTCCTCGATGATGCGGCCGATGGCGACGCCGAGCTTGTCCTCGTCGCCGCGCGCCTTCGCTTCCACCGCAAACGAGATCGCAGCCTCGGGATAATGAATGTGCTCGAGCACGATGGGATGCTGTGCAGTTGCGAGCGAATCGCCGGTGTGCACGTCCTTCAGCTTCGCCACCGCGCCGATGTCGCCGGCGCGCAGCTCGGAGACCGGAACCTGCTGTTTGCCCTGGATGAGCTGCAGCTTGCCGACGCGCTCTTCGTGATCCTTGGTCGTGTTCCAGTAGGTGTGATCCGACTGCAACGTGCCGGAGTAAACGCGGAAGAGCGAGACGCGGCCGGAGAAGGGATCGGAGAAGGTCTTGAAGACCAGCGCGCTCGGGAAGGCCTCCGCGCGGCGCTCGAACGTGATCGGTTCACCTTTCTTGTCTTTGCCGTCGATCGTCTTGACTTCGTCCGCGGGAGGCAGAAGCGCCACGATGGCATCGAGGATGGCGTGGCCGCCGATGTTGTGCGCGGCCGAGTCGAGGACCACGGGAAAGATCTGATGATGCGACACTTCGCGTTTCAGGCCGTCGAGCAGATCTTCCTGCGACAGACCGCCCTGATCGAAGAAGCGCTCCATCAGCGTGTCGTCGCCCTCGGCCACCTTCTCGATCAGTTGCGCGCGCCAGTCGTCGGCCTCGCTCTTCATGGCTGCCGGAATCTCGATCGTCTCGTACTTTCCTGAGCCGTCGAGTGCGTATTTCCAGGCCTTCATCGAAACGAGATCGATGACACCCGTGAAGTCTTTTTCTTCGCCGATCGGAAGCTGGATCGGCACCACGTTCTTGCCGAACTTATTCTGCAGTGCGTCGAGCGTCCGCGTGAATGACGCGCGCTCGCGGTCCATCTTGTTGATGACGACGAGCCGCGGCAACTCGAACTCCTCCGCAAACTTCCAGACGCGCTCCGTGGAGACTTCCACGCCGGTCACGCCGCTGACGACGATCGCCGCCGAGTCGACGACACGCAACGCCGAGCGCGCCTCCATCACGAAGATTCCGAAGCCGGGCGTGTCGATAAAGTTGATTTTCGAGTTCTGCCATTCCGCGAATGCCACGGCGGTGGAGATCGAGTGCTTGCGGTCGATCTCATCCTGGTCGAAGTCGGTGACGGTCGTTCCGTCGTCGATTCTGCCGAGCCGCGTGATGGCACCGGCGTTGAACAAGAGCTGCGTGACAAGCGACGTTTTTCCGGTGTCGTTATGTCCTACGACCGCTACGTTGCGAATCTCAGTGCCCGAGTAAACCTTCATGTTGGTCGTCCTTCACTTCGGGATTTCATCAAAAGGGGGTAGATCATAAATTAAAATGCGTTACCACACTCGGAATCCAACGAACGCGGCACGCCGGGCGATCCACGGTATCGTACGGATGCAGGGAGTTATGATTGACGGATCACGAACCTCCCGCGCAATCGGGAGCTGACGCGGGAGAAGAGCGAAACCAGGTGAAGCTCGGCCGGTATGAGATCGTTCGCGAGCTCGGCAAGGGGGCGATGGGAATCGTCTACCTTGCCAAAGATCCGCTCATCGGACGTCTCGTCGCGCTCAAGACGATCCGCCCTTCGGCGCATGCCGACGACGAGGACACCAAAGAGTTCCAGGCACGCTTCGTACGCGAAGCGCAGGCCGCCGGAATCCTCAACCATCCTTCGATCGTCACCGTCCATGACATTGGCGTCGACGATCCCACCGGCGTGTCTTTCATCGCCATGGAGTACGTGGAAGGGCAGAACCTCAAAGAGGTGCTGTCGGCAGGACGGCCGCTGTCATTCGAGCAGGCTGCCGACATCATTGCGCAGGTAGCCGAGGGTCTCGACTTCGCGCACGCAAAAGGGATCGTGCATCGTGATGTGAAGCCGGCGAACATCATTCTTCTCGAAGGCAACCGTGCGAAGATCACTGACTTTGGCATTGCCAAGATCACCTCGGGCGCCAACCTGACGACGACCGGCCAGTTCCTCGGCACGCCGAACTACATGGCTCCCGAACAGATCAAGGGGACGCCGGTCGATGGCCGCAGCGACATTTTCTCGCTTGGCATCTGCCTCTATGAATGCCTCACGCATCGCAAGCCATTCGGCGGCGATTCGTTGACCTCGATCTCGTACAAGATCGTTCACGAGCCGTTTCCGCCGCTTCAGGAGGCCAATCCGACGATTCCTGACGGCTTCGCCGACGTCGTCGGTCATTGCCTGGCCAAGGATCCGGTCAAGCGATACCAGCGCGGCAAGGACCTTGCGAACGCATTGCGCGCCGTGATCCGCGGCGAGCGCCCCACGCACTCGAGCGAATCGCTTTTCGCTGACGCCACCGTCGTCACGCGCGGCGACCGCGACAAGCAGATGACGATAGAAATCCCGTTTCCGGAAGCACAGAGCGCCGAGGTGCCGGGCGAGCCGGGTCCGCAGTTGGATACAAATCCTGCGGCGGCGCGGCCATCGCCGGCAGCGCCTGTCACAAAGCCCACGAAGACGAAGTCCGCCGGCGTCGATTGGAAAAAGACCTGGAACGGGCTCGTTTCGAGCACTCCCGACTGGCGGAAGTTGAGCTGGAAGTCGCGCATCAATCCGATCCTCTTCGTGACCGTTGCCGCCATCCCGCTCATCGCCCTCGCCATCGTCATGCTCGTGCTTCGCTCCAAGCAAGTGGCGGTGCCTGTGGTCGACAAGGCTGCGGAGGCGAAGGTCGCAAAGGAGCGGAAGCTCCGGACAGAAGCAAATCGCGTCCTGCACGAAGGCCGCGTCAACGATGCATTCGCGCGTTACGAGGAGTTGCTAAGAATGGCTCCCCGCTCGCCGGCGATCGGAGCACTGGTACAGCGGTTGTCGCAGATCCGGCAGCAGGATGCGGTCGGGAAGCAGCAGCTCATGGCGGCGCAGCTGCAATTCGATCAGGGGATGGCGCTGTACAACCAGAAGAAGTTCGCAGAGGCCATTCCGCTGTTCGAGGAATCGTTCCATCTCAACCCGAGCTCCGATGCAACAGCGCAGTATTTGAAGCTGGCGCAGCAGGAGGATGCTCGCGTGAAGGCCGATCGCGCCTCGGCTCGCCAGGCGAAGACGACATCAAAGACTTCTTCGCAGACGGTCGTGACGCCGGCAGTGACGACAGCGCATCCCGGTACGACTGCGACTCGCGCGCCCCAACCTTCTTCGCAGGTAGCAAGCGCTCCGGCTTCGTTGACGACGATCGTCAACAGCACGGTCGCGGACGGCTACATCGTCGTGAGGGCTGGATCCGACGAAGTGGCGCGGGAGAATCTCTGGGCCGAGCGCCGTTTCTTCCACAACCATGTGCCGAAGCAGGTGAACGTGACGAAGGAGTTTCCGGCCAAGAACGCTGACCTCGAGTTCTGGGTCGTCGTTCAATCCCTCGGCGTGAACGAGCACCGCGTTCTGCGCGCTCAGAACTTCGAGCCCGGCAGCAATCACAAACTGGTGGTCACCTTCGATCCGACGAGCAAACGGGTCGACTTCCAATTCAATTGATGACGCGGAGATTGGAAGCCGGGAGTGGGGAGTCGGAGAGCCGGCCGCTGACTCCCGACCTGCGGCATCCGACGTTGTTTGCCATCGTTTCGCGCGACGAATCGTGGCAGCGCGGCACGATGGTCGAGTCGCGCCTGATGCACGGTCAGGCTCGCCAGAACGGAAACTCGATCGAGGCAGTCGATACCTGCGACGAGCGCCTCGCGCGTGCCTGCGACGCCGCGTCCGAAGCCGCTCGCGCGCTGGTGGACACGTTGATCGAGGCGCAGGTTCGCATGCGCGTGCGCGCCACGCGCGAGGATGACGCGGAGAGCGTCGAGACCACGATCACGCTTCGGATGCACGATATGTCGATCGTGACGACGCCGGCGGATGCGCATCGCGACTATGAATTGCTGAAGGTCCTCACTGGAGTGCAGCCGGCCGCGAAGCTTGCGCCATTACCGATCGTCTGGCTGAACGGATCGGCCGCGGTCCTGCTTCACGAGGCGATCGGTCATGCCCGGGAGCATGGCGCCGTGGAGATTTCCTGGCCGGCCTGGCTGACGGTCGAAGCGCCGCTCGCGCTGCGGCGCGAGACGTTCCGCGACGTGCCGGTGCCCCGGATGACGCATCTCATTGCCCGGCAGTCCGGAGCGCCGTTCGCGCCGCCGCACGAACGGATCGACGTTCAACTCGTCGCAGGAGGCGGCTACGATCCGGTCACCGACATCGTGACGGTCGACATCGCTGTCTCCACCGCCGGAGCATTTACCATCCACCGTACGCGGTCCGAGATCGCCGCTTCCCTCGCGGGTGCGGTGGGCGAACCGCTCCATTATCCCGGCGTGATCTGTTCGCGCGAAGGGCAGCAGCTTTACGTCGCGTCGCGTGCGCCGCTGATGCTCATGGATGCGCTGCCATGACGAGCCTCTATCGCAAATGGGGACGTGTCATCCGTTACGAGAACGGAACCACGATTCGTGTCGAGGAGGCGGGTGAGGCCAGCGACGTTGAAGGGGTGTTCGAAGCCCGGCCGATGCCGTGGGGGAAAGGAGCACAGACAAGAGTGTCTGTGCCACACCAGGTTGTGCCTCTGCCCCAGGCGAGCGTCGACCTGCAACAAGTGGAGTCTTTTGTGGCACAGACACTCCTGTCTGTGCACTCGTGCATCGTCGAACGCCTGATCATCTCAGCCGGTATTTCCACGCACGAGACCAACGGAGTGACCTGGACCGAGGAATCGCGCCGGGTGCACCTCTCGCTCGTCAAAGAGAGATTGCGCGTGCTCGTCGATCTCGCCTCGTTCGATCTCGATGCGATCCGCTCGGTCGCCGGCGCGCTCGCGCGTGCAGGCGACGCGCGCGAAGCCCCGCCGCGTGTCCGCCTTGCGCCGAACGTCGCCGCGGCGCTGCTGCCGTCGCTCATTGGCGAGATTGCGATCGAACAGCGTGGAGGAGACTTCGATGGACGAGGACTGCCGATCGAGACGCGTGCGGTAACCGCCGATGACCCGCCGAATTGGTACCGGCCCAGCTACTCGATCCGCCCGCGGCGTGCCTGGCTCAATCTCCGTCCGCTGCCATTCGGAACGATCGACGAGAGTGTCCCGATCGCCGTTGCCATGCTGGCGCCTGTCACAGGAACGAGCCTCCACGTGCTTTGCATCGACGGGGATGCCGTCTATCCCGCCGAGCTCAGCGCAGATCGCGTCACCGCGGTGTCGAACGACGAGCCGGTTTGGTATCCGTATGCAGCCGGTTCGTTCGGCGTCGAGATGATGCTTTAGAATCGCGGGCACTGCATGGCCACAAGCATCCGGCAAATCGAGTTTCTGGCGCGTTCGATTGTGAACCGTCTCGAAGATCGCGGCCTCGTCGAGTTCGGCGATGCCGAGATCGGAATCGACGTCGTCACCCGAACTCTCGAAGAGAACTTCGCCGCGTACGACGCCATCGAAGCCGAGGCGCGCATCCGTCTGGCAAAGACGATCGGAACCCGCGAGCCGTCCGAGAACGAAGTCCTCGAAGCGATGCGGAAAGTGGCTGTGGAACGGAACGTGACGTTATGACGGGGGAGTGGGATTTGGGGTGTGGGGTGTGGGAGAAGGGTTCAGTACCGCGCTTCATTGCGCTCCGGCCTCCGATTCCCGATTCCCAACCTTCCCAGGAACCGACGCGAAGCCGCGTCTCGAAGATTACGGCGCGGGCGTCGAAGAATCGTTCCGTACCGCGCATCTCGGTTGCGCCCCGCGCGTTTTCTA
>OLLN01000416.1_pt1 | contig 32089 bp, 33 predicted proteins | sample 1604281 | NCBI WGS metagenome assembly OLLN01 (sample SAMEA104055716, study PRJEB20765) | soil metagenome | biome: Arctic tundra; feature: Polygonal ground; material: soil | place: USA | collected 2011-09 | depth 0-0.5 m | reverse complement strand
ATCTCGTTCGAGCGTCTTTGATCACGATCGCTCGCGCTGGACGAACACGATCTGCGAAGTTTGAGATCCTTCGACGTCCTCCGCCGCCAAGGACGCGCTGCGCAAACATCGCGATTCGAGCGGGCGGCTCCGGCGGTCTCAGGATGACACCAATCCCTCCTATCGCTTTCGAGGCTTCGCCTTCCCGACTGCAGCACGAGGCCTTTCCCCCGTCCTCAGCGGTTTCCCACTTTGCATCATGCCGTGTCTCAGGATGTGGGCGATCTCGGCGACGGCGTCGTCGGAGCTTTTACCGAAGTGGTCGTTCACTCCGAAGACGATCTCTACGGCGAAGTAGTTGAGGAAGACGCGGACGGCGAGCATGACTGCGGCATGCGGCTCGATGTCATCGCGCAGCCGTTCGCGCAGCGGTTCTTCCATGCCGTGCGCTTTGAGGAAGATCTGGAAGCGCGCGGCCATGCCAGAGTAGAAGTTCCGAATGTGCTGGCCGTTGAATTCGACGACATCGACGTAGATCAGTGCGACGTACTCGCGGTACTCGACGACCATGTCGCGCACGGCGGCACCAATCTCCTCCAGATTGTCGGGGAACGTTCCGCGCAGAAAGACCTGATTGAACGGGAAATCGGGCCGCGCGATGGCATCCATGTACTTCTGGATGAGCGCGCGCAGGATCTCCTTCTTGTCCGGGAAATGGTAGTAAACGTTACCGTGTGAGAGTCCGGCCGCGTCCGCGATCTCACGGACGGTGGTGGCGCCAAAACCGCGATGCGCGAACAGCTTCAACGCAGCGTCGAGGATCTGCGTCCTTGCTCGTTCTGCTCGCTCTTCCTGCAACATCTATGATTTCTTCCAGGCCGCTACGCCGCGGCTGCGCCGGAAACGAACTCCGTGACCGCAGCCACCACGTGCTTGGCATTCTCGCCGAAGACCATCGACAAGTGGTTGCCTGGCACCTCGACGTAACGGCAGCCGGCGATCGACGCAGCGGTCTCGCGCGCCAATGCGGCCGGCACGATCGCAGGTGCTCCGGGCGGACCGTAGGGGCCAGGTGCGTTGATGAGAATCGACGGAGCAGCGATCTGGGCCACAAGCTCGCGCCACGGCTCGGCGCTGATGTTCTGAATGACCTGTTCGATTGCGGCGGCACTGGTGCGCGCCTGCGCGGTGCCGTCGTCGTTCGTCTTGATCTCGGCGCGGAAATAGCTCTCCACCATCGGATCCCAGAAGCCGTCGAGATACGGAGCGCTCTTGATCGCGCCGATGTACGTGTCCGCCGAGGGGAAGACTCTTGTGAGACGGTCGAGGGAAACGCGAATCAGTTTCGCCGTGTCGTCAATGATCCAGAGTGCCACATCGATGAGGACGATCTTCGAGACGCGCTGCGGATAGCGCGCCGCGAGATAGATCGTGAGCAGTCCGCCGAACGAATGGCCGAGGATGGTGGCGCGCTCGATTCCGAGGTGATCGAGCAAGCCGAGAACGTCGGCGGCATGATCCTCGAGCGTGTAACCGGTGTCAGGCTTGCCGCTGTCGCCGCGGCCGCGCAGGTCGGGAGCAATCGTGCGAAAGTGAGGGCTGAGTCCGGCCGCGATCAGGCCGTCAAACGCGTGCGCATTCGCCGAGAGTCCGGGCAGCAACACGATCGGAGGTTCACCTCCGTCGCGGTCGAGGTAGTGAATCCGCACGCCGTTGATTTGCTCGTAGTGGTCGATCATTCGTTCTCCATCAGATTGCCGTGTCGCTCGCCGACCAGTACGGCTCGCGCATGATGCGTTTCAATGTCTTGCCCGCCGTGCTTCGCGGGAAGTCGGGCAGGATCACGACCTCCCTCACCTGCTGATACTTCGCCGCGACGCGGGCATTGACCCAGGTGCGGATCTCCGCGGCGTCGCACGCTTCGCCATCGATGAGAATCACCGCCGCGATCGGAACCTCGCCCCACTTCTCATCGGGCGCGCCGAAGACTGCCGACTCGCGGACCGCCGGATGCTGCACGACGATCTCTTCAATGTCCTTCGGGTAAATGTTCACGCCGCCGGAGATGATCAGATCCTTCTTGCGGTCGACGAGGTAGAGGAAGCCGTCTTCGTCGGCGCGGCCGACGTCGCCTGTGTGCAGCCAACCGTCGACGATCGCTTGTGCGGTGAGGTCGGAACGTTTGTAGTAGCCGGGCATCATGAGCGGACCGCGGCCGACGATCTCGCCGACTTCGCCCGGAGGAAGATCGTTGCCAAGGTCATCGCAGATCCTCATCTCGGAAAACGGAGTGGGACATCCGACCGAGCCCGGCTTCGACGCATAGTCGCTCTTATCCAGCACCGTCACGAATCCCTCGGTCAAGCCATACAGCTCATAGAAGACTCCGGGCATCGCTGCCGCGAGTTTTTCTTTGTGCCGGACGTGAAGCGGAGCACCGACCGTGCAGAGAGCTTCGAGCGATTGCAGCCGCTCCGCCGAGAAGTTCGGCGCGCCCATCATGGCGATGATCTGCGAGGGCACCATCATCATGTGCGAGGCCTGCTCCCGATGAATCAGGTCGATGAACGCGGCAGCGTCGAAGCGGCGCATGGCCACGTAGGTCGCGCCGAGGTAAAGCCACGGCATCAGCATGACCCAGGCGCCGTTGAAGACGAGCGAGCCACCGTGCAGAACGATGCTCTCGGGCCTCATGCGAAACAGGCTCGCGAACTGCGCGCCGTACATGGCCCGGATGTCGTGCGTATGGACGATGCCTTTCGGCGATCCGGTCGTGCCGCTGCTGTAGATGATGTTGTACGGATCGCTGCCGTCGATCGCGACATCCGCCGGCCCCTCGGCGCTCGCGGCCGCGGTCAATTCCGCGTACTGGCTGTATCCGTCCTTCGCCGGTCCATCGATGCAGATGAAGCGTTGCGCTGGAATCTTCGTGAGCTGCGGCCGGATGGCGTCGAGCTCGGACGTCATCTCGAAGCACGTGATGACGGCGCAGGAATCCGAGTCCTGAAGCAGCACCGAAAGGCCTGACCCTCGCAGAAGTGGGCTGAGCGGAACGACGACGATCCCGAGCCTCGCGGCGGCAAGGAACGCTTCGAACAGCTCGATCGAGTTTGGGAGGATCAGCGCGAGCTTGTCGCCCTTGGTCAACCCAAGTGTGAGCAGCGCGTTCGCGAGCCGGTTGACGCGGGCTTCGAGCACACCCCACGAGAGGCGCTCATCATCGAAGACCAGCGCGAGGTGCTCGCGCCGGAAGCGGGTGTTACGCGAAAGAAGCGAACCGATATTCATCGTCGTCAGGCGCGGTCAGAAACTTACCAGCCAAGCGGTCGGGAAGTGCGCGCATGCTAGAGGGCGTGCATGCGATTGTCAACGCAATGGCCGCTCCCATTCATGCAGAGCGTCACCTCGGCGGCGAGGACGCCGACGGGCCAGCCGCCGAGACGGCGGCGTTCCGCCGCCCAACTGCGCCAACTTCGGGGAAGCCTGTCTCTGGCGTTACGTCTTTTTCGGGACGAAAAACAACAAGCCTCCCGCAACAATCGTCGCGATGCCGGCCCAGAGCGGGACGTTGACCGTCTTCTTTTCCTTCACCGCCAGCTCGATCGGGCCGAGGTTTACGTCGTGCGTGGATTTCGTATAGGTGAATTTCCCGTATATGAGTCCAGCGATTCCGGCGACAATCAAAAGGATCGCGACAATCTTGAGCGCACTCAAGACCACGATCTCCGCGAGCGTCCGGTGAAGAGACGCACGACGAAGAGCAGAAGCACCGCGCCAATGAACGCGACGATCAGACTGCCAATCAGCCCGCCGCCGAGGTTCGCGCCGACAGCGCTGAAGAGGTAGCCGCCGATAAATGCGCCGACGACGCCCACGACGATGTCACCGAGAAGGCCGAATCCGTGGCCTTTCATGAAACGGCCGGCGAGCCAGCCGGCAATTGCGCCGATGATGATGAACCAGAGTAATCCCATAATGTCCCTACCTTCTCAGCTTACATAGCGTCAGATCGTGATTGATCTTCCGCGTGTTGATTCTCGATTCTCAAAGCCCGCTGCGGCGGGATTCTCCGCTGCCTTTCCGTTTGCCTGTGGCAGGCGTCTTCGATCGGGGAGCTCTGCCCTGCTTTTGCGAAGGCACCTTCGCCGCTGCGGTCATGTCCTCGGTGAGCAGGACAATCTTTTCGATGATGGCCGTGACCCGAGGAAGGACCTCGGGGCGGATGGTTGCCAGCCGATCGATGAGCGGCTTCAGGTACGCGATGTCGCCGAGGTCGTTCGGAAGGAGATTGCCGGGCTTTTCGCCCAGAACCGCGGCAATGTTCACGAAGTCCTCTACGTAGAGGCCTCGTTGATTTGCTTCGAGGCGCGCCAGTTGCGCCGGCGAAATCCCCGCGCTTCGGGCAACATCTGCCTGGCTGCGTCCCTTCGATTCACGGAGTTGTCTGAGAATTCGACCAGGCATGCACGAAGGGCTTGCACGGGCCCTGCCATGAGTGGCAATCGGCAGCCGAACCATTGCCTGATCGGAAAGTCACAAGCGAGACGGCGGCGAGCCACCGATCGGGAACAAGCATGGCCTGCCTCACAGAAAAGCAATGCGGCCGCGGCACGCTGTTGACATCCGGAAAAAGGGGTATGCTGCACGTTCGTTCAGTAAACGCCTGATCAGCCGGCCGGATGGACGCGCGCGAGACCTTCCGCAACGTTGCCGCGGGTTTCGCGCACGATCCGCCACAGCCTCCATCCTCAGACGACCCGAAAGAATGCGACGCCCATGGCGACTCGATCTACAGCCAACTGCCCCGCCCGGCGCGCGGACTGCAGAAGGGTCTCCCTACCCCGCCACAAAACCAAGATACTTGCCGGTCATCGGCATCCTGACCGCTAGCGCAGAATCCACGAGGCAAACGATTTCCTTCACTCCCGCGGTAAGTTCCTAATCGAAAGAGGCTGACATGAAACGAAACACCCTTCTCCCGAGCATCGTGCTCGCGGCGCTTCTCCTCAGCGCATCCGCGGCATTTGCCCAGATTTCCCTCGGCACCGCGCAGAACTTCGGCGTTCTCGGCGGATCCACCGTCACCAACACCGGCGCAACGACGGTCAATGGCAACGTCGGCGTCAGTCCTGGCAGCGCCGTGACCGGCTTCCCCCCCGGCACCGTCGTCGGAGGAGCGATCCACAGCAACGATGCCGTTGCGATGCAGGCGCAGAACGACCTCACCACTGCCTACAACAACATCGCGACCACACCGTGTACGGTCGATCTGACGGGTCAGAATCTCGGAGGACAGACGCTGACACCGGGCGTCTACTGCTTCTCGACATCCGCCCAACTCACCGGCGCCCTGACCCTCGACGCCCTCGGCAATGCAAACGCGCTGTTCCTGTTCAAGATCGGGAGCACGCTCACGACGGCGAGCGCATCATCGGCTACCGTCATCAACAACGGCGGCAGCAGTTGCAACAAGGTCTTCTGGCAGGTCGGCAGCTCCGCCACTCTCGGCACGGGCTCGACGTTCACGGGAGACATCCTGGCGCTATCGAGCATCACGCTCACGACCGGGTCCAACACCAACGGCAGAGCGCTGGCGCGCAATGGTGCCGTGACACTCGACACCAACAACGTCAACACCTGCGGCGTCTCGATCTGTCCGATCATCACCGTGAATCCGGCGTCGCTGCCGAACGGCACCGTCGGTACTCCGTACAATCAGACCGTCTCCGCTTCCGGCGGGACGTCGCCGTACACGTTTTCGGTATCGAGCGGCGCGCTGCCCACGAATCTAGTTCTGAACAGCGCCACGGGCGCGATCACCGGGACGCCAACCACCGCCGGCACGTTCACATTTACGATCACAGCGACCGACGCGACCGGCTGTTCGGGTAGCCGGGAATACACGGTCACGATCACCAGTCCGGGTTGCCCGGCCGTCATCCTCAGCCCCACCACATTGCCACCAGGGGCTGTGCAGCAGCCCTACGCACAAACGATCATCGCATCGGGCGGAACCGCGCCGTATACCTTCACCATCGCCGCTGGAGCACTGCCGACCGGCCTCTCACTCAACCCAGCCACGGGACTCATCAGTGGCGCGCCGCAGGTGTCGGGCCTCTTCAACGTTACGATCCGGGTAACGGACGCAGCCGGCTGTCAGGGCAGCCGAGCATATGTGCTGGCAATCCTCTCCGCTCTGCCCGCCGGTGGCCCGACGCTCAACATCATCGGTCTGACGATTCTCATGGTTCTTCTTGCCGCTGCCGGGTTGTTCGTCATGAACCGGCTCTCGATCTGACATCACCGAAACCGGACGTGAAAGGCTCGTCATCTACGGGCCTTTCACGTCAGTCGGATCTGGTAACCTCCGAACACCGGAATGGCATCAAGCCCCCTCAAACCCCGGATCATCTTTGTCGCGAAGTTCGGCGCAGCTCTTCTGATTTTGTATGCCGTGATCGCGCTCAATCAGGTGAACGATGCGGTCATCGTTCCGTTCACCGAGGTCGTGGCGCGAGGGTCGGCGGGGCTGCTGCGGGGGATCGAGGGAGACGTTGACACGCAGGGAACGATCATGCGATCCGCGCGATTTGCTCTCGACGTCCGCAACGGCTGCAATGGAGTGGAAGCCACGATCCTGCTGGCCGCGGCGATCCTGGCATTCCCGGCAACGCTGCGGTCACGTCTGATCGGTCTCGTGATTTGCAGCGTTGCCATCGAGCTGCTGAACATCGTCCGTCTCAGCTCTCTCTTCTGGCTCGGCGAGCACTACCGGCAGGTGTTCGACCTTTTCCACGTTGCCGTGTGGCAGTCGCTGATCATTCTCGCCGCCATCTCGATGTTCGTTCTGTGGAGCTGGAAGTTTGCTGAAAGACCTCTGGCCAAATCTCGCTAAAGGTGCGGCCGGTTTTCTGCTCGGGCTGGCGTTGTGGTGGGGTCTGTCCGCTCCCTACGCCCGCCTGCTGGCCACGCTGACCGAGCCGTTGATCAGGATGGTGGAGCGGCCGGCGGTCACGCGCCTGATCGCCGGCGGAGCGGAGTTGACGATCGACCGCGATGACTTCCCGCGATCATCTCCGCGTCCCGGCCTGACGCTCATGGACCTGACGGCAAACATCGTCCTGCTCACGACGCTCTTTGCAGTGAACCGGCGTCCCATCAGCGACCGCAACATCCTGGGCTTCCTGCTTGCGAGCCTCGCGCTCGTAGCGGTGCATATTGCGGCGATCATTGTGAACGTCGAGTCGATTTATGCATTGCGCCTGGGACCATGGAGCGAACGGAATTACGGCGCATTCGCGCGGAACTTCTGGGGAGCGGGCGCTCATTTCTACAGCCTCATCGGCGTATTCGGAGCGGGCTTCGCACTCTGGTGGCTGTTCCGCCCCTCCACTGAAGTGCCGCTGGATTCGAGAAAAAGCGACAGGCGCAAAACAGCCAAAAACACGCGTGCACCTTCGCGATGAGGGTGCACGCTGACGATTCAAGATGACTGAGACTTACCGGCGGTGATCGTACTGGTCATTCCGGTCGTTATTGTCGACGCGGATGTCCTCGACCATGACGGTTCCGCGGTCCATGCGCCCGGTAATGCTGACGCGGTTGCCGCGACGGAACGTATCCCAGCCCATCCGGCCGTTGTATGCGCTGAGGTCGACAGAGACGGTGCGGCCTCGGTCGGTCTGCACGACCATCGAACGATTGCGGCGGTCAAACGAAACGATCGTGCCGCTCATCCGGCGATCGTTGCCGAAGTACGAATTGTTCGAATTCGACTGCAGAAGCTCGAATCCGAGAACCCGGGCGTCGCGTCCATCGCCTTCGCGGCTATAGACGGTCATCCGGACGACGTCGCCTGGCAGCAGAGTGGCCGCGCCGTAACGCCGGCCCTGATTGGCGCCGGTGATCGAGTTTGGAACGAACAGGTCCATACCGTTCGTCAGACGGATGCGCTGTCCGTTACGAGCGACTGCGACGGACGCGACCGTGCCTTCCACGACCCGGTTTGCATATCCCCGGTCGGCCGCACGATCTGGCCCCGGATTGCTACCATATTGCGCAAAAGCGGACGAGCCCAGCAGGAACGTGATCGCTCCGGCCAGGGCCATATTGCGAGTTAAGATCTTTGTACTGAACATTTGGTGTGCCTCCTATTAGGTGTTGCTTCACCGGTGTTCATCGCAATAGCGGGGCCACTTTCGACTCATCCACAGTTTCTTTTTCATTCGAGAAGAAAGAGAAATCTACCGCTCGAACGAGCACGAGGGCATGCCCGCACATCGATCCCTCTCCGGCCGCCGACTCCCGAAACGCGACCCCCTCTTTCTGGAAATCAGATCTCCATTGATTGCCATATCGGAAATGCAGGCGTATGCTGAAACCGTTACGTCGGTACACGCCTGATCAGCCGGTCGCGACAGGCGCGCTCGTGTTCCCTGCCACTCTGTCAGTCCACCAGCGCGTTCCGCCACTGCCTCCATCCTCAGACGGTTATCCCTGAAAGGATGCGAACTGTTGGCAACTAGAGCTCCATCCAAGCGCCCCACCAGGCGGACGGTCTCTCCCGAGCGCAGAAAGGGCACGAGCATTCTGGAAGGGCAGCCGTCGGACAGCGGCAACGCCGAACGCGTCGTCGGCATTGGCGCATCGGCTGGGGGTCTGGAAGCATTCAAAGAACTGGTTTCCGCCATTCCGGTCGAGACGGGCCTGGCCTTCGTACTGGTCCAACACCTCGATCCGAGCCACGACAGCCTGCTCGTCGACATCCTCGCCGGCGCAACGACGATTCCTGTCCAGGAGGTGGTCGACGGGATGCGGGTCAATCGCGACCACATCTACGTGATCCCACCCGATACGCAGTTGACCGTTCAGGACGACATTCTCCGACTCATGCCCCGGACGCTAAAGGTGCCGCACCGTCCGCTGGACACGTTCTTCTGCTCGCTGGCGCGGGATCGGAGGAGCGACGCCATCGGTGTGGTGCTCTCCGGCAACGATGCGGACGGAGCGCTGGGACTCCAGGCCATTCGCGACGAGGGAGGCATTACGTTCGCGCAGAGTCCGGAAAGCGCAAAGTTCGACGTCATGCCGCGGGCAGCGGCCGCCGCAGCGGACTTCGTGCTGCCCCCCGCTGGCATCGCCGAGCGACTGGTGAGCATCGCAGGCAACGGCTTGTCTGAACACGACCATCCCGCCAAGCCGGCCGCCGCGGAGCTCGACCGCGTCCTCCAAATGCTGCGCGCCCACCATCAAGTCGACTTCAGCCACTTCAAACGCGCCAGCCTCGAGCGGCGCATCCTGAGGCGTGTTCTTCTCGGAGGCCACGACGGGTTGGGCAGCTACGCCGATTCTCTCGATAAGGACAGTGCCGCCATCGAGACGCTGTACCAGGATCTTCTGATCGGCGTGACCTCGTTCTTCCGCGAGCCGGCGCGCTTCGAGGCTCTGAAGACGGCCGTCTTTCCCGCGCTAGTGCAGAACGGCGCACAAAACCGCGGCGCTGCGGACACCGTCCGGATCTGGGTGGCGGGCTGCTCGACAGGCGAGGAGGTGTACTCGCTGGCCATCACGCTGCTCGAGTTCCTCGACGGTCGTCCTGACGCGCCATCCATCTCCATCTACGGGACCGACATCAACGAGCAGTCGCTCACGAAGGCGCGGGCGGCCTTCTACCCGGAGCACGCCGTGAGCGGGGTCTCGCCGGAACGGCTGGCGAAATTCTTCACGCCGGCGCCGGGCGGCTACAAGATCGCGAAGTCGCTGCGCGAGCTCTGCGTCTTTGCCGCGCACGACGTAACGCGCGATCCGCCGTACTCGAGAATCGACCTCGTGACCTGCTGCAACGTCCTGATCTATTTCGACCTGGAACTGCAGAACAAAGCGATCGGGCTCCTTCAATACGCGCTTGCGCCGGGCGGGTTCCTGATGCTCGGAAGCGCGGAGAATCTCCGCGGCGCGAAGAATCAGCTCACTCCTGTCTCGGCGAAACCTCTGATCTACCGCAAAGGCCAGGTACCGGGCGAACTGGCCGCGTTCGACGTCGCGCCTCGTTCAGCCCAGTCGAAGCTTGCCGTGACGTCTTCGGCTTCTGCGGCGCGTCGCACCGGCAGTGCTCACGACGAGGACAATACCTTCCTCGCCGCGCGTCTCGCCCCGTGCGGCGTACTGATCAACGACCAGATGGAGATCACGCGGATTCGCGGGGACATCGCTCCGTTCATCGCGCTGGAGCCGGGAGAAGCCTCGTTCAACATCTTCCGTCTGGTCCGGCATCACGAGGTGCTTGCGGTACTGCGACCCGCCGTCCGCCGCGCGTTCCAGGAACGGACCACCGTGGCCATGAAAGACATTCTTGTGGTGGAGGATGGCGGCCTTCGCTGCTGCATTGGGTTTGAAGTGATTCCGTACGGCACTCCTCCGCCAGGCCACGACCGCTGCTGGATCGTGTTTCACAGCGTCCCCGAGCCGCCGAAGCGCAAAGCGGAGCCGGCCGCCAAGCGGAGGGAGATCGACGGTCTGCGGCACGCATTGGCGGCAGCCATCGACGATCGCGAGCGGCTCGCCGACGAGGCCTCCGCCGCGGCGGAGGACGCACAGTCAAGCGATGAGGAGCTGCGCAGCACGAACGAAGAGCTGGAGACGGCCAAAGAGGAGCTTCAGTCGGCGAACGAGGAACTGAGCACGCTCAACGAAGAGCTCCGCCTCCGCAACACGGCGCTGGTCAGGATGAACGACGACATCGAGAACCTCCTGGGCGCCGTGGAGATCCCCATCCTCTTTGTCGGCATCGACCTCACCGTGCGCCGGTTCAACGTCACCGCCGGTTTGCTGCTCAACCTCCGTCCGGATGCGACCGGGCGGCCTCTTCGCGAGGCGAAATCGACCATCGACATCGCTCATCTCGAAAAGCTCGTCGGAGCCGCCATCGAGACGTCGTCCCCCGCCGATGTCGAGGTGCAGGATGCCTCCGGCGATTGGCGCCTTTTGCGCATCCGTGTGTACCGCACCTCGGAGGGAAGGGTCGACGGCGCCATCGTTGCCGTCCTCGACATCAACGTTCTCAAACGCAGCGTTCTCGTCGCCGAGGAGGCCACGCGCGCGGCCAACATGCTATCGCAGGCAAGTGCGCTGCTGGCGTCGTCGCTCGACTACGAGACGACGCTCGAGTCCTTGGCGCGACTCTCGACGGCGGCGTTCGCTGACTGGTGTTCCGTAGACCTGGTCAACGAAGACGGCTCGATCCGGCATCTCACCGTTTCGCATGCAAACCCCGTGTTGCGCGATCTGGCGTTGCAGTTCCAGCAGGCGGCCTTCAGCGAGCCGGAGCACGCTCCGGGCGCGCCTCAAGCGCTGCGGCTGCGCAAGTCCGTGCTGCTCACCGACATTGCGGAGTCGCAACTGACCGGCATCCAGCCAGAGGCCAAGATCACGCAGCTCATCGGCGCCCTCGGCGTGCGGTCGCTGATCAGCGTGCCGCTCATCGTCCGCGACAAGGTTCTCGGAACGACCACGTTTTCCTCGTCGCGACGTCAGTACGAGCCGATCGACCTGCAGCTCGCCGAAGAGTTGTCGCAACGCGCCGCGATCGCCATCGACACGGCCATGCTGTTTCGGGAAGCCGAAAGCGCCAACCGGTACAAGGACTCATTCATCGGCACCGTCGCTCACGAGCTGCGAACCCCGCTGACCTCGATCATCGGCTGGGTGCAGCTCGGGCTCAGAAATCACGAAATGAGCAATGAAGCGCTTCTTCGTGTCGACGAGAGCGCCAGCCTGCTCCGCGTGTTCACCGAGGACCTGCTGGACGTCACGCGCATCCGCGAACAGAAGCTGAGCGTGGAGATGGAGACGATCGACTTCGCGGCAGTCGTCCGCTCGGCGGTCGAGATGACGGCCATCAGCGCCGCCGCGAAAGAGCTTCACGTCTCCTCGCACCTCCTCCTCGATCCCGCTCCGTTGCCCGGCGATCGCGTGCGGCTCTTGCAGGTCGTCTGGAACCTGATCAGCAACGCCATCAAGTTCACGGACCCCGGCGGCTCGATCGACGTCCGGCTGGAGCAGTACGGCAACGCCGCGCGGTTGTCGGTCATGGATACCGGCACCGGCATCAGCGCCGACTTCGCACCGCATGTGTTCGAGCTGTACCGCCAGGCCGAGGGCGCCCCCGGCCACCTCCCCGGCCTCGGCATCGGCCTCTCCATCGTCGCCCAGATCCTGAAACTTCACGGCGGGACAGTACGCGTCGAGAGCGCCGGCATCGGCCACGGATCGACCTTCATCGTGACGCTGCCACTCACCATTCCATCAGAGCCTTCGACACTCGCCGGGCACGGCAGCAAGAGCGTCAAATCCCTGCGCGTCGACAGACGTTCGTAGTCACACCCGCAATCAGCAAAGGAGCTTCCTTGACCCGACACGTCGTCCGCACCACCGCCGGAAAAATACTTCGCAGCGACGACCTGATCGCCGACGAAAAAGAAGTCGCCGCCGGCATCCTCCGCGCCAACCCCGACTTCGGCAACCCCCACGTCGTCCGCTGCGACTGGTGCCACGAAACCCGCACCCTCTTCCGCGACGAGAACGAAGCCCCCTTCAAACTAACCACCCACGGCTGGCTCTGCGAGACCTGCAATGTGAGGGCGGCAAGCCAGGAAGTGAAGTTCTGAACTGGGTTGCGGGCCACGCAAATCACCAACCCTTAACCACAGAGACACAGAGATCGCAGAGATCGCAGAGATCGCAGAGATCACCGTTGTAACTCTGCGTTCTCGGAGTCTCTGTGGTTCAACCGAGCGGTGACAACACGTTACGCGATCTTCTGCAGCAGCTCCGCCGCTTGCGCTTTCTTCTCGTACTTCACATCCGAGGCGGCGATCTTTTCCAGGTAGGGGCGGGCGGCGGCGGGGTCGTTACGTTTGAGGTGGGTGCGGGCGATCCAGAACCAGGTGTCGACAATCGATTCGTTTTCGCTGAATTTCTGGGCCTGGATGGCTTTCTCGAAGGAGGCGACGGCATTGTCGTAGCGCTGTTGCGTATAGGCGATGCGGCCAAGGTGGATTTGGGCGTCGAAATAGTCGTATGAGGTCTGTTCGGCGTTTTCCAGAACGCGGCGGTAATACGGGTCCGCGCTTGCGTAATCCTTATTGTCGAAATGGATGGCGCCGCAGAAGAGAAGCGCGTTGCGGAAGAAGTACGAGTTGAAGAATGGCTGATTGGCGTCGAAGAGCTCGAGCGACTCCTGGAACAGATGCAGCGCATCAGCCCGGTCGCCGAGGGCGTATGAATTCAGCGCTTTGAGCGCCAGCGCCTGAGCGGTCACATTGTTATTCTGCGAATAGCGCATCGACTGGTGGTGCAGATCCTTCGCCTTGGCATAGTCGTGCTCTTCGTGCGACAGGTGGCCGAGGATGACGTAGGACTTGTATTTGATGTCGTTGGCTTCGTCGGACTCTTCCGAAGCACACGCCGCGGCGAAGCCCTTGCGCGCGCTGGCTAAATCGCCGGCGTAGAGCGTGGCCACCGCGCCGTAATACGTCGCTTCGAGATTCGTCAGGACGTTGCTCCGCTGCGACAACAACTGGGCAATGAACTGCATGACGAGCTGGGCGAAGATGCGGTTGTCGGAGGTTGCGTCGACGATGAAGTTGTGGAGATAGACGAGCCGGTTCTCCAGGATGCGCATCAGCTCGAGCATGAGCGTGATGCGCGGCTGCTCTTCGTCGGTCTGTTTGAAAATCGCGGCGAGCTTGCGCTGCAGGTCGTTGTATGCGGCGTCGTAGTTGCGTGCGTTTGATTCGGAGAGCTCGCCCGGCTCGTTCTGCAGTTTCGTTTCGAGGGCGACACGCTGATCGACGAGATTCCTGATCTGCGCGGCAAGGTCGTTTCGATCGGCCATTCGTATGCGGTCCTTCCGCTGGGATTATCGGCTGTAACTATCGTTCCCGCAGTGCAATAGGCGATCCACCGATCTCGATGAGTCGGAACTCGAGCTGATGCCGGTCTTCGTCGATCGACTTCACTTCGATCGTCACTTTGTCGCCGAGGCGCATCTCGCGGCCGGTGGACTCGCCTCGCAGCCGGTGCTCGCGCTCGCGAAAGACCCAGAAGTCGCCGCCGATCGTTGCCACCGGCACCATCCCCTGGACGAAGATCTCCTCGAGCTCGATGAACAGGCCGAACGCAGCGACGCCGGTGACGATGCCCGTGAACGACAAGCCGACCTTGTCGCGCATGAAGATGACCTTCTTCCACTCCAGCACTTCGCGTGATGCCTCGTCCGCCCGGCGTTCGCGGTCGCTCGATTGTGCCGCGTACAGGGGGTGGGCGCGCTCGACTTCCGCGAGCCGCTCGCCGTACAGCGGCCCCTTATCGACCATTTCGCCGAGGCGGCGATGGACGATGAGATCGGGATAGCGGCGGATGGGCGAGGTGAAGTGCGCATAGTTGGCGATCGCCAGCGCGAAGTGGCCGACGTTCTCTTCGGAGTAGTACGCACGTTTCATCGAACGCAGCACGATGTTCGAGAGGAAGCGCTCTTCGGGCGTCCCTTCGACGGATTTCATCACGCGCTGCAACTCGCCCGGCCGCATCTCTTCCAGGTCGCCGCGCAGCGTCAGCTTGAACTCCTTCAGAATCTCGCGCAGATCCTCGAGCTTCTGCGGGTCGGGCTGCTGGTGGACGCGGAAGATGCCGGGCTGATTGGCGAAGACGAGCTCGGAGGCGACCACTTCGTTGGCGGCGAGCATGAACTCTTCGATGATGCGGTGAGCGACGTTGCGGCCGGTCGGCTTGATGGCATCGATCACGCCTTCGGAATCGAGAATGACCTCGGCTTCGGGCAGATCGAAATCGATCGAGCCGCGCGCTTCACGGCGCTTGCGCAGAATGTCGTAGAGCGCATGCATGCGCGTGAAGTCATCGAGGAGATAGCCGTAGCGCGCTCGCAACTCCTCGGGCGGCGGAACGACGACTCCGTGAGGCGGCTTCCCGCTCGGCTGGGCCACGCCTTCGTTGACGAGGAACGCGTTCACATTCGTGTAGGTTGTGCGCTCTTTCGTGCGGATGACGGAGCGATAGACCTTGCGATCGACGAAGCGTCCTTTCCTGTCGATCTCGATATCGACGGAGAACGTGAGGCGCTCGACCCGCGGATTCAGCGAACAGATTCCGTTCGACAGGCGCTCCGGCAGCATCGGAACGGCGCGGCCGGGAAAGTAGACCGACGTGCCGCGCTCGAAGGCTTCTTCATCGAGCGCGCTTCCCTCGGTGACGTAGTGAGAAACGTCGGCGATGTGGACGCCGAGGAGATAGTTCCCGTTCGCGAGTTGCTGCACTTCGACGGCATCGTCGAAATCTTTCGCGGTCTCGCCATCGATCGTGACGATGTTGTGCTCGCGAAGGTCGACGCGTTTCGCGATCTCCGCCGGCGTCACCTCATCCGGAATGGCATCGGCAGGCGCCAACACCTCAGGAGGAAAGCGATGCGGGATCTGCAGCTTGCGGATGACCAGCTCGATGTCGACGCCTGGCTCGCCGATGAAGCCCAGGACTTCGACGACGCGGCCGCGGGCGATGTGACTGGTGCGGTCGGGGTAGCGGTCGATCTCGACATTCACCATCTCTTCGTCACGCGCGCCCATCGTGCCATTGCGGTCGATGACGATGTCGTGATCGAGACGCGAGTCGAACGGTGTGACGAAGGGCTGTTCGAGATCGGCGTGAAAGCGGCCGACGACGGTGCGATGGGCGCGGCGCAAGACGGTCGTGACTTCACCGATGATCAGCTTCCGCTGCCGGATGGTGTGGAACTTCGGACTGTGCTTGTCGACGCGGACGACGACGAGGTCGCCGTTCATCGCCCCTTTCATCGAGCGGCGGTCGATGAAGATGTCCGGTTCTTCGCCGCCGCCGAAGACGGTGCCGTAGCCGTCCGGATGCACGCGGATGCGGCCGGCGTGGTAGGGCGTGAACTCGAGCAGCGAGTAACGCTTGCCGCGGACGGCGACGATGATGCCGTCCTGTTCGAGCTCTTCGACCGCGCGCTCGACCTCCTCACGCGTGGCTTCGACGCCTTCCAGCCGTTCGTGAATTTCTTTGACGGGAAGGAGACGGCTGCCGCGCCGGCGAAGAAGATCGGTGATCGATTGTTTGAGTCCGGTAGATCCGGGGAGCGAAAGCGACTGAGGCAAGAGGCTCCTCGCGTCAACGCGAGCGCGTCGTTTTGCCGTTCGAAGACTTCGGCGCAGTCACGCGATTCGCGGAGATACGGCGCCGCACGGGGCGGATGGCGTCAGCAAATCCGTTGAGCATCGTCTGCGAGCGGAGCTTGTTGTGAAGCGTGTTGCGGTGAACGCCGAGAGCCTTGGAAGCGGCAGTCACATTTCCGCGCGTTTCCGACATCGCGGCCACGATGTACTTTCCCTCGAAAGCCTCCACGGCCTGCTCGAGAGTGATTCCACTGCCAATTAATTCGCGAATGATCTGATTCAATTGATCATCGATACTAACCATTGATTTTGCCCCTGACGGTCGTTTGGAAGGGGGCGATTCTACACCCCTACTTCCAGAAAATTGCTACGCATTTCTGCGCGATGTGCGAAGAAAATTTATGCGCCCGCTACGCTTGACAAACCATTTCGAAAGGAGCAGGCGCACCAGCGCAGCGAACGAAAGAATCACGCCGATGAAAAGCGGGAGCGGACGATAGCTCCACTTGATCGCGTGCGATCCGCGTGCCACGTGCACTCCCCGAAAGAGTGAGATTTCCTGCGGAGTTGCCTCTCTCCCATCCACCGTGGCGTGCCATCCCGGCTCGGCTCGCTGGGTAAGGATTACCTCGCCGTCCGCGGGCATGTCGACATCGATGAAAACCGAAGACGGCGTGAACGCCAGCGACTTGACGGCCGTGATGCGATGCGTGAGGTCGTCGCGGCAAAACGCGAGCGGAAAGCCGGTGGGGTTGCGGTGGACGGCGATTCCCTCGTGCGCCGCCACCGGCTGAAACACGGCCAACGCCCGCGGCGCCAGGATGTAACCGACAGAGAGTGCATCGATTGCCGCGCGGTCGCGACGCGTCTGAATGGACTGAACGTACGCGGCGTAACGCTGCGAGAAGAGTGGCGCCGGCGTCGATGCGTCGAACCTCCGATCGTAAAGATTGAGGTAGCCCGAGATCCATCCGTCGCGATCGAAGACGGCAGGCTGGTCGATGCGCAGAACCTTCGCATCGCGGCCGATTGATGTCGCGTACGGAACGCGATGCAGGTTGAACTTCGACGTGATCAGCAGCGGCTGGATCTGGAGCACGACGTCGGCGAACATCACGACGGCGATCGCAAACTGCCAGCGTCCGGGGATCACGCGGTCACAGCCGATGGCGGCCAGTGCGCAGATCGCCAGAACCGCCAACGGCACGACGCGAGCCGGATAGCGGAACAAGGTGACGGGCAGGCGGGCGAGGAGCTCGGCGACCGGCGTCAAACGGTCGCCCATCCCGATCAAGGCGCAGAGCACGATGAGCGCGCTCCATCCGATCGCGCGCTTGCGGCCGGCGACCACACCGATCAGCGCGAAGGCAACGGTCAGCATGCCGACGTAAACGATCAGGATGAAGTGCTGGCCAAGGTGCGGGTCGAGCGGGTTGGCGCCGAGGTTCGGGGGGATGACGATGCGGAGCCAGTCGGCGAGCGGCATCGAGTCGCTGAACATCGTCGCCCGCGGCACGCCGCCGTTTGCGCGGTCGCTGCCGGCAACCATCGAAAGAAACGGCAGGAGCTGAATCGACGAGAGAGCGAACGACGTCAGCGCAACGTCGATGAGGTCGCGCGCGCCGCGACGCCGCACGACTGCAAACAGAAGCGCGCCGACCGCGGCAAAGAAGGGCTCCCCTGCCAGAAATGACATGGCAATGGCCACCGCGCTGGCACGCGCGGACACGCCGGCACGCGCGCACCAGAGGATCAGCGGTAGCCAGGCGAACGTCGTCAGATTGTTCGATACGTCGAGCAGCGACATCACCGGACCGCAGAATGTCAGCGTCAGCGCCGCCGCGAGCGCAGCTCCGCCCGGCCTCGTCAGCCGCGCGAACAGCAGATACCCGCCGCAGCCGAGCAGCACGACATGAATGAGGAGATAGAGCGTGTACGCCGCAGTGAACGGAAGGATGACGAAGATCCAGGCGGGCGGATAGAAGACGCCGGTCTGCGGATTGGCGAGCCATGGTTCACCCGAGGCGCTGTAGGCATTCCATAGCGGGAGGCGTCCCTGGCGCAGCTCGTTCGCGGTAAACCAGCGAAGAGGTTGGAAGTAATCGCCGTGATCCCGAATCGAGAACACCTCGTTGCGCAACAGCGGAGGCGCAAACACGGCCAGCGAGAGGACCGCGATGATCGCGAATGCCCAGCGTCGCTTCATTGCGCCGGCCGTTTTTCCTGCGGTGGCGCCGCGCAGAAGTCGTCGACGATTGTCCGCATCAGCCGGACGCCCTCGGAGAAGAAGCGCGCCCGGATGCGCTCATCGTTTCCGTGCACGGTGTCAGCATCGTAGTAGTTCACCTTGAACGGGGCGATGCCATACGCAACGATTCCTCGGGCGCGGAAGTAGCGGCTGTCGGTCGTGCCGGCGGTCACGATCGGACCAACGATCGAATCCGGTTCAAACTTCGTCATCGCCGCAGCCAGCATGCGGAAGAGCTGCGTATCGCTCGGGCTATCGGGAACAGGCTCCGCGGCAAGCAGGATCTGAAGCCCGCCACCATCCGGCACCAGAGCCTTCTTCACCTTCTCGATCATGGGCGCTGTCGTCTCATCGGGTAGAAGGCGGATGTCAACGTCCGCAACGGCGTTCGCGGGAAGGGCGTTGATTGCGTTACCGCCGGCGATGCGCGTGATGGCGATCGTGTCGCGCAGCAACGAGCGGTATCCCGGCGAGAGGACGCGATCGACGCGCGCCGTGTCGATCGGCTCGGCGATGCCGCGCAGTACTTCGCCACGCTCGTCCTGGCGCGCTTTTCCCGCGGCATGAAATGACCGCATCACCGCCGGCGTGAGTCGGTACGGCGTTGGGATCCGTTGCACCGCATCGAGCGTGCGGACCAGTTTCGCCAGCGCTCCGCCGTCATCCGGAGGCGATGCCGAATGTCCGGCCGCCCCTTTCATCGTGATGCGAAGCCAGAGCGGCACTTTGGCCTGCACCTCGATACCCCAGAAGGAAACGTGATCGACGATCGTCTCGTTGTATCCGCCTTCGTTCAGCACGAAGCCGGTGTTGGCGAAGAGCTCCGGATTCTGTTCGAGAATCTCGTTGCAGCCGTGAAGTCCGCCCATCTCTTCGTCGGCGACGGCGAGAAAAATGACGTCACGGCGCAGCGGCAGATGGCGTCGCTTCAGATCGACGAAGGCCATCAGCTCGGCGATTCCGAGCGACTTCACATCGAGCGCTCCACGTCCCCAGAGATAGCCGCCGGAACGGACTCCCGCAAACGGCGGCTTGGTCCATTCGCCTGCGACAACGGGGACAACATCAATGTGGTGCAGAAGGACGAGGGCCTTTTCGTTCGTGCCCGAGGGAAGGCGCGCGTAGACCGACTGCCGGGCTGGATCCGCGCCGATGAGTCTCGCATCGATCCCTTCCTTCACCAGCAACTGCTGGAGGAAACGGGCGCCCGCGGTCTCGTTACCGGGAGGATTGGAGGTGTCGATGCGGAGATAGGCGATGAGCGCCGATTCCGCCTCGCGCTCCACAGGATCGCTATCACCTCCTGCGGCGCGGCGGCATTGGACCGTCGCGAACATGCAGAAGAGAAGCGGCAGAACGGCGAGCCGCCGAAGGAGAGACATGCGTTTTGGGCGAGTATAGCTTTCTAGCCACTCGTTACGCCGTCGCGGGCATCGTCAGTTGAACCGCCGGCTCCTCGGCAGGCGCCGATTTGTAGGCCTCGAAGCAAGCGCGGCAGCGAGCTTCGTATGACGAGTCGCCGACCTCCACCTGTGCATTGCCTCCGGCCACGCGCTGCGAATAGTGTGCGGCGCCGCGGCAGCGCACGCACACCGCGTGCATCTTCGAGACATCCTCGGCGACCGAGAGCAGCGCCGGCATCGGACCGAACGGCCGGCGCATGTAATCCTGGTCGAGTCCCGCGGCAATGACGCGGATGCCGGCGTCAGCGAGCTGCATGCAGACATCGACCACGCCTGCGTCGAAGAACTGGATCTCGTCGATGCCGACGACCTGCATGCCGATCTCGACGCGCGTCAACAGCTCGGCGCTCGTGGCCACCGCCATCGCCTTCAGCCGGCGGTCGTCGCGGGAGACGATGTCTTCGCTGCTGAACCGGTCGTCGATCAGAGGCTTGAACACCTGCACGCGCTGCCGCGCGATCACGGCGCGCCGCAGCCGCCTGATCAACTCCTCCGACTTTCCGGAGAACATGCCTCCGGCGATGATCTCGATCCAGCCGCCACGATAATTGTCCAAGGAAAACCTCCGGGAATGGTGTGGGATGCAGGATAGCAGCGCGGTGTTCAATGGACAACGGAGAGGCAATTGATAATTGACAATGGACAATTGACAACTGACACCGACGACCGCCAACCGACTCTCCGACTCCGACAACCGACCACCACCGACATCCCCAACCGGCGACCGAGGCCAGTCCGCCTCCGTTGTCCATTGTCCATTGTCAATTGTCAATTCCCCTCCTCTGTTATCCTCGAACCCTACGGTGACCCGCCTCCTCCCCCTCTTCCTCGCACTCGTCATCGTCTCCCCCCTGGGCGCGCAGACGGAGCAGCCTCTTCGCATCGGAACGATCACCGTCCGCCCGCTCGACGTCTACTCGCCGGATGAAGCGATCCACGGGCATCTCTACCGGCTTGCGGACCAGCTCCATATCGAGACGCGCAAGTCAGTCATCGAGAAGTTCCTGCTCTTTCACGAAGGCGACGTCTACAGCCCGGAACGTCTCGCCGAGACCGAGCGAAATCTTCGCGCGCTCCAGTTCCTCAAATCGGCCTCCGTCGAAGCCTCCGCTCCGCACGATGGCGTCGTCGACGTGATCGTTACCACGCAGGACTCCTGGTCCATCGCGCCGGAGACGCAGGCCGGCAGCAAAGGTGGCAAGAGTACCGTCGGCGCGACGCTGTCGGAGACCAACCTCCTCGGGCTCGGCAAGGATCTCGAGGTGGGATGGAGCAAGGGCGTGGACCGGTCACGCGTCGGGGTGACCTACAACGACCCGGCGTTCTTCGCGCCCTACTGGAAAGGCGCGTTCGGCTATTCGACGAACTCCGACGGCTACGACCACAACCTGGCCATCGTCCGTCCTTTCTACTCGTTCGCGACCCCATGGGCGACGGAGTTGTCGTTCACCGGCTTCCGGCAGTTCGATCACCTCTACGGCAATGGCATTGAGACCGAGCGCTTCCAGCAGAAGCATCGCGAGATCGTGGCCAGCTATGGCGTGGCGCTCGATCCGAACGACAACCAGGCGCACCGCATCGTTGCCGGCTTCCATGCCTTCGACGACTCGTTCACGATCATGAAGCACAGCGGGCCACTGACGCTGCCGTCAGGCCGCGAGTTTCGCTATCTGTTCGTCCGCTACGAGAGCACCGCCAACGATTTCGTGAAGTTGAATTTCGTGAACAAGGACGTCCGGTACGAGGACTTCAACCTCGGGCGTCAGTACTCGATCGAGGCCGCCCTCTCGCCGCGGAACCTCGGAACGGACCGCACCACATCGTTCGTCCGCGTGGCCGGAGCCGATGGAAAATGGCTCGGGAACGGCTTCGTTCTGCCCTCGGTCGCGCTTTCGACACGCCTCGACGGTGGCCTGCAGAACAGCATCACAACGTCTTCCTTGCTCTTCGTGCGGCGCGGAGGGCGGGCATCCTATCCGACGACATTCCTCAGCCGCGTTGTGTTGAACAGCGGGTGGAGGATGGACGCCGAGGATCAGTTTTTCGCGGATGGGTTGACGGGGCTTCGGGGATATCGCGCACACGCCTTCGCGGGAACGCGCTCCCTGGTGATCAACGTCGAAGAGCGTCTCTACCTCGGACGCGAGATTCTCCAACTCGCCTCGCCCGGAATCGTGGCCTTCATGGACGCCGGCAACGCCACGTCGGGAGGGGTCACGCGGCTGATGAACCTCAAGAGCGACATCGGCATCGGCCTGCGCCTCGGCCTTCCCCGTACGCCGAAGAACCTGCTGCGCGTCGATCTGGCGTATGCGCTGAACCGCGATCCGCTCGGGCGGAAGGGTTGGCTGGTGGCGTTCTCGAGCGGGCAGGCGTTTTAGAGCAGAGATCAGAGATCAGAGACAAGCGACGACTCCTTTTCTAGTTTCTGGTTTCTGGTTGACTCCTGGTCTCTGATCCCTGGTCCCTTGCGAAAGACTCAGGAGTCTCATGCGTGAAACCCCTGAGTCTCGTGCGTGAAACCCCTGAGTCTCATGCGTGAAACCCCTGAGTTTCATGCGTGAGACCCCTGAGTTTCATGCGTGAGACCCCTGAGTTTCATGCGTGAGACCCCTGAGTCTCATGCGTGAGACCCCTGAGTCTCATGCGTGAGACCCCTGAGTCTCATGCGTGAGACTCTGAGTCTCATGCTTGAGACTGAGGTAGAGGAGCTAAACGCATTCAGGTTCAGTAACTTACCGACCCTGATCTCTGATCTCTGCTCTCTACGCTACGAAGCCGCCCGCAGCTCCGTAATCCGCGAACGAAGCTGCTCGGTGACTGCCAGACCGCGAAGCAGCGAGGCGGTCTTCTCGAACTCCGAGACCATCGCATCGACTGCGTGCTCCCCGTTGCCGCTCATGATGCCGTCGAGGGCGCGAAGAAAGTGCTTCTCGATCGTCTTGTGCGCGGAGTTGCCGATGAACTCCTCGGCGATGGATCGGATGCGGGCAGCCAGGTCGACTAGCTCGCCGCTCTCTTCATCGTGCTCGAATTCAAGTTTTTTTTTAGCGCGACCAGTTCACCAGTGATCATTCCGTAGAGGATCTTGGCGACCTCGAACGATGAAATGTTCAGCGCTTTGCCGATGTCCGCGATCGACCGTTGTCCGTCGATCCTCGTGATGAGAAGCCACTCCTGCGGATTCAGCGTGATCTGCTCGTGCCGCGACTCACGCACCTGAAGCTCGGGGATGTAGTCGATCGACGGCACCTTCTTCGAAAGGACGCGCCACTCGTCGAGCCGGCGAGCCGCTTCCATCAGCAGGTTCGTGTTCGACTTCGTGATCGTCTGGCGGTCCGGCTCTTCGTTCGGGCTGAACTGAAACTCGCCCTGATTCCAGATCGCCAGCGCATAAATCGCTTCCTCGCCGACGAGCTCACCAACGGTGGCGTGCACCATCTGACCATTCTTCAGATAGATGTAGCCGCGGTCGTGATCGCGCGAAAGCGTGAACTTCCCCGTCTTGCCGGATACGCTGACCAACTGGATGATGTCGGGCAGCGGAAGCTCTTTCAGCGATCCCTGGAAGGCCATTTTAGTGATTTCGATTATGTGGAGCCGCGGCTTTGAAGCGTAACCCACGGTTGGAATGAGGTCAAGGAATCGTAACGATCTCGTGATTTTCTATCGCGCTCAGTGCCCACACCCCGAACGCAAGACCAGCCAGCAGCCCGGTTTCGATGCGCAGCGGGTTACTGCTGAGCCGCAAATGCGCGAGCTGGGTCAGGCCGTCGATCGCCATCGGCAGCACGGCTCCGTAGAGGACGTACCGCGCGGTTTGCTCCTTCATGCGAGGCAGTATCCGAAAGAGAGCGGCGGACAGAGCGAGTCCAACATAGATCGCCGTGCAGCGGGCGCAGATCGGCATCGGCGTTCTCCAGAGATAGAGACAACGCTCCGGGATGCCGTGGCAGAAAAGGCGGAAGAGAAGACGCCACCGCATCGACGCGCCGTTCGCGATGGCGGCCGTGCAGGCGATCGAGGCCACCAGGATGGCCCCGGAGATGGCAACCAGCGTTGCCGCGACGATTTTCGTGTCGCGCTTCACCTGCGCGAAGGAGCCAGCCGCCAGACCTCGGCGAACGCGTAGGCGGACACTGCCACCGACCAGAATCCGGTGAAGAAGATCCCGACGCAGAGCAGAATCATCCCGAACGGTACGATCATCCGGACGACGAGCGAGACCACGAATGCCAGCAGGTAGTTGCCGATGTTGGCTTTGATGAACGCCGCGATCTGCCCAAACTCGAATGCCGCACCGAAACGGCGCTCCACAACTGCAAACATCAACGCGCCCGGAAGCCAGATAGCCATCGCCAGGTTCAGCGGCACGATCAGACACGAGATGCACGCCGTCATCCCGCCGCCGATATTCTGAAGAGACTCATTGTCGGCCGACTGGGCGATCATCGCCGGGATCATGAAAACTGTGAACAACACGATCCCAGGCAGCGCGTAAACGAGCCCCACGCAAAAAAGCCTCAGCCCTTCGCTGAAGTACTCGCCGAGGTCATCCCACTCCGGCAACGGATGCACGACGCCGGCGATCACATTGCGGATGAGGCGTGCTGTGTAGCCGGCGACAAAGAACAAACCGATGATGAAGATGCTGGCCAGCATGAAAAGGCCGCCCATGAGAATTTTCTGTATCCAACGGGGGTCCTCGAACGTAAAGGTAAACGGACGAGCGAAATCAAACGTCGGACCCGTCGGACGCAGGGGTGGCGGCGGCGGGGGCGGCGGCGGAGCGGATTGAACGACGGCGGACACTGCGGTTCAGTTTAGCACCGCCAGCAGGGAAGAAATCGAAGGCGGCGCAACTTCTACGACAAGGACACCCTTTTGGACCATCAACTCAACGATCTCGAAGAAACGATTGACCTCCTCGGCGAGCCCTCCGAATCGCGGAGCGGCGGGGTCAGTATCGCTGTTGTCGTCTCGATCATCCTTCACGCGCTGATCCTCACCTACTTCATCGCCTTCTATCGTCCGGTCACGAAAGATGCTCCCGCGCCGCCGATCGCCCGCTACGTCGAGCTGATCCGCCAGAATCCGCAGGACAAAGAATTCACTCAGGCGCCCGGAGCAAAGATCGAGCATCCGCCGTCGCCCGACGCGGCCCTCTCCAACGCCAACCGCAAGGCCTCGACGCCGAATCCGACCGGCGATCAACCGACACAGCGTCCCGGCGACGGCAGCAGGGTCTACACGCCGCCGAAACGGCCCGCGGGCCAGCAGAGCGCCCCGAGTCCCGCGCAGCAGGCCGCAAACGCCGCGCAGGAACAACAGGCGTCCGCCGCTCCGCCGCCGTCCACCACATCGCAGGCTCCGTCGACACTGCAGTACCGGCAGCCTTCGCAGGCCAGTGCCGCCGGGCCTGTGAACTGGCGCAACGCCATCAAGGAAGTCGGCAAAGTCGCCTCCCTCGGCGGCGGACAGCAGGGCTTCGATCTCAACGGCGCCGCCGGCGGCGACAAAGGATTCGCGCAAGACGGCCCGCTCTCCTTCGAGAGTCAGTGGTACGACTGGGGCGAGTATGCCGAGGGGATGGTCAATCGCATTCGAGTGAACTGGTACTCGAATATGCCGCACCTCATCCAGACCGGACTCAAGGGTGTCGTCACGATCCGCTTCACCATCCACCGCGACGGCAGCATCACCGACGTGACGATTCTCTCCAGCTCCGGCGTGCCGCCGTACGACTTCGCGGCCAAGAAAGGGATCGAGCTCTCGTCGCCCCTCAACCCGCTGCCGAAGGACTTCCCGAACGACACCGAGCGCGTGACGGCGATGTTCTACTACAACCAGGAACTGCCGAAGAGGTGATCAACGGCAATGGACAATGGATAATTGACAACTGGCGGTGGTCAACGAACGTTGGCGGCCGTCGATGAGTGGCTGTGGGTTGGTGCTGAGCGCTCCGCGTTGACGGAACAGAGCCACGACCGAGCAGCGCTCGCGCCGATCCTCCCTCCTCTAACCGTTGACCCGAGAACGGCCGCTGTCCATTGTCCATTGTCAACTGACTTCTGGCCGCTTTCTTGCCTTACGCCTGAGCGCTGGTCATTTGCTGCCCGCTGGCCACTCGGTGTTACTCTCGAATCTCCGCGAAACGATGTCCGCACAACGAACGCTATCCCGCCTCGACCTCAACCTTCTGACGACCGCGCTGCTCATCGCTGCGATCGGCTGCGTGCTCGTTTACAGCGCCACGTACTTCGGTCCTGAAGCGCCGCTCTTCCGCAAGCAGGTCATGTGGACGCTCATCGGCATCGTCCTGATGATCGTCTTCATCGCCATCGATTATCACGTCCTCATGGAGATCGCCCCAGTGTTGTACGGCGTCGGAATCGTCCTGCTCGGGTACCTCCTGGTCTCGGACCGGTTGACGCGGAACGTGAAGTCGTGGATTCACGTCGGAGCGTTTCAGTTCCAGCCATCGGAGTTCATGAAGATCTTCACGGCGCTGCTCATAGCCAAGTATTTCGATTCGAACGACCGCGCCTATCTCGACGTCCGCAGCTTCTCCATCGTCATGGCCATGATCGGTGCGCCGGTCGTCCTCATCGCGCTGCAGCCTGCCTTCGGCTCGGCCGCCAGCTTCTTCCCGCTGTTCGGCGTGGCCATGTTCTTCGGCGGCATCAAACCGAAGCTCTGGCTGATCGCCACCGTCTGCTTCCTCGTTGCGCTCCCCGTGGGATGGCACACGCTCAAGCCATTTCAAAAAGAGCGGATCATGATCTTCCTCGATCCCGCCCGCGATCCGCTCGGCTCGGGCTACCAGGTCATGCAGGCCAAGATCGCCACCGGTTCCGGCGGCATCACCGGAAAAGGTTTTCTGCACGGCACGCAGGTCAACCTCGAGTACCTTCCCGCCCGCCACACCGATTTCATCTTCTCCGTTCTCGGGGAAGAGTGGGGCTTCGTCGGCGTCAGCGTCGTCCTGACGCTCTACCTCTTCCTCATCCTCGAGTCGCTGGCCGTGGCCAAGGCATCAAGGGATCGAGGAGGCACGTTCCTCGTGCTGTCGCTGATCTGCTTCTTCATCTTTCATATCCTGATCAACGTCTCGATGCAGATCGGACTCCTGCCCGTGACCGGAATCCCTCTGCCTCTCATCTCCTACGGCGGCTCGGCCACGATGATGTTCTTCATGGCCATCGGGCTGATTCTGAACGTAGGGTTCCGGAAGTTCGTGAATGTATAGAAGCAGAGATCAGAGACAGCAGAGACAAGAGATCAGGATGCGCGTTCCTTCCTGATCTCTTGTCTCTGCTGTCTCTGATCTCTGGTTCACCATGCAAACCACCATCACTGTCCGCCGTCACGTCACCGTCCTGCTGCTTCTGGTCGTGACCGCACTCATCGTGCTGACGACGGTCTGGATGTCGGGAAAGAGCTACTCGAAAATCGATCCGCAGCCATTCGACGACATCCGCCACCTCACCCACCGCATCGCCAGGCATCCGGTCTCGACGCACCTCCTGGCCGTGATCATCGTGCCGATCATCGCCAACATCCTGCTGTTCGTGCCGTGGGGCTTTCTGCTGTTCATCGCCCTCTACACGGTCGACCGCCCGACGCTGCAAACCTACGTCCTGACCGTACTCCTCGGACTAACGTTCACCTGCGCGATCGAGGCTTGGCAGTACTTTCTCCCCTCGCGGGTCGCCGACGTGAACGACATCATCTGGAACACCACCGGCGCCCTCGTCGGCGCAATCCTCGGCCACCTCCGCGCGCGGCTCCGCTTCGAGTTTGCTTGATGGGGGGTGGGGTGTGGGGCGTGGGGCGTGGGGGGTGGGAGACGAACCATCGATGGTGTGTTTCACGCCATCCGAGGTGCGTTTAGCACCGTCCGAGATGTGTTTTCAACCGTCGATGGTTGCTTTTTGAACCATCGACGCTACGTTTTGATCCATCGATGGTTCTTTTCAGCCATCGACGGTTCGTTTTGATCCATCGACGGCTCTTTTCAGCCATCGACGGTTCGTTTTGATCCATCGACGGCTCTTTTTCAGCCATCGACGGTTCGTTTTGATCCATCGATGGCTCCTTTTCAGCCATCGACGGTTCGTTTTGATCCACCGACGGGCTTTGCCCGCAATGTCCGTCCTGCCCGCAAAGTCCTGGTTCTGCCCGCAAAGTCCATCGGGCGGGGTAGGCTTCAGGGATGCGGGTTCGCGCATCGTTTGAAACCTTGTTCGGAATTGGCGCTCTCGCTGCGGAGATCGCAGTGGGCTTCCTGATTCATCTCGACTTGATTCCGCGCTCCGCTGGCTATTTTCTGCTGGGGTTGGTCTCGATCATTTGCATCCTTGCTTTTTACCTCGCATGGCAAGCGCGCGACAGACTCGCACAGGATGAACCAAGAATCGTCCTAGAAGGGCACTTCTCTCACGATCCAAACGACGCGAAACCGCAGGGCATATTCATTCGAAACGCTGGAGGTCCGGCTCACGACGTGAGAGTCCAACCGTTTGGGATGAAAGGATCGGATGTAACGTTTGACGAGATTCCGCTCCTCCTCGCGACCGACCCTCCACGACAGCTTACATCTAGGCCCCAAGGCGATAGCGGATCAATCTGGGATGCTGCCAGTTCCGTCGAGTTCGCCAAGCCACAGCCTATCGCTAGAATTTGGACGAGCGTACTTGGCAATCTGAAAGTTACTCGACGATGGCCGGTGCAGAATGAAACGCGTCGAATGCCGTTGCGGATCAAATACCGCGACGCCCGCGATCGGAATCTAACAAACAGTGAGTTCTACCTTCAATTTATCCACTCAAGCACTGGAGTGCGCCAAGAGACTAGACTGGTTGTTGGTCGCGCAGTGACTCCAGCGTGATCTCCACGCCATCCCTTCCCTAAATCTCCAGCAGCATCTTCTCTCGCGTCACCTGACCGTCACAGTCCATCCGCCGGAGGATGTCCTCGCGGTTCTCATCGATGAACGTCTGCGCCGCTTCCGTGAGTTGCTTGCGCGCTTGAATCAGGTTCTTCGCGCGAACGGTGACACCCCAAAACTCCTCGATGAAGCCGGTCACTCCTCCATCGTCATCATCGAGAAAGACCGCAGTCAGAACTGCCCTCTGCGCATCATCGTCAAACATCGTCGGTCACCTTTCGCTCACGGGTCAGCACTTCGTTCGCGAGCCGGACGAACGTCTCCACGACTGTGCTCCGTAGTTGATCCGCGACGCGCTGCACGATCTCGCCTGCGATGTCGTGGTAGATCCCTTGCAGTTCCTCGTCCCCGTCCGGCCATTCCGCGATTCCGGTTTTGTAGCAGGCGTCAGTCATCGTGCCGCCATTCGCCGACAGACGAAACCATTCATCCGCGAACGTTTCGCCTTGCTCGCGGGTGACGACATCCACCATGTCTACGTTCGCGGTGTTCGGTTTCGCTCGCCGCACCATCACGCCCCCTTCGCCACTTCCGACCGTATCCACACTTTCGCAATTCGCGCGAAGTCTGGCGACTGCTCCGCCATGCGCTGCACTTCGTCAAGCATGATGCCGTCGAGGATCGATTCCTCGACTACGGCAGACACGGTTAGGTTCCGTTCCTCCGCGCGGCGCTCCAGCACGCGGACGATGAACGGCGGAAGGGTGACCGGGAAGACGGAGTGCGTCGAATTTCGATCGCCCGTTTCCGCTTCCCGTCTAATCGCGCGCTCTGTTTTGTCAACCATCGTTGATAGCTCCGTGCCAACGATAGTAGGAAAGTCTCTCGCATGCAAGCGTCCGCCGCGAAGTTGCTGAAGACCTTCGGGCGATCGGTCCGCAGCCTTCGGAAGCAACGCGGGCTCAGTCAGGAATCGCTCGCCGAGGCGTGCGGCCTGTCGCGGAACTACATCAGCGATATCGAGCGCGGAGTTCGGAATCCCGGCCTGCTGGTGATTGTCGGGATTGCGCGGGCGTTGCGCGTTTCGCTGCGGGAGTTGATCGAAGAGATCGAGCCGAGGCTGAGATAACGCCTTCCGGCATATGCGCTATTGTGCATAGAGATTGATCGAACGGATTGAGGCACGAAAGAGGTTTGGCGCAGCGGTTCGGAAACTACGCGAGGCCGCTGGCTTGACGATCGCGCAACTCGCAGCGGAGGCTCTACTCTCGCCGCGCCACATGAGCGATATAGAGCGCGGCATTAAGAGCCCGACGCTGGATGCAATATGCGGGATCGCCGAAGGTCTAGGCGTCGCGCCGTCGCTACTACTGGCGGACGTGGACCGTCTAGGTAAAGACTGATTCCTATTCCGGGCCGATATGAACTATAGCTCATACTGAGAGCGAGTATGCGCTATAGCTCATACTGAATTGCCTATGCGCTATAGTTCATAAATAAAATCAGAAGTTGCATCGCAATTGCACTTGGCGTAATGTGCTCAAAAGGCAATTGAACTATGTCTATTACTTATGTTCCACTCACTGAATGGCAACTAGGCAAGTTGTCTCTACTTGTCGAGAACCTCATCAAAGTGCAATTAGAAGACGCTAACCCTTCCGTGGATGCGCTCGCGTCGTTGTTCGAGCTTCGGGGAGCTGTAAAAAACCTGAAACCGATTCCGCCCAAGCCTGCGAAGCAACCCTCCCGGCGGAAGGCGTCTCAGTTGAACGACTTCACTACGGCGCTCAATAAAGTAACTAGCGTATCGGTAGAAGACACCTCGCTAGGTCCGCAAAAAGGGCTGGTGCTCGCTGCGCTTGCCGCGAACGCAGCGCACATCCTAAACGCGGATCAGGTTGCCGAAATCACCGGGCTCGAACGAAGAACCGCTTCCGCATATCTTTCGGAGCTGACCCGGTCAGGAAAAGCCGTCAGGGCCGGACACGGTCGCTACGCGATCGCGGAGAAGCCGACAGAGGAAGGAGATGTAGAACCCCCAGATACACGACGACCCGCGTCGGCTGCTGAAACAGCCTAGCGGGTCAGTCGCTACTACCTATGCTGCCGTGGGCGAACTGGTAAGCCACCTGGCTTCGCAAATCGGGAGATGGCGGTTCAAATCCGCTCGGCAGCTCTACCAACACATCAGCCCGCCAATTGCGCTCGGAGGTCCAACGCGTCTTTACCTATTCTACCGTCTAGCTCCCGCAGCCGCAAGTGTGCCGGGTAGGTTACGCGCGCTTGCGGTCTGGCGTCGGGAGTACTCCGGCGGCCCGTAGCGCCAACTGCCGCACCCATGCCGAGAGTTCCAATCCGTCGCGTTCCGCCGCTGCCACGATTGCGCTTTTCTGTTCGGACGTGAGCCGCACGCGTATCACATCATCCTTCACGGGCGTCTCGATCGTCACCTTTGCTGGAGTCTTTTTGCTTTTCGCCATAGCGCCACACCGTAGCTACATCGTAGGTCAAAGTCAAGCGCAAATACTTCTTGACTCTGTGCCACGGTGTAGCTACACTATGCCTACAGTCAACGGAGGCATAAACCATGGACGCACGACAGGAAAAAGGACTAGTGATCGCGGCAACTCTCGCCATCCGACCGAGGGGAGAGAAAGCGTGGAGCGTGCCATCGCAAAGCATGAATGGCCGCTACACCGTCACGCGCACCTTCGATGGACTCGAATGCACCTGCCCGGACTACGACCTCAGACGCGCGACGTGCAAACACGGCTTCGCGGTGGAGTTCTATTTGAAGCGGGAGACCGTCGTGGCACCTGACGGAGAGACGACGGTCACCGAGACGCGCGCCGTCCGCGTGACCTATTCGCAAAACTGGCCGCGGTACAACGCTGCACAGGTCGCGGAAAAGGAGTTGTTCCTTCACCTGCTCCGCGACCTCTGCTCAGTGCTCCCGCAGCCGGAGCGCGGGATGGGGCGTCCCTCGATCCCGGTTGCAGATGCGATCTTTGCGGCAACCTTCAAAGTCTATTCGAGCGTGAGTTGCCGCCGGTTCATGACTGACCTTCGCGAAGCGAGCGCGCAAGGTCACATCTCGCGGGCGTGGCATTACAACACCGTTTTGGAAGTGATCGAGGACGAAGCGATTACTCCGATGCTTCACGGCCTGATCGCCGCAAGTTCCGCCCCTCTCGCGTCCGTAGAAAGCGCATTCGCCGTGGACTCTTCAGGCTTCGGAACGCAGTCGTTTTATCGGCACTTCACCGCGAAGTACGGAGTGGGAGAGCAGACCTCTCGGAACTAC
>OLLN01000120.1_pt1 | contig 32181 bp, 29 predicted proteins | sample 1604281 | NCBI WGS metagenome assembly OLLN01 (sample SAMEA104055716, study PRJEB20765) | soil metagenome | biome: Arctic tundra; feature: Polygonal ground; material: soil | place: USA | collected 2011-09 | depth 0-0.5 m | reverse complement strand
CGGCCAAAACCGCCGAGCCGGAAAACGTCGCCGACCGCTTCGACAAAGCCCTCGACGACGTGACGAAGAAGTAGCCCCCGTACGCGCCGCCCCCCATTGGCCGGGTGGGGGGCGGCGCTTTGCGGGTGGCTCCTTCGGAGTACCGGTTCAGAGATCGAGCAGGAAGCTGTCCGGTGGTGCCGAGGCGTCGTACTCCGCCTGCAGATCGGTCTTATGCTTCCACTCGAGCTCGGCCAGTTCCATGAAGAGCGCTCCGAGGATGGTGTCCGGCGCGCGCTCGGCCATGAAGCGGAAATAGCTCTCCGAGTCGCGCTCGCGCTCGAGGGCGTGTTTGAGGGCGTGGCTCATGTCGAGGTTCAGCAGATCGGGCGGCAACTCCACGGTTGCGGGAGCAGGCGGAGGCGGCGGATGGCCGATCTCTTCGCGGTATCGCCGCTCCATCCTGGCGCGGTGCACGAGCTCGAAGTCGGCGAGTTGCAGCATGCGCGCGCGCACGGCGGGCGAGCCTGCGCGCTCGGCCAGCTTCTGGTAGTACGCGCGCGTTTCGATCTCGGAGTCGATCGCCTTGCGCAGGACTTCTTCAACCGTCGTTTCGAGCGGTTTCATCAGCGGCGATTATTGCGCTTCTCCGCCACGAAACACATCTGGATTCGGCGGGGCATTGTCTTCGAACGGGGCGCTGCGGAGTTGCTGACCGATGCCGGTGCCGCCCGCGGTGCCGTGCTTCTCGATTGAGCCGTAGTACGGTCGCCAGCCCATCGGTCCGACGGGGAAGTTCGGCGGGACGACCAGATCGCGCAGTCCGACGACCGACCGCGCTCGCGTGTCGATGGCCATCTCGTAATCGCGCGTCATGTAGATCGCATCCTCGGGACAGGCATCGACGCAATACCCGCAGAAGATGCAGCGAAGGAGATCGATCTCGTAGCGTACCGGGAACTTCTCGCGCGTCCGTTCATCCTCGCCGGCTTCGATGGTGATGCATTCGGCGGGGCAGGCCGTCGAGCACATGTAGCAGGCCACGCAGCGCGTCGTTCCATCTTCGCGCGACGTCAGGATGTGGCGTCCTCGGAAGCGCTCCGAGTAAACGCGCTTGACCTCGGGATACGAGATGATCGGCAGCTTGCTGAGGTTGAAAAGATTGTGAAGGAGATGGCGGATCGTCACCATCATCCCGGCGACGACCTGCGGGAGATAGAGACGGTCGAGCACCGTGAGCGGCGTGCGCTCGACTTTGACGACTCCGGGTCTTACACGAGTCACGTTCATCGTTAGTGGTCCAACTCTCCGGCGATGATGTTGAGCGAGCCGAGGGCTGCAATCGCGTCGGGGATCGTCTGTCCCATGATCATCTCGGGAAATGCGGAGTAGATCTGGAAGCAAGGCGGCCGGCAGCGGACGCGGTAGGGGTTCTTGGTGCCGTCGGAGACGAGGTAGAAGCCGAGCTCCCCATTGCCACCTTCGACCTGGAAGTACGTCTCGCCCACCGGCGGCTGGATGCCGTGCATGATCAGTTTGAAGTGATAGATGAGCGACTCCATCTCGTTGTAGACCTTCGCCTTCGGAGGCAGCGCGACGTAGGGGTTGTCGACGATGACTGGTCCTTCAGGTAGCCCGCGGTCGATGGCCTGCTGCAGGATTTTCAGCGACTGCCGCATCTCTTCCATCCGCACCAGGAATCGCGCGTACGTGTCGCCGCCCTCGGCGATCGGGACGTCGAAGTCATAGGTCTCGTATCCGAGGTAGGGGCTCGCTTTGCGGACGTCATACGGCACGCCGCAGGCGCGCAGACACGGCCCTGTGAAGCCGAAGTTGATGGCATCTTCTGCGCTGATCGGTGCGACGCCGACGACGCGGTCGAGGAAGATCTTGTTGCGGTCGACGAGCTTCTCCACGTCGTTGATGAATTTCGGCATCATGTCGACGAGGCGCTGCGATTTCTCCAGGAAGTCGGGCGGAACATCGACAGCAAGCCCGCCGATGCGCGTGTAGCTCGGCAGCAGCCGGGCGCCGCAGCACGCTTCGATCAGTCCGTAGATCTCTTCGCGCGGCTGAAAGAGGTACCAGAAGTTCGTCAGCGCGCCCATGTCCACCAGGTTCGTGCCGATGCAGACGAGATGATCGGCGATGCGCATGAACTCGCAGAGCATCAGGCGGATGTGCTGCGCGCGTGCCGGTGCGGTGATGCCGAGGAGCTTCTCGACGGCCATGCAGTAGCCGACGTTGTTGATGATCGCCGAGCAGTAGTTGAGACGGTCGGTGTACGGAATGACCTGCTGGTACGTGTGCGTCTCGGACATCTTCTCGAAACAGCGGTGCAGGTAGCCGATCTCCTGATCGGCGCCGATGATCGTCTCGCCGTCCAGCGTCACGACGATGCGGAGCGTGCCGTGTGTGGCGGGATGGGATGGGCCGAGGTTGAGGGTGACGCGCTCGTAGTCGGTGTCGACATTCTCGAAGCGCGGATCGATCTTCGGAATGAGGCGCGCCACGTCGTTCTCGGTGAGGAGCCAGCGCTGTGCCGGATCGTAGTCCTTGCGCAAGGCATGACCCTGAAACGCTTCGTGCGTGAGGATGCGGCGCAGGTTCGGATGGCCGTCGAAGATGACGCCGTACATGTCGAACACTTCGCGCTCGTACCAGTCGAGGCCCTTGAAGACGCCCGTGCCGGTGGGAACGGACTCGCCATCGGCGACGCGAACTTTGAGCCGGATGCGCTCGTTGTTCTTGAGCGAGTAGAGCTGGTAGATAACATCGAATCGGTCGTCGCGTTTCGGATAATCGACGCCGAAGAGGTCGAGTGGCATGGTGAAAGCAAACTCGCTGCTCTCTTTGAGGGTTCGCAGCACATCGACGATGTGCTCTTTGCCGACGATGAATGAGGGCATGTCCTGCCCGGGCTCCTGCGACATGCCGGGATGCTGCAGTGCCGCGGCAATGGCCGCGCCGCGCGCGTCGGCAACCGGTCCGTCGACGGCGACGTACGGCTCGCGGTTCGTCGGTGCCGGTCCGGTGTAGGGGATGGCGCTGAATTTTGTGAGGGTGCTCATAGGTGTTCGGGGGTCGCGTTTCGGGAGTCGAGTGTCGGAGCAAAACTGTTCACGCTCATCGACGAATCTCCCCGCGCTGAATTTTCTCTTTCAGCTTCAGGATCGAGTACATCAACCCGTCGGGCGTGGGCGGGCAGCCCGGAACCCACATGTCGACGGGGATGATTTCGTCGATGCCCTGGACGACGTGATAGGCGCGGTAGAAGCCGCCGGACGTGGCGCAGGCGCCCATGGCGATTACGTAGCGCGGCTCGGGCATCTGATCGTAAATCTTCTTGAGGACGGGCGACATCTTGTCGACGATGGTGCCCGCCACGATCATCAAATCCGCCTGCCTCGGCGAGAACCTCACAACCTCGGCACCGAAGCGGGCGATGTCGTAGTGCGAGGAGACCATCGACATGAACTCGATGGCGCAGCAGGCAGTGCCGAACGGAAGCGGCCAGAGCGAGTTGCCGCGCGCCCAGTTGACCATCGTGTCGACGGTGGTGGTCAGGTAGGTTCCGCCGGCGAGGTCTTCAATCTCGCGCTCCGACTCGCCAGGAAGAGTGATGAGGCCCTTTTCGGCGCCTTCGCCCGGAGGGGCGCCGCGCTTGCGCTGAATGATGGAGCCGGGACTGTCGTAGGGTTGATTGGACATAAGTTACTCAGGTGCGCAGTCTACTGGTGCCTGACCGGCAGGAAGCGCGATCTTACGAATTAGAGAAACTTTTCACAAGCGTAGGTTGCGGGTCAGTCGCCGCAGCACACAATGCGAAATCGGTGCGCGGTGCAAGTAGTGTCATCGTACGTAGCGTCATTCCCAATTGTGTCATCCTGAGACAGCCGGAGCCGCCCGCGTACACGATCCCTCGCGATGCGTGGAGTGGCGGCGCAGGACGGCGAAGGATCTCTAACTACCAGGCACATGCCACATGCCTCGCAATCGGAGATCCTTCGCCGTCCTCCGCCGCTGTACCTGCCGGTGCAAGAGCAGCGCGGGGCAGCGGCTCCGGCTGTCTCAGGATGACACCAAACCGCCGGCAGTCGCGAGCAGAAAGTCACCCCCTGGACTTCGAGACTGCGAGACCGCGCGACCGCAATAGCGCTTCCTCCATCCTTTCCGCCACCCGCTCCGCCCGCCACTGCTCGGCGACCTCGCGGCCGCGGCTGCGAACGCGATCGCGAAGGGCGGCATCGCTGAGCAACTCGATCAATCGTTCGCCCAGTTCGACGGCATTTCCTTCCGGCGCGAAGAGCGCGTAGTCGTGCTTCTCGTCGAACGACTGAAAGGAAGGGATCGTCGTCATCACCACGGGAATGCCGGATGCCAGCGCTTCCGCGGCCGGCAATCCAAAACCTTCTTCGCGATGGTTCGGCGCGATGAGAACGTCGCACGAGTGGACGAGCCGCGTCATCTCCCGCGCGGTCAGCGCGACGTGGAACTCCTGCACCGTGTCGAGCGGCTCGGCGCGCGATGGTGCCCAGGGAGAGACGCGCACGAGGTCGAAGCGTTGATGAAACCAGCGTGCATGCGCCGCCGCTCCATAGCCTTCGGCAATCCCTTTGAGGTCGACTTGCGATTCGCCGCACAACAGCACGCGCAGCGGATTGTTCTCGGGCGGCGTGCGCGCGCGAAAAAACTCGCCGTCGACAATCTGGCCGATGTAGGTGACGTCGTCCGTGAATTGCTTGCAGATCGGAATGAGTGACCGGGAGACGACGAGCTTGGGAATCGGCAAACGGTACGCTGCGTCGATCTCGGCGCGGATCGATTGATACGCGCTGAATGCTCCCTCGTAACCCTGGCAGAGGTGAAGAGCCTTCGCCGGCGCGATCGTCCACGCGGCGGATAGCGTCGTCCAGAAGGTGGCGATGACGAAATCGTCGTCGCGGGCGTCGTAAGTGTTGAAGTCGTCGAGATAGACCCACTCGGCGCGCGATGTTCGCCACGTCAGCGGTAGCCCTTTCGTCACGATGCGGACGCGGTGGCCGCGCTCGATGAGGGCATCGGCCTGCGCGAGCTGCACGCGCGTGCCGCCCGAGAGCGCGGTGTCTTCCATCAGGTAGGCGATACGGAGAGGTTCGGTCATGAATCGTTGCGGGCGACCACGTAGTAGCCGGCCGGAATCAGATCTTCCTTCGAATGCGGAATTCGTGCGGAGGCGAGAGCGGCCATGAGCTCTTCGCGCCCGCGCGTGACGGCGGTTTCCTGCGGCGTGATCTCCACGACCGTCCAGCCGGCAATCGAAAGCATCTCCTCGATCGTCCGCTTCGTGAAAAAGCGCAGATGGCCGACGCAGGTGAGACCCATGTAGACGTAGTCGAAGCGGCCGCGAATGAGATCGCTGACGACCGCTGCGTTGGCGATGTTGGGGATGCTGAGCAGCAGGTGACCCCCGGGAGCGCAGACTTTGCGCAGGTCAGCCAGAAACGACCACGGCTCGTCGAGATGCTCGACGATGTCGCCGCCGATGATCCAGTCGAATTTCTCGTGGATGATCGAGACGATCTCACGCGCATCGCCGCAGTAGACGTCGTCGATGCGCTTCTTGGCCACCGCTGCGGCGCGCGGATCGATCTCGATTCCGACGACGCGGCATTTCTGGCGTGCCTTGAGGGCCGCGCCAAGAGGTGCTTCGCCGCATCCGAATTCGAGTATGGATTTGGCGTCAGGACTGATGCGGTCGAGAAGATCGGTGCGCGTCTGGCCGCGCAGCGAGCTCCAGCGGTGAACGTAGTCGGCAGGGGAGATGACCACCTCGCGGCCCGCCAGCGCGCGGCTGGGCGGATCGTCGATCGACTCCAGGAACGAGGTGCGGCAAAGATAAACGGCCGGGTCGGACTGGTCCCACTTCACGACTTCCGGCTCTTCGCCGCCCGCCTGCATCTCCGCGGTCATCTGCTGCAGCTCGCGCAGCGTGAGATACGGCGTACGAGGTGCGCGCCGCTGCGCGACGTTCTCCGCTTCGTTGCTGACCGGAAGGGCAGCGACGACGATGCTGGTATGAACGAGCAGTTCACGCAAACGCGTGATGAGTTTCGCCGGCGGAAGAACGAGAGGGTCGGTGACGACGAGAACGTGATCGCTCTCCAGGCCGGCTACCGCCAATGACGCGGGCTCTTCCGCGTCGTAGGTGACGAACTCGGTCGATCCTCCGCCTCGCAGCAGCGTCTGGCTCTGCCAGCTCGCGTAGCGCTCCTCGATCGCAGGATGATCGAAGCGTGGGAAGAGGACGGCGGGCATGCGGGCGACATCTTAACCGGTGATGATGAGCGGTTCACCGGTCGGCGAATCAAGATCAGGAATGTTGAATGTTGGTTGTTGAATGTTCGATGTTGAGTGTTCTAGCCGGGATTTTCATTCGACCTTCAACACTCATCGCCGCGGCCGAGCCATCAACTCGATCATCTCCCGCACCGCTTTGTCCAAACCCACGAGCGCCGCGCGCGCGACGATCGAGTGCCCGATGTTCAGCTCTTCGATGTCAGTGAGCGCGGCGACGCCGTCGATATTGCGGTAGTCGAGACCATGGCCGGCGAGGACAGCGAGGCCCATCTTTCGCGATGCCTTCGCTGCCGTAGCCACCTTCTCCAGTTCGCCCGCCCAGTTGCCGCCGCGCTTCCACGCCTCGGCATACTTGCCGGTGTTGATCTCGACTTTCGGTGCGCGCAGTTTCTGGCACTGGCGCAACTGCTCGAGGTCGGGATCGACGAAGATCGAGACATCCATTCCCGCGTCGACGAGTTGGCGGATTGTCTTATCGATGTTGCTCGAGTGCAGCACGACATCCAACCCCCCCTCGGTCGTCAACTCATCGCGGCGCTCCGGAACCAGCGTGACCTGATGCGGCTTCACGGTCTGCGCGATGCGAACCATCTCCGGCGATGCCGCCATCTCGATGTTGAGATGCGTGGAGACGGTGCGCTTCAACACCTCGACGTCGCGGTCCTGCATGTGGCGGCGGTCGCCGCGCAGGTGAACCGTGATTCCCTGCGCGCCGGCGAGCTCGCAGATGACGGCGGCTGCGATCGGATCCGGCTCATCCGATTTGCGCGCTTCACGGATGGTGGCGATGTGATCGATGTTGACGGCTAACCGCATAGGCCAAGGTTAGCAGAGGCCCGTCACAGGCGGCGCAAGGTAATGTAGACGATCAACGCCATGGTGAGGAGAATGAAGACCCCGTAAATTGTGAGGATCGCGACGGTCTTCAGCGAAGTCAGCCAGCGCCGGCCGCCATACACCCGCTGCAGCGCCATGCCGAGGTAGGGAAAAAGAGTGAGAAGAGAGAGAAGCCTGAGGATGACGATGCCGCGGATGGGAATGAGACTGGTGGCTTTAAACAGCGCCAGTAAAGCGAAGCCGAAGGCGTGATAGTGAACCGCGAAGTAGAAGTGAGGAACGTACATTCGTTCGGCACGGAAGTAGAAGCCGAACACGATCAGGGCGAACAAAGGCATCAGGAGGAACATCGCCTTTGGAAAGGCCGACTCCAGGGCGTGAGCCAGAATCGCGGGATCCTTGTTGACGCGATCTGCGGCCTGCTGCAATTGCGCGTCACCCTTCGTGAGGTTCACGTGCATTTTCCCCGTCGGCAGCAGACTCATGATCCCGAAGAAGAGGACGCTGCAGAGCAGATACACACGCACTGGCGTCACCGAGCGAACGCGCTTCCCTTCCAGAAACTCGGCCGTCAGCGCTCCGGGCTTGAAGAGAAGGATACCTGCCGTCCGGATCAACTTGCCGTCGACATGAGCGATCTCGTGAACCGCCTCGTGCAGCAACTCATGCAACGCCGGCCGCACCGGGGCAACGCGCTGTCCGCATTGCGCGCACCAACGGCCGCTCAGATCTGCCCCGCAGTTCAGGCATGTGCTGGACTCTGGTGCGTGATCCATGGGTGGTTCCGATCATAGCGGATCTTTTTTTGAACCACAGAATCCGCAACCACGACTGAGAAGCTCGAATCCGCGCAGGCTGCGCTTCAGTCCGCGCGGAACACACTCATCGAGCAGAATGCGCAACCAGTAGTTCCTTCGCCTGTTCGAGTGCGGCGATGGCTTGCTCCCGAGAGACGGTTGGGAAATCGTCGAGGAAGCCGGCAAGCGGGTGGCCGCCATCGAGATAGTCAATCAGGGCCTGCATGGGCACTCTCGTTCCGACGAATACCGGCGTGCCGCCGAGAATTTCTGGGTCGGTGTGAATGACTTGCTCCGCGTTGGCCATATTCAAATGATGGCGCTGGACATGGAAGGCGCGCGACCACCGTCGCGTTGTCCGCTCCGCAAATGCTCTATCGCTTCGACAACATCGAGAAATCGTACGGCCCTCATGACATCGTCAAAGGGGCGACGTGGCAGCACAATCCTGGTGAGAAGGTTGGTCTCGTCGGCCGCAATGGCGCGGGGAAGACGACGCTTTTCCGGCTGCTCATGAAACAGGAAGACACTGATCGCGGCCAGGTTTTGAGCGCCTCGGGGCTGACGATCGGGCATGTCGGACAGCATCTCGACGCCGAGCCGGGGATGTCGCTCTTCGATTACGTGGAGACGGCGTTCGCCGATGTATTGGTCATCGAGCGGAAGATGCGCGCCATTGAGCACGAGCTTGCCGATGCCACGAAAAGTGCGGCGGAGCACGAGAAGCTGCTCGGAAAATACGCGACGCTCCAGCACGATTACGAGCATGCCGACGGCTACACGCTGCACGCTGAAGTCGAGAGGGTGCTTAGCGGTGTTGGCTTTGCGAAAGGCGAGTGGGAGCGGCCCATCGCAGCGTTCAGTGGCGGGCAGCAGAACCGGGCCATGCTCGCGCGCGTACTGCTCACCGACGTCGATCTGCTGCTGCTCGACGAGCCGACCAACCACCTCGATCTTGCTGGCATCGAGTTTCTCGAAGGCTTTCTGCAGTCGTTCAAAGGAAGCTATCTCCTCATCTCGCACGATCGGACGTTTCTCAACCGCACTGTGCAAAAAATCGTCGAGCTCGCGCACGGAAAGTTGATCGAATACCCGGGCAACTACGAGCGATTCCTAGAGCTCCGCGCGGAGCGGATGGAGAAGATGGCGTCCGACTATGAGCAACAGCAGGAGCTCATCGACAAGACGAAAGACTTCATCCGCCGCAACCTGGCCGGCCAGAAAACGAAGCAGGCCAAATCGCGACGCAAGATGCTGGCGAAGCTCGATGAAGTGGAACGCCCGGAGACGGACGAGACGCTGGCGAACTTCAAGCTGGAAGCGGGGCCGCGTTCCGGCGCGGTGGCATTGACCGCAGACCACGTCACCGCCGGCTATGGCGCGAAAGCGATCGTCCACGATCTCTCGATGACGATCCGCCGCGGGGAGCGCTACGCCATCATCGGTCCGAACGGCTCCGGAAAGTCGACGCTGCTGAAGACGTTCGCGGGGCGGCTGCCGCCGCTCGATGGCACGATCACTTACGGCCACAACGTTCAGGTCGGCTACTACGATCAAACCCTCGGCGATCTCAATCCCGAAGGCATCGTCATCGACGAAGTGTGGAACCTCGATCACTCGCAGACCGAGGAGCAGGTGCGCAGCTATCTGGCGCAGTTCTCGTTCTTCGATGACGACGTCTTCAAGAAGACGCGCGATCTGTCGGGCGGCGAGAAGGGGCGGCTGGCGCTGGCGAAGATCATCTACACCGGCGGCAACGTCATGCTCCTCGACGAGCCGACGAATCATCTCGACGTCTACACGCGCGAAGCGCTGGAAGAGTCGCTGGAGCGCTTCACCGGCGCGCTGATCGTCGTCTCGCACGATCGTTACTTCATCGATCGCGTCGTCGAGCATGTGATTCTTGTCGACGACGGAATCGCTGGAGTGTTCGACGGAAACTACAGCGAGTACGCGGAGAAACTGAAGGCGGGGATTGCGCTCGAAGCGCGCGCAGAGCGCGTGACGCCGGCGCAGTCGCGTTCGCACGGAAAATCGAGCAGCCAGGCGGCCGGCCCGTTGCAAGCCAACGCTCCGAGAGTTGATCGCTCGGAGCAGAAGAAGCGCGAGAAGCGCATTCGCAAGATTGACGAAGAGATTGCCGATCTCGAGTCGCGCATCGCCTCGGCGGAACGCGAGCGCGAGCGCAACGATCTCCTTCTCTGCTCCGAAGAAGTCTTCCGCGACGGCGACCGCAGCAAGAAGATCCAATCGCAGAACGCCGATCTCAAAGCGATGGTCGAGTTGCTATACGGAAAGTGGGAAGCGCTGGGGAAAGAGAAGGAAGAGCTGGCGGGTGCGGTGGCCTAGCCCGGCGGTGTCTTAGCTGACCAACGGGGGGAAAGTTGGGTGGCCGTTGCCAACGTCCCATGTCCCACTGGTACACCGCCCTGTTCCACTGGTACACCGCCCATATCCCCTGCTACACCGCCCATATCCCACTGGTACACGCCCATGTTCAACTGGTACAGCACTTATGTCCCCTGGTACACCGCCTATGTCCCACTGGTACACCGCCCGTGTCGCACTGGTACACCGCCAGTGTCCCACTGGTACACCGCCCATGTCCCACTGGTACACCGCCCATGTCCCACTGGTACACCGCCAGTGTCCCACTGGTACACCGCCCATGTCCCACTGGGACACTGCCCATGTCCCACTGGGACACTGCCCATGTCCCACTGGTACACCGCCCATGTCCCATTGGTACACCGACCGTATCCCGGTGGGGTACGCACTGTGTCTCAGTGACATTACGCCGTGTCCCGGTGTCACCGACCGTGGACACGATCCACTGCGACCTGTCGTAGCAAGGCCGCGATCAGCAGCCGCCTGACGGTTGCCAGGTAACAGGGTTGGTGAGTAGTCTGGGAGCTGCATGATTCACTCAGAAGCAGAGCAACAGATCGCGCTGGCAACGCGGCAACCCGGCAACCCGGGAAGCGGCCGGCCAGGCAACGCAGCAACGAAGCAAACCGCCAGCATCATCGCCATCGGCTCCGAGATGCTCGGACCGACGCGCGTCGACACGAACTCGCTCAAAGTCACCGCGGCCTTTGAGTCGTTCGGCATTGGTGTCGTACGCAAGACGGTCGTGGGCGACCGGCAGGAGGAGCTGGTCGATGAGATCCGGCACTCGCTCGATCACTCCAGCATCCTGATCACATCCGGCGGCCTGGGGCCGACCGAAGACGACATGACGCGCGATGCGCTGGCTGCGGCGCTGGGGCTGGAGATGGAGATCGACCACGGCATCGTGGAGCGGCTGGAAAAGCGCTTCGCGGCGCGCGGCTGGGTGATGCCGGAGGTCAATAAGCGTCAAGCCAACGTCTTCATCGGACAGACGATGCTGCCGAACGAGCGGGGTACCGCTCCCGGATTTCACATCGAGAAAGGCGGCAAACACATCTGGGTGTTTCCGGGCGTGCCGCATGAGCTGGAGTGGATGGTGGCGGCCTATCTCGTGCCCTGGCTGGCTTCGATCACGGCGGGGCAATCGCGATTCCGGCGCGTGTTGAAGATCGCCGGGATGACGGAGTCGGGCGTCGAAGAAAAGCTGAAGCCTTATTATGCGGCGCATCCGGAGCCGTTGACGATTCTAGCGACGAGTGGGCAGACGGAGCTGCATCTGGCTGAGGATGGTGCGGAAGTCGAGGCGCTGGCCGTAATCGCCTCGCGCGAGAGCGAGTTGCGCGCGCTGTTCGGCGACAAGATCTTCGGCGCCGACGATGACACGCTCGAAGGTGTGGTCGGCCGAATCCTGACTGAGCGCGGAGAGACCGTCGCGACTGCCGAATCATGCACCGGCGGGCTGCTGGCCTCGCGCATCACCGATGTCGTCGGCAGCTCCGCGTACTTCATGGGCGGCGCGGTCTGCTACACCGCCGCGGCGAAGAAGGATCTGGCGGGAGTCGATCCGGAGTTGATCCGCGAGCACGGCGAGGTGTCGGAGCCGGTTGCGATCGCGCTGGCCCTCGGCGCGCGCGAGCGCTTCGGCACGACGTACGGGATCGGCGTAACCGGCATTGCCGGGCCGGGCGGGGGGACGGAGGCAAAGCCTGTCGGTACCGTCCATATCGCCGTGGCGGGACCGAACGGACACAAGCATCGGAAGCTGTTCTGGCCGGTCGAACGGTCGCTCTTCAAGCGCATCACTACCCAGTCCGCGCTCGACCTGCTGCGATTGTTCATCGCGCGCACGTAGCGTACACTTTGTGTGTATGAAGCGGATGAATGTAGTGATCGATCGCGAGGCGCTGGAAAAGGCGCGACGGTTGACGGGGAAGAAGAGCTATTCCGAGACGATCAACCACGCCATCGCGCAGATCGTTAGGCAGGACGAACTGGTAAAAGCCATCGACGCGTTGGCCAAAGACCCGGACCCATGGTGGCCTGGATACGTCGAGGAAATGGCGCCCGACGTCGCTGAGTATCTCAGGAAGACAAAGAAGCCCGGCCGTCATGCTGCGAGAACCGTGCGTGCGCCGCGCGGCAAGCGAGAGAGCTCCCGTGGTTCTCGTTGATACCAGCGCGTGGCTCTGAAAGAGCGCTGTGGAGACACTGGTTGAGCTGGCAGCCGAAGAGGTGTTGACGATTTGTCTGCCGGTCATTCAGGAACTGCTTCAGGGCGCCCACGATGATGCTCGAATGAAACGCCTGCGCACGATCGTCAGCAATTCGAAGATGCTCGATTCTCCGATGCCATTAGCGCGTTTCGAATCCGCCGGCGACATCTACCGCATCGCCCGCGAGAAATCGTTCACGATCCGATCGTCGAACGATTGCCTCATCGCCGCGATTGCCATGCATCACGACGTCCTTCTTCTTCACGGCGATCGTGACTTCGACTACATCGCGCAGTTGTTTCCGCTGCGCGCGCGGAACGTCATCCCTTCCGCATCAACAGCACGTTCGTGATCACGTCGTTGTAGAGGACGACGAGCATCAGCGCGGCGAGGACTGCGAAGCCGGCCTGCTGGATGCGCTCTTTCACGCGTAGCGAGAGATCGCGGCGGGCCACTCCTTCGATGAGCAGGATCATGATGTGGCCGCCGTCGAGAACGGGAATCGGCAGGAGGTTCATGATGCCGAGCTGCATCGAGATCATGGCCATCAACGCGATGGTGTTGATCCAGCCGCGGCGTACCATCTCGCCCGAGATGCGGGCGATCGAGATCGGGCCGCTTAGCTCTTTCACGCTTCCTTCGGCGCGGAAGAGGCGCCCCAGCGTGATGAACGTGTAGCGCAGCATTTTCAAGTTCTGCGCGACGCTGTCCTGGATGGCGGGGAAGAACGGCAGCTTGTGGATCTCAGTCGGCGGGATGAAGCCGCGGTAGGGGTCGGTCGGGTCGGGTTTGGCCGCGGCCAGCGTGGTCTGAAAGCGCGTGTTGCCGCGGGCGACGTTGAGACTCGCGGCGGCTCCCTTGGTCGCTTCGAGGATGGCGTCGAGCTCGGCCAATTGCGAGACCGGCTTCCCATTGATGGCGACGATGCGGTCTCCGGTACGGATGCCAGCGACGGCGGCGGGCGAGCCAGGCTTGACGCGTCCAACCGCCGTGTCGAAGTACGGAAGGATACCGGCGCGGCCGACGGGACCGAATTCGCTGTCCTCCTTCTGCGGCGTCATCGTCGTCGTTCGCGTCTGCCCGTTGCGCACGTAGTCGACGCGAAGGGGAGAGCCGCCATGCATGCTGATGGCGAGGCGCATGTCATCGAAGTCTTCGATCTTCTCTCCGTTCAGGGCCACGATGCGGTCGCCGGGCAGCAGACCCGCGCGCGCTGCGGGTTTTCCCGGCGTGACACCACCGATGATCGGACGCGCGATGAACGACTCCGTTCCGACCATGCTGATCAGCGCCAGGAAGGTGATGGCGATGATCACGTTCATGAACGGTCCGGCCACAAGGATGAGAAAGCGCTGCCACTTCGGCCGTGAAAGAAACTCGTCGGGACTGCCGGTCTGGTTCTCCTCGGGAGTGTCGCCGGCCATGCGCACGTAACCGCCGAGGGGGATGAGCGACACGCGGTAGTCGGTGGCGCCGCGCTGGAATCCGAAGAGCCGTTTGCCGAAGCCGAACGAGAAGACGAGCACGCGGACGCGGAAGAGCTTGGCGACAAAGAAGTGTCCCGACTCGTGGGCGAAGATCAGGAAGCCGAGAACGAGAACGAAGCCGAGAAGGTTGGTGGCGATGTTTTGCATGTGCGGTGGGTTAGTAGATCAGTCGACTGGGTTTGCGTTCATGTATAGACGGACTGCCATTGAAATCTACGACTCGACTCATCAACTAATCGACTGCTTCTCTGCAACAACAATTGTTCTCGCTTCTTTCCTCGCCCATCCATCCCATGCCAGGGCGTCTTCGACGGTAGTGATCGGGGCGATGCGGCCCGCGTGCCTGTCGAGCACCCGCGACACTATCTCTACGATTCCGGTGAACGGAAGTTCCCCGGCCAGGAAGCGCTCGACGGCAATCTCATTGGCGGCGTTGAGCACGACGGGCATGGAGCCGCCGCCACGGCAGGCAGCGTACGCCAGCTCAACCGCCGGGAAACGCCCGGCGTCGACGGCGGTGAACTCGAGCGAGCGGATCTTTGCCAGATCGAGCCGCGCGAACGGTGCGGCCACGCGCTCAGGGTAGAGAAGCGCGTATTGGATCGGGAACTTCATGTCCGTTGTGGAGAGCTGCGCGATGAAGGAGCCGTCGACGTACTCGACCATGGAGTGCACGATCGACTGCGGATGGATGAGGATGTCGATAGCGGACGGCGGCATCGAGAAAAGATGATGCGCCTCGATCACCTCGAGGCCCTTGTTCATCATCGTGGCCGAGTCGATGGAGATCTTGTTGCCCATCTTCCATGTGGGATGGGCGAGGGCGTCGGCGATCGTGATGTGCGCGAAGGTGCTGAGGTCGCGCCGCAGAAACGGGCCACCCGAGGCCGTGAGCACGATGCGCTGGACCTCGGCGGGCGCACCGCAGCGGAGTGCCTGGTGCACGGCGTTGTGCTCGGAGTCGACGGGCAGGATCTCGCCACCGTGCTCGGCCGCGGCGCGTGTCATCACATCTCCGGCGGCGACCAGCACTTCCTTGTTGGCGATGCCGACTCGCTTGCCGGCTTTCAGCGCGGCGTAGACCGGCGGGATGCCCGCCGCGCCGACGATGGCGGCGATCACCGCATCGGCCCCCGGCATCGACGCGACGGCAGAGGCTCCCTCGGGGCCGCAGACGATTTCGACCCGGCGCTTGATCCGGCTGCGCAGCGCAGCAATATCGTCGGGGTTGCGGACCGAGACCAGCTCCGGCGTGTATCGCTCGATCTGCGCGGCGAGGAGGTCGAGATTGCCGCCCGCGGCAAGACCGACGACGCGAAGGGCATCGGGAAAGGCGTCGACGACATCGAGCGTCGAGCGCCCGACAGAGCCGGTGGAGCCGAGTATGGAGATGGATCGCATATGTCAGGTTCTTGAGATGAAAAGGATGAATGATGAATGATGAAGGATGAACCGATCGCCTTGTTTATCCTTCATCCTTCATCGCTCACGCCGACATGATCTTGAAGCTCTTGAAGTCGTGCAGGATCAGGAACCAGTACGCGTACAGAATCGGTGTCGTGTAGAAAATCGAATCGAAACGGTCGAGAAAGCCACCGTGTCCGGGAATGAGCGTGCCGGAGTCTTTCACGTCGGCGGAGCGCTTCCACATCGACTCGGCCAGATCGCCGACCACGCCCGCAAGGGAGAGAATCGTACCTGCGATGATCGTGTGGACGAGCGGAAAGTTGCGGAAGAACGTGAAGTGAATGATGAGTGCCGTGGCGACGGACGTGGCTACGCCGCCGACGAGCCCTTCCACGGTCTTCTTCGGGCTGATGCGGGGCGAGAGCTTGTGTTTACCGAACGTGCGGCCGAAGTAGTACGCGCCCGCGTCGCCGAGCCAGACCACGAGCAGGAGAAAGAAGACGAGCTTTGCGCCATCGGGGAAGTCATCGTGCAGGCGGATGAGCGAGCCGCCGAGCATCCCGACGTACAGCGTGGCAAGAACGGCGATCGCGCTCGAAGGGAGGGCCTTCTCCAGATCGACACGTGACACGACATAGGACGCCGGAATCACGAGCAGCGCCACGAAGACACCCATCTCGACGGAGACCGATTCGAGAATGAACGCGGCGACGATGAAAATCATGATCACGAGGCAGAGCGCTACCGGCAGGCGATAGCCCTTCCGCTCTCCCAGCACGAGAAACTCGTACAGCGCCAGCGCGGCGATGAGCGCGATGGCCGCATCGAAGACATACGGATTCGCCCAGCCCACGATCCAGATGGCCAGGGGAGTGGCGATGAGTGCTGTCAGCTCACGCTTCATGTTTTGAAGGCAGAAGGCAGAAGACAGAGGTCAGAAGTGACGCCTGTGAGAACCGAGCGCGAAGGAGAAGGCGGATCGAGAGCCGGGAGCTGACGGTTTTCAGCCTTCTGCCCTCTGCCTTCAGCCTTCTGCCGTTAACTCTGCTTGCCATCGGCCTCGATGAACATCTGGGCGTCGGATTCATCGACGGCGCCGTAGCGGCGGTCGCGTGATTGAAAATCAATGATCGCTTCGAAGAGATCGCGGCGGCGGAAGTCGGGCCACAGCACTTTGGTGACGTGAATCTCGGCGTACGCGATCTGCCAGAGTAGGAAATTCGAGACGCGTAGTTCGCCGCTGGTGCGGATGAGAAGGTCAGGATCATCGATGTTGGCAGTGTAGAGATGATCGGAGAAGAATTGCTCGTCGATCTGGGCATCGCTCATCTCGCGCTCGCGCAGCACGGCCATGATGCGGTTGACCGTATCGACGATCTCGGCGCGCCCGCCGTAGTTGAGAGCGATCTGGAAGAGCAGGCCGCTGTTGCGCGCCGTCTGATCCGCCGCGTATTTGAGCTCGCGCTGCACCGAAGGATCGAGGCCCTCGACGCGTCCGATGGTGGTGAAGCGGATGTTGTTGTCCATCAGAGTGGCCAGCTCTTTCCGGAGGTACTCCTTGAGCAGCATCATCAAGGTGGCCACTTCGAATCGCGGGCGCTTCCAGTTTTCCACGGAGAACGCGTAGAGCGTGATGACGCCCAGCTCGAGGCGGGCTGCGGTCTCGACGATCTCGCGCACGGCAGCGATCCCGGCCCGATGTCCTTCGACGCGCGGAAGATTGCGGGATCGCGCCCAGCGGCCGTTGCCGTCCATGATGACGGCGATGTGCCGCGGCAGGCGCTTGAAGTCGATTTTGTCGAGGAGTGTTTCCTCGATCGAGCCCGGTTCAGCGAGTTTACGCAGATCGATCATCTGGAGCCGGGGATGGTATCGCAAAGCCGCGTGCGCGTTCCGTTGATCGTGCGTCGCAGTGTTGCATGGCTCCGGCGACTCACCCGACCGGTGTCAGGCGCATGCGCTCGCGCCGGCCGGAACCCGACTGCAACGCCGCTGCGGTCGAGGCACTCTTCATTCAAGTGTGGTCGGGCCACCACGCGCGATCTGGGCAATGATTCGCCAGAGCTCTTCTTCCGATTTCCAACGACGGGGCCCGCCTTCTTCGGCGATGGCTCGCACGCTTGCCATCACTTCCTCGGGAGACCGCGGAGGATTCCGCCCGCCGGGGTTGGCGATCTCCCTCACACGCGCCATGACTTCCTCGTACCGCGAATTCCATTTCTCCTGTTCGAGGGCGGCGCTCTGGGCATCGGGTATAGGTTTGATTTCGCTCATCGTCTTGAGATCTCCACTTCGAGACGAATAATGCGGAGATCGAGTCCGGCAGCAATGCGCTCGATCTTCTCGTCGAATCGGTCGATCTTCTCATTGGCCAGGGTCACACCGTCGGCCACATTCTTGACGCGGTGCCGCATGTCTTCGGCCGTGACTCCGAACAGCAGCCGCGTATCGGCGTGGGCTACCGCGCTTTCGCGACGCATCGCCTCGGTCGTTGTTTCAACGTATCGTCGCGTTTTCGCGTGAGCAGTTGAGCTCTCTTCGCGGATCTGCTGCCGCAACGCTTCGATCGTAGTTTCTACGCGTCGTAGCGTCTCGGCGTGAGCGGCGGCGTTTTCCTGCCGCAGCCCGTCAGCCGAAGTTTCAACGTATCGTCGCGTTTCTGCGTGAGCGACCGCATTCTCCTCACGCAACGCTTCGATCGTGCTTTCTACACGTCGTAGCGTTTCGGCAAGAGCGGCGGCGTTTTCCCGTCGCAGCGCGTCATCTGTTTTTTCAACGGATCGCCGCGTCTCTGCGTGAGCAGCCGCGTTCTCGTTACGCATTTCTTCGAGCACCCGTTTGAGATCGTCATCCATGACTCGACTATCGTACCTCGGCTAGATCGAAGCTACTCCTCGTAGAACGCGCCTAGTCCTAGTAGCGAACGTCCCACAACGTCAGACCCTTCGCCGGTGCCGTCCACCGAGCCACGGTCCAGATTGCCTCCGGCTCCAACTTGCCGCGGCCGATCTCGATCAGCGAGCCTGCGATGCGGCGGACCATCGAGCGAAGGAAGCCGTCGGCGCTGACCGTGATCGTGATCGCCGCGCCGTCTCCCACGACGTCGATCGCTGTGATCGTCCGCTCGGTCGAGCTCACTTCCGGGCCGACCACGGTGAAGATGGCGAAGTCGTGGCGGCCCAGCAACTGCTGCGCGGTTGCGTGCATCAGCGCAACATCGAGCGGCTGGGGAACATGCGCGCTCGTCTCCGCGGTGAAGACGTCCGCGACTTCGTCATTCCAGATGCGGTAGACGTAGGTCTTCGACTTCGTGATGAAGCGGCAGTGGAAGTCGTCCGCGACGCTCTCGACGCCCATCACACGAATGTCGCGCGGCAACAAATCATTGAGGCCGCGCCGGAAACCGCGCATCTCGATGTCGAAGGGTGCGTCGAAATGCGCGCGCTGCGCTCGGGCATGAACGCCGGAGTCCGTACGGCCGGCGCCTTCGATGCGGATGGAACCACCGAACATGGTCGACAGCGCTTGCTCGATCACGTTCTGAATTGCAGTGGCGTTCGTCTGCGACTGCCAGCCGGCGTAGCGCGTGCCGAGGTATTGAATCGTGAGGAGAAGACGCACGGAGGCGTTACTTCGTGCTCTCGATCGTTACAATCGAGGCCTCGGTGAGATGCGATGCCGCTCCTTCGCCCTCGTAAATCATCGACGCCTCAACGAGTACTGGTTTCGTGCGAAGCGCAGCGTTATTTCCGTTGAATCCCATCGACAGGTCGTCCATGTCCTCGTGGGCGATCGAGCATATGGTGCGCGGTAGCAGCATCGAAACCTTGTACTCCTGTTTTCCCGGCGAGGCTTTGATGTCGGTGACGGCGAACTGAAGAAAATTGCTCGGCGATGAGAACTGCACATTATTCAGACCGGCCCCGCCCTGCTGCACGATGGCGTGCTTCTTCAATAGATCGTCCTTCATCCGTTCGACGAGGGCAGGATCCTGTGCGACGGGAGGCTTCTTCGCTTCAGGCGGGCTTCCAGCGAGCGATGCGTACCGGCAGAGGGTCTTCCTGTCCGCCAGCGGCTGCAGATGAGAGCGGAACGTGACGCTTGTGGCATCGCCGCTTTTCTCGGCTTTGACGTCCAGTCCTTCCGCTTCGATGATGCCTTTGGCAGGTTGCGTCCAATGAATCGTGACGCCCGCCTTTGCCAGCAACCATGGCAGCCGTTCGACGACCGCCTCCGGTGTGAGGCCGGTAAGTACAAACGTCTCCGAGGTTGTACCGTCAGTCCGGTAGTTCAGCTCGCAAGCGGGTTCGGCTGCCGCCAGCCGGCCCGCACAGATGGCGATGACGATGAAAGAAGCAGCAGAGGCTAGAGGAATCCGTAGGCGCATCATGGCGGACAAAGGAACCTCAGCGCGAACAGTCTTAATCCCAGCGAGGAAGCTGCGGACTTACAATCGAGCCGATGAAATACTGGCTGATGAAGTGCGAGCCCTCCGCGTATTCGATCGATGACCTGGCCCGCGACGGCAAGTCGAGCTGGGAAGGTGTCCGCAACTATCAGGCGCGCAATTTCATGCGCGACGAGATGAAGGCGGGCGACCGCGTCCTTTTCTATGCCTCGAACGCGGATCCTTCCGGCGTAACCGGTATCGCGGAGATCAGCCGTGAGGCCTATCCCGACAAGTTTGCCCGTCAGAAGGGGCATGAGTATCACGACGAGAAGGCGACGGCGGAGAACCCGATCTGGTACATGGTCGACATCCGGTTCGTCGAGAAGTTCCCGCACATCGTTTCACTCGAGACGTTGAAATCCGCGCCCGGCCTCGAGGAGATGGTCGTGACGAAGAAAGGTTCGCGTCTGTCGATCCAGCCGGTGACGAAGAGCGAGTTCGGCATCGTGCGCGCGCTGGGCCGCAGCAAATGACGCGATTCGAGATCGTCTCCGGCGACATCACGAAGCTGAAAGTCGATGCAATCGTGAACGCTGCGAACTCGTCGCTGCTTGGCGGCGGCGGCGTCGATGGAGCGATCCACCGCGCTGCCGGTCCCGAGCTCCTCGCGGCCTGCCGGCTTCTCGGCGGCTGCGCAACCGGCGACGCGAAGATCACTCCCGGTTTCCGTCTACCGGCGAAATACGTGATCCACACCGCCGGCCCGGTCTGGCATGGCGGGACAGATGGCGAGCCGGCATTGCTTGCCTCGTGCTACCGCCGGAGCCTTGAGCTGGCGCTGGCGAACGACGTGCGGACGATCGCGTTCCCGGCGATCAGTTGCGGCGTCTACGGCTATCCGATCAATGCGGCGGCGGACATCGCCGTCAGCGAGACGGCGCGCGTCCTGGCCGGGCGCGAGCTGATCGATCGCGTCCTCTTCGTTGCGTTCGGCGATGACGTCCGGCGTGCGCTGGAACGCTCCTTGCGGCAATGACCACGGGAGGAGCGAGGAATGTCCGAAGAAACCTGGTCGTAGGACGCCGGGGGTCGGATGTGGGAGATCGGTGCTCTTCGGCAGATCCGACTCCCCACCCCCGACGTCCTACGAAACACGCAACCAGGTGCTACTCTATTTACCGCATGCCTAAGTTCTTCTTCTACGCTGGCACGGGTTTTTGCCTCTTTTTGGCGCTTTGCGCGGCCGCGGGGCTGATGTCGCAGGCAGAAGGCGGGCCGATGGTTTTCGCGGCGGTGCGCGGCAGCTTCGTGTCAGGAACGAACGCGGCGGCGTGGGCAATCATGGTTGCGTTGATCGCCGGCATTGCCACAGCGGCAATCCTCATCCGGATGGCGGCGCTGCTGGCGGCGCGTAATGTCTTCGGCGCGCTTTTCGCGCTGCTGTCGACCACGGCTTCGATCGTCGCACTTGTCTGGACGCTGCTGCTGCAAGCGCGCATGCTGATGCTCGTCCGCCATGGACTCGGATACGCGGAGCTGGCGCCGCTTCATTTCGCGGCATTGATGATGCTCGGCTGCTTTGTTTCGCTGGCCTTCCTGGCGCTGCGTCCGTACTTCTCCGTGCAAGCCAGCCGCGTTCTCTCCGCGCTCGTTTTCCTGCCCTTCCCGCTCTACTGCCTGATTCTCGCGCAGGAGCTTTTCGTTTCGACGAAGCTCTCGCCGCTGCCTTCGGTCTCGCCCGCATCGAATGTCTTTTTCGGCGTCGTGGCCATCCTTTTTTTCGCCGTGGCTATGCACTGCGTCCGCCATCGGCACATGTTCATCGAGACGACCAATCTTCGTGAACTGCTCGACACGCGCGTCGATCGAACCAGCCGCCCCATCGGCGGAGTCGCGTTCGATTCCTAACCCGGTCTCCTCGGGTTCATGACCAAGCAGGACTGGAAGCCGTTCTTCGACCAGTACTACTGGGGGTTGGCCATGCCGCAGTAGCTGCGGCGTGTCTACGAGCCGTAGAAAAATCACGCCTTCAACCGCAAGTGCACAGACCTCGGTGCCAATTGCAGCAGCCGGACCGCTAAACTCCGGGCGGCGCCCTCATGTCGTTCGCTCACCTCCACCTTCACACCGAGTACTCCCTCCTCGACGGTGCCAGCCGGCCCGAAGAGCTGGCTAAACGTGTCGCTCAGATGGGCATGCCCGCCTGCGCCATCACCGACCACGGCAACATGTTCGGCGCGGTCGAGTTCTACAACGCCATGAAGAAGGAGAAGGTGAAGCCGATCATCGGCTGCGAGATGTACGTCGCCTACGGCTCACGCTTCGACAAGGCAGGCGTTGAAGACGGTCAGGCCGACGCCGGCGCGAACAACCACCTCATCGTTCTCGCCGCGAATAACGAGGGCTACAAGAACCTCGTCAAGCTCGTCTCGGCGGGATACACCGAGGGGTTCTATTACAAGCCGAGGATCGACAAGGAGCTGCTGCGCGAGCATCGCGAAGGGCTGATCGTTCTCTCATCGTGCTTGAAGGGCGAGGTCTCGCAGAGCCTCGCCGGCGGCAACCTCACCAAGGCCAAAGAGGCCGCACTCCAATACAAAGACATCCTCGGCGCCGACAACTTCTTCCTCGAGATTCAGGACCACGGCATCCCCGACCAGCAGAAGATCGTGCCGATGATGGCCAGGCTTGGCGAGGAAACCGGGCTTCGTCTCGTTGCCACGAACGACTCGCACTACCTCTCCAAGGATGACGCCTTCGCGCACGAAGTTCTCCTTTGCATCGGCACGGGCAAGACGCTCGGCGACGAGAAGCGGATGAAGTTCTACAGCGACGACTTCTACGTCAAGAGTCCCGACGAGATGCGCCGCATTTTTAGCGGCTACGGCGAAGCGCTCGACAACACCGTGAAGATCGCCGAGCGCATCAACGTCTCGCTCGACGTCAAGGGCTATCACCTGCCGAATTTTCCGGTGCCGGAAGGGAAGGATCTCGCGGGTTACTTTGCCGAGGTTGCACGGGCGGGGCTGGAGCGGCGGCTGAAGGCAGCGGCGCCGCTCTTCGCGGCGAAGAAGAAGAAGCACGAGGTGCAGGCGTACCACGACCGCCTCGAGAGCGAGATCGACATCATCCGAACGATGGGATTTCCGGGCTACTTCCTCGTCGTGTGGGACTTCATCAAGTACGCGAAGGACAACGGCATCCCGGTCGGACCGGGCCGCGGTTCCGGCGCCGGATCGCTCGTCGCCTATTCGATGGGCATCACCGACGTCGATCCGCTCGACTACGACTTGCTCTTCGAGCGCTTCCTCAATCCCGAGCGCTTGTCCATGCCCGACATCGACATCGACTTCTGCATGAACAGGCGCGGCGAGGTGATCGAGTACGTGCGCCGCAAGTACGGCGCGGACAAAGTCGCGCAGATCATCACGTTCGGAACGATGGCGGCCAAGTCGGTGGTGCGCGACGTCGGCCGCGTCCTCGGCCTGCCGTACGGCCTCGTCGACAAAGTGGCCAAGACCATCCCCACCGGTCCGGACGTGACGCTGCCGTCCGCCGCGAAGGACTCGCCGGCGCTCATCGAGGCGATGAAGAACGATCACGAGGTCGAGCGGATCATCGAGATCGGCTCGCGGCTGGAAGGTCTTTCGCGCCACGCCGGGATGCACGCTGCGGGTGTCGTCATCACACCCGAGCCGGTCACGAACTACGTGCCGCTCTACCGCACGAACCGCGATGAAATCGTGACGCAGTACGACATGCGCATCGTCGAGAAGATGGGTCTTCTCAAGATGGACTTCCTCGGGCTTCGGACCCTGACGGTGATCGACGACGCGATCAAGTCGGCGAAGGCCGTCGAGGGCGTGACGATCGAAATCGAGACGCTCCCGCTCGACGATCCCGAGGTCTTCCGGCTGTTTCAGGAGGGGCGGACGAAGGGCGTGTTCCAGTTCGAGTCGGGCGGCATGGTCGATCTGTTGCGCAAGTCGCGGCCGACGCGCTTCGAAGATCTGGCCGCGCTCAATGCGCTCTATCGTCCCGGTGCGCTCGATGCCGGCATGGTCGACGAGTTCGTGCGCCGCAAGAACGGTCTGTCGAAGGCGAAGTATCTCGTGCCGGCGATGAAGGGAATCCTGGAAGAGACGTACGGCGTCATCGTCTACCAGGAGCAGGTCATGCAGATCGCGCAGCAGGTGGCGGGATACTCGCTCGGCCAGGCTGACCTGCTTCGGAAAGCAATGGGCAAGAAGGACGCCGTGGTCATGGCGGCGGAGCGCGATAAGTTCGTCACCGGCGCCGTCGCCAAAGGCATCGACAAGAAGAAGGCGAACGATCTGTTCGACTACATCGAGCCCTTCGCGCGCTACGGCTTCAACAAGTCGCACTCGGTCGCCTACGCGCTCGTGGCCTGGCAGACGGCCTGGCTCAAGGTTCACTACCCGCGGCACTTCATGGCTGCGCTGATGACGTCGGAAATGGATCGCACCGACTTCGTCGTGAAGTTCATCCACGAAGCGTCGCAGATGGGCATCCGCATTCTGCCGCCCGACATCAACGAATCGAACTACGCCTTCACCGTCGTCGGTCCGAACATCCGCTTCGGGCTAGGGGCGGTGAAAGGGGTGGGTGGTAGCGCGATCGAATCGATCCTCGAAGCGCGGCACCGGAAGGGGAGATTCGCTTCGCTCCTCGACTTCTGCGAGGCGGTCGACCTTCGTGCCTGCAACAAGAAGGTGATCGAAGCGTTGATCAAGTCGGGATCGTTCGACTTTCTCGGAACGCCGCGCAAGGTCTTGTTCGAGACGCTCGAGAACACGGCCGACTCCGCGCAGCGCGCACGGGAAGAGAAGGAGCGCGGCCAGTCATCGCTCTTCGGCGGCATGATCGCTGCGCCAGCGCCGCCACCTTTGCCGTCGGCGCAAGCGGCCGCGCTGCACAAACTCGCCGAATGGCCCGACGACGAGAAGCTGCGCTTCGAAAAAGAAACGCTCGGCTTCTACATCACCGGGCATCCGCTCAACAAATTCGCGGACGAGCTGAGCATGTTCGCGAACGCCACCACCGACACGCTTCATCAACATATTGACGAAATCGTGAACATCGGTGGGATCGTCTCGCAGATCAAGAAATCGAAGATTAAGAAGGGCCCGAACGAAGGGAAGCTGATGGCAAAGTTCATCCTCGACGATCAGCGGGGCTCGGTCGAGGTGGTCGTCTTCTCGGATCTCTATTCAAAGTACGCGAAGTGGCTCGACAACGGGATCGCCGTGCTGCTCACCGCCGCGGTCAAGGACACCGGCGGCATGCAGGCCGGACGCAGCGCCGCGCTGCAGTCTGCGGAGCAGCACGCACACCGCGCCGACGACGAGTATGCGCACGTCTCCGGCTACGACGTGAGCGAAGACGATGTTGAGGACGACCGCGATCCGAAAGAGATCGAGGCGGAGAAGTACGGAGATCGGGCGAACAATCTGGGGTTGTTCGGGGGGGTGGGGAGTGGGGAGTCGGGGGTCGGAGAGACGGCTAACGTCGACGATGCCCCTGGTTCTGACGATCTTCGAATGGCTCCCGACGATGAAGCTTCTGTAGAGGACTCACTAGCCGGCGAAGACTCATCTCCCACCCCCGACACCCTACTCCCCACTCTCGACGACACCTCCTTCGCTTCCCACGCCGCCACCTTTCACGAAGCGCCGATCACTCCCGAGCTCAACGCGCTCGAGATCGTTCTGCTCGATGGGATTCGCGACAAGAAGGTGAAGGAGATCGCGCTCGAAGTCGCCTATCCGCGTATGAACGAGGAGACGGTGCGCATGATCCGCGAGATCGTGGATGAGCATCCGGGCGAGGTCCCGCTGACAATCACGATCGTCGAATTGCCGCAGTCGCTCATCGACAACTCGCCGAAGGGCGAAGTGAAGCTGCGCGTCAACCAGCACTTCCGCGTGCAGCCCGGCGCGTCGCTCACGGCAAAGCTATTGCAAGTTCACGCCACTGCGAAGTACGTCTTTTGATGAACCGCTACGCTTTTCTTCTCGCGCTGACGACAGCGCTCGTTGCACCTTTCCCCGTGCAGGCCACGATCGGCTGCTGCAACTTCTGCCCCGATCAGTACCAGCAGGAGGGGCCGTATCCGTACTTCGAAGTGATCCGCACGCAGCGGCAACTGCTCGACCAGGACGTCGTGGCCGGCGCCGGATGGAAGCGCATCTTCGAGAGTTGCGCGCAGGTGAACCGCGTGAACGTGACGGCGTCGCAGGACGCAACGGTGGTGGCCCGCGCATTCCTGCAGCTCAACAATCAGACGACTGCCGGCGTCGATGTCGAGTACCGATGGGTGATCGACGATGTTCCGGTCGGAACGGCGTTTCATTTCCGCGTCGGACTGGCGGGGTTCCCTCATGGCGACGACATCAACATCGTTCTGCCGAACGTCGCCGCCGGTGCACACCGCCTGGCCATCGACGCGCAGGTCCTTGCGGAGAGTGGCAGCATCAAGTTCCGCCTGATGTTCGTGACCGCGCAGGGCTTTCCGTCGCAGCATTTTCCCGGCGCGTCGCTCGTCAGCGATCGTGCGGTCACGATTGGTACGGATTGGACGACAGTGGGAGCGAGGCTCACGGTTGGGCCAGCAGAGGCGGCGAGGTTGTATCTGCAGAGCTACGTTGCGGCAGATGCACACAGCACGATCGACTTCCGTTACGTTGTCGATGATTTCCCGATGCCGCCGTTCACGGTCGTGGTGCCGGAAGGTGGCGGTATCGCGTTGTGGGATCACTACGCGGACATTCTCGATCCCGGCCTGCACACCGTGAATCTCGAAGCGCGCGGAGACTCCGCTGCCACGATCTCGATGGCGCGGGTCGAAGCAGCTACCGCGCCGGCAACGCACGTGAGCCATCTGCTTCCGTGGAGCGACACGGCCGCAATCGGTTCGCTCGGCAACGCGCATCAGCCCTTGAACTGCCTGATCCTCTCGGCCGCGGGCGCGGGCGGGACGGGCGGGTTGGGCGGGACGCCGGCGTGTGGCAAGTACCAGTTGCTTCTCGATTCGCAGCTCGATGCGGCGGCAGTGTCGGACGACTACACGATCTTCGGCGATGGGTACGTCGAGATCGAGAATCGCAGCTCTACCAGTGGCATCGTGACGCTGACAGTGGAGGCGATCTACGAAGATTCGAGCGCAGCGTTTTGCAACATCCTCATCGACACACCTAACAGCATTTGTGCCAATCCGCTTCAGTGCTCGACGGCCGACTTTACGATCGCCGAGTTCACCGTGCCTCCGGGGCGCACACAAAAGTTCTTCTACGTCGATCCCGTGCATTGGGGATCGTCGAAGCCGAATCACATCCGCCTCTGGGCGCGCTCGCAGGATGGTTGCGGCGCCGTGCCCGTCGATCTCGCCTTCGGCCAAAGCCGCCTCGGCATGCAGCTCGTTCCCGCGGGAGTGGGCTCCTGCTTCTCCGCTCGTGCGCAGGGACGCGCTGCCGCGCCGGCGCTTTCCGTCGCGGCGTCGGCAGAGAAGGCGGTGCTGCAATGGCAGTCGCCGGAATCGATCAACGGCAACTGGGAAGTCCTTCGCGCGACGGATCAGGGCTCATTCAACGTGATTGCTCGTAACCCGGATGCGTTGCGAACGCTCACCGACGCGACGGTGAAGCCGGGCGCCGCCTATCGATACGAGGTGCGCGCGGTCGCTGTGTCCACCGATTCTGCCGTGGGATCCAACTATGTTTGCGGCGCTCTATCGAACGAGATCCGAGTCACCGTTCCTCCCATTGCGCCGCGAAAGCGGGCCTCCGGGCATTGACGGCCATGCGATCCTGAGCGAAGAGGAGACGCTCATGGCCGACGCAACGCAGTCCTTTGCCAATCATCGCCGGTTCTTCCCGCTGTTTCACTTCATCACCCTTCCGCTGCTCCTGATCAATCTGATCATCCGAATCGTGTACGCGATCATGCACCGCGGCGCGCGGCTGGTGTGGTGGGAGATCGTGTTCGCGCTGGCGCTGGTTTTCCTCGCGCTCACGGCGCGGCAGATGGTCCTCACCGTTCAGGATCGGTTGATCCGGCTCGAAGAGACTCTGCGCCTGCAACGCTGCCTTCCCGAAGATCTGCGCGGCCGCATCGGCGAGCTTTCCAGCAGTCAGTTGGTCGGTCTTCGTTTCTGCGGTGACGACAATGAGCTGGCCGCTCTCGTGCGCTCCGCGGTCAACGGCGAGTTGAAGGGCCGAGAAGACATCAAGAAGCAGATCAAGACCTGGCGGCCGGATACGATGCGGGCTTGAAAAGCTGATCCGCAGATGACGCAGATGAGACGCAGATAAAAGCCATTACGGTTTTCATCTGCGTCTCGATCTGCGTCATCTGCGGATCAAATCTGCATCGCTTTACGCAGCGCTTCTTCGAACGCTTCGAGGTCGTCGGGCAGAATCGCCACGGCGTCGATCGTCTTTCGAATTCCGGCGAGGCCGGTCGCGATCGCGGGGGCATCGAGGCGGATGAGCATGCGAGGCTCGTCGAGCAGCGCGACTTTCAGCACGCCTTTGCGTTTCCAATCCGACTCGGAGCGAATGGGCTCGATCCCGGTGATGGCACTCAGTGGGATCGAGATGCTCCAACGGAATCCGAAGCGAACGTGCAGCGACTGTTCATCGATCGTGATCGGACGTAGGCGCATGGCGTGATAGTCGCCGAGGAGCCAGATCGCGCCGTAGAGATCGAGGAGAGTCACGACCCAGGCGGTGCGGACGGACCAGGCCTGAATCAGCAGGTGAACGCCGATCGACTCGGCGGCCAGCAGCACGAAGATGCAGATGAGCACCGTGTCCCAGCCGCTGCGTTTGTAGATGCTGAATCCGGGCGCGGCCGGTTTTTTCCAGCAGAAGAGGCCGTAATAGAACGAGCTGACTTCGAGCGCGACGAAGCCTGCGACGGCGCCGTCACCGAACAACTGGCGCGTGGCCTGCGCGATCCGCGTCGGAACGTCGCCATCTTCGGCTGCCGCGCTGCGAGCTCGCATCAGCCGGCGCGCCACCATCCACAGAGTCACGAGATCGAGAGGCGCTGCGACATAGCCGAGTTGCTGGGCGAAGTGATGTTGCCCGGCAGGCACGATGCGCGACGCAACGCCGACAGCGATCACGAACAGTGGGATCAGCGTCATCGGCCGCATGATGCCGGTGCGCACGAAAAGGAACCAATAGAGCAGCGGAATCGAGATGCCGAGGTCGAAGGTGAGACCCCAGGCCAGAACGTCGGGATGCGCCGCGTACACCTGCGATCGCACCAGCAGGATCGCGATCGCGGTGTACGCAATCGCACCTACGCTGAAGAGGCGAAGCGGATTTGCGGAGTGAGCTCGATCCATGTTGATTCATTCTACGTTCAAGATGCGGATGGGTTCTCGGCCAGTCATCAAAGATGCTTGTCGAACCATCCCAGCAGCCGCTGCGCGACGTCGCGCTGATGTTCCTTCTTCGCGAAGCGGTGCCCTTCATCGGGATAGACGACGAGTTGTGTTTCCACGCCGAGGGTTTTGAGCGCGTGCCAGAACTCGAATGATTGCGGCGCGGGACATTCGCCGTCGCGCTCGCCAACCACCACCAGCGTCGGTGTCTTCACATTCTTGATGAACGTGATCGGCGCGCTGCGTGCGTAGATGGCCGGATCGTCGTAAACGGAAGCTCCGAAGTAGGGGATCATCCAGGCGTCGATGTCGTTCTCGCCGTAGTAGCTTTGCCAGTTGGCGAGGCCGGCACCTGCCACGGCTGCTTTGAACCGCTGCGTCTGCGTCACGGTCCACATCGTCATGTAGCCGCCGTAACTCCAGCCCCAGATACCGAGGCGTGCGGTGTCGATGGGGTTGGATGCGGCGGCGGCGTCGACGCCGGACATGACATCGCGAAGATCGCCGTATCCGAAGTCTTTCACGTTCGCGCGCGTGAACGCTTCGCCCTGTCCGTAGCTGCCGCGCGGATTCGGAAAAAAGACGAAGTAGCCGTGGCGCGACAGAAGCGCTGCACGTTGATCGGGCCAGTGCGCGAGCGATGCGCTGGCCGGACCGCCGTGGATCCAGACGATCAGAGGGTACTTCCGCCCCGCCACGACCTCGGCTGGCGCGAGCAGCCATCCCTGAACGTCGAATTCGTCGCTCTTCCAGCGGATGGAGCGCGCCTCGCCCCATGTTGCGCGCGATGCGATGTTGGTCGACGACACTCGTTTCCATGCGCCGGCCGGCCCGGCCCACACATCGGGAGCGCTGCGGAAGCCGCTGCGGATGACGGCGGAGGTCACGCCGTCGCCGGCCAGCGACGCGCCGATGACGTCGTGGCTCGTGACGAGCTCGGCGCCATGCCAGAGGGTCTCGATCGCACCGCTGTCGACGTCGAGCCGCGCCAGTGCCGACTCGCCAGCGAGATCTTCGCCGAATGTGATCTTGCCTGCCGCCGTCCAGTCGATCGACGTGACCGAGGCTTTGAGTCCGGGCGTGGCGTTGCGGGCGGCGCCGCCGTTCGCGGGGATCACCATCACGTCGCCGCCGGTCGAGCCTTCATCGCTCATCAGTCCTTCGATGAACGCGATCGACTTGCCGTCAGGCGACCAGCGCGGCTGCGCGATCTGCAGTTGCGGCGTGTAAATCGGTCTCATTGTTGATGATGAGACATCGACGACGTCCAGCGTCGCGGTCCAGTAGTTGTTGTCGCCTGAGCCCGGAGCGGCCATCGTCACGAGGTGGGTGCCGTCGGGAGACCAGTCGAAGTGATAGACGTACATGTCTGCCGGCGTGACGATGCGCAGCTTCTTGGTCGCCAGCTCGACGATGGCCACGCGCTGTTCGTCGATGTGCTCTTCGATCGGGCCGACCGCGCGCGACATCGCCACGAGCGGACCGGCGGCGCGTTTCGCGTTCTCGATGAAGAGGAAGGCGATCGATTTGCCGTCCGGCGAGTATTGCGGCTCCGCGAGATAGCCCTGCACGCTCGTGATGCGGATAGGCGTGCTGCCAACGCGCGTGACGAAGATCTGCCGCTGGTTCTTGCCGCCGTCGCTGACGGTCGCGATCGATCGCGAATCAGGCGACCACGCTACGTAATGATCGTCGCCGTCGCCCGGCAGAAGATGGACGTCCATGCCGCTGGTCGTGGCCGTCGTCACACCGATGCCTTGCACCGACCACGCGACATGGCGCCCGTCCGGTGAGATGGCTACGGCGTTGAACGTCCGGACGCGGTCGAGATCATCGAGAAGTTTGTCATCGCGCTGTTGTGCGTGCGCGAGAGAGGCGGCGAGGAGGAAAATGGCGAAGGCGATTCGGCGCATGAGAACCGAAGGATAGCAATGTTGCCGAACTGCTATCGCAACGCGGCGCGGCAGGCTTGCCGGAACATGTACCATCGCCACCCGGATGGCCAACCGTCAAAATTTGACTAAAGTCAAGCCTAAATCGACAATAATAAATGCAAGGAGTCAACGTCCTGGCTGTTATCATCACATCTCCATGTTCACAGTGCCGATCATCACATCTCCATGTTCACGGTGCCTCTTGTTGCCGAGAGCTGCTGCTTCGTCAACTTCTGAGCGATCGATCCGAACCCATCTCAAGGAACCTCCTTTATGAGCAAGTACCGCACCGCGATAGGCCTTTTGTTCATCGCTGTTCTGGCCCTGCCGTTCTCCGCATTCGCCGCGAACTACGACGTGAAAGCGTTGATCGACACCGACAACAGCCGGGCCACCGGCTGTCCGGTGTCGCTGCCGGACGGGACCATCGTGACCGGGATCGACACGATCCTCACGACCTCGGTGACGGTCACAGGCACCACGGGGACGGTGACCGCGGTGACGCGGCAGACCTGCGCGGGAGGGGTCTTCGGCGGCCCGGTTCCTGTCGATAACGGATGGAACGCCGGTGTCTCGCCGGCCGGCGATCTTCTGATCGAATCGCACCTCGGCCCGAACATTCTGACGATGCACAACGTCGGCACGCCTCGCTTCGTCTTCACGACGACCTCGGGGCCCCTGTCCGATACCCTTCTCCAGCCGAGCTCCACCGGCGGGGGAGACATCATCATGCCGCATGCCGCCGGCCGCGAACGTGCGGTTGCCATGGGTCCGTTGCGCACGATCGTTCTCAATGGTGATGGAAGCGACTGGGCCGGCGACGTACCTCTGGCCCTCGGAACAGCCAATCAACCCGCACTCCGGTTCATCAGCGTGAACGGCTACGCCGGCGGGAGCGACTTTTACTTCAACTTTCAGATCCACACCAACCCGGCCGCGCCCACCGCGCACGATGACGTTTACGATCTGCCCACGCTGGGCGGAACGCTTTCGGT
>OLLN01000209.1_pt1 | contig 32408 bp, 35 predicted proteins | sample 1604281 | NCBI WGS metagenome assembly OLLN01 (sample SAMEA104055716, study PRJEB20765) | soil metagenome | biome: Arctic tundra; feature: Polygonal ground; material: soil | place: USA | collected 2011-09 | depth 0-0.5 m | reverse complement strand
TACGACATGGCCATCGTGATCGCGGCCATCCTCTTTGTGATCGGCTGCATCTGGCCGTGGTAGTCGATCGCGGCCTGAGCGGCGGCGGAGTCGAACATGTTGCGCTGCTGAAACGGTGGATAGGAGTTGACGGCGTTGATCATGGGCGGGATGAGCGCGCGTCCGAACTTCGCGCTCTGGGCGAGACGCCCGATCTTTGTGATGTCCGGCTGGGTCAGATCCGGGATGATGGCCTCCATTTCGTTGAGCAACTCGACCATCCTGGCCGCTGCTGCGGCAGGGTCAGGGATGGCCGCGATGGCCGTTGGTTTGGTTCTGGTGCGCTTCTGAACGACGGTTTTGGAAGAGCGGTTTCCGGGGCGGTTCTTCGTAGGCATCTCGATCTCCTTCGGCCGTGCCTTGAGGTCAAGCCTCCGCCGGCTCATTCTTTGAGACGGGGCACGGGAGGAAAGGTTACTTGGTGGGGTGGTGAGCGATTACCGGGGCGGCCTTGAGCTCTGCCAACCTGGTTCGCTCCTTGTGTCGTTGAGATCGGAGACCAGAGATCAGAGACCAGAGATCGGGGCCAACCATGCCGTCTGCCCTGATCCCCGGTCTCTGATCTCTCCGGCGATGGGCGGGTTCTCGATCTCTGTGCGGCAGGTCACGATCTGCCTTTGGTAGATCGTGATCTATGTTTCGTAGATGAGGATCTATCCCGGGTAGATCGCGATCTGTGTTTCGTAGATGCGGATCTATCCCGGGTAGATCGCGATCTGTGTTTGGTAGATGCGGATCTATCCCGGATAGATCGCGATCTATGTTTGGTAGATGCGGATCTATCCTTGGTAGATCGCGATCTACTTTTTTAGATGCGCATCTCTTTTTTTAGATGCCGATCTAACCTTGGTAGATCTCGATTTGTCGCCGACAAGGCGTGACCTCACCGGCAACGACGAGCCGTAAGCATCCGCCGTTCAACACTTTGCCGCTAACAAGCATCTCTCACACTCTTACTAATTGATTGGAAGCGCGCAATTCCAGTGCCAAGTGTGAGAGGTTAGCGCGGCGAAAACGCCTGTCCGCGCTTGAGGAACTGGCCTTTGCCCGGCTTCCCGGCGTACTTCCCCTCTTCGATCACGAGCTCGCCGCGCGACAACACCGTCTTCGTCGCGCCGCGCACCTTCCACCCTTCGTAGCAGGAGTAGTCGACGTTCATGTGGTGCGTCTTCGCGCTGATCGTCCGCTCTTCGTTCGGATCGAAGATGACGATGTCGGCGTCGCTGCCGACGGCGATCGTTCCCTTGCGTGGAAACAGCCCAAAGATCTTCGCCGCCGCGGTGGAGGTGATCTCGACGAAACGATTCACTGAGATGCGGCCCTCGGCTACGCCGCCGTTGTAGACGAGCGACATCCGGTCCTCGACGCCGGGACCGCCGTTCGGAATCTTCGAGAAGTCGTTCTTGCCGAGCTCCTTCTGTTCCTTCATGCAGAACGGACAGTGGTCGGTCGCCACCACCTGCAAGTCGTTGAACTTCAGCCCGCGCCACAGCTTCTCCTGGTTCCACTTCTCGCGGATGGGCGGCGTCATCACGTACTTGGCGCCCTCGAAACCCGGCTGCTCGTAAACGCTGTAATCGAGGAAGAGATACTGCGGGCAAGTCTCGGCGTAGGCGTTGATGCCCATGTCGCGCGCCCGCGTCACTTCCTGCAGCGAGTCATCGCAACTGAGGTGAACGATGTAGACCGAAGAGCCGGCCATCTCCGCCAGCGCGATGGCGCGATGCACGCCCTCGGCCTCCGCCTTCGCCGGCCGCGTCAGCGCGTGATACTTCGGCGCCGTCTTTCCCTCGGCCAAAGCCTTCTTGACGATGGCATCGATGACGACGCCATTCTCGGCATGCATGCAGATCAGCCCACCGTTCTCCCCCGCCACCCCCATAGCCTTGAAGATCGTGGCGTCATCGACGAGGAAGACTCCCGGATAGGCCATGAAGAGCTTGAAGCTCGACACCCCCTCATCGATCATCGACTTCATCTCCGGCAACCGCTCGTCCGGCAGATCGGTGCAGATGAGATGGAACCCATAGTCGATCGACGTCCGCCCATCGGCCTTGGCGTGCCACGCATCGACCGCCTGCTTCAGCGATTGCCCTTTGTACTGCACCGCAAAGTCGATGATGGTCGTCGTCCCGCCATGCGCCGCCGCAATCGTCCCCGTCTCGAACGTATCGGACGCCGAGGTCCCGCCGAACGGCAGCTCCATGTGCGTGTGAGGATCGATCCCGCCAGGGATGACCAGCCGCCCCTTGGCGTCGATGACCTTGTCCGCATTCGTATCAATCGACCGCCCAATCATGGCAATGGTCCCGCCGTCGATGAGGATGTCTGCGTTGTAGTCGTCCACCGCGGTAACGATGCGGCCGTTCTTGATGAGGGTGGTCATGGCTTGGCTCCTTCGTTCAAGTAGCGCGAGATGATCGCTTTCAGTGTCGGCAAGTCTTCGGTCGCGGTGTCCCAAACGCGATCGTTGTCGATGGCAAAGTACGAATGAATGAGATGGTTGCGCATTCCGACAACCTTCGGCCACGGAATCTCGGGAAGTTGTGTGCGGACGTCCATGCCAATATGCGCTGCCGCCTCGCCCGCGATTTCAATCGACTTCACGACTGCCAAAGCGAGTTGTTCGTCGTCTTCCAGGTCAGCGCGCGTGCGGCCGGCAATGAACCGTTCCACACGCTCTGCGGATTCGACGATGTGGCGGAGACGCTCGATATCAGACGGCGGAATACTGCACCTCGGCAGAATGGACGACTTGGTCGCGGAAGTGGTGGCTCAGCTCCGCCGGTGTTCTGAGGTCGACCTTGCGGCCCAGCCGCTCAGCAAGCTCGATCTCCATACCGGCCATCGCCAGATATCCCACGCGCGCTCCTTCTTCGAACTCCACGAGCACGTCGATATCGCTCTCAGGACGGAAACGGTCCGTGAGCACCGACCCGAATAGGGCGAGCTTGCGAATCTGGTTGCGCTTGCAAAAGTCGGCGACGAACTCGGGATCAAGCTTGATATGCGCGGACATCGCGAGGCATTCTACCGCGCGCGATCACGCGACCGGATACTGCACCTCGGCTGACCGAAGGACCTCGTCACGGAAGTGGCGGCTCAGGTCCTTGGGCGTACGAAGGTCGACTGGCCTGCCCACGACCGCCTCGATCTCGAACTGCATACGCGCAAGTGCAAAGAGTCCGGGCGTCTGTTCGGGCTCGAATTCGATCAGAACATTGACGTCGCTCTCCGGCCGGAACCTGTCAGTCAGCACCGAACCAAACAACGAAAGCCGTTGGACATGATGCCGTTGGCAGAACTCAGCGACAAACTCAGGATCGAGTTGGATGTGCGCAGACATTGACAGCGCTCATTCTAGCGCGCCGCAACACGGTGGCCGGCCATTCGTCATTTCGTAGTGCCCCGCGAACCTCACGTTCATTCCGAAGTGTCCGCCGACCGCGTGCTCGGTGACGCTGGCGGCTTTGCGGAAGAAGCGGATCGTTTCCATCGACTCTCCGACGGAGAAAACAGACGCGGGGAACGGAGATTGCTGTACCCTTAGAGAAGTGCACCGAAATCAGGGCACCCCGACGACGTTGAGCGCATTACCTTCACCCGCAATACCAGATAGGAGCCTCCATGCGCCGTTTCATTGTTTTCGCCGCGGTTGTCCTGATTGCATCCACTGCCATCGCCACCACGAGGAACGTGAACAACTCGGTTGTCTGCAGTGACGTCACCGGAGCTCCCTACTGCACGATCAACGCTGCGGTGATCGCTGCGACGACGGTCTCGGGCGACACCATCCAGATTGGTCCAGGCACGTATTCGAACGCCATCGCTGCGTTTTCGAAAAACCTGACTTTCATCGGGTCGGGCAACGGAACGACAGCCGCCTCCAACACGATCATCACCACGAAGATGACGTACAACGGTACAGGCGCCGGGACAACGATCGCACCAATTCTATCGGTGCAGAACCTTCGCAGCAGCATCTCGGGACCGAACACCAACCTCACCATCAACGGCACCGGCCCATTCGCGGGCCTCACGCTAACCAGCGTCGTATTCACCGGCGGCAACAATCACGGTCTCTTCATCAAACAGAACGGCGCCGTGAGCAACATCAGCATCACCGGATCGACATTTCAGAATCACGGTCAATCGGGTCTGCTGATCCAGCGCGGAGCCGGTCAGGTTACATCGGTCGACAACGTCAATATCAGCGGATCGACGTTTACCCTCAACGGAGAATATGGAATCCGGATCGAGCCGGCGTCGACCAACATGACGATGGGAACTCCGTCGGTCACGTCGAACACCCTCGACGGCATCCTGTTCTTCAGCGTCAATGGACTGACGCTCACGGATATGACCGTCACTGGCAATCGTTTCGGGGTTTTGCTCTTCCCCCTCGCCAGTCCGGACGCGATCAACAACGTGACGCTGACCAATCTGAATGCCAGCAACAACACCAACTTCAGCCTCGGACTCTTCGGGTCGGGACTCTCGCTCAGCGGCGCCAATGGGCCGATCACGAACGTCACGGCTACCGGCGGTACATTTTCAGCAAACGGACTCGACGGAATCGCGACGAGCGGAGCGGTTTCAGGATTCAGCGTGGACTGCGCGACGATCGAGAACAACACGCGCGACGGTTTTCACGAGAATTCTTCACCTTCCGTTCAGTCGAAGGCCGAGCATATCTACTGGGGATGCTCGACCGGGCCGAATACCGCGGGCTGCTCGACCGTAGTCGGCAACGTCGATTACCTGCCGTTCCGGACCAGTGCCGCGTCGACCTGCACGCCGATGACCGACCTGGGCGTCACGAAGAGCGACTCTCCGGATCCCGTCAGCCCCGGCGGCACGCTCACATTCACCGTGGCCGGTACGAATCACGGTCCCGATCCGGCCACGGGCGTGACCATCACCGACACCCTGCCTGCCGGTGTGACGTTCTCCTCCGCGTCCCCGGGTTGCGTGAACAACAGCGGGACCGTCACCTGCACGCTCAGCGACCCGCTGGCGGCGAATACGACGGAGTCGTTCAACATCGTCGTCACCGTGAATCAGGCCAGTGGCACGATCACGAACACGGCGTCCATCACCGGCAACGAAACCGATTCGGCCAGTGCCAATAACAGCGCGACGTCGATGACCTCCGTTGGCATCACGAACCTCGGCATCACCAAGACCGACTCTCCCGATCCCGTCAGCCCGGGCGGTACGCTCACCTACACCCTCGTTGCAAACAACAACGGGCCCGATGCCTCCACAGGCGCCACGATCACCGACGTCCTGCCTGCCGGCGTGACGTTCTCCTCCGCGTCTCCGGGTTGCGTGAACAACAGCGGGACCGTTACGTGCACGGTAGGGCCGCTGGCCAACAGCGGCTCGCAGTCGTTCACGATCACGACGACGGTGATGGCATCGTCCGGCACGTTGACCAATACGGCCACCATCACAGCGAACGAATCCGACCCGGCGGCGGCGAACAACAGCTCGACTGCCACGACCTCCGTCGGCATCACGAACCTCGGCATCACCAAGACCGACTCTCCCGATCCCGTCAGCTCGGGCGGCACGCTCACCTACACCCTCGTTGCCACCAACAGCGGGCCCGATGCCTCCACCGGCGCCACCATCACCGACGTCCTGCCTGCCGGCGTGACATTCTCCTCCGCATCCCCAGGCTGCGTGAACAACAGCGGGACCATCACCTGCACGGTAGGGCCGCTTGCCAACAGCGGCACGCAGTCGTTCACCATTACGACGACGGTCACGGCATCGCCCGGCACGTTGACCAATACGGCCACCATCACCGCGAACGAATCCGACCCCGTTGCGGGCAACAATAGCGCGTCAGCAAACACGACTGTCGTGGCGGCAGGTAGCGTACCCACCCTTAGTGGATGGGAACTGCTGGCGCTCGCAGCGTTCCTGGCGATGATCGGCTACGTCGCGGTCAAACGCTGATCGCAGGCGGACGGTTACGAGAGCTCCACGCGTCGAATGAGGCGGTTGCGAAAGCTCTCAACGCGCCAACGTCATCCCGTACTTCTTCGCCAGGTAATCCTCGACCTTCGTCCGCTCTGCGTCGGTGAGCACGCGGGCGTAGACGATCACCTCGGCGATGTCGCCCTTCCAGAGCTGGCTGAAGCTCGTGCCGGTGCCGCCGATGTACAGATTCGGCAGCGCTTCGCCCCAGTGGGTCTCGAATTTGGTCAGGGCCGGCTTGCCGTCGATCCAGCCGTTGAATTCGGTGGCGGTGTATTGGTCGGTGGAGAGATACGGCTGATTCGCTTTCACCGCGAAGTAGCCGGCCACGCCGCGGTCGCCGGCGAAAATTACGTAGTTCTTGCCGTCGCCACTGCGATCGTCCAGGCCGGCGGAGCGGTCGTAGTCGCCGTTGTCGTCGCCGTACACGCTGCGCAGGGGGTTGGACGCATCCGTTGAGCTGCTAAACACCGTGATGACCGTGACGTCAGGCCACGACGCGGGGCTGATGTCGATGTTCGTCATCAGCATGTTCGCTTCGCCGTCGAAACGGACCGCGGCGTGGCCGTTGATGGCATTCGCGGCGACCGACGGCTGTGCGGGGACTTCGCCGGCCGTGGCCGAAATGTTCGGCACGAGCGGGTTCGTCCACGATGCGAGTTTGCCACCCACGGCGGACTTCACCGCGTCGTCGCCAGTCAGCCAGAGGGCGAGGCCGGAGCCGGGAATCGAAGCATCGGCAGCAAGAGTCACGTTCGGAATCGCCGAGGGTCCCTTCGGCGATGGCGCGGCACTCGATGTCGTCGCGGCCGGCGTGGGCGCGGCGGGCTGGGGAGCGGGTGCCTCCTCTTTCTTCTTGCAACTGGCCAGAGTCAGGCTTGTGACGAGCAGTACCGCGGCGATCTTTCTCATAACTGGGGATCGTACAGCAGTGGGAGGACTGGCTGGCGCGTGACTTCGGTTGACTTGCCTAAGGCTCTAGTCTGCGCCGCGCATCAGGTCACGGAGTGTCTGGTTGGCCTTACCGGATTTCATCTTCTTCAGGATTGCTGCACCCGATCGTCGCGTCACCACCAGCTTCGGATGAATGACGAAATCGCGCAATTCATGCGGCAGCCGAGGCGAGACGGCTTGGTTCTGTTTCGTCTTTTTCATGGTCTCAGCGAACAATCGTCGTGGCGCAAAAACTTCGGACGCTCTAATCCGCCTTCGCCTTCGTCCTCACGTAGTGCCCCACGAACGTCACGTTGTGGCCGAAGTGGCCGTCGACTTCGTGTTCGGTGACGTCGAGGGCCTTGCGGGAGAAGTGGATTGTGACGCTGTAGCCGTCGGCGTCGTGCCAGGTGACCGTGTCATCTGTCAGCGGGGCTTCGAAGTTGAGCTCGCCGAGGTTGGGGCCGTACTTTTCGTTCTTGATGTTCCAGAGTGCCACGCCGTCGACCTTCACGCGGTCGCCGGGGAGCATCGTGACGTCGAGCGAGGCCTGGTCATTCTCGGCGTTGCGCTCGTAGTGACCGGAGACGTCGCGGTTGCCGGCGTCAGCTGGAAGAGCGACGAGCAGGAGCGCCAGGCAGAGTGGCAACGCAGCCGCCAGCCGCGGAATCAGATCGACCGAACGACGCCGGGCGTGTTGGTTAATTGCCGTACGCATATCCCGACCGCGCGCTGACCTTGAACTCCGGGTTGCGAAGCCTGACGTCGACCTTCTGGAAGCCATGCTCGCCCGGGCGCTTCTTCGTGTAATAGCTGATGAGGTAGTAGCCAGCCGTGCGCTTTTCGATCTGGTGCAGCGGCGTCGTGAAGCTGGTGTGCAGGCGGTAGTACTGGCCGTTCGTGTCGCTGGCCATCGTCGCAAGATTCTGGTGCACGAACGCCGGGGCGTCGAAGTCGCTCACGAGCGAGACGGGATAAAGCGTGACGTCGGCGCTGTTGAGCGATTCGATCATCGGGTCGTAGTAGCGGCTTCGATTGACCACGATGCCGCCGCGCACGTCCTCGTCCGGACCGACGATGCCGTTCGAGAAGAGCACGACGTCCTTCCGCGCATGAATCGGCCGCAGTGCATCGCCGAGAAGGTCGAGCGCCTCGTAGACCGAGCCGGTCTTGTTCATCATGCGACCGATGTCCATGTTGCGCATCAGCGAGGGACCAGTTGCCGGTGCATCTTTGGTGCGGATGCCGAGGCCGTAGGAGGTTGCCTCGTTCAAGGCACGGCGAATCTTTTCTTTGTTCGAGGTGAAGTCCGTGTAGACCTTCAGACGCACGTCGTGGCCGGCGACGGCGACGCGGTCATCGGCACCGAGGCGGTCATTGACGAAGCGGGCCACGTCGGCGCGCGCGCGAATCATCTCGCTTGGAAGGCCGACATCCGCCGATGCCTTGTCGAAAAAGATGATGAGGTAGCGCTCGTCATGAACGCGCTCGACTTTGAACTTCGCCAACGACTCGGGGGCATCGATCAGGCGCCGATTCGTGAAGTAGTCGACCGTATCGATCGTCTGCAGCACGCCATTTTCGCGAACGATGAAATCGTCCTTCGTCAAACCGAGCATCTGATTGCCGCGGTTATCGGTGACCACCGCGTCGAGCTGGACGAGATTGACATCGACCTTTTCGCCGAAGGTTGGTGAAGGTTGTGGCGGCGGAGGTGGCTGCTGCGCGAAAAGCGGTGCGGCGGCGAGGATGAGCACCGGGAAGAAACGCATGGACATCAAGTCCCCCTTCGGCGATACCTAACGAGGTTGCGGCGAGAGGGGATTCCTCGAATCAGGTCCAGCGCACGGTTCTTGCTGGTTGTTCACCGCAATGAAAGGACTGATGCTCGCGGCTCTCATCGCGCTCGTTGCTGCGCCGCTGCTCGCGCAGCATCGCGTGGACGTTCTGGTAGATGCCGAGGGCGCACGCCGCCCCGGACGGAACGCGGACTTCTCGACCGGCGTCCATTTCGATCCCCAGTTCGGTACCGGCGGCGGCGTTGGACTGGGTTTGAACTTCTTTCTGACCGACCGCGTATCGATCGAAGCCAAAGCCGCTGCGCTGGAATCGCAGCTCAAAGTCCGGACGATCGGCTCGGACTTCTTCGCGGCCGCGGACCTTGGACGTGCCCAGATCTACCCGATCACCGCGCTGCTGCAGTGGCATCTCACCGAGCACGGCACGATCCGCCCGTACCTCGGCGCCGGCATCACGCACGTCATTCTGCGCAACATCAATCACTCGGTGGGAAGCACAGGAGCCAGCGGCATCCACTTCAAAGATCCAACGGGACTCGTCGTCGACGGCGGACTGGAAGTGCGGCTGTCAAAGCGTTGGAGCATCCTCGGCGATGCGCGCTACATCCCGATCGAAACGAAGTCGGAGGCAGCGTTCATCGGCACTTCGTCGTCGGTGAAAATGAACGTGCGGCCTCTGATTGTTTCGACTGGACTTTCGTGGCGGTTCTGATCAGACGAGCTCCTATCGCGGCGCGGAATGAACCCCGGGAGAGCCCGGTTTGACCGGTCGGCGCGGATCTCCTAGAATCCGCACTCTTTTTCGCGCCGTTCCCGGCGCGTCCCGACTTCCCCGGGGCATAGCTCAGCCTGGTTAGAGCGCACGGTTCGGGACCGTGAGGTCGGAGGTTCAAATCCTCTTGCCCCGACCATCTGCAATTGATTGCGGCCTCGCACCCTGCGAGGCCGTTTCGTTTTTCCCCTCAACTACAATCGGCCGGTGAAACGAATCCTTCTCCCTCTTCTGCTCATGCTTTGCACCGTTCCCGCGTTTGCGTGGGGACAGGCGGGGCACCTGATGACCAACGAAGCGGCCGCGATCGGACTGCCGGCCGACATGCCGCAGTTCTTCTATCGCTCGTTTTCGCAGCTCACGTGGCTCGGGCCCGACCCGGACCGCTGGCGCGGAGGCGGCCAGTCGGTCGACGCGGCGAACAGTCCGGATCATCAGCTCAACTACGAATACGTCGCCGCGCTGAAACTGCCACGCGACCGTTACGCATTTCTCGCGCTCCTCATCACATCGGGGACGCAGCGGCGCCTCGGCATCCGGAACTCGGATCCCGGCTTCCTGCCGTGGCGCATCGCCGAGATGTGCGAGCAGATCACGACCGAATGGCGTCTCTGGCGCGCGGCACCGGCCGGATCGCCTGAGCGTTCGTTCCTCGAGCGCGACATCGTTCGCGACTCGGGCGTCCTCGGGCACTTCGTCGCCGACGCATCGAATCCGCTGCATACGACGATCGCCTACAACGGCTGGATCTGGCCCAACCCGAACGGCTACGCCAACGACTGCCTGATCCACGCGCGTTTCGAAACCGATTTCGTCTCGCACTCGATCGCCACGGAAAACATCGTGGCGAAGCTGGCAGCGCCGCAGTTGCGCAGCGACTACTTCGACACGGCGATCGCGTTCGTGCGGCAGTCGAACGCTCTGGTCGAGACCACGTACCGGCTCGACAAAGACGGAGACTTCGACCTCTTCCGCAAGACTCCGTCAGCCGAGGGAAAGGCATTCGCGAGTGATCGGCTAGCGGCGGGAGCGTCGTTGTTGCGCGATCTCTGGTGGTCGGCGTGGCGAAACTCAGCGAATCCGCCGAAGCGGCGGGATTCCGGGGAGTAGCGCCGACGCTCGCGTGAGATCGCGTCTCGGATCATTGCCGAGACGATCGAAGCGGGGATGATTAAACGTCGTGATCCTGAAAGTAAGTCAAACAAACACGCGAAATACGTCCCTTACTGGGTCTAGACCTGTGTGATCAGAAGCGGCGCCAATTGTGTCCTGACTCTTCGTGATATCTCGCAAATGACTGAAACGGCGTGGCTTGTTGCCGCCACCCTTATGTGACGGCTATGTGATCAGCAGCCCTCGCCAGCTAGAAATGTCTGCAATGGAATGTCCGGCTGAGAGCGTCACCCGCGCGTCCAAGGCAAATCGGGAACACCGTGCAGATGGTTTGCGTGCCTAGCCGCGACGAACAGGAAATCCGATAGCCGGTTGAGGTAGGTGATCGACGCGACCGTTGCGGCATCGTCATCGCGCAACGCGACGACGAGCCGTTCGGCGCGGCGGCAGATGGTTCGGGCGACGTGAAGGTGCGCTGCGGCGGTGCTGCCGCCGGGGAGGATGAACGTCTTGAGCGGCGCTAGTTCCGATTCCATCGCGTCGATCGACTGCTCGAGCGCCGCGATCTGCGCAGGATCGGGGCCGGCGAATCGCGACAGACCGGGCGACGCCAGGTGTGCACCGATATCGAAAAGGTCGGACTGGATCGCGTGAAGCTGCGCATCGCCGGGAGATGATGGCCACGCTGCCCGGGCCACGCCGATGAACGAGTTCAACTCGTCGACCGTACCGTAGGCCTCGATGCGTGCGTCGTCCTTGCGGACGCGGGCACCGCCGAACAGCGACGTCTCGCCGCCGTCGCCGGTTTTCGTGTAGATCTTCATTGCGGTCTCGCGGTAGCGCGGTCTGTGGTCTCGCGGTGTCCCGAACGCTTAGCGACCGCGTAACCCCGAGACTCGCAACCGCGAACTACGCTTCTGCTTCGAGCTGGCGGATCCGTTCCTTCACCACCATTTCGGCGAGGTCGGGAATCACTTCCCAGGCGATGTCACGCACTACCTTGTCGGCCATGAGCTGCACGAGACGGCGGGCAATCCGATCCACCTGGGCATCGGTCAGATCGACGGTCAGATCGGCCGGGACGGCACCTGCGCCCGTGACGGAGTCGGTAATCTGCGAATTGACCGCGGTGCTTGCAGCAGCCGCTTGAGGGGCCGTCGGCGCAGACCATGGCGCTTCCTTAGCGAGAGCTGGCTCCGGCGCCTCCGCAGCGAACGGCGATTCGGCTTGCGAGGAATCCGCAAACGGATCCGCGGTCGGCATTTCTTCAGGAGCGGACCATTTCGGTTCCGGCTTCGGCGCCGCGGCCGGCTTGGCGGCCATCTTTTCCAGCTCCTCGAAGCTCATACGGGGAAATGCGCGCGTCTCACCGCCGAATGCCGAAGGCGCCTCGTCCCAGGGCGACGGCTCGGTGGGCGCTGGGACTTCCGCCTGCGTTTCAAATGGCGCCGGAGTTGCCTGCGCCTCAGTCATCTGACGCATCTCTTCGAAACTCATGGCGGGGAAGGCGCGCGTGGCACCGGCGTCTTCTTTGGGCTCGTCCCACGGCGATGTTTCCTCAGCAGGTGAAGACGGCGCCGCCTCGAATGGCGACGGCGTTTCCGCTGGCGCGCGGGCTGCCGGCTGCGATGCCGACGCCATCTGCTGCATCTCCTCGAAACTCATGCGCGGGAAAGCGCGGGTTTCGCCACCAAACGCCGACGCCGGTTCGTCCCACGGTGAGGGCTCGGGGGCGGGTGCCGCGTCCTGATGCGGGGCCGGTGTCGAAGGGACGTTCGCCATCTGCTGCATCTCTTCAAAACTCATCCGCGGGAGCGCCCGAGTTTCGTTTCCGAATGCCGGTTCCGGTGGAGCGTCGAATGGCATGTCCGTAGTCGTCGGTGCCGCCGCGGCCGGTGCGGCGGAGAAGATGTCGTCGTCGTGTGCAAACGGATCGGCTGCCGTTGCGGGCGCCGGCTCGAACGAAGGCATATCGCCGAAAAGTGCGGGAGCGACAGCCTCTTCCGGTTCGGCTGCGGACGCGTTCGACCGGCTTTGCTGCACGAGCTCTTCGACTTTGTGGATGAGGCTTTGCGATTCGAACGGCTTGGTCACCACGGCATCGCAGCCCGCCTTGTCCGCGCGATCCGGATCGAACGGTTCGAACGTTCCGGTCAGCAGGATCACGGGGATGTTGCGATACTCGGGATGCGACTTCACGTACTCGCACACCTCGTAGCCATTCTTCTCCGGCATGATGATGTCCGACAGGATGATGTCCGGACGCAGCTCAGATAGTTTCTGGATCGCCTTCGCGCCGTTGTTGACCGCCGTGACTTCATAATCACCGTCGGAGAACGTCAGTTCGACGACTTTCTGGATGGTGATGCTGTCATCCGCGAGGAGGATTTTCTTTGCCATGGACTCTCACTCCGATTGATTACGAAGAACTGTAGCAGAAGAACTTCGATGACGGGGACGAGAGCGGCCGGCGACGGGTGGAACTAGGCGTGCGCTTGCTGTTTCTCACGCTTGAAAACCATGCCGATGTGATCGGTCGCGCCGGTCTTGAAATTGATGGATGTGATGCTGACCAACTCCCATCCGTCGTCTCCCAGACGATTCAACTCTTCGGCGCGCCGCGGATCCATCGAGTAATTCTCCGACCGGACGTTGATGATCTTGTACTCCCAGGTCTTCATGGGTCCGCCCCCTCCCGCGGTGCTGAATGCTGTACGGAAAGTGTAGCAGGGTTCGGGCGCGGGAGTCGTTGGTCGGGAGTCGGGGGTCGGAGCGGGGCATTGGTTTTTCGCTTTTCGCCACGTCCCGACGCGTCTTGAAATCGACGGCGCTTCGCGAGGCCTGATCCGGTAAAAGAAAAGTCATCAGACCTGCTCCGACTCCCGACCAACGACTCCCGCCTTTTGATATGGTCGCGCATCGCGAGTCAGGCGCGGCCAATCGCGATTCGAAGAATCTTCTCCGATCCCCGACAACCGACTCCCGTACGAACCATGCCTAGCCGCCCTTTCCTCATCCTCATCGTGCTCGATGGCTTCGGCTGCCGCGGCGAGTCGGAGTACAACGCCATCGCGCAAGCGGACACGCCGCGCTTCGATCGCCTGTTTCGGGATTCTTCGTGGACCACGCTCGAAGCCTCGGGACGCGCGGTCGGTCTGCCGCGCGATCAGATGGGTAATTCCGAGGTGGGGCACCTCAACATCGGGGCCGGCCGGATCGTCGATCAGGACATCGTCCGCATCGGCAAGGCGGTCGCGCGGCACGAGCTTGAGGCCAATCCGACGTTGGTCGAGCTCGTACGAAGGGGAGGAGCGGTTCATCTCGTTGGGCTCCTGTCTGACGGTGGCGTCCATTCGATGCAGACGCACCTGCACGGATTGATCGACGCCGCCATCGCACTCGGCGCGAAAGAAGTTTTCGTTCACGCCATTCTCGACGGCCGCGACACGCCGCCGAAGTCCGCGGAGAAATACCTGGAACGGCTCGCGGATCACATCAAGGACAAGCCCGAGGCTCGCATCGCCACGATCATCGGACGCTACTTCACGATGGACCGCGACAAGCGCTGGGATCGCGTTCAGCGCGGCTACGACCTCATGACCCTAGGCGTCGGCACCGAGACAAAGGACCCGATCGAGACGGTGCGTCGTTTCTACGAGCAGAACGTGACAGATGAGTTCATCGAGCCGATTTCGGTGCTCACTCCCGAGGGGGCGCACAAAGGGCGGATGGAAGACGGCGATGCGGTCATCTTTTTCAACTTCCGCGCGGACCGCATGCGCCAGATCGTCACTGCATTCAAGGATGACGACTTCGACGGCTTTCACCGCGCCGTGCGCCCGAAGGTGCGGATCGCCACGATGAATTCCTACCGCGAAGAGTGGACGCTGCCGGTGCTCTTCCCGCCGCAGGAAGTGAAGAACCACCTCGGCGAAGTGCTTTCGCACGCCGGCCTGAAACAGCTCCGCATCGCCGAGACCGAAAAGTATGCGCACGTCACGTTCTTCTTCAACGGCGGCTCCGATACGCCATCGCCGGGCGAAGAACGGATTCTCGTTCCCTCTCCGAAAGTTGCCACGTACGATCTGAAGCCGGAGATGTCGGTCGTCGCGCTGGCTAACAAAGTGGTCGAGGCGGTGGCCTCGAAGAAGTTCGACGTCATCATCATGAATATCGCCAATCCCGATATGGTCGGCCACACGGGAGTCATGAGCGCGGCGATCGAAGCAGTGCACGACACGGACGTCGCGGTCGACCGGATCCTCGCCGCGGTCGAGAAGATCGATGGCATTGCGCTGATCACCGCCGACCACGGGAACGCCGAGCTGATGTTCGACTCGACGACCGGCCAGCCACACACGGCGCATACGACGAATCCTGTGCCGCTGATCCTCGTCGATCCACACAAGCGGTTCGGCAAACTTCGGAGCGGCGGGTCATTGCAGAATGTCGCGCCGACCATGCTCGCCATCCTCGGCATCCGGAAGCCTGCCGAGATGACGGGCGAACCGCTCTTAGAAGGATGAAGGCGGAAGGATGAAGGATGATGACCTCGGCCCCGTTTCGTCCTTCATCCCTCATCCCTCATCCTTCATCACTCATTCTTCATCCCTTGATCGGAGCAGCACTTGATTCTCGAGCAGATCACTGACCAACTGACAGAAACTCTCACCTCGCGCGTGCTCACGCTCTTTGGCCACGCCATCGATCGAGTCGTGCTGCAGTCGCCGCCGCGTCTGGCGATGGGCGATCTTGCTACGCCGCTCTGCCTGGAGCTGGCCAAAGCGCTGAAACGGAAACCGCGTGAGCTCGCCGAGGCGATGGTGGATGGGCTGACGCTGCCGATGTTCGTGCAGTCGGTGACCATCGAAGGCGCCGGCTATCTGAACTTCCGCTTCGACCGCGGTGCGTTCGCGGCGGCACACATTCGTAGTGTGATGACGCCGGCGGCGCCAACCGGCGAGCGCGTCATCGTCGAGCACACGAACATCAATCCCAACAAGGCGGCCCACATCGGCCACCTTCGCAACGCCATCCTCGGCGACACCTACGTCCGTTGCATGAAGTGGCTCGGGTACCGCGTGGAGACGCAGAATTACATCGATGACACGGGCGTGCAGGTTGCGGACGTCGTCGTCGCCTTCCAGCATCTCGAGCCGAAATCGCTCGCGGACGTTCGGCAGATGATCGACGATCCTAACGTCCGCTTCGACTACTACTGCTGGGATGTCTACTCGAAGATGGCCAGCTACTACGCGGCGCATCCCGAGGCGCAGCAGTGGCGGCGTGACACGCTGCATGACATCGAGCGGCACGAGGGAGAGACGTTCGAGTTTGCGTCGACGATTGCCCGAGCAATCGTTGAGCGCCACATCGCCACGATGCTCCGCCTCGGCATCACGTACGACCTTCTGCCGAAAGAGAGCGACATCATCGCGCTGCATTTCTGGGACCGCGCATTCGAGCTGCTGAAGGCCAGCGGCGCCGTGATTCAGGAGGCGGAAGGCAAACACAAAGACTGCTGGGTGATGAAACTCGACGAAGCCTCCGAGTTCGAGGGGATGAACGAGCCGGACAAGATCCTGGTGCGCTCGAATGGCACGGTCACCTACACCGGCAAAGACATCGCCTATCAGCTCTGGAAGTTCGGTCTGCTCGACCGGACGTTCAGCTTCCGAAAGTTCTGGACCTATCCCGATGGCCACGTGCTGTGGGAGACGACGAGCGGCGACGATGGATCGTCCGACGCGCCGCACTTCGGCGGTGCGCAGAGAGTGGTCAACGTGATCGACGTCCGTCAGGCCTATCTGCAGAAAGTGGTGAAGGAAGGCGTCCGCCAGCTCGGTCACGCGCGCGAGGCGGAGAAGTCGATTCACTTCTCGTACGAAATGGTGGCGCTGACCCCGGCGACCGCGAAGGCGCTGGAGATCGAGGTCTCCGAAGAAGACTCGAAGAGGCCGTTCATCGAGATGTCAGGCCGCAAGGGCCTCGGCGTGAAAGCCGACGATCTGATCGACGTGCTGCAGACCAAGGCCGCTGAATCGGTGCGCGAGGGCCGCGGCGAAGGGTTGACCGATGCGGAGATCGCGCAGCTCGGACAGCAGATCGCCGTCGCCGCGCTCCGCTACTTCATGCTCAAGTACGGCCGCACCAAGGTCATCGCCTTCGATTTCAACGAGGCGCTGACGTTCGAAGGCGATTCGGGGCCGTACCTGCAGTACTCAGTCGTTCGCGTGGAGAACATCTTCCGCAAGATGGCTGAGCGCGACGTCGATGCGAGGCTGGACGATGCGTCCCTCGACGCGCTCACGCTCACCGAGGGCCTCACGGACGAGATGTGGGAACTGGTGCGGCTCAGCGCTGAGCTACCGGCCGCAATCCGCAGGGCCACCGACGCGCTGGAGCTGTCGATCATCACCCACGACCTCTTCGAGCTGGCCCAGAAGTTCAACAGTTTCTACCACAAGTATCCGATCCTGAATGAGAAGGACGCCGACGAACGGCAACGCCGCGCCGTGTGCGCCGAGGTGTTCCGGCGGACGATGGCGGGCGCGTTGGAGCTGCTCGGGATTCCGGTGCCGAAAAGAATGTAGCGATGCGCTGCCGCGCGGTCAGTTGTCGGTGGAGTGAGCGACGTTTGTTTGCGGTGAACTCAGGCTGCGAAGGGGATGATCTCCAGCTCAGCGCCGGAGTCGACATGGGCAAGGATCTCCTCCACTCTTCGGAACGTCGGATCGTCGATCGAGTACTCGTGGCACTGCGGGCACTGAAGCACCGGAAGAGACTTCAGGATCACGATGGACCGTTCTCCGGTCTTGAAGGGGAGATCAGTATTCGTGGGTTGCTGCGTCCCTCCGCAAACTCGGCATTTCATTTGGATCTCCTCATCGTCAGACCGGGATGCCATTCTCGGGGATCCGGTCGATACGCCGTCACCACGCGGACGTTGTTTTCTTCGATGTCGGTCGCAAACAGAACATGAAAGCTGGCGCCAGCCAGGATGAGATAGCTTGGAAGGTATTTGTCTTCCGGGTACGACTCTATGAGCTGATACGAATTCACCGCGGCGAGTATTTCATCGCGTGAAATATGCCGTGGGCCGAGCCGCATGTTCACATGGTAAGTCCAGTAGATGGCTCGCCTGCGGACGCAAGTCTGAATGAATGCGACGGGATCTGCGGGACATCGTTCGTGTTCCGTAAGGCGCTCCCCCTGAAGGGAGTCTACCTCGGGTCCAATCAACCGGATTCTCTGTTACAATAACCCTCACGGCGCTCCAATCGCCGCAACCCACATCATGAAGCTCGATCTTCAGGACATCGCTTTGCGGACGCTCATCCTCGTTGCCGGAGGGCTGGCCGCGTTAGTGCTGGCGCTCAAAGGACAGGGGCAGGCCCTTCCCGCGCTCGCCGTGGGCGGCACCCTCGGGGCCTTCATGATGGCGCGTTTCGGGCCGACACAGCACTAGGCCGGCATGGCCTAGGAGGCGTGGGGTTCGCCTTCCGCCCGGCGGACGTTCTCGGCCTGCAATCCCTTGGGACCCTGCTTGACGTCGAACTCGACGCGCTCGCCTTCGTTCAGCGTCCGATACCCCTGAGCCTGGATGGCGCTGTGATGAACGAACACGTCTTCACCAGTGTCACGTTTGATGAAACCGAAGCCTTTGTCGTTGTTGAACCACTTAACGGTACCGATCTCCGCCATTTCAACCTCCAGCCTGGCAACGCGATCCCTCCGCCGCATCAGCCGGCCGGCGTCAAATTGTGCAATGTTCAGGCCCTTTTCCCGGCGTTCACCAGATCAGGGCGCGATTCATGCCGATCCGCTGGTAGCCGAGGGACTCGTAGAGGGTGATGGCGGGAAGGTTGAAGTCGTTCACGAATAACGTGACGGTCTTCCCTTTCCTGGCGAGATGTCCGCACACCTCGCGAAGAAGGGCGCGGGCATGGCCGCGGCGGCGAAGGCGCGGGTTCGTCCAGACTCCCATGAGCTGCACCATGTCGTCGGTAACTGCCGAGTACTCACATTTCGCAGCGATCATCCCGTCAACGATCCGGATTACCGAGCGCTTCTGTTCGACCAGCTCGCGGACGCGCTCGCGATAGCCGGCCGAGTCGCGTTCCAGCGGATCGATTCCGACCTCCTCGAGGTGCATCGACGCACACGCGGGAACGAGCGCCTCGAGATCACGCGAGGTCGCGTAACGCGCTTCGCTCAGATCGGGGAAGTCGAGCCTGCCTCGGATCGCATAGACCGGCTGATTCATCCGGACGACCGTCGGCGGATCGAGGCGGTTGCGCAGGCGTGCCCAGAGCTGTTCCACGAGATGGGCGGGCGAGATGATGGCGCGCACCGGCAGCACCTTCGTAAGAATCCGGTCGGCGATGGCGGCGATGGCGGTCTCGGTGATGTCTGGCGCTAGCGCTCGATCGCCAGCCAGAACGATGTTCGTGGCCAGCGACGCGACGAGGACGATCTCGCGGTTATGGCGCACCTCCACTGTTTGCGTCGACGAGGAAAAGCGCTCTTCGTTGATGCGCGCGATCAGATAAACGTTGATCAATGGATCGCGCCGGAGAAAGGCCAGGGTCTCCGCGATGTTGTCGCGACCGACAGACTTGATCGACCAGCGTCCTTCGACGGGAAGAGTGGCCATGAGGTGTGCAGTAGATTAGTAGATTCGCGAGTCGAAGGTGTTGTCATTCCGATCCGGCGAAGCGCGGAGAGGAATCCCCTCAGGATGCACGAGGACGCTCCGTAGGCGGGGGATTCCTCTCCGTGCTTCGCCGGTTCGGAATGACAATCGCGCGGCGGCGAGACCACGAACACCGCCACTAAAACTGCGAGCTCGCCAGATACGCCAAGCCATCCTCGGCCTTGTGCCAGATTCCGCGATGCTGCCACTCGTCGAAGTGGCGCTGCTCGGCGAACTGCATGTCGATTTCGAAGACTGCCTTTAGTTGCGCTGCCAGAGCGGGATCGAGGACGCCCATACTCACCTCGTCATTGAGCTGCAGTGCGCGGCGGTCGAAATTCGTCGAGCCGATGCAGGACCAGATGCCGTCGACGATGATCACTTTTTGATGCAGCAGCGTCTTCTTGTATTCGAAGATCTTGACGCCGTTTTGCAGCAGTCGTCCGAAGAGGTGATGACTGGCGTGCTGGACGACTGGGCTATCCGTCGAGGTCGTCGCCGGCACCATGATGCGGACGTCGACGCCGCGTTTGACCGCTTCGGCAAGGGCGTCCATTGATTCGTCGTCCGGCAGCATGTAGGGATTCTGGATGATGATCTCGCGCCGGGCCGCCTTGATGGCGAGGTAGTACAACACCTGCACCGACGAGACGCCCCCGGTCGGCGACTCGTACGCCAGATGCGCTTTCGTTGAGCCAACGGCGGCAAGATGCGGAAAGTACTTCTCGCCCGCCATGATCTCGCCTGTCTCCTCGATCCAGTTTTCGGCGAAGGCCGCCTGAAGCCGGCCCACGATCGGACCTTCGACGCGAAGCCCGGCGTCGCGCCAGTGATCCTTGTCCTGCCCATGACCGGTCCACTGCTCGGCGAATCCGTAGCCGCCGATATAGCCGATCCGGCCATCGATGATCGCCTCCTTGCGATGGTCGCGGTTGTTCATGCGCCCGAGGTTGGAGAGGGAAAACGGATGGAAGCGAACGAAGCGGACGCCGGAATCGAGCATCAGCTTCGCCAGATCCTTGTCCATCTTGTGGCCGCCGGAGGCATCGACGAGCAGGCGGACTTCGACGCCCTGCCGCGCCTTCGACGCCAGCGCGTTCGCGATCTGGCCGCAGATGGCGCCCTTCCACCAGATGTACGACTCGACATGGACGCTCTCTTTCGCGGCTGCGATGTCGCGAAGCAGCAGGGGAAAGAACTGATCGCCGTTCTCCAGCAGTTGCACATGATTGCCGGACTCGAGACTCGATTGCGTAAGGCCGACCATCGACGGCAGAAGCGCGGAAAAATCGCCGGCGTTCTTCACGTTCAGGCTCGGGCTGGTCCCCCGCTCCGCCGACCAGAGCATGATCGTCAGCCCGATCACGGCGATGAGGAGCGCGATGAACACGATGAGCGGCACGCGAATGACGTGCGAGCCTTGCTTGGTCTTCTCGATCCATTTCCTCTTCATCAGTTCCTGCTCCAGTAAAGCTCGGCGATGACGGGGTAGTGATCGGACGCGCCGGTCGCAGGAGCGCGCGTGCTGGCGACGCGCCAACCCCAGTCGGCGAAGATGTAGTCGATCCGCTGCCCGAGGAAGGGATGCGTAAGCTTGATCTCCGGCCCGCAAAGTTGAGCGGCGTCTTCCTTTTCGAACTTCGTGACTTCCGGTGTCTCAGGCGGAGCGTTGAAATCGCCGAGCAACAGGTAGGGATAACGGCTCGTGCGGACATGTTTGGCCAGACATTCGAGCTGCACTCCTCGGGTCTTCGAGTTGAAGCTTGCCCACGCGGTGAGGTGCGCTACATACACGTTGATCGTTGCGCCGTCGATCCGGATCACCGACTCGATGACGCTGCGCGGTTCGCCGACGCTCGGCAATGGATGAACGGCCGCGGAGACGATCTCGCCGCGCGTCAGGATGGCGTTGCCGAAATCGCCGCCGAGACTGCGGTAGCTGCTTCCGAAGTAGCCGTTCATACCGGTCAGCGTCCGGATCTCTTCGTACTGATTGCGGAAGCGCACCTGCCAGGTGTGGTCGTGAACTTCCTGCAGTCCGACGATGTCGGGCTTGAATTCTCTGATCGTGGCCGCGATCTTCGCGGCATGGCCGGCGTCGTAGAGCTCATCGTGACCTTCGATGTTGTAGGTCATGACGACGAGCGGCCGTCGCTGCAGCGGAAAGCCGATCCGCTCGGGGAATGAGACAAGCCGTCCTGCCTCGTCGCGCGTCAGGATGCGGACGTTCGGATCGACCGGCTTCGGCCTGCACTCCCCGGAGCGGACCGTGTAGACCGCGAAGATCCTGTAGAGAATGAAGAGGAGCAGGATCGAGAGGATCCCGAGAATCGGTCGCCGGACAGGTGCGTCGTCAGCCAGTACAGCCATGGATGCCGACGGAAGAGCGAGAACAGTGCCGGGTTGGAGGAAAGCGCCTGACCGGGGACCGTACGTTGAGGCCGATTAGCCACTTTGTTGAGGTTCCAGATTACAAGTTGAGGCCATTTGACCACGTCGATGAGGTTGCGGACCACGAGCACATGGTGGACGACTAGGTGAATGTGGTTGCGGACCAGGAGCTCCTGGTCGACTGACCAAGTCGATGTGGTTGGGAACCAGGAGCACCTGGTCGACTGACGAAGTGAATGTGGTTGCGAACCAGGAGCACCTGGTGGACCGACCAGGTGAATGTGGTTGCGGAACAAGAGCACCTGGTCGACTGACCACGTCGATGAGGTTGCGGGACCAGGACGTTGAGCTTGACCGATTCGCTCCTTAACTTGTTGACCTCACTTACCTTCTGGTTTGGTAAGCATTTCCTTTCAGTAACCTTTCAGGTGATCAACGTCTAAGCAGGACACAACAACATGTTTCGGTGACTGCTTTGTGTGGCGTTCGGGACTGTCATGGAGACTGTCATGGCCAGAGCAAAGACAGAGGCTACCCTTAGAAAGAGCGACAAGCGGTCGCGTCGGGCCGGACTGCGCTCGGACGCACTGCGTCGCGAGCGGCGGCAATCGTGGATTCGTCCGCTCCGTCGCACGCGCCGCGCGATTGCTTCCTCGCTGCTGCTGATCGACCGATCCCGCCGCGCCCTGAACGCCTGCGAAAGACTCGCCGTGGACCATCCGATCCGGGCTACCCGACAGTTCCAGCGCATCTGCGGCTGGCTCGGTGAGGCCACTGCACGGCTGGGGCGCGGCGCCGAGTGTCTGAGGGCAACGAACAACAACGTCGCTCTCGCACCAGCGTACGCCGGCGATGCGCCGGGATTGATGATCGTTGTCGTCGCTCGGTGGATTGACGCCGCGGAAAAGCTTGAAGCAATCTCCAACCGCTGGGACGACTCCTTCTCGGCGCTGAAAGGCTACGTCGAGAGTGGCACCGCACCGCTCGATCTTTCGGAGCTGTACAGGCGGATCGGCCCCGCTCCGGCGCGCATTCGCCTCATCATTCACCGCCGCCCTTCGCTGAAGTTCCTGTCGCGCGCGGTCAGCCGCATCTTCTGCATTCATGTCCGGCGTCAACGGTCCGTCCGCCTGACCGTCGCTGAGGCTCCAAGACGGATCTTCCGAGGCCGTGCTCCTCCGTTCCTCTCGACCTGCTCGCTCTGATCACAGCAGTTGAGAAAAAACCGGAGGACATATAGTGTCCAAAGCGAATGAAGTACCCGATACACCCCCGCCGGCGTCCCACCTGGACGCCGCGCAAGCGCTCATCGATGACATTCGCGCGATGAAGCAAAGAGTACCGAATTTCGTGATCCCGGAGTCCAGCAACACTGGACGCCAGCTCGCTTCCGCTGCTTCGTTGCCTCAGCAGTTTGTCGACCTGACCGCCCTGGCGATCCGGAACAACGAGGAGCTCGCCCGAGGAGGCAACTTCGGCCCGCCGGAGATGCACGACATGGCGAGTTTCGCTGACGCGTACGATCCAGTGGCAGACGAGTTCGAAGCAATGGCGCTCTTCGTCCGTCACAGCGTAAGGGCAGCGAGGAACAAGGCTGGGAGCAACGCCTTGATGACCTACGCGATGGCGAAACGCCTGGCCAAACGTCCCGAGACTGCCAGTCTCGCTCCGCACGTCCAGGACATGCGGATCGCCCTCGGCGCTCGCGGCCGCAAGGCCAAGTCCAAGTCCAAGTCCAAGCCGGTGCCGAAGCCGGCAACGGCCGGTACATCACCCACTCCGACGCAGGAGCCGCCGGTGACGGAATCGTCACCCGCGACTTCGCCGAAGAAGTGATGATCCGGTCCGTGCAGTAAGTTCCCGCGCGGGCGCGTCCGAAGGCGCGCCCGCGCATTTCTTGCCTTCTGCGGGCCCGACCTACGCGATCAACACCGTAACGCTGGGATGCTGCCACAACGCGCTCGCCGGAAACTGCTCGCTGATCTCTCCTGAGCGCAGCCGCTCGATCGCTCCTCGTTTCCTCGGGCCGCTGGCCAACAGCACGATCGACTTGGACGCGAGAATGGTGGCGATGCCCATCGTAATGGCCTGCGCCGGCACGTTGCCCTCGGGGAAGAGAGACTCGTTGGCAACCCGCGTTGATTCCGTCAGCGCTACGACTCGGGTTCGCGAATCGAACGGTGTTCCCGGCTCGTTGAAGGCGATGTGGCCGTTGGCGCCGAGCCCGAGAAAGGTGAGGCCGAGGCCTCCGGCGTCGGCGATCGCTTTCTCGTAGCGCGAGCACTCGGCGTCAATGTCCGGCGCCGCACCGTTCGGGATGTGCGCGTTGACAGGATCGATGTCGATGAAGTCGAAAAGGTGGCGCTTCATGAACGTGCAATAGCTGCCGGGATGGCTCTGCTCGATCCCGACGTACTCGTCGAGATTGAACGTCACGGCATCGCGGAAGCAGTGGTACTCGCGGCTGCAGGCGCCGACAACACGCTCGTACATGCGCACCGGCGTGCGGCCGGTCGGCAGCCCGAGGACGATGTGCGGATCGCAGCGGATGGCCGCGAGCAGGATCTTGGCGGCGCGGTCGGAGAGGGCGTCGTAGTCGGTGAGCGTTTCCCAGTTCATGTTGGATTCTGTCTTCCTGAGCCGCCGCAGCCGCCGCAAGATTCGCTAAATTCACTCCCTGGAGGTATCGGCGGCGAAGGACGGTCGAAGGACCCCCTGCCTATGAGCCAGCAGTGCGGTGGGTTGCATGCGGATGGGCAGGGGGATCCTTCGACCGTCCTTCGGCACTTCGTGTCCTTCGGCGGCTCAGGATGACAGCATCTCCCCTCGCAAGTACGTTGCCGAAACCTCGAAACGCTCGGTGAGCACGACCAGATCGGCGTCGTAACCGGGTGCAATTTTTCCCTTGCGGTCGGCAACTCCCAGAATTCGCGCAGGGACCTCGGCCGCGAGCGGAATCACCAGCTCGAGCGGCAAGCCAGCCAGCTCCACCATGTTCTGCACAGCCTGGCGCATCGTGAGAACGCTGCCCGCGAGGGTCCCGTCATCGAGTCGTGCCGCGCCGTCAGCGACAGTGATGTCGTGCTCGTAAAGCTTGTACTTCCCGTCTGGCATCCCGCACGCGCGAACAGCATCGGTGATCAATGCGACGCGATGCGGCATCGTCAGCGCGACCATCCGCAGAACCGCCGGATGGACATGAACGCCGTCAGCGATCAGCTCCGCGGTCGCCTCGACCGATGTCAATGCCGCTCCGACCGCACCGGGCCGGCGATGATCGAGGCCGGTCATCGCATTGAAGAGATGCGTGAAATGCGATGCGCCCCATTCGAGCGCGGCCACGCAGCCGGCGTAGTCTGCCGCGGTGTGGCCGATCGAGAAAAGGATGCGGTCTCGAAAGTGCTCAATCAAAGCACGGACTCCGTCGATCTCCGGCGCCACGGTCATCATCCACCGCAAATGCGGCGCCTCGGCCAGCAGCGCCGAGAGCTCGAAAATATCGGCTGGCCGGATCGATGCGACGTCCTGCGCACCGGCGCGCGCGACGCTGATGTACGGACCTTCGAGATGAACGCCACAGATCTGCGCGCCTGTGCCGCCCGCGCGCGACGCGCGCGCGATCGCCGCCACCGCCTGATGCAGGTGCTCCCGCGACGCCGAGAGCGTCGTCGCCGCCAGCGACGTCGTCCCCTCGCCGGCGTGAAATCGCGTCACGGCCGCGACGGCGTCCGCGGAGGCGTCCATGAAGTCGGCCCCGGCGCCGCCGTGAACGTGAACGTCGACGAAACCGGGAACGATGACTCCGTCCGCAACGTGACTGCCGGACGGTGCGTGTACGGCGTCGCGCACATCGATGATCTGCTGGTCGGCGATGGTGATCAACACGCCATCGCGCAGCTCACCGGCCACAAAGGCACGTCCGAAAATACTACGATGACTCATAGACGACTCATAAACAGATTTTGCCGAGAACCGTGGCGCGCCCGCCCGTCAGAGAGGCGACGTTGGTGTCAAGTCCGGAGATCGAATCGCTGGCGATGAGGGCCATTGCCATCGCTTCTTTTTCCTGGAGGAACTCATAGATCTTCACGTCGGTTCCCGGCAGCCGCTCGCGCAGCATGCGAAGCAGGGTTTGGTTTCGGGCACCACCGCCCGCCACGATCATCTCATCCACCGGCCGGCCGATGAACTCCCGATACGCGTGGGCGATGCTCTCGGCCGTGAACGCGGTGGCGGTGGCGATCAGATCATCCGCCTCGACGCCGTCAAATCGCGCGGCCATGCGCGCCGCAAATTGCCGTCCGAAGCGCTCCCGCCCTGTCGTCTTCGGCGGCGCGAGCTGGAAATAGGGGTCGGACATGCACCACGCCAGAATGTCCTCGCGCACGCGGCCGCGCGCCGCAGCAGCGCCGTCGCGATCGAATGTCTCGCTCCCATTGGACACGATGTACATGAGCGAATCGATGACCATGTTGCCGGGACCAGTATCGAACGCAATCACCTCATCGAGCGCCGCGCCCGGCGGAATGTAGGTGACGTTCGCGATCCCGCCGATGTTCTGCATGGCCCGTGCGAGCTTTGGATGGCGCAACTGGCCCCAATCGAAATAGGCAACGAGCGGCGCGCCATGACCGCCAGCGGCGACGTCGCGAACACGCAGATCGCCTATCGTGATGATGCCCGTACGCTCGGCGATGACCGCTGCCTGACCGATTGCCAGCGTCGAGCGGGTCGTGACCGGCTGATCGAGCCACGGCAGCGAGCCGGTCGACGGCTCTGCGGTCGGGCGTGGACGATGCCAGATCGTCTGCCCGGCGGCGGCGATGAGATCGACGTCGTCATTCGTCAAACCTGCCTCAGCGATCAGGCGATTCGCGGCGCTGGCGAACACGCCGAGGACGAAGTCGAGGTGGCAGATCTCTTCGATAGTCCAGAGCGCGGGATGCTCGCCGGTTTCGGGATCGATCAGTTTGCGATCGCGTTCCCGCTCGAACAAGAACTTGATGCGATGCTGAATCTCTTCGGGAAACGCGAAACTGGCGAAGCGAAGCTTCTCGATGCGCGCTCCGTCGCGCGCGTTGCCGTCGATGCGCACGAGCACCGCGTCAATGGCGTCGACGGACGTGCCGGACATCAGGCCAATTACGACCCGCGTCTTCTTTCCGGCGATCTTGATGAGGCGCTCGACGCGGTTCACGATTCGAGAACTTTCCGCAGGTTGCCGCCGTGCGCGGCGAGGAGCGCCTTCGCTTCTTCGAGTGAAGTCCGCTTTCCAGCCATCACCGACGCCAGCTTGACGTTGCCGCCTGCGTCACGCATTGCCTGCACGGCAGCCGGACGGCTCACGCCCGCCGCGAGCCCGACCATCCGCACGGCGCGGCTGCGCAGCTTTTCATTCGTCGCCGGCATGTCGATCATCAGGTTCGAGTGAACCCTGCCGAGGAGAATCATCACGCTGGTTGAGAGTGTGTTGAGGACGAGCTTTTGCGCGGTGCCGCTCTTCATCCGCGTCGAGCCCATGATCACTTCGGGCCCGGTCTGCGGCGCGATGGCGATGTCCGCCTCGCTTGCCAGAGGAGAGCTCGGATTCGAGGTAATTCCGACAGTGAGCGCACCGAGCATGTTCGCCCGGCGGATGGCCGCCACGGTGTATGGTGTCGTGCCCGACGCGGCGATTCCGACGACGGCATCTTCCGCTTTGACAGCCGCATTCACCGCTTCGATCGCCGCGTCTTCGTCATCCTCGGCACCTTCAACAGCATGCAGAAACGCCCGCTCGCCGCCAGCCATGATCACGCTGACGAGCGACGCATCGATCCCGTACGTCGGCGGAAGCTCGGATGCGTCCAGCATGGCAATGCGCCCACTCGTTCCCGCGCCCACATAGAAGAGACGGCCGCCATGCGAGAGCCGGTCGGCGATCTGATCGACCGCATGCGCGATACGGTCGCCCTCGGCGGCCACAGCGGCGGCGACCAGTGCATCCTGTTCCTGGATGATCTGCACGATCTCTCGCGCGGACCGCCGGTCGATATCGAGACTGGCCTCGAGCCGCTCCTGGCTCATCGCGGCGAAGATATCATCCGTGAGCAATGCCTACGCTGATGCAGAAGATCCGCCTCGTGATTCGCGGCTGGCTGCGGCGGCGCGAGCAGAGCGACAACGAGTTCGTGACGCGCAATGCGTCGTGGAGCGCCGCGCCGGTCGTTGTTCCAACGGCACGCACATCGTCCGGCACGTTCGTCGTCGACACCGAAGGGCTGACCGTGGCCTATCTCGACGACTCGGGGCAGCTCGCTCATTTTCTCGACACCGACAGCGGAGACATCGTCGACCTTCGTGTGACCGACCTCCGTGCAAGCTCGCACCTTCAAGAGCCGCGATACCGTCGTGTGCCTTCGCGTAGCGAGGCCGCCGAGCGTGAGGATCGCCGCGCATTCGCGGCTTCGCTGGGGACATCGCCCGCTCGCGATGTGCTTGCGCGATGCGTCGACGCAGAATCGTTCCGCCGCGCTTTGGCCGCGGACCGAACGATCGAGCGGGCCTGGTACAACTTCAGGAACGACCGCGCCATCGCAGCGATAGAGGCGTGGCTGGAGACGTTTTGAGTAAAGCAGAGATGGTGAAGCAGAGATGGTGAAGCAGAGATCAGGGACAAAAGATCAGGGGGAGACCCTCGGCATCGACCTTCTGATCTCCAGTCCCTGATCTCTGTTTCTCATCCCTGATCTCCAGTCCCCGATCTCTGTCTCCAACAAAAAGCCGCGCCTGAACAAGGCGCGGCCGGTCGTGAGCGGAATTCTGTTTCGCTAATGCAGCGGAAAGTGCGGAAAGTAGTTCGTTTGCGGAACTGGGACGATCTCGACTTCGACGACCTGCAACTCGGGGTAGAGATCTTCACCGTGTCGGGGCATGATCGTCTCCGGCTGCTGCTTCCCGGTTTCGTTCGCGCCCTCTTCGATCCATTGATCACCGTCGTAAATCCACATTGGGCGTCCTTTCCACTGCTCCCCCGGAGTCTCCGAAGGCTAACCTGCACAGTTCAATTGGCCTGCCAATCGGTGGCACGGCCAAATCCATCATTTTCAATGTCTTCTACGGATGATCCCGGCAGATGGTTTGTGGCGCCGTCCTCGCGCGGACTCAGTGCGTCCGGTTACCGGGTCATGAGTGTCGCGTTTTGAGATACGCGCCGAGCTGGCGATATGCCGCACCTCTGTGTGAGACACTATCCTTCTCCTCGGGCGACATCTCGGCGAACGTCTTCTTCGATCCCCGAGGCTGAAACCAGGCATCCCAGCCGAAGTTCCCGTCGCCACGGGGCTCGACAAGAATCTCTCCTTCGGTCACGCCACGGAAGACTTCGCCTTGCGTACCGTCCCAGTACGCGACGCAGCATTCCGCCTTCGCGGAACGGTTGTTGAGCGCGTATGCGATCGCAGCGAGACCTTTTCCGCCGGCGGCTTCCAGCAGCCATCGCACATAGGGTCCGGGAAAGTTGCCCAGCTCATCAAAACCGAGGGAAACATCCTCGACGATGATGCGGCTGTAACCCTTCGAACGTGCGCTCTCGAGCTTGTAGCGCGTGATCTCCTCGACTCCGGCCGCCTGAATCTCGGGCAGATTGATCGAGACGCGAAGTAGAGGGACTCCGAGGATTCGCTCGGCTTCGATTCCCTTGTTCGGATTCGAAGAAACGAGGATCAGTGGGTGATCAGACACGGAAGAATTCTATGTCTAGACCTCGCGCAAGGCGCGGAAGCTGCGGGTGAGGCGCTGCCGGAGAGTTGGCGGCGCTGTCATGCGTCCGAGCCTTCGGCTGATGAAGTTCCTCAGGCGCCGGTGGATGCTGACGCGCTGTTCGCATTCGGGACATAGGCTGACGTGAGTCTTGAAGTCGGTCTGTTTCTTCTCACCCATTGCACCATCGAGGAAGAAGTAAGCAACTCGTTTCACATCGTCACAGATCATTACTGCGGTCTCCTTGGCCATCGAGGTGACGACTCTGCATCGGTCGCAACTGCCAGGCCGCAGGCTGAATTCCGGAGAAGCAGTGGGTGAAGCAGAGATCAGGGTGAAGCAGAGATTAGAGATCATAGACAGCGGAGAGCGTCATTGGCCTGGTCTCTGATCTCTTGTCTCTGGGCAAGACGCAAGAGATATGCAAACGATCAGAGATCATAGACAGCGAAGCGCCGTGAGCCTGATCGCTGATCTCTGGTCTCTAAATCTCTTGTCTCTGATCTTTCCAAAAACACTTCGGGCGGCCGAAACAACCGGCCGCCCGAAAACTTGATTGTTGGTGAATGCAGGGAGCTACTCGATCTCGAACTGCTCCGGCTCTTCCTCTTCGATCTCGAGCTCGATGTCCTCGTCGTCGGCGAACAGAATCGCCTCTTCGTCAGTCTCGGGCTCCTGAATCTCGACCTCGTCGCCGGTCTCGGTGTCCTTCTTCTTGCGGCCTTTCGTCTCGTCTTTGCGCGAGCGCATCTTGGCCGGCTCAGCAGTGCCACGGATGTAGCCGTACTTGCGTGCATACTCGAGCAGAGTGCGCTCGAGCATCTTGCGGCCGCGGTACAGCCGCGACATGACGGTCCCGACCGGGCAGTCGAGGATCTCGGCGATCTCCTTGTACGAGAAGCCTTCGATGTCGGCGAGCAGGACGACCATCTTGTAGTCGTGCGGCAGCGAATCGAGGGCACGCTTGACGTCGGCGTCCATCATGTCCTGGAAGATCTCGCTCTCCGGATCCTTGATCAGGTCCGGCGCGTTCTTCTGGATGACCCGTTCGTAGGACTCTTCAATCTCGGAGAAGTCGATCTTGTGCGGCGTGAGCTTCTTCTTCCGGTAGTTGTTGATGAACGTGTTCTTCATGATCTTGAAGAGCCACGCCTTGAAGTTCGTGCCTTCCTCGAACTTGTCGTAGTACTTGTACGCCTTGAGATAGGTTTCCTGAACGAGGTCCTCCGCGTCTTCGGAGTTCCGCGTCATGCGATAGGCAGTGTTGTAGAGGGAGTCGACATAGGGCATCGCGGCCTTCTCGAAGTCCCATCCCTGCTCGTGATCGGTTGCTACAGCGGTCTTCATCGTGTCTCCCGTACGCCAAACTTCCAAAAATGCGTAACTCGTGCCGTTATCTCTATTAGATGCGCGGCGAATAAAATAGTTACCAAGGGCCCAGATCTGCTGGAGTGAGCTATCCGAAGTCGTTGCAAACATATGGGTTACGACGTTCGGATGGCGATTGTTGCTACCACCTCTTCGACATTCGGACTGGTCGGTGCCGCGTCACCGCGACCGGACACGTCCGTCCTGATTGTTGCTGTCGTCGAGATTTACTACGGTCTAACGGAGGGAAGTGCTGGCAAACCGGCTGCGAACAAACAGGAAACTGCCCGAATTCCCGGACGGGCATTATACACGGCTGACAATCGTACGCAAGCCCTACGTACGTCCGAGGCTGATCCGACACCTTCTCGTGACAGAAAGCCGGTTCCGAGGCTCCGGTTACTCCAGGTAGATGCTGAGAAGTGTCTCATACGCGCGCGTGATCTCGATGAAGCGCGCTGCGGCCTCGCCCTGGACGGCCGCAGTTTCGCTGAAAACCTTGTCCGGGTGATGCTGCGCCGCCAATTTGCGGTAGGCGGCGATGATTCCTGCTCGATCTGCGGGGACACCGAGCCCGAGGACCCGCAAGAGGTCAGCGGTCTCACGCTGATCTCGCGAGTAGAGCGGCGTCGAGATCCCCGCGCGGTCGGCTCCGCGCGGGCGCGCATCTTTGGCGTGGTCGACGTAATCGAAGCCGTAGACCTCGCGCAGCCGGGCTAGCGCGTCGGTCTGGAAGCCGAGGGAAAAGCTGAGGTCCAGCAGCGCGGCGTACTGGCGCAATGGTACCGGTGTCGTGCGGTCGGCGACGAGGCGCACGGCGGTGTCGAGCAGCCAGGTTCGTTGTTCCGGCGAGGCGATCTTCGCGAAGCGCTCACCCCAGTTAGCGATGTCGATTCCCGACGTGACCGGCCCGGCGAGCCCTGCACCGCGCCGGATCTCGCGCCGGGCAGTCTCCGCCTCGATGCCGCCGGAAAGCAGAAGGTTGAAGAGGATCGATGCAGCTACCCGGTTGCGGTCAGGAGCGGCGTTCGCCTGTGCCGCGCCACGCTGGTCGGCCTCCCGTTGCGCCGCTGCGAACGTGATAGCCACGGATGCCGCCAGCCCGATGCCGACGGCAAGCATGATGATGACGAGTGTCAGCTCCACAGAACGGAATGGTACGCGCGCAGAGGCATCACGGCCGGAAGGTGACCGAATTCACCGGCCCTTCCCAGATTGTCACCGCGCGGACGACTGCCTTCTCCTCGGCCACGGCAGCCCCGAGGGCGCTCGCAAACCATTGCGCGATGTTCTCGGCAGACGGATTGACTTTGTTGAACGGAGGCACATCGTTGATGCAACCGTAGTCGAGCGTCTTTGCGAGTGCCTCGAGCTTGCGTCTGACACTGACGAAATCGACGGCAATCGCATCAGCGTCGACTCCGCCACCGGCCGCTGCCAGATCGGCTTCGACCATGTACGAATGACCATGAAGCGGCTCGGAAATCCCCCGGTATTCGCGGAGAAAGTGCGCCGCTTCGAATCGGGCAGAGACGCGGATGGTGAAGGACGGGAGGTGGGGGGTGGGGGG